>Ga0187872_10001812_pt1 | contig 20558 bp, 15 predicted proteins | sample June2016WEW_16_4_FD_132973 | JGI IMG/M metagenome (GOLD analysis project Ga0187872, IMG submission 132973) | Peatland microbial communities from SPRUCE experiment site at the Marcell Experimental Forest, Minnesota, USA - June2016WEW_16_40 | ecosystem: Environmental > Terrestrial > Soil >...
CGGCCCCCACGCGCTCTTGTTGGTCACATTGCCCGGCACCGCGAACACCTCGCGGTTCTGTTCCATCGCGCAGCGCGCCGTAATCCGCGTGCCGCTGTACTCGCCGCCCTCCACCACCAGCACGCCCACGCTCATCCCGCTCAGGATCCTGTTGCGTAGAGGAAAGTTCTGCGGCGCCGGAAACGTCCCCAGCGGCAGCTCGCTCACAATCGCTCCCCCGCTCGCCACAATCCGCTCCGCCAGCTTTTTGTTCTCCTTGGGATACACCACATCGATCCCCGTCCCCCACACCGCCACCGTCTTTCCGCCCGCGTCCAGCGCGCCCTTGTGCGCCGCTGCATCCACGCCGCGCGCCATTCCGCTCAGGATCGTCATCCGCCGGTTGGCCAGGTCGCGCGCCAGCATCTCCGCCATCCCCAACCCATACGGAGTAGGGTGCCGCGTTCCCACCACCGCAATCCCCGGCCGTTCCAGCAGCTTCGCGTCGCCGCGAACCCACAGCACCGCCGGCGGATCGTAGATCTCCAACAGCCGTCCCGGATAAGCCTCGTCCTCGCGCGTCAGAAAAATTCCACCCGCCTCCGCAACCTGCTTTGCCTCTTTCTCCGCCGCCGCCCGCGCCCTCCCATCACTGACAAACTGCGCCGCGCCCGCCGGCATTCCCGCGCCCTCCAGCTCGGTCAGCGTCGCCTCAAACACCCGCTCCGCCCCGCGAGATGCACGCGCCTCCTCACTGGAAGCATTCGCCCCCAGCTTCGCTATCGCCCGCGCAATCCGTGTCGGCCCCATCTCCGGCGTCAGCGCCAGCGCCATCCACCCCAGCCGCCCCGCCTCCGTCGTCTTCAGCGCATTCCGCTCTGCGTCGCTGTTCGTCGTCATCTCGCTCCACCATCCGATCGATGTCATCGATTTGTTGCAATGACAAGCCCACAGCCCATAGCTCACAGCTCATAGCTCATAGCTCATAGCTGCGAAGCCATAAAAAAACAATCTGCCGAATCAAAAGCCTCTTTCCTGTCCACCCAAATGTATCTCACATCCGCTCATCGCAGCGCATAAACTAGTCTCTTGCCCCACTCCGCCCCATCCCGCCTGCGCGTCGCCGCCATCGGCTTCCTCAATCCCGCGCCTCTCATGTGGGACTTCGACCACCCACCTCTCGCCTCCACCCTCGCCGCCCGCTACCAGGTCCACTCCACCCAGCCCTCCCTCTGCGCCGAAGAACTCCTCGCCGGCCGCGCCGACCTCGGCCTCATCCCCATCGCCTCGCTCACCTCCGAGCTGGCCATCGTCTCCGACTGCGCCATCGCCTCGCTGGATGCAGTCCGCTCCATCCAGCTCATTGTCAAGCTGCGTTGGCCACAAGAAGTGGGTGCCCCACATCTCGAAGAGATGTGGGAGAAGAGCGCCGCCGACCTCGCCTTCGTCGACCGCGCCCTCGCCCGCGTCCGCACCGTCGCAGCCGACACCGCCTCGCGCAGTTCGCTCGCCTACGCCCAAATCCTCTTCCGCAAGTTCATCGCCACCGACCCCACCTTTATCCCCGCGCCCGCCGATCCCATCGCCATGCTCACCCGCGCCGACGCCGCTCTGCTCATCGGCGACCCCGCGCTCGTCGCGCTCGAATCCCGCGCACGCATCGAATCCGCCGTCGGCCCATGCCTCTGGCTCGACCTCGCCCACGAGTGGACCAGCCGCACCCGCCTCCCCTGGGTCGCCGCCGTCTGGGCCGTCCGCCCCGAATCCCTCGCAGCCTCAGCCCTCACCGCAGCCCAGCTCACCGCAGACCTCCAGCTTTCCCGCGACCACGGCCTCGCCCACATCGACCAGCTCGTCGAAGAGTGGACCCCCCGTATCGCCATCCCACCCACGACGATCCGCCACTACCTCACCCATCACATCCACTACACTCTCTCGCCCGCCTGCATCCAGGCCATCGCGCTCTTCCGCCGCACCGCCGCCGAAGCCAACCTCCTGCCCCCGCTCCCCACCCTCCGTTTCCTATAACTGCGCTGTTCCCTGTCAACTCTTCCCTGTTCCCTGTTCCCTGCCTTACATCTCCCACTGCAACAGCGTCGCCGCCACCGTGAATCCCGCCCCCGCGCTGGCCAGCAGCACCAGGTCGCCCTTCTTCAGCCGGCCCTCGTCCATCGCCGTCTGCATCGCCAGCGGGATCGTTGCCGCCGTCGTGTTCCCGAAGCGGTCGATATTGATCACCACCCGCTCCATCGGCAGTCCAAGCCGCTCCGCCGTCGACTGGATGATCCGCTTGTTCGCCTGGTGCGGCAGAAAGCACCCCACGTCCTTGCCGGTCACGCCATTGCGCGCCAGCACGGTCTCGGCCGACTCCGCCATCTTGCGCACCGCGAACCGGTACACTGCGGGCCCGTCCTGGTGAACGTAGTGCATCTTCTCGGCCACCGTCTCCGCCGACGAAGGATGCAGGCTCCCGCCCCCCGGCATATATAGCGACCCCGCGCCCGACCCATCGATCTCGTGGTAGTAGTCGATCATTCCCACCTCGCCCTCCGCGCACGGCTCCAGCAGCACCGCGCCCCCCCCGTCGCCGAAGATCACGCACGTCGTCCGGTCCGTATAGTCGATGATCGAGCTCATCACGTCCGCGCCCACCACCAACACCTTCTTGTGCGCCCCGCTCTCCACCAGCTTCGCGCCCACCTGCAATGCGTAGGGAAACCCGCAGCACGCAGCCGACAGGTCGAACCCCCACGCGCCCTTCGCCCCGATCTTCTCCTGGATCAGGCACGCCGTCGCCGGAAACAGCATGTCCGGCGTCACCGTCGCCACCACGATCGCCTCCACCTCCGTCGCATCGGTCCCCCGCGCCGCCAGGCACCGCCGCGCCGCCTCCGCCCCCAGGTCGCTCGACGCCACGCCCTTCTCCGCAATGTGCCGTTCGCGGATCCCCGTCCGCTCCGTGATCCACTGGTCGTTGGTCGCAACCATCTTTTCCAGGTCCGCATTGGTCAGCAACCGCGGCGGAACGTACGTCCCCACCGAACTGATCTTCACCCGCACGCTCTCCTGCGCCTTCAACATCAGACTCAATCCATCACCTCACTGTCTCTTTTGGCCCGACCCGGCCCCGAATCATTCTCTCCGACCCGCACCCCAAAGAACAAGTCCCCCAACAATACGGCTGTCATCCTGAGCGTAGCCTCTCGCAGTCTCACCGCGAGAGGCGAAGTCGAAGAGCCTGTCCTGAGCTTGTCGAAGGAACCTGCCGTTGTTTGTTCTTGCCGTCATCCTGACCCTGAGCGAAGCGAATGGGGAAGGACCCCTGTATTTCGTCGTTGCCTGTTCTTGCCGTCATCCTGAGCGGAGTTTGGCGCGTACTTGCGCCAAACGCAGTCGAAGGACCTGCGGTTGTCTGTTCTTGTCGTCATCCTGAGCGCGTCTTTCGAGCGCGAAGGACCTGCGGTTGTTTGTTCTTGTTTGTCATTCTGAGCGCAGCGAACGGGGTCCCCGGCCAGCTTGCTGGCTGGGGCAGGAAGAATCCCCATATTTCGTCGTTGCCCTTGCCTTTGCTTCTGAGATAGGCCCAGGCTTTAGCCTGGGCAATCTCACCGCACCGACAATGCGGGGCTTTAGCCCCTGGGATATGCCTTTGCTCTTGTCCTTCCGCAGGGAGCGCAGGTTGCTTTCCCTGCGCGCCATCCACTCCTCAAATTGTGCAGGGGGGCAATCCCGTCCATCCGTCGTCAACTGACAACCTGCAACCGACAACCTGCAACTGCACAAAAAAGTACCGGGCGATCTACTGCGCCCGTAATTACCCGTTGCCGTTGCTTCCTTCCGGACCTGGCGGGGTTGGCGGGATTGCGTCGCGTAGGGCCCGGCACTGCTCCAGTCTACCATCCTCGTGCAGTACACTCACTTCATGCACCGCCTCGCTCTCGCCGCCGCCCTCATCTTCCTCGCCACGCCTGTCGCACTCACCCAGTCACCCGCACCGCCCGCCGAACCGGACTCACAGGCCCCCGCCGCGCTCTCCTCCGCCCCCGCAAGACCCATCGAATTCGACGTCGCCGTCTTCAAGCTCAACAAGTCGGGCGGTCTCATGCCCTTCATCCAGATCCCAGTCGGCGGCGACGGCTTCATTGCCCAGAACAGGCCCATCCACGACCTCATCCGCTTCGCATTCGCCAAGGGCAGGGGTGGAACGTTTCGCATCTCCGGCGGGCCCGCCTGGATCGACGACGACCGATACGACATTCAGGCCAAAGTCGCCGTCGAGGACCTGCCCGAGTGGAAAAAACTCAATGGGCTGGGCCAGAAGATCGTGCTCCAGGCATTTCTCAACGAGTACCTCAAGCTCAAATTCCATCAGGACCCGACCCCCTTCCCCTACTACGCCCTCGTCGTCGCCAAGAACGGCCCGAAGATGACGCCCTTCAAACCCGGCGATTCCGTCGCCACCCCCGGCGGCCAGACCCTCACCGGCAGGAGTCTCACCTGGACCACGGCAAATCAGGTCACAGGCCTCTCCTGCGAGATGGAACGATTGGCCGACCAGCTCACCGGCCACGCCGACCGCCCTGTCCTCGACAAGACCGGCCTCACCGGCGACTACAACTTTGTCCTCAACTTCGATCCGGAATCCGATCCCAGTCTGCCCGAAGGCGTTGTCCGTCCCTTCCTGGCGCTCCCGCCGGATTCCGCCACCCTGTCCATCTTCTCCTCCGTCAAGCAACTCGGCCTCCAGCTCGTGCCCGCCAAAGGCCCCCTCGACGCCATCGTCATCGACCACATCGAGCGTCCCCCCGACAACTAGCGGGTGCCCCACATCCGGGGTCCCCAGCGAGCGCAGTCGCTCGCTGGGGTGGGCGTCTCGATTCTGAGATGTGGGTATTCTCACCACACCTCCTTCCGATTGCCGGCCCCATCCTCCCGCGTACCATCTCCGTACTTCCCGCCAACCCCCGTTGCGCGAGACAATCGACTCCATGCACCGCCTCCGCCTCGCCGCCCTCCTCCTGCTCGCCGCCGCCCTCCCCGCCTCCGCGCAGACCCTGGCCCGCCCCGGCTGGGCAGGCTCCGGCCTCAACAACGACCCCTGGTGGCGTCAGGCCGTCTTCTATCAAGTCTCCGCAAGCCCCGCCAACCCACCCGGCAGAAGCCCCGCCGAACAACTCCGGCTCCAGCAGAGCGCCGACTACAAATCCATCGCCGCCCGCCTCGATGCCCTGCACTCCCTCGGCGTCGATGCGCTGATCGTTCCCGCGCCTCCGCTTCCCGCCTCGCTCGCGCCAGCTCCCGCCCTCGACGACTTCGACGACCTCATCCATCAGGCCAGCCGCCGCGGCATCCGTGTCCTCGTCACCCTCTCCGCCCCCTCCGCCTCCGCCGATCTCTCCTCAACCGCCCGCTTCTGGCTCAGCCGCGGCATCGCCGGCTTCCGCCTCGTCACCCCACCCGAAACCTCTCCGCAGGACTCCCAGTCCATCGTGCAGGCACTGCGCAGAATCACCTCGAGCGCGGTCGGCCAGCGCATCGTCATCTCCGACTTCAACCCCAACCCATCCGCAACTCCACCCGCCCCGCCCGCCTCTCGCCAGCCCTCCCGCCGCACCTCCGCCCGTCGCTCCAACCGCCCCGGCGACGTCCTCAACGCCCAGCTCCTGATCGATTCGCAATTGAGTCAGCTCGACCTCCCCGACGCTGAAAACATTCGTCCACTACTTGTAAGATCACTGCTCACTCCAAACATTTTGCTTGACTTCTACCATCCATCATCTCCCACCACCGAACCCGACCCCTACCCCGCGCTGGCCCGCGCCATCTCCGCCATTCTGCTCACCACCCACTCCGCCGCGCTCATCGAAGCCGGCCCCAGCCTCGTCCTGCAGCCCGACGCGCCCCCCGCCCCCGAAGCCGCGCCGCCGCCCACCACCGCAGCCCGCACCCTCGCCGTCAACCGGCCAGCCGTAACCCCGCGCCCCGCCGCTCCGCCAACTCCAACCCTGGCCGACTGGATCAGCAAGTTGAGCGCCCTCCACCACGGCAACGCCACCGTCCGCTACGGCTCCGTCACCGTCCTCAACTTCGACGCGCAGAACGCTCTGGTCTGGGTCATCCGCCCCCCCGCGAACTCCGGCCTCGCCCCGCCGGTCGTCGTCGCCTGCAACCTCTCCTCCTCGCCGCTGCGGCTCTCGCTCACCTCCGCCATCCACGGCCTCAACCTGCGCGGCTCGTTTCTCATCACCCTGCTTCGCTCCGACCAGGCAATGGGCCCGCAGGACCTCGACTTCGTCAGCCTCCCCCCCTTCGCCGTCTACATCGGCGAACTCCACCGCTAGAGCAAAACCAGGGATGCTAGTTCCATCGCCCTAACTGATAGCTTGATAGCTGATAGCTTACAGCTCAGGAATCATGCCTTCCATCTTTTGCCTTGTTAACTGATAGCTGGATAGCTGATAGCTTACAGCTCAGGAATCATGCCTTTCGTCTTTTGCCTTGTTAATTGATAGCTGGATAGCTGACAGCTTACAGCTCAAGAATCATGCCTTTCGTCTTTGCCGTGCCGTCGGCCTTCCGTCTTCAAAGGGCCACACTAACACTGGTTTTGCTCTAATCCATGTTCAATTGAAGTCGTCATTCTGGCCTAGCCACATGAAGCCGTCATCCTGGCGAAGCCAGAATCTCAGTATTTGTCTTTTTCCAGAAATACCCTGGCAAAATGCCGCCAACCCCAAACGGAAAGCCACCTTCCGCCACCCCCGCCTCAGTGCATCTTCTCCAGCCGCCTGATCTGCTCCGCGTCCATCTCTCTGCGGATCAGCAGCAGCAGGTGCGTATTGGCTTTCTCCAGCTCGGCCCGCGCCTGGGCCACGCGGTCGATCTGCGCAAACAGAGCGGCCTCGACGGGCGCCTCCGACCGCGCCAGCTCCTCCATCTGCATCTCCGCCTGCCGCACGTTCTCGAAGCGCGACTGCAGCTCTCCCCGGTTCTGCTCGAAGATGGCGTCCATGCGCGTCCGCTGCTCCGGACTCAGCCTCAGGCTCTTGACCGTGGCCCGGTCGTCCCACCAGCGTCCCGGAGGCCCAAGCTGAAATCCCGGACGCCCCTCCGGCCCCGGCCCGCGTTGCTGCGGCGGAGGCCCTGCAACCGGCCCCGGAACGCCCATTCCCGGCACACCTCCCGGCCCGCCGCCGGGAAACTGCGGCCCACCCATTCCTCCTCCGCCCGGCCCGCCTCCGCCCGGCCCGCCGCCACCCGGCCCGCCACCGCCGCGGCCCTGCGCCTGCATGGTCGAGCCCGCGCCCACCGCCAGGCACACCGCAATCACAGCAACCCGCGCGAATTGTCCTCTGCCGGTCCGCATCAGTTGGATATCCTCTTCGCCGATTTCGTCCCTTCCCCGCTCGCGTCCGCTGCCAACCCGTACAGGCTTGCCGGCGCCGACTCATCCGCGCGCAGTTCGCCGTCGATGGCGCTCAGCAACGCATTGTCCGCCTTCAGCGTTGCCGACTGCACCGCCGCCTCCGCCTGCACCGCCGCCTTCGTCTGGACCATCGTCGCACCCGCCTGCGCCTTCGCCGCCTGCGCCTGCACTGTCGTCGCCTCAACCCGCGCCGCCGCCACCCCCGCCTGCGTCTTCGCCGCATCCGCCTGCGTCGTCCGCGAGTGTTCCCGCTCTATCGTCACCCCAATCCCAACCGCCAGCGCAATCGCCAGGGCCGCACCCGCCCAGGCCTGCGGCCGCACCAGCCACACCAGCCACGCCAGACCAGACGCGCGCTCCGCCCGCGGGGTTTGCGCCGCCGTCCGCAGGGCCCGCGCCGCCGCCCACTGCTCTGCCCACAGCCGGCTCTGCTCGCTGAAGTCTCCGATCGCGCCCCCCACGCGCTCCGCCTCTGCGCGGCACTCGGCGCACTCCGCCAGGTGCGCCTGCACCCGCGCCGGACTGCCCCCCATCAACAGCTCCGCAAACTGCTCGTCGCTGAGATGGACCGCATTGCCCTCCCGATGGTCTTCCATCACGCTCTCCCTCCCAGCCTCAGTCGCACCGCCTTCACCGCGCGGTGCAGATGCGTCTTCACCGTGCTCATCCGCATCCCTGTGGCCTGGCATATCTCCTGCAACTCCATCTCGTCCACAAACCGCATCAAGAATATCCTGCGCTGGTTCTCCGACAGCGTCTCCAGCGCCGCCGACACCTCCCGCGCCCGCTCCCGCGCCAGCATCTGCGTCTCCGCGGAACTCTCCCCGCTTGCCAGCGTCCCTGCCAGTTCGCTCAGGTCTGGCCCGGTCTTCTGCACCCTGCGCCAGAACTGGAACCGTCGCGTCCTCTGGTGGTCCCGCACCAGGTTGCCCGCAATATGCGCCAGCCAGGTGTAGACGCTGCACTCGCCGCGAAACGATTCCCTGCCGTTATACGCCTTCAGCAGGCAGTCCTGCACCACCGTCTCGGCCAGGTCCACATCTCCGGTCGAGTAGGCGACAAACCGCAGCAGCCGCGCCCGGTAGGCCCGGTTCAGCGCCTCGATGTCGTCCAGCTCTGTAAGGGTCGTCTCACCCATCGCGCAGCCGATCATACCGGGATTGAGCGCAAGCTGCATACAGCATGTAGACGCCCGTCCGCCCCCGCGCGATTACAACCCCTTGATAATATTCCTGCCGGGTGCCCCGTCCTAGCTTGCTAGGGCGGGCTTGGGGTGCCCCATCCATCGCGCGGCTCGTTGCGCGATGAGTGGGATTACTGCTGTCATCCTGAGCGAAGTCGCTCACGGTTCATCGTGAGCGGCTGAGTCGAAGAGCCTGTCCTGAGCTTGTCGAAGGAACCTGCGGTTGCTTGTTGGTTGTATGCTGTCATCCTGAGCGAGGAGCGAAGCGACGAGTCGAAGGACCCCCGCATTTGCATTTGCCTTTGACCTTGCCGTTCCGGAGGGAGCGTGGGCTTCAGTGGTTGCTGAAAAACGCCGTCTTGCTTAAGGGCACGGGTTTACCCGTGCCGTAATATGCTTTGTGTGCAATTCGGCTTTAGCCGCTGAGGGCAGGTTTAAAGCGACCCATCGATTTTTCAGTATTCTCTTCAGCCCCTCGCCTTTGCCTGTCCCTCCCTGTTCCCTGCCCCCTGTTCCCTGCCTTACTCGTCCGCCTCGCGCAGCTTGGCCAGCACCGCGAAGTCCTCCAGCGTCGTTGTGTCGCCGTGCACCTCGCCGGTCGTCGCCACCTCCCGCAGCAGACGCCGCATGATCTTGCCGCTCCGCGTCTTGGGCAGCGTCTGCGAGAACCGCACGCTCTCCGGCCGAGCCAGCGCTCCAATCTCCTGCACCACCCACTGGCGCAGCTCCTGGCGCAGCTCTTCGCTCGGCGCGTGGCCCTCATCCAGAGTCACAAACGCGGCAATCGCCTGCCCTTTCAGCTCGTCCGGCCGTCCCACCACCGCCGCCTCCGCCACCTTGGGGTGCGACACCAGCGCCGACTCGATCTCCATTGTTCCCAGCCGGTGTCCGCTCACGTTGATCACGTCGTCCACCCGTCCCATCAGCCAGAAGTAGCCGTCCGCGTCCTGCCGCGCGCCGTCGCCGGTAAAGTAGCTCCCCGGCACCGTCGAGAAGTACGTCTCCTGGAACCGGTGCGCATCGCCCCATATCGTCCGCGCCATCGCCGGCCACGGCCTCCGCACCACCAGCAGCCCGCCCTGCCCCGCCGCCACCGGCCTTCCCTCTTTTGTAACCACTTCAGGCACAATTCCAAAGAACGGCCGCGTCGCCGATCCCGGCTTGGTCGCCACCGCTCCCGGAACCGGCGCAATCATGATCGCCCCCGTCTCCGTCTGCCAGAACGTGTCCACAATCGGGCACCGCTCCCGCCCGATCTCGCGGTGGTACCACATCCACGCCTCCGGATTGATCGGCTCGCCCACCGTCCCCAGCAGCCGCAGCGACGCCAGCGAGTGCCTCCGCGCCCACTCCTCCCCCCACTTGATGAACGCCCGGATCGCCGTCGGCGCCGTATAAAAAATCGTCACCTTGTGCTCGTCGATGATCTTCCAAAACCGGTCGTTCGCCGGAAAGTTCGGCGCGCCCTCGTACATCAGCACCGTCGCCCCGTTCAGCAGCGGCCCATACACCACATACGAGTGGCCCGTCACCCACCCGCAGTCCGCCGTGCACCAGTACACGTCGTCCTCGCGCAGGTCGAAGACGACCTTGCTGGTCAGGTGGCACTGCACCGCGTATCCGCCCGTCGTATGCACCAGTCCCTTCGGCTTCCCCGTCGTGCCCGAGGTATACAGGATGTACAGCAAATCTTCGGAGTCCATCCACTCCGCCGGACAATCGTCCTGGGCTGCGGCCATCAGGTCGTGCCACCACAGGTCGCGGCCGGCCTTCATCTTCGTGCTCTTCGTCCTCACCGTCTCGCGCAGCGACGGGTCCGCCCTTCGCTGATACACCACCACATTCCGCACCGTCGGGCAGCGGTCGATCGCCTCGTCCACGATCGCCTTCAGCCCAATCTCAGCGCCCCTCCGGTAGCTCACATCCTGCGTCACCACCGCGACGCACTCGGAATCGTTCACCCGGTCCACAATCGCCTGCGCCGCAAATCCCCCGAAGATCACCGAATGCACCGCTCCGATCCGCGCGCACGCCAGCATTGCAATCGCCAGCTCCGGCCCCATCCCCATGTAGATCGCCACCCGGTCGCCGCGCCGCACTCGCAGCCCCTTCAGCGCATTGGCGAACCGCTGCACCTGCGTGTGCAGCTCGCCATAAGTAATCCGCCGCACCTCGCCCGGCTCGCCCTCCCACAGCAGCGCCGTCTTCTCCCGCCGCGCCCCCAGCGCGTGCCGGTCCACGCAGTTGTGGCACAGGTTCAGCTTGCCCCCAACGAACCACTGCGCCGAGCCCATCCCGCCCTCCACCACCTTCTCCCACGGCGCAAACCACTCCAGCCCGCCCGCCGCCTCCGCCCAGAACGCCTCCGGCTCCTCCACGCTGTACCGGTAGATCGCCTCATACTCTTCCATGCTCTGGATGTGCGCCTTCGCCGCAAACTCCGCCGGCGGCGCAAACACCCGGTCCTCCCGCAGCAGCGACTCCATGTTTGTTCCAACCGATCTCTGCACGCGCTTCCCCCTGCCCGCACTTCAGCCGTCGCCTTGCCTCGGCTTCGCAGTACATCAGATGAAGCAAACTTTCCCCTCGACGGATTACTTTGCGAGAAATCCTTGCCGGGTTTACGGGTGCCCCATCCTTCGCGTTCTTTGCGATCGGGGTCCCCGGCGAGCTTGCTCGCTGGGGTGAGGAAGGGTGGGTTTACGGGTGCCCCATTCATCGCGCGGTCTTTGCGCGATGGGTGGGGTTCTTGCAGCCGCTCCTTCCATGCGCTTGACTTACCACAGGCCGGACTCTACCATTCTCGCCAGCGACACTTGCCACGCAGCCTGAGCATCGTTCTCGGCTGGCGATCAAGCGGGCCATCCACCAGACACAATCTTCCCCTGGTCCTTCTGCAGCATGGAAAGCGGCTTCTCCCAAGCCAAAGTTTTCCGGGCCCATCCAGAGTACAAATTTATTCAAGAGGAAAATTCCATGCGGAAATTCATGCGTTCCATGTTGCCACGGACCTTACTTTTTGCCGTCTGCCTGTGCCTGTTGACCGGAAGCGCGCGCGCCATCTCCTGTCCATCCTCGCTTTCGGTAACGCTCAGTCCAACCGGTGCCGACCTGCTCACCTCGCATAGTGCCGGCCTCACCGCGGCCACGGTAACCCCCGGCAACGCCGATATTGTTTGCAGCTACACGGCGCATCTGCTTCTGCTCCATTACAGTCCCCGGGTCCTCTCTGCCACCACCAAGGCCGCCTGCGTCCTGGCCGGCAACACCGCCGACCCCGCCACATGCTCAGTCTGTCAGCCATTCGCAGTGAACTCGACCATCCCCGCATCCACCCCTCCGCCCCCAACCGGTTTCTCTCCCTGGGCGTTTGGACCGCCGGGCACACCGGATACTCATGCCTTTACGCCGATTCTCGCCCAACTCATCGGGAATCCGCCGCCCAAATCCAATCCACCGTCGGGAAAGGCCCTCATCTCCAGTTGCAACGTGTCAGGCAATGGCAATGTCGGCTTCGCAGTTTATTCCGGTATTCCAGCCGGCTACTCCTGCACCGCTACAGGAACAATCATTCACTGCACGCCCCCTCCGCCTCCGCTCTGCCAGCCGACATTGAAAGGCAGCAAGTTTCCCACTGCAAACTGGAGTGCATCCTCCAGCGCCCCTGGGTACTATGCCTACCAAAGTGCGATCCTCAATCGCAATAACGCGAACGTGATCCTGTCGCAACCATCCCTCGCCACCGTTAAAAACGCCATAGGAACCGCCGCCTTCAACGCGTCAACATTGACCCTGGCCACCGGCGGTCCAGGTTCTGACTCAAATCTCCCGGCCGGGGTCATCTCCTGCAGTTACGATACGCAGCAATTTGTATTCGATAGCCAGCCCGCAATGGCCCAGATTACGGTTAACTGCACCAACTCCTGCGGCTCGCTCTGACCGCTTGTCGTCGGCAATGAAGACTGGGTGCCCCATTCATCGCGCGGTCTTTGCGCGATGGGTGGGGTTCTTGCCTTACCGGAGCGAGTGTGGGGCTTCAGCCCCACCAACAATAGCCCGTCGGGAGAAGGGCTTTAGCCCCGGGCCTTGTGCTTGCCACACACTCTCACTGCGCCGATGTCTCGCCCAGGGGCAGGATCCGCGACGTCACTTCCAGCCTGTGGTAGTTGCTGTAATCAGCGAAGAGCGACCAGTCTGTCTGAAATGGGTCAAGGTTCGAGCTTCCGTTGACCACCCCGTTGGTGTTGAGTATGCCGTCGGGACTGCCGCTCATCTTCACCTTGATGGTCGCGGGCAGCCAGAAGCTCTTCCCACCCAGCAGGACTGGCGTGTAGTCGATGGTGAGGTCCCAGACGCCCACCACCTGCGAAATCACGCCACCGGCGGATGTTCTCCCAGCCGGCACAATGAGGTGATGAGGCGCGTGAAACTCCATCCGCTTGATCTGCATTGTGTCCGGGTCGATCAGGACGCGCCCGCTGATGTCTTCCTGCATCAGACAGTCGTCGGGTCGCTCGCTCGCGGGCACACTGGCAAACTGGACAATGTACGCATCCTTCGGGTGGTTCCGTTTGATCGGCAGCAGCTTGTAGCTCATGCAGGCCTCCTGGCTCAGGCTGACCAGCGCAAGTCCGCCGGAGAAAGCACCACGAACGGTGGTTGGCCCGCCGAGGCTTTCACCATTCGCAGGTTGGCCGTTCACCTTCTTCACCTCGCGCGACTCCTCAAGAATTGGCTTGCCGTCAGGGTCAGGGTTGGCAACCCGCTTCAACCGGAAGGTCGAATCCGTGACTCGGCTCTCAAGCAGTCGGTCGGGACTTTTCTTTGAGACCACATGCTCGTCGCAGAAGAAGCTGGGCACCAGGGCGTTGTACTGCTCCAGGTTCTCCTGCAGCCGCTGCAAAATCTCATGCATCGTGGGCGTCTCTGTCGTTTGCGTCTGCGCCTTCTGCGTTGTCGTCTCTGCCTTCTGCGCCGCCCCCGCGCGCAGCCCCACCACAGCGCCCAACAGTCCCGCCGCAGCGATCCAACGTCCTCTGCCCCAACGACAACCCTTCATCCGCACCCTCCTGACCTTACCGCTGCCCCGCGGCCCCGCAACTCACTGGGTGCCCCATCCATTCCGCGTCTTTTGCGGAATGGGTGGGATGTAAGCTGACTCGCTGCTTCCCTCACGCGTACCGCTTCTGCTGCCACTCCCACGCGCTTCGCACAATTGTGTCCAGCTCTGCGAACCGCGGCTTCCACCCCAGCTCCCGCTTGATCTTCTCCGAACTGGCCACCAGCACCGCCGGATCGCCCGCCCGCCGTGCGCGCGCCTCCACCGCAATCGCCCGCCCCGTCACTCGCCGCGCCGACTCGATCACCTCCCGCACGGTGAACCCCTGCCCATTGCCCAGGTTGTATATCAGACCGTCCGCGCGCCCCTGCGTCCCCAGCGCCGCCAGCGCCAGCAAATGCGCGTCCGCCAGGTCCTGCACATGGATGTAGTCCCGGATGCACGTCCCGTCGCGCGTCGGATAGTCCTCGCCAAAAATCTGGATGCTCTTCCGCCGTCCCAGCGCCACATCCAGCACCAGCGGGATCAGGTGCGACTCCGGCTCATGCGCCTCGCCGTGTCCTTCCATCGCCCCCGCCACGTTGAAGTACCGCGGGCTCGCATACCGCAGCCCGTGGATGCGGTTGAACCAGCCCAGCATCCGCTCCACCATCAGCTTGCTCTCGCCGTACGCATTGGTCGGCGCCAGCCGCGCGTCCTCCGCGATCGGCGTCTTCTCCGGCTCGCCGTAGCACGCCGCCGTCGAGCTGAACACCAGCCGGTCGTGCCCCGTGGCCAGCATCGCCTCCAGCAGAGTCAGCGTCCCCGCCGTATTGTTGCGGAAATAAATCTCCGGCTTCTCCATGCTCTCGCCCGCCTCGATCAGCGCGGCAAAGTGCATCACTCCGTCGAACCGCCCCGCCCGCAGCGTATCCTCCAGCAGCGCCCGGTCGGCCACATCGCCCTCCACAAACTCCGCGCCCGCAGCCACCGCCGCCCGCTTGCTGTGGCTCAGGTTGTCGTACACCGTCACCCTGTCGCCGCCGGCCAGCAAAAGCCGCGCCACCGTTCCGCCGATATACCCTGCGCCGCCAGTCACCAGAATTCGCATCGCTTCTCCTGTTGATGAATATCTGAACAAGTCCCCGTTTTGAAAGGGCGGGGCTTTAGAGCAAAACCAGGGATGCTAGTTCCCTCGCCTTAACTGATAGCTTGATGGCTGATAGCTTACAGCTCAAGAATCATGCCTTTCGTCTTTGCCTTGCCGTTGGCCTTCCGTCTTCAAAGGAACACACAAACACTGGTTTTGCTCTAGTCCCGCCGGTTGCAGCTTACTCTACAAATGCGGCTTTAGAGGTTGCTGAAAAACCCCGTCTTGCTTAAGGGCACGGCTTCAGCCGTGCCGTAAGCGCAGCAAAATCAACGGGGCTTTAGCCCCTGAGGTCAGCTTATCAGTCCAATCAAGCCTTTTTCAGCACTCTCTTTAGCCCCCGAGGGAATCTCGAACACTTGTGCAGACCTTCCTTAAGCGTTTGCCGCTACAACCAAAGTATAGGGACTCCAGCGCAAAAAGAGTGATTCCCGCAACAACCGGGTTAACCAAAAATAGATGGGAGTGCGCAACAGCTCCCAAGGAGGACCGAAAGGCGGACGCAATCGCAGCCGCTTCTGGCCCCGGCAAAATGCCGCGGCCCGCATCTGCCTTGATTCAGTCCTTCCTCCGGGCTGGCGCATCCAATCGGTAACCGATGCAGCAAAAAACATCCGCAATCGGTCGTTTCTGAGCAATTGCGCATTCTTTCAGACAACGCCCGGTTTTATTCAGTGTTCCTGGTTGCGCAATTTGTTACCTCAGCGTCTCAGATTGCGTCATACTTAAGAGCGACGCATCGCTCTCTCCCTGAGCGATCGTCGAAGGACTGTCCGACTATGGCAATGCCACCCAGGAGCGAGGAACTCGGCCAACCGAAAGACGTTCAGTTTGCCCATTTCGGCGTCCTCGATGCCGGCAGCCAGAACAAGCCGTCGGTCATCTTCTCCATCGTCGTCAATGTGACCGTTCTCTTCGTCTTCATTGTCATCAGCGCCGCCGCCAGGAAGTCCCTCGACAATCGCCATCTGCTCACCGAACTCACCGAGCCGGTCGTCCCCAAGAAGGTCGAGCCCGTCAAGCCCAAGTTCGTTCCCCCGCCCCCGCCCCCGCCGCCGGTCCTTCCCGATGTGCCCAGGATCGAAATGCAGCTTCCCCGGATCGTTGTCGTCAAACCGCCCGATGTTCCCAAGCCGCCCGAAGTCAAGATGGACACGCCCAAGCCCGTCATCGCCGCGCCCGCCCAAGTCAAGGTCGTCCCCATGGCTGCTCCGCAGGCGGTCAACCTCTCCGCCAGGCCGCAGGCCGCTTCCGTGCCCAACAACGACCCGCATCCCTCCGCCGTCCGCCTGGGAAATCCAAACAGCCCCCTCAACAACCTCCACGGCCCCTCCGTCTCCAGCGTCAATCTGGGCGCGGGCTTTGCCGGCATGAACCCCGCCAACACCGGAAACGGCCCGCGCTCCACCAAGGTCGTTCTCGGCAACGGATCTCCCGGAGGCACCAGCATCCATGGCAACAGCGTGGTCGCAGTCGCCGGCATTCCCCACGGCGTCCCCGCCGGCACAGGCCCCAGCCAGGCCGTCAGCCAGGTCAACCTCGCGCAGGCCACGCCGCCGCCCGCGCCCAAGCCCGCACCCGTCGCCTCGCTGGTCCAGCCCAAGCTGGCCAGGCTCACCGCCAAGCCCAAGCCGGAGTACACCGCCGAGGCGCGCCAGCTCCATATCGAAGGCGTCGTCACCCTCCGCGTCGGGGTCTCGGAGACGGGTTCGGTCCAGGTTCTGGGCATCGTCAGCGGCCTTGGCCACGGCCTCGACGAGAGCGCCGAGCGCGCCGTCATGGCCACCAGGTTTGAGCCCGCCACCGATGGCTTCGGTCATCCGGTTGCATCCGTTGTCATCGTCAATGTCACCTTTCAGATCGCGGGGTAGCAGCTATGTCCGTCGCTCGTTGCCAGTTCGTTCGGGTTCGCCCGTACCTCTTGTGTCAATCTTCTTTTGGGCCAATCGCTTCACGAACGCGCGCTACGCGAATACGCTAGTTTTTACATGCGATGGCGGCCTCAAGGCCGCCACAGGGAGCTGTAAATCATGATTTGCCGTTCAAGATCCATCGCCGGTGCAATCCTGGCGCTTCTCCTCGCAACCACGCTGCCTGCCGTGGCCGCGATAGGCTTCCACTCTCCCTTCGCCAAGAAGAAGCCCGCCCAGGACAGCCTGCCCGGACGCAAGCCCAACGCGGCCCAGTATGCCCTCATCGACAAGGCGGTTCTGCGCGAGAAAGAGGTCATCAAGACCGTCAGGGAGCGCGCCCCCCTGGTCGAAACCTACATCCAGAACATGAAGCCCGACCCCGTCCTCTCCCAGGTGCCGGTCTCCGACCAGCACTTCCTCGCACGCGTCGACTTCAGCAAGGTCATCAACGACGACGAGTACAAGAACAACAAGGGAAACTTCCAGGCCAAAAAGAGCCGCTACCAATCCTTCAAAGACTCCATCACCGCGCTCACCGGCATCTCCAACAGCCTTCATCTCACCTTCCATGAGTCCGGCTTCACCCAGATGATGCTCATGGACTCCAACAACTTCGACCGCCAGCACTACAACTTCCTCTTCGTCCGCAACGACTTCCTCGGCAACGTACCCACCGCCGTCTTCGACGTCACCCCCGCCAACCCCAGAAAGGACTTCGGCCGTTTCTCCGGGCGCATCTGGATCGAGACCAAGGGCGGTAACGTCATCCGCTTCAACGGCGACTTCGCCGGCTCCATCCTCTCCATGAAGGAGTTCTACCACTTCGACAGTTGGCGCACCAACATCCAGCCAGACCTCTGGCTCCCAACCTCCTTCTATGTCGAGGAGAGCGACCCCAAGAGCACCACCAGCACACTCAAGTTCAAGGCCATTAACTACATCTGGGGTTACTCCCTCAGGGTCCCCGAGACCGACGCCGAGAACACATCGCTCGATGTCGCCCCCGGCACCGCGCAGGACGTCTCCAACGACGCGCCCGATGTCAACCCCCTCGGCGCACAGCGCGAGTGGCAGCAGCAGGCCGAGGACAACATCATCACCCGCCTCTTCCAGGCAGGCCTCCTCGACGCCCCCAGCGACTTCGACCATACCCTCGAAGCACTCGCCGGTAACATCCTCGTCTACAACAACATTCAGACCGCTCGCCCCATCCGCGTGCGCACCCTGCTCACCCAGCCCCTCGAGTCCCTCGCCGTCGGAAACACCATCATCGTCTCCAAGGGCCTGCTCGACACCACCAGCGTCGTCACCGCCGACGGTGCTCAGCAGATGGGCAATCTCAACGCCATCCTTGCCTTCCAGCTGTCCCACATCATCCTCGGCCACCGCCTCGACACCAAGTTCGCGTTCAACGACCGCCTCCTCTTTCCCTCCACCTCCGTCTTCGAGCGCATCCCCATGCACCACACCGCCGCCGAGAACACCGAAGCCGCCAAGAAAGCAATGCTGTTGTTGAGCGTCAAGGAACTCGCCGACAGCCAGAAGTACTTCGGCCTCTATCTCCAACAACTCCAGCAGAGGGTCAAGGCGCTCCCCGCGCTCAACCAGCCCATCATCGGAGACGGCCTCGTCAAGAGCGACACCGACAACTCCTTCTGGATGGCCGCCCTGGTCCCCAGGGGCATCAAGCTCGACATGAAGGACCTCAAGCAGCAGGCCGCCATGCCCCTGGCCAGCTTCCTCCGATTCGACCCCTGGACCGACCAGCTCATCCAGATGCACTCCACCTTCGAGCCCATCATCACCGACCGCGACAAGATGCCCTTCGAGGTCACGCCGGTCTACCTCAAGCTCACCTACTTCAAGCCCCCGGAGGCAACGCCCGCAGCCGCGCCCCCGGCCGCCTCCACAAATCCGCCGGAAGCCCAGCAGGCCGCCCCGCCCGCCGCGCCGGCCCAATAGCACCTCTCCGGGCGTCGGCCACGCGGCCGCATCCTGCCGCCGTCTCTCGCACCCGGAGACACAGTTCGACCGTGCGGAACTTTGCAGCGCTTTTTCCCGGAGTTGGAATGCGCAAGACCCTGATCGCGATTGCCTCGCTGGCCTGCCTGCTCTGGCTCCCCTCCCTGGGGCGGGCCCAGGCACTGCCGGCCGGCGGTGGCCTGGGCAGGCTCCAGATCGGCGCGGCTTTCAGCTACGCCATCCCAGACTTCTGGACCCTGCCGTACAACAGCGATCCAAAGTATGCGTTCCAGTCCATCGGCGGCGTCACCGGTTTCGGAGACTACTACATCACCTCGCACTTCGGGCTGGAGGGCGACTTCCACTGCCTCGCCCTCATCACCTCCCTCGACCGCGCCGAGCTCACCTATCTCGTCGGCCCCCGGATCACCCTCCCCTATGGCCGTTTCATCGTGTACGGCAAGGCCATGGGCGGCATCCGCGACCTCTTCATCCAGGAGCAGCAGGACAACATCGGAGTCCCCCGAGGAAGCAACATCGGTTACTCCATCGGGGGCGGACTCGACGTGCAATACAACGAGAAGATCGTCATCCGCGCCATCGATTACGAAAGCCAGAGCTGGCCCGGATACGGCCCCAACGGAATCTCCCCCTCCGTCTTCACCTTCGGCGTCGCCTATCGCTTCCACTAGCTCCTGTTGCCTCCTGCGCCTGGGAGTTTAGAGCAAAACCAGGGATGCTGGTTCCATCGCCTTAACTGATAGCTTGATGGCTGATCGCTTACAGCTCAGGAATCATGCCTTTCGTCCTTGCCTTGTTCGCTGATAGCTTGATAGCTGACAGCTTACAGCTCAGGAATCATGCCTTTCGTCTTTGCCTTGTTCGCTGATAGCTTGATAGCTGATCGCTTACAGCTCCAGAATCATGCCTTTCGTCTTTGCCTTGCCGTTGGCCTTCCTGCTTCAAAGGACCACACCAACACTGGTTTTGCTCTAGAATTGTCCTTCTGCCCCTGATCTTCTCGCAGGGGCAGGGTCCCCGCGCTCCGGCCGAAACGCAACGGGTGTTCGCCTTCTTTGGCCCCGCCCGGACCTGTACCAGCCCTCGGAGTTCCCCGTGATCGGAAGACTGGCGATAGCGTTGCTGCTCGGTGGCTCCTCCCTCCTCCATGCCCAGGCCACTCCCGCCGCCTCGCGCGCCGGCGACCTCCAGGTCGGCGCCGGTTTCACCATCGCCAAACCCGGCTACGGCCAGCAGTCCTTCCAGGGATTCACCGCATACGCCGACTTCGACCTCCGCCCCCATCTTGGCATCGAAGCCGAGTTCCATCAGGTCTCCAGCGCCACCGGCGACCAGTCCTATCAGCGCACCTACGAACTCGGCGGACGATACTTCCGCCCCTGCGGCCCCCTCGTCCCCTACGTCAAAGTCATGTTCGGCCGCGGTGACTTCAACTATCCCTTCGGCGCCACCGACCTCGCCTACGACCTCTTCGCCGCCGGCGTCGGCGCCGACTACAAGCTCCGCCCCTCCCTCAGCCTGCGCGGCGAATTCGAGATGCAGCGCTGGTCCGGCTTCTCCAGCCCTGGCCTCAACCCCCAGCTCGTCACCCTCGGCATCGCCTACCACTTCGCCACCAAACCCCACTCCAGGTAGAACGCCAGTGGCCACTGTTTTTGTCCGTCATCCTGAGCGCAGCCCCCACGCGCCGTCATTCTGGCGCAGAGCCGGGGTCCCCGGCCAGCTTGCTGGCTGGGGTGGAAGCCAGAATCTCCGTCGTTGCCCTTGTCCTTGCCTTTGCCTGTTCTTTGCCGTTGCCTGTCCTTCGGAGGGAGCAGGGGGCTTCAGAAGTTGCTGAAAAACTCCGTCTTGCTTAAGGGCACGGCTTCAGCCGTGCCGTAAGCGCA
>Ga0187872_10001813_pt1 | contig 20556 bp, 16 predicted proteins | sample June2016WEW_16_4_FD_132973 | JGI IMG/M metagenome (GOLD analysis project Ga0187872, IMG submission 132973) | Peatland microbial communities from SPRUCE experiment site at the Marcell Experimental Forest, Minnesota, USA - June2016WEW_16_40 | ecosystem: Environmental > Terrestrial > Soil >...
CGCCCTCGGGGTGGTCAGCTTCGCATCCGCTGCCAAAGCCGAGGAAAAGGCGAGTCCGGTCATGACCGCGCTCTCTTCCACGACCATCAGCGGGTACGTGGATACATCGGCAGAGTGGAACCCCGGCACGGGCAACGCCAACCTGCCGCCTTACAAGTTCAACAACACGCAGAAGGCCGACGGATTCAACCTGGACGTCATCCAGCTCAGGATTGACAAACCGCTGGATGAACAGGACTGGGCCGCCGGATACCGCGTGGACCTGTGGTTCGGGCCGGATGCCGATACCCTTGGGACCACCTCGCTCGGCGCTAAGCATGACACGAGTGACTTCGGCATCAGGCAAGCATACGTCGCATTGCGCGCGCCAGTGGGCACGGGTCTGGATTTCAAGGTCGGTGTCTTCGACAGCATCATCGGCTACGAATCCATCGAGTCCGGCAATAACCCCAACTTCACCCGGTCGTACGGCCATTCCATTGAGCCGCAAACAATGACGGGGCTGTTGGCCAGCTATCGCTTCTGCGACTGTTTCAGCATGTCGGCTGGAGTGGCGGATGCCTGGAATTCCACCATTAACGATCGCGCCTTCGCGCCAGTCAACGATGGAAAAGCACCGTACGGACCTGGAACGGAATCTGAATCCTACAAGACATACATGGTCTCAATGGCCCTGACCGCTCCGGACAGTTGGGGATTCCTGTCGGGCTCAACCCTGTACGGCGGGTTTGTCAACGGGTTCGACGACACGCCCTTGGCCGCCTTGACGCCTAAACCCGTTACCGTGAACAGTTACTATGTTGGCGCCACGGTGGCGACCCCGGTCACAGGGCTTCGGGCAGGGGCGTCCTTTGATTACCTCGACATCCATCCGGCGAACAATGACGATTACTCTCTGGCTGGGTATCTTTCTTATCAGGCCACCGAGAAGCTCAGCTTCCACGCTCGCGCGGAGTACTTCAAGGATAACCTCAATCAAGGCCCTGGTGGAGAGGGATTCCTCTTCCAGGAGGACCTTGGGAAGACGGGCAAAGCTGAAGTCATGGCGCTCACGGCGACGACTCAATACGACCTGTGGAAGAACGTCATCAGCCGCCTGGAACTGCGTTGGGATCACTCCCTGCTCGGGAACGACATCTTCGGTGGTGAGACGACAGGGTTGCCCACCCAGAAGAACGCCTGGCTGCTGGCCGTCAACGTCATCTACAAGTTCTAAGCTGAGTTAGAACCAACCTTGAAACCCCTTCCGAGAGAATCGGAAGGGGTTTTTCTTTTATGGAGTGGCCGCGCCCGCGCGGGGTGCTTGGCTGGAACCCGGGGGCGCGGGCAGCCAGATTGGGGCCCCCGTTCACGGGGCCAGGCGTGTTTCGAGCCTGTGACAGAGGCCCCAGCATTCCTCGCGGCGATTTGTGACAGGGTGCTGATGGGCTATCCGTATAAATCACGACCATTCAGCCTTGGTCTGCCGCCTGTTGTGTGGTATAGGTACTACTAGTCATGGCTGCAGTTTCAACAGACGCAGGTTTTATTGTCTGGGGGATCGACCAGGCCGCATACGGCCCGGTGGAACTGCCCACGCTGGTGTCCTGGGTCAAGGACGAGCGCGTCACGGCCGATACCTGGATTTACGCGGCCCAAAGCGGCTCCTGGCAAAAGGCCTCGAATGTGCCCGAGCTGCAGATGTTCTTCCGGTCAAAGGGCGAAGGGAGTTCGTCCAGCGCGCTGGCCATGATGACCCCCAGAGGCCTTGATCCCCGCGCGTTGCGCCGGATCAAGATTCTGGCGGGCATGACCGATGGCCAGCTTGAGCGCTTCGCCCAATTCGTGGAAGTCGAAAAAGTTCCCCAATGGTCGGTCATCGTAAAGCAAGGCGACCCGGGGGACACCATGTATTTCATCCTTGAGGGCGAACTGCGTGTCCGCCTCAACGTCTTGGGCAAGGAAACCCTTTTGGCCACTTTGGGCGCGGGTGATTTCTTCGGCGATGTTTCACTGTTCGACCAAGGCCCCCGCTCAGCCGATGTGGTCGCCAACAGCGACAGCCTGGTCGTGAAAATCTCCGCGGCGGCCTTTGACGCGCTGGCCAGGGAAGCGCCCGAAATCGCGACGCCTTTCCTGCGGGCCGTCGGGCGGACCCTGTCCGCGCGCATCCGCACCGACAACAAACGTTACGGCGACGCGGTCAAATTCTCCCGCACCGTCGAATAGCGCCAAAGGGCCTTAAGTTGGGGTTTTGCCTGGCCAACCGGTTACATCGTTACCTGGGTTGCGTGTCCGTCGCACGCTTGTGGTTTTGCAACCTTGTAACCCATATAACGGCGTTAACTCCTTTAACTCCCTTGACTCAAGCAACCCTTTATCACGCTAATCTCCGAGCAGTTTCTTCAGCGCTTCCCGGGCCTTGGCTTCACGGGACGTGTCTTCCGCTGGGGGGACAAACTCACGCCGGACGAACTCGAAATACTCGCAATAATTGGCCAGGGGCTTTTCCGCTGCCGGGTCGGCGCGGCGGTCACGGCACTGCTCGGCGACCCGCGGGTCGTAGCTGACGCAATTCAGGCACACCTTCAGGTCCGAGTTGCAGCGGTGACACGATTCCGAACGGCCCGGCGTTCCCGGCAATTTGTATTCCGTGCCGCATTTCCAACAATGTCGGGTCATTGCCATGCGGCCCATTCTAATTCCAGGGGCCGGTTTTTCCAACGGAGATGTTGCCCCCGTTAGCGAGACCGTCCGCTATTCCACCCCCCCCCCCACCCCGTGCCCGCTGGCAACACGAAGTTAATCAAGACAATCGGTCAATACCGGGAACGCGAGTGGCCACCGCCCCCGCGACGATCGCCATAGCGGCCCCGCCCGCCGCCGCCGCCGCCGCCGCGTTCTTCGCGAGGCCGGGCTTCGTTGACGGTGAGCGCGCGGCCTTTCACCTCTTTGCTGGCCATGCCTTGGATGGCCGCTTGCGCGCCTTCCGGGGTGGCCATGGTGACAAAGGCAAAGCCGCGCGAGCGGCCGGTGGACCGGTCCGTCATGAGATTGACCTCAGTGACCGGACCGAAGGCAACGAAGAGATCCTGCAGATCATTTTCCGTGACATCGAAGGAAAGGTTCCCCACGAATAATTTTGTGTTCATTATGCTTTCTATTTACTTGCTGACCGCCCCCTGGACTGTTCCCGACCATCGGGTTTCAAATCGTCATTGAACCGGGTTCATTGAAGATTCACCATGCCTTGGAAAGGCCACAATCATCTAAGCAAGAATCAACTTGCCACTGTCGGCGCGGAATGCAAGAAGCATCTATTGCATTGTCTTGGGCGGCGGCCCCGGCGTATTCTGTGGCCGTTGCATGACGAACGATAAGTGCCCCTTGCCGGCCTCCCACAACAAGCGGCGTTACCCCTGGCCGTGGTTCGTGCTCGGCGCGGTCCTGCTGGCGATTGTGCTGGCGGTGCTGTGGATGAGCAAGGAAATCGAGCGGACTCGGCGCATTCGCGATTTGAATGCCCCCGCGCCGCAAAGCGGGCCCGTCGCCCCTGTCGGTTCCCGCCGGTGACAGCGCCTTATTTCTTCTTTGGCTGTGGTTTGGCCGGCTTAATTGGCCACTGTTCCGATTCAGTCCGCGCCGTCTTCAGATAGGCTTCGATCTTCGCCACGACCTCTGGATTCTTCTGCGCCACGTTCTCTTTCTCGCCAAGGTCGGTTTTGAGATTGTAAAGTTCGAGCGGCGCGCCAGCTTGAGGGCGAACGGCCTTCCAATCGCCCATGCGCGCGGCTTGTTGGAAACCGCGCTCGTGAAATTCCCAGTAAAGGAAATCGTGCTGGTTGGTTTGCGGCCTGCCGAGCAAAGCCGGCAATAGCGAAAGGCCGTCCAGATTCTCCGGCACTTTGAGCCGGGCCATCTCGGCGGCGGTCGGCAGAAAATCCCAAAAGGCGGAGACCCGATCACTCACCGTGCCGGATTTGATCTTCCCGGGCCAGCGCACGATCAAGGGCATGCGAATCCCGCCTTCGTATAAGTCGCGCTTGATGCCGCGCAAAGGGCCGGCGCTTTGGAAGAACTTCGGGTCCACACCGCCCTCCTTATGCGGCCCGTTGTCGCTGGAGAAGAACACCACCGTGTTGTCGTCGATCTTCAGGTCCTTGAGTTTGTCCATGAGCCGGCCGACATCGGCGTCCATGCGGGTGATCATCGCGGCCTTGTTCTTTTCCGTTTGCGGCCACGGCTCGTCGGAGTAGGGCGCGTCGCTGGGGACTTGCATGCCATTGCCGGTCCGCTGGCCCTCTTCGTTGTTCGCGTGGGGAATGGTGTAGGCGAGGTAAAGGAAGAAAGGCCGATAGTGGTTGAACTGGTCGGGCTTATTGATGGCCACAAAATTCAGCGCGGCGGTGGTGAACAGATCGTGCGTGTACAGGCCCTTCTGGCCGCCTCGGTTTTCGGGGAGATCCATCCGTCCGTCAAAGCCCGGCTTCGCGCTGCCGGGCGGGTCGTAACGCCACAGGTGGTCGGTGTAGTAATCGTGCGCATGAACCTGGTCGAGATACCCTAGAAATTCATCAAACCCTTTCTTCTGCGGCACCCCGGTCGTGTTCGGGTTGCCCAATCCCCATTTTCCGATGAGCCCCGTGTGATAGCCGGCTTGCTTAAGGACCTCAGCGACCGTCAGGTCTTGGGGCCGGAGCGCTATGGTGCCATTGCCGCGTATCAAGGCGTGCCCGGTGTGCAGGCCGGTCATCAGCGCGCAGCGCGACGGGGCGCACACCGTGCTGCCGGCGTAGAAGCTGGTGAACCGCATCCCGTCGGCGGCAAGTTGATCCAGGCGGGGCGTCTTGATCTTCGTCTGGCCGTAGCACCCCAACTCCCCGTAGCCGAGGTCATCGGCGAGGATAAAGATGATGTTCGGCTTGCGTGCGGCGGACCCCTGCGGGTTGCCGGGCTGTGCGCACAAACAGGAAAGCGCAGCAGTTACCGCAAGGCCACGGAGAACGGCTCGACGGGCTCTGCGCCCGTCTCGCAAAAACTTGCTCGTCATGCCGCGGAATCTGGAGAAAGCACGGCGCGGCGTCCAATCAAATTCATTGGGGGTCTGCGCCCGCCGCCGGCAGCGGCTTCGGCTGCGCCTTTTCCCACTCAGCGCGGGGGACTTCCTTCACTTCGTGTTTGAAGACGAAGACGCCCTTTTTATTGCCGACGACGACATCGGGGTATTTGGGATTGCTGACGTATCCGGCTGTGACCTGTGTGCCGACGCCGGAATCGTCGTCGATCAGATAGGGGATGAACTCGGCCTGGCCTTTGGCGGGACGCACCAGTTTGAACCAGTAGAGGACGGCGGGAGCATTATCCGACTCGGGGTCGGGGCCGTTCTTGCCGTGCGCCCAGAAACGCTTGCCGGTGACGATGTCCATCAGGCCGTCCCCGTCGATATCGACCAGGGCGAGGGCGTGCGGTTGGGAGAACTGGACGCCGTAGCGGTCCTTCGAGGCGTCTTTGTTCAGGATGACGTGCTCGCGGAAGGTGATGTTGCCGTTCTCCCGCACCTGCTCGAACCAAGAGAGTCCGTACCCATGCGCGTTGATGCAGGTGATCACATCGTTGAGGCCGTCGCCGTTGACATCATAGACGAGCATCTGCGCGGCGGCGGCCGCGAAGTGAAAAGGGTGCTTGATCCAGACCGGATCGTTGGCCAGCGAAGCCGGCTGTTCCCACCAGCCGTCTTTCTCGATGATATCGACACGGCCATCGCCGTTGATATCCCCACACCCGATTCCGTGGGTGAACTTCTGGTAATCGCCCTTCGGAGAGATGGGATGGAACTTCCAGGGCGCCGCCGGGTTTTTCCAATCGGCTTCGGCGTAGCCAATGTAACCGCCGGAACAGCAAAGGATTTCGGGCTTGCCGTCGCCGGTGATATCGACAAAGCCCGGGGACTCGTTATCGACCGCATCGAAGATGATATGGCGCTGCCAATGTCCCGGGCGGCCTTTGGGGTTTTCGTACCACGCAGCTTCCTTGCCGGGAAAACCAAAGACCAGAACGTCCGTCCAGCCATCGCCGTTGAAGTCGTAAGCGAAGGTCAGGAAACAATCCGAGTAGGCGTTCTTGACGCCCAAAGCGCCCTCAAAGCCGGGGACCGTCTGTTCCATGCCGTCGGCCTTCTTGCGTTTGAAGCTGGCGTTGGCAGGATAGATTTCGTGGCGCTTCTTGAAATCCGGCCCCTCATACCAGTAGGCGCCCGAAACAATGTCCATCTTCCCGTCGTTGTTGAAGTCGCCGATGGCGGCGCCCTCGGCCCAGAACTGGTCGGTGACCCCGACCTTCTTGAAGCTGTGGAGAAGCTCAGTGGTTCCAGCAAAAACCGGAGCGACGGAGAAGAGAATCGCGGCCAAGAGAATTCTAATCATAGGGCAATGCTTGGCAGCTTCGGCGCGGCGGGTCAAGCCGCATGATTGATGTGCTGGCCCTGCAGGAAATCCCCGCCGGGGAAAGAGCAGTCCCCCGTCAGGGAAGCAGGCATCGGTCGTGATGCGCGGACATTCACAACAGCGTGCGCATTCCCCGGCGGGGGACCTTTCGCATGGCTTCCCGGCACCCTGACCCAGGGGAGGGTCGGGGGGCCGGACCATCTTGCCTTCCTTCGCGGAAGACAAATTCGTCCGCCCTGGTCAAGCCGGGCGTGGTGCCTCAACTATGGCCTCCGGTTAGCAACCCCAATGCCAGGAAAACCCTGGAATCCGCTAAAGCGCGCATGGGGTTTCCGGTCGTCCATGGATTGGGAGAATCCCCCACCCCAGCTGGCCTCGCCTGCGGGAGCCGGCTCGGTGGACCAGCCCCTCGGCCATTTGCTGCCGCGGGGCAATGTCCATTTTCCGTGAAGATTGCTCACGGCCGGGACAGTCGGCCGCAAGGGCGGTCTTGTCCACTTGCAGCAGCGGCTTGGGCAATTCCCCGGCCTAAGAACCAGAGCTACGCAGTGCCGAAGAACTTCTGAATTTCGCCCAGCACGTCCACGAAGCGGTCGATTTCCGCCGTAGTGTTGTAGAAATAAAAGCTGGCGCGGGCGGTGGATTCCACGCCGAGCTTGCGCATCAAAGGCTGGTTGCAGTGGTGCCCGCCGCGCAACGCGATCCCGCGCTGGTCGGCCACGGTCACCACATCGTGCGCGTGGATGTCTTTCAACAGGAAACTCACCAGTCCGGCGCGCCCGATGTGCGGGCCGAACAGGCGGATGCCCTGCTTGAGCCGGGAGAGTTGGGCGTAAGCATAGGCGCCGAGCTCCTGGTCGTGCTGCGCGATGTTGACCCGTCCGATGTGGTCGAGGTAATCCATCGCGGCATGCAATCCCACCGCGCCGGAGATGTCCGGCGTGCCCGCCTCAAACTTGTGCGGGGGGCGTTTCCAGGCGCTGCGTTGGAAATCGACGCTTAAAATCATTTCGCCGCCGCCTTGATACGGGGGCAGGGTTTCGAGCATCTCCTGGCGGCCATACAACACGCCGATACCGGTCGGCCCGCACATTTTGTGCCCGGAAAAAGCCAGGAAGTCACAGCCGATTTCCTGGACATCGACCGGCCGATGCCCGGCGCTTTGGGCGGCATCGACGAGCGTCGTCACGCCCAGCTGGCGCGCCCGCGCGCACAAGTCCGCCACGGGATTAATCGTGCCGAGCGAGTTGGAGATGTGGGTCAAGGCGAGGAGCTTCACCTTTTGGGCCAGACACTCGTCCAGGCGGCCCAGGTCGAGCAAGCCGATGTCGCCGGTGATGGGGAGGTAAATGAGTTCCGCCCCCGTGCGCTCGGCCAGCAATTGCCAGGGCACGATATTGCTGTGGTGTTCCATTTCGGTGAGCAGGATGCGGTCACCGGCTTGGACGTGCTTCGAACCCCACGCCTGCGCCACGAGATTGATGCCCTCGGTGGCGCCGCGGGTGAAAATGATCTCGTCGGCGCTGCGGGCGTTGATGAACGTTGCGGCGCGCGCCCGCGCGGCTTCGAAAGCGGCGGTGGCGCGATTGCTCAATTCGTGAATGCCGCGATGGACATTGGCGTTGTCGTGCTCGTAGTAATGGCGCAGGGCGTCGAGCACCACGCGCGGCTTCTGCGTGGTGGCGGCGTTGTCGAAGTAAATCAAGGGCTGGCCGTGCACCTTCTGCTCGAGGATCGGAAAGTCGGCCCGCAGGGCTGACCAGTTAACCTTTTTCTTCTGCCGTCCAGGAACGGTTGCTTCAGTAACCATAACTCTGTTTAGAGCAACCCCAACTGGAGCTTGGCCTGTTCGGTCATCATCCCCTGGTTCCAGGGCGGGTCCCAGACCAGCTCCACGGCGACATCGTCCACGCCCTCCAGAGCCAGCACTTTAGTTTGCACATCCTGGGCGAGCATGGGCCCCATGCCGCAGCCGGGCGCAGTCAGAGTCATCTTGACGTCCACGCGATGGCTCCCCGCAGACAGCGGCGTGATATGGCAATCGTAGATTAAGCCGAGATCGACGATGTTGACGGGGATTTCCGGGTCGTAACAGGAGCGCAACTGGTTCCAGATTTCCTTCTCGAGCTGCTCTGGCGTGACCGGCGCGCCGGGGCTGGCGGGTTTGGCCGCCGCTTCCAAACCGAGCGCGTCCGCATCTTTGCCTTCGATGCGGAACAGGTTCCCGTTCACGATCACCGTGTAGCTCCCGCCGAGTGTTTGCGTGATGTAAGCCTGCTGCCCCTTTTGCAGGGTGACCCGGTTGCCGACCGGGATGGCGGCGGCCTCAACATCGCGAGTTAAAGTGACTGGCTCATCGCTGCTCATATTATCAATGAATCAAGTATAGCCGATGAGGCCGCGGTTGTCGCGTCGCTGGCTGCTTCCGAGGACGACTACGAGGCCCATTCACGGCGCGGACTTGCTGGCATCAAGTGTCCTCGTTTTCGGTGCTCACCGGCTGGCCGTCGCCTTTAAGGGCCGCCATCACGGCATGCCAGGCCAGGATGGCGCATTTGACGCGCGCGGGAAACTTGTGCACGCCGGCGAACACCGCCAGTTTGCCCACGTCCCCGACCACCCGGCCGGTCATCACCAGCTCGTGGACCTGCTGGAACATCTTTTGAACTTCGCCCCGGGTTTTGCCTTTGACACTTTCCGTCAGCAGCGAGGCAGAGGCTTTGGAAATGCAGCAGCCGGACCCGAGGAAGCTGATGTCCTTGACGACCTCCCCGTCCATCGCCAGGTAAAGCTTCAACTGGTCGCCGCACAGGGGGTTATGGCCTTGCGCCGAGCAGGTTGCGCCGCTCAGTTCGTGGAAATTGCGCGGCTGTTTGCAATGGTCGAGGATGACCTGCTGATAAAGATCGCTCAGTTCGTCAAACACGGCTGGAATTAACCATAAAGCACACCAGACACACGAACAAAGCGCCAGCTCGCGGCCCTGATTGAAGCCCTTCTCCCTTCCTGTTTTTAGCCAGTGTCGTGGTCCCTTTCATTTCTTCTCTCCCACGCGCGGGTTCTGCTCCAGCCGCTCCCACACCAACTGATTGAGCTCTTCCCGCGCCGGGGCGTGCCGGATGCGCTCGATGATTTCGCCCGCAAAGGCATGAATCAACATGCGCCGTGCGGTCTCCGCGCCGATGCCCCGGGCGCGCAGGTAAAAGACCGACTCCTCGTTCAACTGCCCGACCGTGGCCCCGTGTGTGCACTTCACATCGTCCGCGTAGATTTCCAACTGCGGCTTGGTATCCACCGTTGCGTCTTCCGACAGCAGGAGGTTCTTGTTGGTCTGCTTGGCATCGGTCTTCTGCGCGGCCCGTTGCACCAGAATGCGGCCGTGGAAGACGCCTTTGGATCGGCCATCGAGAATGCCGTTGTAATACTCGTGGCTGTTGCAATGCGGCCGCGCGTGCTCGACCACCATGTGGTGGTCGGCCAACTGGTCGCCCCGGGTCAGGTAAAGCCCGTTGAGGATGCACTCAATGCCTTCGCCGGCCAGGGCCGCGCGAATGGTGTTGCGCGACAGGCGCGCCCCCGTGGCAATCGAGTGCGAAATGAAGTTGCAGCTCCGCCCCAAATGCGCGTGGATGGCGGCCACGTGAAATGCGCTCCGGCTTTCGTCCTGGAATTTCGCATGCTCCACCACCGCGCCGTCGCCCAGAATCAATTCGGTCACCGCATTCGTAAAACAGGATCCCTCGAAGGTGCTGACATAGCTTTCGAGAACCGTCACTTGGCTGGCCTTCTCGGCGATGATTAAGTTGCGGGGATGCGACGTGGCCCCGGGCTCCTTCGCCGTCGAGATGAACAGCAGATGCACCGGCGCCTCCAGGCGCTTGCCCGCCGGAACATAAACCAAGCCGCCATCCTGGAAGAATGCCGCGTTGAGCGCCGCAAACGGGTTGTCTTCGCCTTGCGGGTAGCGCGCCAGATGTTCTTTAATCAGTCTGGAGTCGCCAGCCAGTGCTGCGGCCAGGCTGCCGACGAGAACTCCTTGCGGCTGCGGCCCGTTGGAAGCCGAGAGTTCCGGCACGTAGTGGCCGTTGACGAAAACCAGCCGGCTGGCGGCCAGCCGGCCGAAGGTGAATTTGGCGATGGCCTCCCGGGGAAGGCTGTCGAGCGAGGCCTGGAAGACGGGTTTGAAGGGCCGTTTGGCGATTGGCGCTACGTTCGTGAACCGCCAGTCTTCCTGCTGGAGCGTCGGAAACCCCAGTTCGGCAAAGCGCGCGATGCCCGCTTTGCGCAGCGGGAAGACCCACGCAGGCTGTTTCGCTTGCTCTGCGAACCGCTCGAACGTCTCCAGATACGGATCGGTTTCTTTCATGGCCTGACTTGCTGTCACTTGCACCATAGTCCGCGTTGCGCCAAATGTCTGTCAATTTGAGTCAAATAGTCTTCCACGCGCGGGGGTGTTGCGCAAGTCCCAGGCGGGCTTTTCGGGTGCGCGAGAGAGAGACCAACTTTGGGATGGACGGGCGGCCCAAGACGGACAATCTTTGACCGCACGCCGTTGAAAGGGTTTATGCCGGCTTTGACCAGTCCGAACAATATCAGCCTGTCCGATCTCGCCCGGGATGCGGCGACCAAGGACAGCGCCGAGGTGTTGCGCTCGCTCGGCACGTCGCCCGCCGGTCTGACGGAGGAGGAAGCCGCCGCGCGCCTGGAGCAATACGGCCACAACGAAGTCGGTCGCGAGAAGCACGAAGGCTGGCTGCAGCGCCTGTATCTTGCCTCCCGCAACCCGCTGGTGATTCTGCTGACCATCCTGGCGACTCTGTCTTTCGCCACCGGGGATTTCCGGGCCGGCGTGGTGATGCTGCTGATGGTGGCCTTGGGAGTATCCCTCCGCTTTGTCCAGGAGACGCGGGCGAATACGGCGGCGGCGAAACTCAAAGCGATGATCAGGGTCACCGCGACCGTGGTGCGCGACGGCCAGCCCAAAGAGCTTCCGCTCCAGCACCTCGTCCCCGGCGACGTGGTGAAGCTTTCCGCCGGCGATATGGTTCCGGGCGATGTCCGGCTGGTTTCCGCCAAAGACTTGTTCGTCATCCAGGCGACGCTGACGGGCGAATCCATGCCGGTCGAGAAAACCGACGCGTGCGACCTGCGTCCGAATGTCTCGCCCATCGAGCGCTCGAGCCTGTGCTTCCTCGGCACCAGTGTCGAGAGCGGCTCAGCCACGGCGGTGCTTGTGGCCACTGGCGCGCAGACCTACTTTGGAAAAGTGGCCCGCAGCCTGACTGGCCAGCAGGTCGAAACCGCCTTCGACCGCGGCGTGAAAAAGTTCACCTGGCTGATGATCCAATTCATGGCGGTAATGGTGCCGCTGGTCTTCCTCATCAACGGGCTTTTCAAACACGACTGGAAGGAAGCGTTCTTCTTCTCTCTGGCGGTGGCCGTCGGGCTGACCCCGGAGATGCTGCCGATGATTGTCTCGGTGTGCCTGTCCAAAGGCGCGCTGGCGATGTCGAAGAAGAAAGTCATCGTTAAGCGCCTCCACTCAATTCAGAACTTCGGCGCCATGGACGTGCTGTGCACCGACAAGACCGGCACGCTGACGATGGACCACGTCATCCTCGAAATCTATTGCGACGTCTTCAAGAGCGAAAGCCAGGCCGTGCTCCAGGATGCCTATCTCATCAGCCACTTCCAGACCGGGCTTAAGAACATCCTCGACCGCGCGGTACTCCACCACCAGGAGTTGCATGGGGCGCTTTCGCTCGATCAGTTCAGCAAGGTCGATGAGATTCCGTTCGACTTCACGCGCCGGATGATGTCGGTCGTGGTCGAGGGACCGGATGGGCAGCGGGAACTGCTGACCAAAGGCGCACCGGAGGCTGTGTTCGCGAAATGCACCGAGTTCGAGAGCGACGGCGACATCTTCCCGATGGAACCCATTCTCGTCGGCGACCTCATCGAGCAGGTCAACGACTTGAGCGAAGACGGCTTCCGCGTGCTGGCGGTGGCGACCAAAAAGGTGGAGAAGAAGGCCGCCTATTCCAAAGCGGATGAAGCCGATCTGGTCTTGACGGGCTATCTCGCCTTCCTCGACCCGCCCAAGGACACCGCCGCCAAAGCCATCACCGTCCTGCGCCAGCAGGGCATTACCGTCAAGGTCTTGACCGGGGACAACGACCTCGTCACCCGCAAGGTTTGCACCGAGGTCGGCATCAACGCCGAGAAGATCGTGCTCGGCAGCCAGGTCGAGACCCTGTCCGACCCGCAACTGGCCGAGGCCGTGGAGGCCACCGACGTATTCGCGCGCCTGTCGCCGACGCACAAACAGCGCATCGTCCAGGCCCTCCAGCGCAAAGGCCATGTGGTCGGGTTCATGGGGGACGGCATCAACGACGCCCCGGCCTTGCGGGCCGCCGACGTAGGCATCTCGGTCGATAACGCCGTCGATATCGCGAAGGAATCGGCGGATGTGATTCTGCTGGAGAAGAGTCTGCTGGTGCTGGAGGAAGGGGTGCTGGAGGGGCGCAAGGTCTTCGTCAACATCCTCAAGTACATTCGGATGGGCGCCAGCTCGAACTTCGGCAACATGTTCAGCGTCATTGGCGCCAGCGCCTGGCTCCCCTATGTCCCGATGGCGCCCATCCAGGTGCTCACCAACAACCTGCTTTACGATTTCTCCCAGGTGCCCATTCCCACCGACAACGTCGGCCCGCAGCAGATCGCCAAGCCCCGGCCCTGGAACATGGGCGAGATCGCCAAGTTCATCGTCTTCATTGGCCCGATCAGCTCGATCTTCGACTACACCACCTACGCCATAATGTGGTTCCTCTTCAAGTGCAACGATCTTGGACTGGCGCCGCCGCCGGAATTGGCCGCCCGCTACGCCGGGGTGGCCGACCCGGGAAAGACCTACGCGGCGGCCTTGTTCCACACCGGCTGGTTTGTCGAATCCCTGATGACGCAGACGCTCATTATCCACGTCATCCGCACCAACCTGATTCCCTTCCTCCAATCCCGGGCCAGTTGGCAGCTCACCATGACCACTCTGCTGATCATGGCCTTCGGGGCCTGGCTGCCGTTTTCCCCGCTGGCTCCCGAATTGGGCTTTGTCCCCTTGCCGCCGCTCTTCTGGTGGCTGTTGCTGGCAACCTTGCTCTGCTATGTCGGCCTGACGCAGGTCATCAAGATGTGGCTGGTCCGCAAAGGCTGGGTGTAAACCCCGGACGGTGGCTGTCTTGCGCATTTCCCGGCCCGGCGGAGCCGCGGCCCGTCCCCGGGCTTATTGCTCGACTTTCAGCAAGAGTCCGCCCCCCGGTGGCAGCCAAACGTCCTCACCCTCGAACGGGGTTGACCCGTCGTTGTAAGCGGACACATGCTGTACCCGGCGCGCCGCCTTGCGGAATTGCGGCGAGCAGGGGCGTGATTTCGCCAAGTCCTTGTTCACGATCATCAGGTACCGCGAGCCGTCCCGATGCGTGAAATCGCCCGCGAGAAAACTGTCTCCGCCGGCGCTGCTCACGAGGCTGTTCGGCGGCGGTCCATGGGCCCCGGACGGAATCTGGCCGAAGTGATAAACGGCGTCGGAGCTGAGTTGGAGCAGCGTGGGAGCGAGCTTCTGGATTTGCAGGTTCACCTGCTGCATGAAATACCAGGTCGGCGTTGGATGGCCAAACTGGTCGATGGGCGCCATCCGGTAGTTGCCGGTGGGGGAGGTGAAGTAGGTAAAGTAGGCGATCCCGCGCCCGCCGTAAGCCAGCGTCGAATAGACCTGGAAGCGGTAGTCGGCCGCGTTCAGTTCGCGATAGCTGAAATGCGCGACCGACAGGACGATGTTCCAGAACTCGATGCGGTGTTTCTGGCAGGCGGCGCGCACGGCTTCCAGATTCGACCAATAATTCTCCCGCACGGAACCATCATCCATGAGCGAGTAGTTGTCGTAGCTGATGATTGACGGGTGGCAGGTCGCGATGAATTGCTCCAGATATTCCGAGTAGTCGGGGGTGCCCAGTTGGCCGGGGGTGGCGTAGTCAGGAAAGAGATTGATGTAAGGCCATTTGCCGGGCGAAAGCTCGCGGATGAGCGAGGCCACCGTTGCCAAACCTGCGAACATGCCGGCATCCGGCTCATCGCGGAGATAATAGCCGTAAAGGGCCGGGTGCCGGCCAACCTTGGCCGCCAGGCTTGCGATATTCTTTCGCGCCTTGGCCGCATCGACGTTGCGCCAGTCGTAACCTGATGCGCGCGCGTCCGAGACAATCGCTCTTAGCCCGGCAGCGCGGCAGGCATCCAGCGTGCCCGGGGCAACGAAGCCTGCGATCGTCAACCCGCACTCGCGCATTTTCTGCAGCGTGGCCGGGTCTTTGGCCACGCTGTTCCAGGCCATGATGGGGAAGAAGTTGGTGTCGCTTAATGCCTGGGTGCCACTGCCGGAGCTGGCCGCGAGGAACAGGCCAAACCGGATGAATGCGAGACAAAGTTTCATGAGCGGGGGTCATTGTTGCCGGGCTGGGCCAGCCAAGTCAACAGTACCGCATTTGCTGCTGGGCCACGCGGCCCTCACACCACTTCCACCGGACACTTGGGCAAGGCGTCGATGAACGCCTGGCCGTATTGCTTGGTCAGGATGCGGTTGTCCAGCGCGACAATGATGCCCTGGTCGGTCTTGGTGCGGATGAGCCGGCCGACGCCCTGGCGGAACTTCAGGATGGCCTCCGGCAACGAGAACTCGCGGAAGGAATCGCCGCCGCGGGCCTCGATGGCCTCGATCCGCGCTTCGATGAGCGGATGGTCCGGCACGGCGAAGGGCAGGCGCGTGATGATGACGTTGGACAACGCCTCGCCGGGCACATCAACCCCTTGCCAGAAGCTGTCGGTGCCGAAGAGCACTGAGTCCACGTCGTCTTTGAACTTCTCGAGCATGAGCGAGCGGGGCGTGCCGGTGCCTTGCACGAAACAGGCGATGCCGCTGCGGTCGAAGAACGGCTGCATCAGCTCGCCGACTTCCAGCATCAGCTTGAAATTGGTAAACAGGACGAACGCTTTGCCGTGCGTCAGCTTCACGAAATGCTCGATCCAGTGGGTCAGCGCGTCGCGATAACCCTCGGCGCGCGGGTCGGGCATTTTGCCGACCACGTAGAGCTTCATCTGCCGCTCGTAATCGAACGGGGTCCCGACTTGCAGCAGCCGGGCCGCCTCGGCGCCGACGCGGCGGGCGAAATAGTTCAAACCTGAGGCGTTTCGTGCTTCCGCTCCCTTTCGCGTGGCGCGTGGTGCGTGGTGCCTCCCGGACTCCCCGACAGAACCTGCACCCCGCACCACGCCCGAGACCGAGAGGGTGGCGCTGGTCATGATGATCGAGGTATCGCTGCCGAAAAGGCGGCGGCGCAGGTATTCGGCCACGTCAATCGGGGCGGCGTTCAGGGCCATCGTCTTTTGCGCCCGGCCCGTCCGCTCGACCCAATAGACCGAGTCCGCGGCGCTCTGGCTGAGGAAGATGGCGACTGCCTCGCGCAACTCTGCCAGCCGCCGGTTGCCTTCCATCAACTCCTGGCCGATCTCGTTATCCTCGCTCAGCTTGATCAGCTCGCTGACGGCCTCTCGCAGCCGCTGGATGGGGAGTGTGACGTTGTCCGGGACCAACTCCGGCTGGCGGATGCGCAGTTCCGTCCACTCGCGCCGGCGCGTCACCGCGGTCTCGCCGCCGCCAAAGCTGCGCTTCCTGGCCGCCTGCTGGAGCGCGTCGCAGGCTGTTTCGACGTTGGCAAAGAATCCATCGGCCTCCTGCAACAGCTCGGTGACGAGCTTGACCGCGGCGCCCTTGCGCAACGTGGCGAGCAGGCCCTTCTCGGTGCGGGGATTCCAGAGGCGGTGCAAGGCGTAACGCACCTGGCCGCTGGACACGCTCAACCCGATGTGTTTCGAGGCAACGTGTTCCATCTGGTGCGCCTCGTCGAAGATCACGAAGTCATTGCGGAACAGGATGCCGCCCTCGACTTCCTCCTCCAGGCCGCCGAGCAGGGTGAAGAAGAGCGTGTGGTTCAAGACCAGCACGTCCGACGAGAGGATGCGGTTGCGCGCGCGCTGGAAGAAACAGATGCCGTGCTGCTTGCCGAAATCGGACGGGTAACCGCACAGCTTCGGCGCGCACAGCCCGCGCTCGGAGCACACTTGCGCCCAAACCTTCGGGTCCGGTTCCACCTCGAAATCCGAGAGGCTGCCGTCGGCGGTGGTCTTGGACCATTCGTAAATCCGCTGCAGCTCCTCGGCTTCCGACGAGGTGAAGAGGTTGCCAGCCTGTTGGATGGCCTTTTGGAGGCGGCGGGTGCAGAGGTAATTGGCCCGGCCTTTGAGCATCGTGAAGCTGAACTTCACCGGCAGCAGGATTTGCCCGAGCATCGGCAGGTCTTTCTGCGTCAGTTGCTCCTGCAGGTTGATGGTGTGCGTGCAGACGACCGCCTTTTTCTTTTTGGCCACGGCATACAGAATCGCCGGCACCAGGTAGGCCAGGCTCTTGCCGACGCCTGTGCCGGCCTCGACCGCTAAGTGCTCGCCATTGGCCAGCGCCTGCGCGACCGCCACCGCCATTTCCTGCTGCTGCGGTCGAAACTCGAAGTTCTTCGACCGCGAAAGAATGCCCTTCAGGGAAAAGATCTCCGCGACCTGTTGGACGAGATCCTGGCCTGACCCGGCGGGCTGGGATTCGATGGTGCTGATCACTGGGACTCAGGGACAGGCGGGACACCCGTCCTACCGTGGGCGGCGCACGACCACTTCCTGGGCGGCCTGGTTTTTCACGATCATGTTAGCAGGGAGAATCCCGCGCCAGTTCGTGTTCGGATACACCACCGATCCGCGCCCGATGATGCTGCCCGGGTTCAGCACCGCGTTGCAGCCGATGTCGGTCTGGTCGCCCAGCAAGGCGCCGAATTTGCGCAGCCCGGTATCGAATGGCCGGCCGTCGATGTCCACCGAGATATTGCCGGGAACCAGTTTGAAGTTGGAAATCTTCACGCCGGCGCCCAGGTGCGCCTGGCAGCCGAGAATGGAGTCGCCGATATAATTGAAATGCGGGGCGACGGCCTGGTTGAAGAGGAGCGAGTTCTTCACCTCACAGGAATTGCCGACGATGCAGTTGTCGCCGATGATGACCTGCTCCCGGATGTAGGCGTTGTGGCGGATTTGGCAGTTCCGGCCGATGATGGCCGGGCCTTTAATCATGGCCCCGTCCTCGACGAGCGTGCCTTCGCCGATGAACACCCGCTCGCCAACGAAGGCGACTCCTTCACAGCGGTTGTGCAGCGCGGGGCGGAGGTTGGCCTCCAGGTAGGCTTGTATTTTCTTCAGCGCATCCCAGGCATATTCGCAGCCGTCGAAGATCGCCGCGTGCGCCGTCTGGCTCAGGTTGAACAAATCCGCCGCTTTGAACATGGAGGCAACTTAGGCGAAAGCAGGAAAGCCGCAAATCACTTTTATTGGGAAGCTCTGGCCGCAGAGGCGGGTCTGAGGTAGTCTGTGCCGCACAAACAGCAGAACTGGCGTCATGCAAACGGTCTATTTCGACTATAACGCCACCACACCCCTGGACCCACAGGTGCGCGCGGCGATGCTGCCGTTTCTGAGCGAGGTTTGGGGCAATCCTTCGAGCGTGCATCACGTCGGGCGGCAGGCGCGCGCTCTCTTGGACGAGGCCCGCGAGCGCGCCGCAAAGGTCCTGGGCACCAAACCCAGCGAGGTCGTCTTCACTGCCGGGGGCACCGAGAGCGCCAATTTGGCAATCTTCGGAACCGCGCGCCTCCTGAAGCAGAAAGGCCGGCATATTATCACTTCCGCCGTCGAACATCCTGCGGTGCTGCGGTGCTGCGAATGCCTCGCGCAACGGGAGGGCTTCGATGTGACCTTTCTGCCCGTGGACCGTGAAGGGCTGGTTTCGCCGGAGTCACTGACCAAGGCCCTGCGGCCCGACACAATTCTGGTTTCGGTAATGGCCGCCAATAACGAGATTGGCACCATCCAACCGGTGGCTGAAATAGGCGCGCTCTGCCGGCAGCACGGCGTGTTGTTTCACACGGACGCCGTTCAGTGGCTGGGCAAGGAGCCGTTTGCGGATGTCCACCAGTTCAATGCTGACCTGGTCTCCATCTGCGCGCATAAAATCCACGGTCCAAAGGGCGCGGGGGCGCTTTTTGCGAAGTCGCCGCTGCAACCGGCTCCGATTTTGCTCGGGGGCAGCCATGAGAACGAGCGCCGGGCCGGCACGGAGAATCTGGCCGGGATTATTGGCTTGGTGGAGGCTCTGGAGCGCTTTGTCCGCACCCCGGTTTTCGCCAAAGAACGGCTGGCTCCACTGACGGAGCGGCTGATTCGACTCATTGACCGGTTGCCTGGGGTCAAATTCGTCGGCTCACGCGAGCGGCGGCTCGCCAACACGGTTGCTTTCGTGGTAGCGGGTTCGGACAGCATTCCGTTGCTCGCCGGGCTGGATATGGAAGGGATCTGCGCTTCCAGCGGCTCCGCCTGTTCCGCCGGGTCGTTGGAACCTTCGCATGTAATCGAGGCGCTGGGCCTGGAGCAACAGATGGCGAACTCGCTCATCCGCTTTTCGCTCGGCCGGGAGTCCAGTTTGGAAGAAGTTGAACTCGTGGAGGGCGTCCTGCCGGAAGTGATTCACCGTGCACAACCTGCCCAATAAAGCCGGTGTTGGCTGTGAATGGCTTGTGCGCAAAGTGAATAACCGGGACTTTAAGTCTTTTTTCACTGGCGCTATTCTCCATTTTAGGGTTTCGTTTCAGCGTAAGTTGTTGACGTGAGCTTGACTGTGAGGCTTGTTTGCCTTATTCACAGCCATTAATACGGATAGTATTTCAGAGACAGAAACACATATATTAAGCACACAATGAATCTGAGCATCTCGAAGGAGCAAATCATCAATGGGCTGCAAGCCGTGCAGAACGTGGTCAGCACACGAACCACACTCCCGATTCTGTCGAATGTGCTGCTGCGGGCCGAGGGCGACCGGTTGGAGTTCACTGCCACGGATTTGGATGTGACGGTCGCGTGCGCCGTGGAAGCCAAGATCAAGAAGCCCGGGGCGTCCACCGTGCCGGTCAAAAAGCTCTTCGGCATCGTGCGCGAGTTAACCAACCTGGATATCGACCTGGAGGTGGATGAGAAGAACATCTGCACCATCCGTTCGGGCTCCTCGTTCTACAAAATCAACGGCCTGAGCGCCGATGAATTCCCGCCGCTGCCCAAATTCAAGGAGGACAAGAAGGTCGTCCTGCCGCAGGAAACGCTCAAGGGCATGATGAAAAAAACCTCTTTTGCCATCTCGACCGACGAGTCGCGCTACGTGTTGAACGGCATTTTCATCAGCTTGAAGGACCACAAGATGACCATGGTGGCCACTGACGGGCGGCGGCTGGCACTGGTGGATGAAGAGATGGATGTCGCCGAAAAGAGCCAGGGCGAGTTCATTGTGCCGGCGAAGACGGTCAACGAACTGAACCGGCTGCTGCTGGACAAAGGCGAGGCCGAGATCCGTTATGCGGAGAACCAGGCCTCCTTCACGCTGAAAGATGAGAAGGGCGCGGCGATCCTGATTGTGACCAAATTGATTGAGGGCAATTATCCCAATTATCGCCAGGTCATCCCGGCAGAGACCAAAGAGCGGGTCGCCCTGGTGCGCGAGGAATTCCTGCACGCCCTGCGGCGCGCCGAGATCATGACGAGCGAGAAGTCCAACTCGGTCAAGCTGAGCTTTGGGAAGAACAAGCTCGAAATCACCGCCAATTCGCCGGAGGTCGGCGAGGCCAAGGAGACCCTGGCGATCAACTACAAAGGCCCGGAGATGGCCATTGCGTTCAATCCCAAATACGTCATTGACCCCCTCAACGCGCTGGCCAACGACGAGGTCTTCATCGAATTGATTGACGAACTCAGCCCGGGCGTCCTCAAGATCAACGGGCCGTTCCTCTACGTGGTGATGCCGATGCGGCTGAGCTGAGAGCGCGTTGGGGGCGAGGCTTCTCAACCGTCGCCATCCCAAACAATTCAGGCAATGAAAAAGGCGCAGTGGAAACTGCGCCTTTGAGATTCTTGCGGGTGCTTACTTCCGTCGGCGGATAAGGGTCCAAGC
>Ga0187872_10001814_pt1 | contig 20550 bp, 20 predicted proteins | sample June2016WEW_16_4_FD_132973 | JGI IMG/M metagenome (GOLD analysis project Ga0187872, IMG submission 132973) | Peatland microbial communities from SPRUCE experiment site at the Marcell Experimental Forest, Minnesota, USA - June2016WEW_16_40 | ecosystem: Environmental > Terrestrial > Soil >...
AACAACGCCGAAGCCAGCGCCGAAGCGGCTCGCCGCGCGCTCGACGCCGCCGAGCAGGGCAACCGCGCCGTGAGCGATACGCTCGAAGGCATGCAGCGCATCCGCTCTTCCGTACAAGCCACGGCGAAGAAGATCAAGTCGCTCGGCGACCGCTCGCTGGAAATTTCGGAAATCATCAACGTGATCAACGACATCACCGAGCAGACCAACCTCCTCGCGCTCAACGCCGCCATCGAAGCGGCTCGCGCGGGCGACGCCGGCCGCGGTTTTGCGGTCGTCGCCGACGAAGTCCGCAAGCTCGCCGAGCACTCCCGCAGCGCGACCAAAGACATCGCCGCGCTCATCAAGGCGATTCAGGCCGAAACGAACGAAGCCGTCGTCGTCATGGAAGAGGGCACGCGCGAAGTGGAGGTCGGTGCGGGCCTCGCCGATCAGGCCGGCAAGGCGCTGGAAGCGATCTCGAGCGTCGTGCGGCAGTCGGCGGAGCTTGTCCAGGAAATCTCGCTCGCCTCGAAGCAGCAGGTGCGCGGCACGGAAGGCGTCGCCAACGCCATGCAGATCATCTCCGGCATCACGCGCCAGACCACGCAGGGAGCGCGGCAGACGGTTTCGACCGTCGGAACCATGGTCCGGCTTTCCGAACAGCTCAACGAAGCGCTCGCGCAGTTCCGTTCGCAATCGGCGCGGTCCGCGGAACCGGCGCCCGCGGCGTCCGCAGCGTCCGCAGCGGAAGACGCCCGGCCCGTCGCGCCGGTGGGAGCGCTCCGCTAACGGCAAACTCCGCATTTCGGCACGAATTCGCCGGGGGCTGAACGCCGACCATGAAACCGCACCCAGTCTCGACCGCACGCATCGCCGAATCCGAACTCGCCGAGATTCGCACGCTGATCGAGCACCGATCCGCGATCCTGTTCGATTCCTCGCGCGAGCGATTCTTCTCCACCCGCATCCGCGAATACGTCGATGAGAAGGGTCTGGCAAACGGGACGGACTTGCTGCAGCTCGTGCGCGGCTCGAGCATCGAGTACGAAGCCCTGCTCGAGCGGCTGCTCACGCAGGAGACCTCGTTCTTTCGCTACCCGGCGGTCTTCGAAGCGCTCGAAAAAACGATCCTGCCCGAATTGCAGGAGCGCAAATTCTGGGAAAATCCGCGGACGCTGCGTATCTGGAGCGCGGGCTGTTCCACCGGCGAAGAACCCTATTCGATCGCGATCACCCTTTGCGAAGCGCTGAAGTTCGCGGAGGCGTGGGAAACCGAAATCCTCGCCACGGACATCAGCCGTCGCGCGCTGCGCCACGCCGAACGCGGCGTCTATTCCAAGCGCAGCTTGCAGGACGTGCGGCCCGCGCAGGTGGAGGCGTATTTCACGGCGACGAAGCATGGATTCCAGGTCCGGCCGCGCATCCGGCGGATGATTTCCTTCGCGCAGATGAACCTCGTCGAATCCGTCTACGTCGGCAAGCTCGACTGCATTTTCTGCATGAACGTCCTCATGTATTTCTCCGACGGGCGCCGCCTCGCGATCCTGCGCCGCTTCTACGACGCGCTCGAGCCCGGCGGCTACTTCCTGCTCGGCCACGCGGAAACGCTTTCGAACTCTCCAATGAAACTCGAGCCGGTGGTCCTCGGCGATTGCCGCGTCTATCGCAAGCCCGTTGCGGCCGAAGCGCGGCGCGAGACAGCCGCCGTGGAGGGAGCCCTGTGAGCGGCCCGAATCAAGAATCGATCGAGCTGTTCCTCCAGGAGGCTTCCGAAAACCTCCAGTATCTGCGGGAATACTCCGGCCTCTTGCAGGAGCCGCAAACGAAGCCCGAAGACCTCGAAAAACTCTACATCGCCTCGCACACGCTCGCCGGAACGTCGGCCAGTTACGGCTTCCCGCAGTTTTCCGAAGTCGCGGCGAAGATGGCGCACATCTTCCACTATGCGATGAACGCGGTCCTGACGCCCGACATGCATGGCCCGCTCACGGAATTCATCTCCGACGCAATCTCCGTGCTCGAGTTCGACCTCCTGCAAATCAGCTCGAGCGGCACAGAGACCTCGGACGATATCGCCACCTTCAAGCAGCGCTATGCCTTCGCTTTCCCCGCCGCGCCCGCCGAGTCGGCGACGGAACCAGCGGCGGAGTCCGTCGGCGCGGGCGAACCCATTCCAGGAGTTTTTTCCGCCGGTTCATTTGCCGACCGGTTGCCTCAGGATGGCGAGGTTCCGGATGAAGTCCTCGAGTTCTTCGTTCCCGAGGCCGAAGAGCATTTACAGGCGGTCACAGAATGCCTGCTCGCGCTCGAGGGGAATCCCAACGCCGACGACATTAATCGCCTGTTCCGCTCGATACACACTGTGAAGGGTTCGGCGGCGCAAGTGGGCCTGCACAGGCTCTCTGCCGTCGCGCATCGCGTGGAGGATTTAATCGGGCAGCTCCGCGACGGCGCATTGCAGCCCAGCGCCGAAATCGTGGACCTGTGCCTCCAGTCCGTGGACGTCCTGCGAAAGTTCCTCACTCGCCAGTGGTCGAGCGACGCCGAGATGATCGCCGCCGTTGATCCCTTGCTCGCGCGCATCACCGAACTCGCGCCCGAAGAGCCCGCCGCCGACGCGCACGAGGGAGGGGCCGCGGCCGGAGCGGAAGCGCCGCCGGCAGAAGCCGTTCTTCCCGCCGCTTCACGTCCCGCGGCAGCGCAGCCTTTGCCGCAGGCGAAATCCGTGCGCATTTCGCTCGAGCGGCTCGACCGCATGATGAACGCGGTCGGCGAGTTGGTCATCAACCGGACCCGGATGCTCGGCCGTCTCGCCGAGCTGGGCAAGCTCGTGGAAGTGTTGAATTTCTCGAAGAGTCGGCTCTCCGGCAAAGTTTCCGAGTTCCAGGAAAAGCACGAATTCAACCGCATTCGCACGTCGCTTGTGCCCGGCAGCCAGCCGCCGCAGATGGACACGTTCCGCCGGCCCTCCGTGGCGCTGCCTTCGGCCACGTCGAACGATCTCTTCGAATTCAGCGAACTTGAGATGGATCGCTACGACGATTTCAACATTCTGTCGCGTTCGCTCACGGAAATCTCCGCGGACGTTTCCGAGGTTCTCGCCCAGCTCGAAGGTTTTATGGGCCGCGTCGATGTGGATATCGATGAGTTCACGAAGCTGGCGCATCACCTTCAGGACGAAATCACCGCCGCGCGCATGGTGCCGATCGGCAATCTCTACACGCGCCTCTCGCGCACTGTTCGCGATGCCGCGCAGGCCACCGGGAAGCCCGTCGACCTTTCGCTCGAAGGCGCTGAAACCGAGCTCGACAACAACATCATCCAGCACATCTCCGATCCCCTGATTCACCTGGTTCGCAATGCCGTGGCGCACGGAATCGAGGACGCCGGGACCCGCGGCGCCGGCAAGCCCGAGAAGGGCCGCATTTCCGTGCGCGCCTATCACCGCGGCAACCACATCTTCATCGAAGTGGAAGACGACGGCCGCGGAATCGATTACGAACGAGTTCGCCAGGGCGTTATCGACTCCGGTGCGGTATCGCCGGTCGCCGCCGCCGAATTGACGGAGCGCGAGCTTCGCGAAATCCTCTTCCGCCCCGGGTTTTCGACCGCCGCCTCCACTTCGGAACTTGCCGGCAGGGGCGTCGGCCTCGACGTCGTGCGCGCCAACGTGCATGCGCTGAACGGTGAAATCGAAGTCCGCTCCGAAAAAGGCCGCGGCGCCTGCTTCACGGTGAAGGTGCCGCTGACGCTCATCATTTCGCAGGCCCTGTTCGTTCGCTGCGGCGCGTCCGTGTTTGCGCTGCCGCTTGCCGTCGTGGAGGAGATCCGGCGGCTTCGCCCGTCCGAGATCGAGGATGTCGGCGGCAAACTCCTTACGCGCGTGCGCGACGTCGTCACCGAAGTTGTTCGCCTCGATCTGCAACTCGCGTTGGCGCCGCTCGAGCCGCTGAACGGCTACTTCCACATGGTCATCGTGAAGGTGGCGGGAAAGCACGTGGGCGTCGTCGTCGACGAAGTTCTCGGCAAGGACGAGATCGTCATCAAGAACCTCGGCGATTACCTCCGGCGCGTGAAGCTGTTTCCCGGGACGACGATCGCTTCCGACGGCAGCCTGATCCTGCTGATCGACTTGAACCGCCTCGTTTCCGCGGACACCGCCGAACGCCACGCCCTGCCCGCATCGTCTCCTGCGGCGCGCGTCTTTGCGCCGGGCGCGGAAGCCGTCGCCGCCGGCAGTATTCCGGCCGAAGCCGTGGACGCGATCGAGAACGATCGCGTGGTGGTCGTCGCGGACGATTCGATCAGCGTGCGGAAATTTGTCGGCCGCATGCTCGAAAAGGCCGGTTATCGAGTGAAGCTCGCTGCGGACGGCTTCGAGGCATCCGAGATTGTCGCGCAGGTCGGCTGCCACCTGCTCATCACCGACCTCGAGATGCCGCGGATGAACGGTTACGAGCTGATGGCCCACCTGCGCCAGGATCCGATCACTCGTCGAATCCCGGTGCTCGTGGTCACTTCCCGCGCCGGCGCGAAGCATCGGGACCGCGCCATGAAAGAGGGCGCGTCCGGCTTCCTGACGAAGCCCGTGCAGGAAGATCAATTGATTGCGACGGTCGAGAGCCTGATCGGCTCGGATACGCCGCAGGGACGGCCTGCCGCTGGTATGCCGCTGAGGCAGGGTTGAGATCGCGATGACGAACGCACCCGAAAAGAAGATACGCGTGCTCGTGGTGGATGACTCCGCCTTCATGTGCAAGGTGTTGCAGGAGATCATCAACTCCGATCCGCAGCTCGAAGTGGTCGGGCAAGGGCGCGATGGCCGCGATGGCGTGGCTCTCGCGGAATCGCTGCGCCCCGACGTCATCACCATGGACATCAACATGCCGCATATCGACGGCCTTCAGGCCACCGAGCTGATCATGTCGCAGCACCCGCGCCCCATCGTCATCGTGAGTTCAGAATCGCGCGAGGGCGCCGCAAGCACTTTGAAAGCGCTCGAGCTCGGCGCGATCGACTTCGTTCCCAAACCTTCGAGCGGGATCGATCTGGACATGAAAACTGTGCGCGAGGAGCTCACGCGCAAGCTCAAGCTGGCCGCAAAGGTTCGTGTCGTTCGCACCGCGACGCGTTCGAAAGTTCCGATGCCCCATGCGCCGATGTCCCCGGCCGCGAGTCTCGCGAACAGCGCCGCGCTCGCCCAGAGCGGCGGAAAATTTCCTCTGGTCGCGATTGCTGCCTCGACGGGCGGCCCGGCCGCGGTGATGCGCGTGGTGGCCGCTCTGCCGAAGGAATTCCCCGCGGCCGTGTTCCTCGTCCTGCACATGCCCGCGGCATTCACAAAGCAATTCACGTTGCAGCTCGCGGAGATCGCTTCCATGCCGGTGAAAGAGGCGGAGGCGAACGAGACGGCCCAGCCCGGAATGATCTATCTCTGCCCGGGCTCTCATCACTTGCAGCTTTCGGCCGGCGGGAAAATCCTTCTCGATCCCGGCCCGCGCATCGAAGGCTATCGCCCCTCTGCGGACATGGCGTTTGAGAGCATCGCGGCCTATGCCCGCGCGCTGACCGTTGGCGTTGTCTTGACGGGCATGGGGAACGATGCGGCGAAAGGCGTGCGCGCCATGAAGGCCGCCGGGGGCTGTGTCTTCGCCCAGGATGAAGCGACGTCCATGATTTTCGGCATGCCGGCCGAAGCCATCAAGACCGGCGCCGTCGACGAAGTCCTCCCGCTCGACGAAATCGGCCCGGCGATTGAAAAGCGAGTCACGAAATTGAGCCGTCTCGTCCCGGTGGCGGCCCGATGAGCCTCTCGACGACTCCAGACCGCGAGCACGACGGGAAATCGCGCCGCTCGAGCCGGCCCGAGGCGGTCGTCCTGTTCTGGGTCGCGAATCAGATGTTCGCCATCGCCGCGGGTGCCGTCCAGGAGATTCGCAGCACGGACAGCCTGGCGGGCGCCGCCAACGAGATCGAGCACTCGGAATTGCCCAAAGTGAGGCACACCCTTGAGTGGGGACGCCGCACCTGCTACGTCGTGAACGCCGGAATGCATTTTGGGTTGCCAATCACGCGACCGTCGCTGGTCCTGATCCTGCGGCAAATGCGCGCGGCCGTGCTCGTCGACCGGATCGACCGTATGACGGAGATCGCAGCCGTCTATCCGCTCCCCCACGCGTTCACTGGCGAGGAGCGCCGCTGGTATCGCGGTCTTGCATACGTGGACGACTCGGTGATTCCGGTCGTTCAGCCGGCTGGATTCCTGACCGCCGAAGAGTTTGCGCAGCTCGATCGCACCGCCGGAGGCGGCGGATCGCAACGCGAAATGGAAGGGGCGGTCCAGGCATGATTGCCGCAGAAACTGCGAGCCAGAGTTCGTTCGTGCTGCTCCAGATTGGCGCACGCCGGTTCGCGCTGCCTGCGGGAATGGTCGCGGAACTCGCGCCACCTGTGAGGCTGCACACGTTTCCGCACACTTCGCCCTCCATTGCGGGAGTGATCGTCCGCCGTCGGCGCATCGTGCCTGTCTATGACGCAGGGCCGCTGCTCGTCGGCAAAAGTTCATCCGGGCAACAGTTTTACCTCATCGCGCGGCGCGATTTTGGTGGCGCCGGTGAACTGGGCGCGATTCTCGTGAGCGGTGAATGCGAGATGGCCACGGGTGAGATGCGGCCGGAGTCGGATCGTCCTGCGTACGTCGCTGGAACACTCACCGTCGGCGAGGAGTCGCTTGACGTGCTGGACCTCGAAGCGCTGTTGGCGTCGGCGGCGCGAGCCACTGAGCCGGCAAGCGCGGAGGCGCAATCATGAACGCGCCGGCAAATCTCCCGCGGGTCCTGCTGATCGACAGCAACGTCTATTTTGCGAAACGGTTGGGTGACGCGCTGAAGCAGCAGGGATTCGACGTGATTCCGAGCACGCAGGCCTCGTACGCGCTCACGATGATCGAGTGGAACGCTCCGGCGGCGATTCTCTGCGCCACGAACCTTCGCGAGATGGGTGCGCTCGAAATGGCGCCGCTTCTCCGTGCCGATCCGAAAACCGCCACGATCCCTCTGATCGCCATCGGAGGGGGCGGAGATCAGGCGCAGCTCGAAGCGTATCGCGCCGGCTGCGACGACTACGTGGATCGCCGCCACTCCCCTTCGGACATCGCCGCGCACGTGCGAAGTCTTCTCGTCAGCCGTCAGGACGGCTTCCAGCCGACGCAGATGCTCTCCACCGCGGACACGGCCCTGAGCGGCAGTCTTTCGCATCTCGATCTCCCGGGGGTGATTCAGATGCTGGGACAGGCTCATCAGAGCGGAGCGCTGCACATCAACGGCGCCGACACCGACGGAATCATCTTTTTTGAGGGCGGCGAACTCGTTCACGCCGAGTCCGGCGTGCTTTTCGGGGATGAAGCCGTCACGCAAATTGTGAAGACGTGTCAGGGCGCCGCGAAGGGCGTATACAAATTCGTATACGGCGCCACCGCCGTGCAGCGGACCGTGCTGCGCTCGGCAACCGATCTGCTCCTCGACGCGATGTGGGAATTCGACGAAGGCGAGCGCGATACCGCGGAAGAAAACGTGGAGAAGGAGTCGTCATGAGCGAAACCCAAACCCTCACGGCCGCCCGCACTCCGACCGTCTACTTCATCGACGACAGCGCGACGATGCGCGAAGTGATCAAGATTGCCTTTCGCAAAGAGAACATGCACGTCATCACGTGCCCGGACGCAGCCTCGGCGCTCGCGCAGTTCGGTGAAGCCATGCCGGATGCTGTCATCACCGACGTCATCATGCCGGACAAAGATGGCTACGAAGTGTGCCAGTTGATCAAGCAAAACGAGCAGCTTGCCCGGATTCCCGTGATCTTGATGTCTGGCGTCGTGAACCGCACCGTGGCCGAAAAGGCGACCGCGGTCAAAGCCGATGAGCTGATTCGCAAGCCGTTCCAGCCGCGAGACCTGATCGCCCGCGTGAAAAGTCTTCTGCATCCGAAGTTCCCTGGTCTTTCGGCGGAGGGAAGCTCTACAGACGAGGCTGCGCGCAGGCCTTCGCAGGTGTTGAGCGGCCTGTTTTCCGCAGGCCCGGCGCCCGCCGTGCCCGCAAGTGTCCCGGCTCCTCGAGCGAACCCAGCGCCGGTCGCAGCGACCATCGCCCGCTCGGCGGCGCCGGCTCCCGCCGCGCCCCCGCCGCGCCCTGCCGCGCCCGCCACGGGCGCTGCCGGTCCCACTGCCGCAGAGGTCCAGAAGTTGAGGAACGAGATCGTCCGTCTGGAGCTTCTCGTGAAGAAACTCCAAGCCGCGCTCGAGGCTGAACGCGAGTATTGCGCCGCCCTCGAAACTCATTTGAAGAACCCGCCGGGCTCCGAATAGCCCAACACACGTTTCTGCGACCTCGCGGCGCTCCCACGAATCTCTTCGTTACTCCTGAGAATAGGCCGCTTGCCGGTTGCTTGACCGGTGCTACAGCGCGTATTAACTTGGAATTACCTCTCTCGAGGGCAGGCGGTTCGCGTTGGCTAGGCGCGCTTTACCGGAGATTCCGTGGGGCGCCGGGGCGAACAGCGTATCGCTATTTCTTTTGCGGTCATCGTTCGGGGGGCTGACCCCCGCGGGTATCCGTTCGCCGTGCCGACGGAAACTCGGGACATCAGTTGGTCGGGCGCTTGCCTGAATGGCCTGACCCACATCGTCGAGTCTGGCTGGAGGGTCGAACTCGAATGCCAGAACCAGAAAGCCTGGTATCGGGTCCAGTGGGTCGGTCAGGATGGCAGCCCCTGGGCCGGACAGGTGGGAGTCCGCTGCCTGGAACCGGGCAAGTACATCTGGGGCCTGCCCCCGAAAGAATGGGAGCCTGATACGTACGATCCATCGAAGCCGGACGCTTTTGCCGTCCAGCCGCGGACGGTCGCCGCAACAAATGCCACGGCCTCTCCGCCGGAACGCCGCCAGTTCGCTCGTCATACCTGCCGGATCGGAGTTCAGGTTGCCTTCCCGGGAGATGGGCTTCGGATGTCTGGAACGATCACGGACATTTCCCTCGGCGGCTGCTACGTCGAAATGCTTTCGCCCCTGCCCGTCGATACGGCGGTCGAACTGTCTTTCAATATGGACGGCAGCCTCGTGCATTTCTCGGCCAAGGTTCGCTCCTCGCACACGGGATTTGGCATGGGGCTGGCGTTCACGAGTATGGGCCCCGAAAATCTCGAGAGGTTGCGGCGGTTCACTGGCTCGCCGGGCGCCGCTCCGGAACCCGCGAAGGCGCCGGCCGTCTCGCAGCCGAAGCCGGCTCCTCCCAAGGCAACTGCCGGCGCGCGCCCGTACACCGCGCCGGAATTCGATCCCGTCGATATCCCGGCGACCCGGGAAGCATTCGCCGCCGTCTTGCGGATCCTGCTTCGCAGGGGACTCGTCACGCGCGCTGAATTGCTCGAAGAGCTGGAAAAGCTGAAAACTCCCCAAAAGTGATTTTCTGAGGCCGCGCATCAGTCGAGTCCCTTCGAGCGCAGGAATTCGCGCGCGACGTCGCTGACGTCCCGGCCTTCCCCCGCCACCGCGTAGTTCATTTTCTGCATTTCCGCGTCGGAGATTTTTCCAGCCAGTCCGGCGATGGCCGCCCGCGCCTCCGGATGGAGCGCGAGTGTGTCTTCGCGAACGACGGGCACGGCTTCATAGGGCGGAAAGTAGTGCTTGTCGTCTTCGAGGATGACCATGTCCCTCGCCGCGAGCAGGCCGTCCGTCGAGTTCCCGGCGACCAGATCGATTTGCCTGTCGAGCAGAGCGCGATAGAGCAGGCCGAGGTCGAGAATTCGCGGCGGGGCGGCGAATTGCAGCCCGTAGACGCGCGCGAGGCCGAGGTAACCGTCGGGCCGCTCCATGAACTCGTAGCCGAAACCGGCGCGCCACTGCGGCGTGTAACGCGCGGCATCCGAGATCGTTTTCAAATTCAGACGCCGCGCATCCTCGCCGCGAATCACAATCGCAAACGTGTTGTTGAATCCGAGAGAGCGCATGACTTCCAGGCCGAATCGCCGTTTGTACTCCCGCTGCACGCGCCCGAAAACGGCGGAAGGATCGCTTTCGATGGGATCGTGCAGGATCGCGGTGAGCGCCGTGCCGGTGTATTCGACGTACGTGTCGATACGCCCGGCGAGAAGCGCCTGCTGGCAGATGTAGCTGCCCGCGAGATAGAAGCGGCGCTCGACGCGCAGGCGCGTTTTGGCTTCGAGGCGCTGCGCGAGGATTTCACCGAGCAGGGCCTGCTCGGGAAAGTTCTTCGAGCCGACGACGATCGTGTCGCGCCCGCGAGCGCCGCAACCGCACAAGACGCCTACGATCCCGAAGGCAAGCCAGGCGCGGATCGTTTTCATCTGCGGATCACCGCGCGGGACGCAGGCGCCGTTCGAGAATGCTCAGCAGGAAATCCGCGCCCAGCGCGAGAAGGGCCGCAGGTATGGCCCCCGCGAGAATCAAGGAATCGTTCACCATCGCCAGGCCGCGGAAGATGAACTCGCCCAGACCGCCCGCGCCCACGGCGGCGGCGATCGTCGCGATGCCGATCGTGAGAACGGTAGCGACCCGGACGCCCGCGAGAACGGTTGAAAGCGAGAGCGGAAGCTCGACTTTCCAGAGAATCTGGCGCTGGGTCATCCCCATACCGCGCGCGGCCTCGCGGACGGCGGGGTCCACGCCGGCGATTCCCGCGGCGGTATTGCGGATGATGGGAAGCAAGGCATAGAGCGTGAGGGCGGCGATTGCCAGGCGGGCAGCGCGTTCGCCGAGCCAGGGAACGGGGAGCAGGAATCCGAAGAGCGCGAGGCTCGGAATCGTTTCGGCGACATTGGCAGTGCCGAGGATGGGCTTGGAAAGCCACGGGCGGCGCGCAACGAGAATCCCGAGCGGTACGCCGACAGCCACGGCGATCAGCATCGCGGCGGCCACGAGCGAGATATGCTCGACGGTCGCCTGGAGAATTTCGTTCGGGTGTTTCAGGAAAAACTGAATCACGTTCATTTGTCCCTCTCGAATGCTTCCAAGCGGCGCAGTTGCTCGGCGTAGGCCGCGGCAACAGGCTCGTTCGAAGACAGGAATTCTCCCGGCGAATAGATGCCCCGTAGCTCTCCGGCTTCGAGCAGCGCGATTCGGGTGCCGAGCAGGAGGGCTTCGCTCGTGTCGTGCGTCACGATGACGATGGTTTTTCCGAGGCGCTGTTGCAGCGCCTGAAATTCGTTCCGGACTTCCGCGCGCGTTAGCGGGTCGAGCGCGCCGAACGGCTCGTCCATCAAGAGTATGGGCGGGTCGGCGGCAAGCGCGCGGGCCACACCGACTCGCTGGCGCTGACCGCCGGAGAGTTCGTGCGGATAGCGCTGCAAGAATTGCCCGGGATCGAGGCCGACGAGCGCGAGCAGTTCCTCGACGCGCGAGCGGATGAGCGCGGCAGGGCGTCCCTCGAGGCGCGGAACGAGCGAGACGTTCTGCTCGACGGTGTAATGCGGGAAGAGGCCGGCTTCCTGGATGACGTAGCCGATATGGCGGCGCAGCGCAATGGGGTCCCAGGCGACGGTCGCGCGGCCTTCCACTTGCACTTCGCCGCCGCTCGGTTCGAGCAGACGGTTGATGAGCTTCAGAGCGGTCGTCTTTCCCGCGCCGCTGCGGCCAAGAAGGATCAGAGTCTCGCCGCGCTTGATCGCGAAGCTGACGCCGTTGAGCAACGTTTGGCCGTTCGGCAACTTGTAATGCACGCTGCGAAATTCGATGACGGCCTCGCCGCTGGTTTGGCCATTCGTAGCGGCGCTCATCGGGGAAAATCGCTCTCGAGGAATCGGCCGATTTCGCGAAGGACGCGCGCCATCATCGCTTCGGTGAGTTTGCCGGTAAAGGTGTTTTGCTGGCTCGGATGATAGGCAACGAACAGGCGTGGCAGATCGTCACCGAGTTTATAGCTCGCGCCGTGCCGGAAAGGAAATGCGGCCGTGCTCGCAATTTTGCCCTGCTCTTTCAGCAAGCCGAGATAGACGCGCATGGCGATTCCGCCGAGAGTGAGAATCGCGCGCGGCTGGAGAATCTCGAGTTCTTTTTCGAAGTATGGACGGCAGTTGGCCGTCTCGGAAGGCAGCGGCTTGTTGGCAGGTGGGGCGCAGCGAAGCGCGGCGGCGACGTAGGCATTCCTGAGGACGAGGCCGTCGTCGCGGCGCGTTGAAGTGGGCTGGTTCGCGAATCCGGCGTCGTAAAGCGCCTTGTAGAGAAAATCTCCCGAGCGGTCGCCGGTAAAGACGCGGCCGGTGCGATTGCCGCCGTGCGCCGCGGGCGCCAAGCCGAGGACCAACAGCTTCGCGTGCGGATCGCCAAACCCGGGAACCGGCTTTCCCCAGTAGTCCCAATCGCGATAGGCGAGGCGCTTTTCGCGCGCGACCTTCTCGCGGTAAGCGACGAGGCGCGGGCACCGGCGGCACCGGACGATTCGCTGATTCAGTTGTTCGAGCGCTAGCAAGGGTGCCTCTCAGCTGCCGCAATATGTGTTGCGAAGACCCCCGGTTTCAGTGACGGGTAGCAGTCACCCTCGATGAGTGTTGTCAGTAAGTTACAGCCAATTCTACTCGACAGCAGTGTCGAGTAGCTGGCGCGCAAAATGGTGCGCGGCCGCCGACCGCGCGAGGACGGAAGGCTGGCTGCCGATGCCGCGGCGCCGCTTATTCTTCTTACCGCTCTTTCGCCCTCTTTCATTTGCTCTGCCTCTGATCCTTAATTGCACGGTCAGGGTAGCACTCGGGGGGTGAGTTGCAAGGATGAGGTTATGTGGACTCTTGGTTGAGCGGCCGGTCTCATGTCGCGGCTGAATCCTCTCGCGAACTAAAATCGTCATAATAGTGTGAAGGTCTGAGTCAGGCCGGTTGCCCGCAGGCCGCGCGCTTGCACGTAGTTGCGAATGCACTAAGATGGGCTTGAGGGGCAGAGAGTCATGGATAACACGAGCGAGAAAATCGTCATTGTTGAGGCGGACGCGGCGAGCCGCGAGGCTCTGCTGGCGTTGGTGCAAAGCGGAGGATACGACGCCTCGTCCTTTGCGACGGCCGGCGAAGGGCTGGATGCTGTCCGGCGGCTCGGGGCCGATCTGCTTCTGCTGGACACGGCTCCCAACATTTCCGCTGGAGACGGCACGACAACGGGCTTGCCGCGATCGAGCGTCCTGCACGCGCACGAAACAATCGCCATGCTTCGCGGCGCCCTCGCCACGGAGGGAGTTCGTATCATTTTGTTGGTCGGCCTCGGCGCGGAAGAGCGAGCCGCGGCTCTCGACCTTGGCGCCGACGATGCGATCTCGCAGCCTTTCGACGCAGCGGAGCTGCTGGCGCGCGTGCGCGCGCTATTGCGGGTGCGGCGGGCGGACACGCAGCTCCTCGAAAGAACGCGGCTCGCGGAGGAAGGTCAGCAGATTGCGCAAACGGCATTCGAGGCGCTTGCCGTTACGGAAAAGATGGCGAGCGACGCCTCGTCGCTGAATCGCCGCCTGAAAATCGGCCTGGGCGCGGTCTTTGCCGTCGCGGTCGTCATGGCGGCGATCTATTTTCTTTTGGCGCGCAGTTCGCAGAAGGATATGCAGCGCACGACGGCTACGATCATGCGCCTGGAACGCGGACTGATGCACCAGCAGGACGTGATTGCCGAGGTGCGCAGGCTGCGTGGGCAAGGAACAGTCGATGGAGCGCTTGCTGGAAAAGATGAGTTGCAAAAGCAGGCGGCGGGCCTTCAGGCTCAGATGGCGAATGCGGGCTCCGGCCAGGGAGCAGACCTGCAACGGGAATTGGACGAGACGAACGCGCGCCTGAAGCGAATCGAGCGGGAAGGCGATTCCGCCGGGAGCTTCATCGGTGCGGACGTGCAGAGCGTTTGCTTACTGCATATTTCGGTGGCGTTTCGGGAGCAACAGAGCGGCCAGATGCTGCGCTACGCCGGTCTGAACCAGCAGGGCGAACCGCTGCAAGGCAGCGATGGGAATCCGCTCCTGACGATTGATGGGCGCGGGCCGGAAGTAAGGCTGGACGTGTTCGGCACTGGATTCCCGGCAGGTGCCGACGGGCGGATCATCACCAATCGGCACGTTGCCGAGCCGTGGTGGAACAACGACGACGTCAGTGAGCTCACGAACCAGGGTTTTCAGCCGGTGATCTCGTCGATTCATGCATATTTTCCGGGAGACCCGCGCGCGTACAGCGCCGAAATCGAGCAGATTTCAAAAGACGCAGACCTGGCAACGATGCGAATCACCACGCAGGGCCTGGCGCGCCCGGCCCTTTCGATCGATTCGACAAAGGAAGCGGCGGTGACCGGCCAGCCGATCGTCTTGATGGGCTACGCCACGGGGCTAGCGGCGATTCTCGCGCGCACCGACGAGAACACGGCGCAAAATATCTTGACCCAGAGCGGCGGCGACGTCTCGCAAGTGCTCGACGAACTGGCTCGCCGCAACCTGATCCGGCCCCTCATCACGCAGGGGCATATCGGAGACGTCCTGCCGGATAAGATCGTGTTCGACGCGCAGACCACGTCCGGCGGATCGGGCGGACCTCTTTTCAATCAGCAGGGAAAGGTGATCGGCGTTACGTATGCCGTGTTGAAGGGCTTCGGAGGCTCGAATTTCGGCATTCCGATCCGGTTTTCGGAAGCGCTGCTCGCTCCTGGATCCGCACACCCTGCAAACTGACGCCCTAGGGCCCGCGCGGCCGACGAGGCGAGAGCCGGGCGTCCATCGAGCGCAAAACCGGATACGCACCTTTGGCGCGCGTGACTTCCATCAGGTAAACTGAAGAAACGCCTGCCGGTAGCGGGACGAAACCGGGACGGCCGGCGCCTCCTTTTATGGTAACCAGGTCACGCGAAGGGACGATTCTCGACCGGATTGTCGAGGCGCGGCGTGAATCGATCGCGCACCGGAAACGCGTGTTGCCGGACGTGGCGCTGAAGCTCGCCGCGGGCAAGGCCGAAGCGCCGCGGGATTTTGCGGGCGCGCTTACACGAGCGGGCTACAACGTGATCGCGGAGTTGAAGAAGGCGTCACCTTCGCGCGGCGTGATGCGAGAAGACTACGCTCCCGCAGCGCTGGCAGCGAGTCTCGAGAGCGCGGGGGCGGCGGCGCTATCGGTCCTGACGGAAGAGGAGTTTTTTCTCGGCTCGCTGGCGGACTTGAAGGCCGCGAAGAAGGCGACGCAGATTCCAATCTTGCGCAAGGATTTCATTGTCGATCCGTGGCAGGTGTGGGAATCGCGCGCCGCGGGCGCAGATGCGTTTCTGCTGATCGCGGCAATTCTGAGCGGTCCGGCGCTCGGCGAACTGCTCGAACTCGGCCGGTCGCTGAAGATGGAGCCGCTGGTCGAGGTGCATACGCGCGAGGAACTCGAGCATGTGATTGTGGCCGGAGCGCGGATCATCGGCGTCAATAACCGCGACCTGCGGGATTTCAAGGTGCGCGTCGAGACGTCGCTCGAACTGATCGAGGCGATTCCCGAGGAGTGCATCGCCGTGAGCGAGTCCGGATTGCGCACGCACGACGATCTGGCCCGGCTGCGGCGCGCGGGATTCGACGCGTTTCTGATCGGCGAGCATTTGATGACGCACGCCGATCCGGCGGCGCCGTTGCGTGAGCTGATCGGCGCTGCCCGAGCGTGATCGCGATGGCCAGGGTGAAAGTGAAAATCTGCGGGATCACGAATTGGACGGACGCGCGGCAGGCCGTCGCCGATGGGGCGGATATTCTGGGCTTCAACTTTTATGCGGGCAGCCCGCGTTACATCCGGCCCGCGAAGGCCAAGGCGATCGTCCGGCGATTGCCGAAGAGAATTTCGGTGGTCGGAGTGTTCGTGAACGAGAGCGAGCAGAAGATGCTCGAAATCGCGCGCGCGGTGGGGCTGGACGCGATACAACTGCACGGGGACGAGCTGCCGGCGGCGGTCAGGCGACTGAGGCGCTCCCGGCCTGCGATCAATGTGATCAAGGCGATTCGCGTGAGAAAATCATCCGCGGCGAGAGAACTGAGGCGATTCGACGGCGCGAGCGCCCTCTTGCTCGATGGGTTCGACCGGCGAGCGCGCGGGGGAACGGGCAAGACGTTCGATTGGGACATCGCGCGGCGAGCCAAGCGGTATGGGCGGATTTTTCTGGCGGGCGGATTGACGCCGAGAAACGTCGGCGAAGCGATTCGCGCGGCGCAGCCGTATGCGGTGGACGTATGCAGCGGTGTGGAAGCGAAACCCGGGAAAAAAGACGCGGCGCGGATGAAAGATTTGATGCGTGCGGTAAAGAGCGCGCAGAGAAGGAAACGATGAGTTCGATCGCATCGGTGGTGCCGGACACGCGGGGGCGGTACGGCCCGTACGGCGGGCGGTATGTTCCGGAGACGCTGATGGCGCCGCTCGAAGAACTCGAGCGGGCATACGCCGAAGCGCAGGCCGATCCGAGCTTCCACGCGCAGCTCGATGACCTGCTGAAGAATTTCGCGGGGCGGCCGACGCCGCTGCAATTCGCTTCGCGGCTGACGGAGCATCTCGGCGGCGCGCGAATCTACCTGAAGCGCGAAGATCTGCTTCACACCGGCGCGCACAAGATCAACAACTGTCTGGGTCAGGGCCTGCTGGCCGTGCGGATGGGCAAGAAGCGCGTGATTGCGGAAACGGGCGCGGGGCAGCACGGCGTGGCGACGGCGACGGTGGCGGCGCGGCTCGGGCTTTCGTGCACCGTGTACATGGGCACGGAGGACATGGAGCGGCAGCGGCTGAACGTGTTTCGCATGCGGCTGCTCGGCGCGGAGGTGATCGGCGTCGAGGCAGGCAGCCGCACGCTGAAGGATGCGATCAACGAAGCGATGCGCGACTGGGTGACGAACGTGCGGACGTCGCACTATCTGCTGGGGTCAGTGCTAGGCGCGCATCCGTATCCGCAGATCGTGCGCGATTTTCAGAAAATTATCGGCGAGGAGGCTCGCGAACAGATCCTGCGCGCGGAAAAGCGCCTGCCGGATCATCTGTTCGCATGCGTCGGCGGCGGATCGAATGCGATCGGGCTTTTCCATGCGTTCCTCGACGATGAGCGGGTGAAGATGGTAGGCGTGGAGGCGGGCGGGCGCGGGAAAACGCTCGGCGAGCACGCCGCGAGGCTGGCCGCGCCGCGAGGCTTCACGGGCGCGCGGCCTGGAGTCCTGCAGGGCACGTACACGTACGTGCTGCAAACCGCCGATGGCCAGATCGCAACGACGCATTCGATTTCGGCGGGGCTCGATTACCCGGCGGTCGGTCCGGAACACGCGTGGCTCGCCGAGCTAGGCCGCGCGGAATACACGGCCGTCAGCGATGAAGCGGCAATCGAAGCGGCGCGAACGCTCGCGCACCTCGAAGGAATCATCCCCGCTCTCGAATCGGCACATGCCGTCGCCGAGCTAATCATCCGCGCGCCGAAAATGAAGAAGGACGAAATCGTGATCCTCAATGTTTCGGGCCGCGGCGACAAGGACATGGAAACACTGTCGCGTTATGTGTGAGACGCGCCATGTCTGAAGCGGCCATCCCGAAGTCATCCGCCACAAAGCAGGCGCCTGCAGAAGCCGCGAGCCGGCCCGCGGGTCGAATCGCGCAGCGCTTTGACGCGCTCGCCGAAAAGGGCGAGATGGGGCTGGTGGCGTATATCACCGCGGGCGATCCGTCGCTCGACGCGACGGAGAAGATCGTCCTGGCGGCCGCGGAAGCGGGCGCGGACGTGATCGAACTCGGCGTGCCTTTCAGCGATCCCGTAGCCGACGGTCCGACGATTCAGCGCGCGAGCGAACGGGCGCTGCGCAGCGGAACCACGCTGGCCGGCGTGATCGAGCTGGTGAAGCGAATCCGGGCGCGCAGCGACGTGCCCCTCGTGCTTTTCAGCTATTTCAATCCGATCTTGCAGATGGGACTCGAGAAGTTCGCCGGCGCGGCTGCCGCGGCGGGCGCCGACGGCGTGCTGGCGACCGATCTGACGCCGGAAGAAGCGGGCGAATACCGCGCGGCGATGCGGGCGCGCGGACTGGACACGATTTTTCTTGCTGCGCCGACATCGACCGACGCGCGGCTCGCGCAGATTGCCGCGTGTTCGACCGGCTTCCTGTATCTGATTTCGCGGATGGGAGTGACGGGCGAACGCAACGCCCTGTCCGACGAGCTGCCGGAGCTGGCGCGGCGGGTGCGGCGGTTCACGAAGCTGCCGCTCGCCGTCGGCTTCGGGATTTCGCAACCGGCGCACGTATCGGTGCTGGGCGGAATCGCGGACGCGGCCGTGGTGGGGTCGGCGCTCGTCGCGGAAATCGAGAAGGCCGCGAACGCCGATGATGCCGCCGCGGCTGTGGCGAACAAAATCCGCGTCCTGAAAGAGGCCGCGCGCGCGGGAATCAGCCGGCGAAGCGAAGCGCAGAAATAGGCGCGGCGGGCGGCAAACATGCAGGATACAGAGTTGTAGTAAACTGATTCCCCTTCCGCTGCAATCGTGATTTGAGGAGACATGGATGGACAAGCGCGTCGCGAACGCTGAGGCAGTGATCGGCCGCGTCAAGGATGGCGCGACGATCCTGATGGGCGCATTCGGCACCTGCGGGGTTCCGGAGAATCTGATCAATGCTCTGCTCCGCCAGGGCACGAAGAACCTTACCGTCGCTTCGAACAATCCGGGGACGGATGGCTACGGCATCGGCGTGCTCATCGAGAACCGGCAGGTGAAGAAGCTGATCGCGAGCTACGTGGGAAGCAACAGGTTCTTCGAGAAACTGGCGCTGAACAACGAAATCGAGATGGAATTGAATCCGCAGGGCACACTCGCCGAGCGGATGCGGGCCGCCGGGGCGGGAATTCCGGCGTTCTTCACGCCCACGGGTTACGGCACGATGGTGGCCGAGGGCAAGGAGGTGCGCGAATTCAACGGTAGGCCGCACGTTCTGGTGCCGGCGCTGCGGGGCGATTTTGCGTTCGTCAAGGCGTGGAAGGGCGACCGCTGGGGCAATCTTGTGTACCGCAAGACGGCGCGCAATTTCAATCCTGTGGTGGCCACGGCCGCGGACTATGTGATCGCCGAAGTCGAGCAGATGGTCGAACTGGGCGAATTGGATCCGGACGGCATTCACACGCCCGGAGTCTTCGTCGACGCAATCTTCCAGGGCACGAACTACCTGAAACCGATGGAGCCAGGGCCGAAGAGGAAGCGGGGAGCATAAATGGACAAGCGGGAGTTTATCGCGCGGCGCGTGGCGCAAGAGTTGCGCGACGGCTTCTACGTCAACCTGGGCGTCGGAATCCCCACGCTGATCCCGACTTACCTCCCGCCGGGGATCGAGGTCATTTTGCACTCGGAGAACGGCATGCTCGGCGTGGGGCCATATCCCTACGAAGGTGAAGAGGACCCCGATTTGATCAACGCGGGCAAGGAGCCGGTGACGGAAATTCCCGGCTGCTCGTATTTTTCGAGCGCGGATTCGTTTGCGATGATCCGCGGAGGGCACATCGACGTGAGCGTGCTCGGCGCCCTGCAAGTGGACGAGAAAGGAACGCTGGCGAATTGGGCCGTGCCGGGGAAGATGCTGAAGGGCATGGGCGGCGCGATGGACCTGGTGGCGGGCACGAAGCGCGTGATCATTGCAATGGAGCACGCGACCAGGGACGGCGGGCCGAAGATCATGAAGAAGTGCACGCTGCCGCTGACGGGTGTCGAGGTTGTGGACCTGATCGTGACCGACATGGCGGTGATCGAAGTGACGCCGAAAGGGCTCGTGCTGCGCGAGGTCGCGCCCGGCGTGACGCCGGAAGACATCCAGAAGGTGACGGAGCCGGCGCTCCAGCGCGCGCCCGGTCTGAAAACGATTTCGGTCTGATACGCGAGCGGGCGGGATAGCCCTTGCGCGCCGCCGGAGTGGCAGCGGCGGAACTGCGATACCATTGCGATGGGGTCTTCAAGGAGAGGCGATGGAGCCGCACTCAATTGTCGTGGTGAGCCTGCACAGTCCCAAGGAAAGACTCTGGGGCGAATTGATCGACATTTCGAACGCCGGAGTCACGCTGCGGGGGATCGACCTCGGCTCGTTCGATGATTTCGTCAGCCAGGTGCTGCATCCGGAAGGCGACCGCATCGGCTTGCCGACGCTGTTTTTCCCGATGGTGCGGATCGAGCGAATCGCGCTCGACGAAGCTCGCGGCTCGATTCCTTCGCTTGCGGAGATGTTCGAGAAAAAAGTGGGCCGCTCGCTGGTGGATTACCTCGCGCAGTTTGCCTGACCGGGCGCCGATTCATTCGCCGGACAGAGCGCGGACAAAGCTCGGATCACATCCATGCGCAGCCGAATCCTGACCGTTCCCAATCAGCTCACGTTCCTGCGCCTCGCCTTTCTGCCCTTCTTCATTATTGCCATCAAGTACGACCACTACGGGATAGCTCTTGGGATTCTGGTTGCAGGGGGAGTGAGCGACGGGCTCGACGGGCTGCTCGCGCGCAGCTTGAATCAGAGGACGGCGCTCGGCGCCTACCTCGATCCCATCGCGGACAAGCTGCTGCTTTCGTCGTCCTATTTCGTGCTGGCGCTC
>Ga0187872_10001815_pt1 | contig 20542 bp, 23 predicted proteins | sample June2016WEW_16_4_FD_132973 | JGI IMG/M metagenome (GOLD analysis project Ga0187872, IMG submission 132973) | Peatland microbial communities from SPRUCE experiment site at the Marcell Experimental Forest, Minnesota, USA - June2016WEW_16_40 | ecosystem: Environmental > Terrestrial > Soil >...
CTGGAGGACGCGGCGTATCGCTAAGCGACCGCGCGGGGCGACGCGATGAAATCACTCTGGCAGCCGGCGCTGCTGGCCGTTTTGCTGACGTTGGCCGGCTGCGCCACGACGCCGAAGCGCGAGGTCGTGCTGACGGGCAACGTCATGGTGGATGCCCCGAATGCGATTGCGCACGGGCCGCCGCGTGACCGGGTGCTGTGGGAGTATCGGCTGGCGGCGGCGGCAATGCGGCAGGGGCAGTTCGCCTTGGCCAAACAAAACCTGGACGACGCGCTGCTGACCCTGGGCGGGATTTACGGCAACGACCCGAACGCCAAGAAGGCCCGGAGCTATTTCCACGCTGAGGCGAAGAAGACGTTCATCGGCGAACCCTATGAGCGGTCGATGGCCTATATTTATCGAGGCATACTTTACTGGATGGACGGCGAGCCGGACAACGCCCGAGCCTGCTTCCGCAGCGCCGAGTTCGAGGATAGCGACACGGAGAAGCACGAATACGCGGGCGATTGGGTGCTGCCCGAATACCTCGACGGCCTGGCGACGACCAAACTCCACGGCGACGGCTCGGACGCCTTCAAACGCGCGCAGGCCGTCGCCAGGGGGGTCAACCTGCCGCCGTACCATCCCGAGGCGAACGGGCTGTTCTTCGTCGAGTTCGGCCCCGGGCCGACCAAATTCGCGACTGGCCGGTACGGCGAGGAGTTGCGCTTTCATACGGCGCCTTCCCCGGTGGCATCGGCCGAGCTTAACGTGGATGCGTTGCGGATCCCCATCGCACCGACGGACGATGTGAATTTCCAGGCGACGACGCGCGGGGGGCGGGTGATGGACCATATCCTCGGCAACAAAGCCGTGTTCAAGTCCACCACGGATACGGTCGGCAACGTCGCGCTGGTGGGCGGACTGGCGACCGCGGCCGCCAGCCGGGACCGCACGACGGAGGAAGTGGGCCTCGGCATCGCGCTGGTCGGCCTGGTGAGCAAAACGATCTCGGCGGCGACGGTGCCGGCCGCGGACACGCGGTCCTGGGACAACCTGCCGTGTTACCTGAGCTTCGCGAGCGTGCCGCTCCCGCCCGGAACGCACGTGGCCACCATCCAATTTCTCGATCCCGCAGGCCAGGTTCTCCCGAACCTGACCAAGACCATCACGATCAACATCACCACGACCGACCGCGACAAGGTCGTGTTCGTCAGCGACACTTCATTAACACCGCAAACATTATGAACAAATCAATCGTATCACTCCTCGCCGCCGGCGGGACGTTCCTGCTGGTGGTTGGCTGCAGCACGCAGGACCAAGGCCCTTACCTGCCACAAACGTCCAAAACCCCGGCCTATGAGGGGGTGGAGCCGGTCGTCCTGCTCGACCCCGGTGTGCAACACTCGGTTACTTGCAGCGGCATCCAAGAGCAGACCTTGGCGGATGGCCGGCTGGAGGTAGTGGCCCATCTGCGCAACCGCGAGAACCGCCGCATCGAGGTCCAGGCCAACTGCGTCTTCAAGGACCAGAATAGCTTCTCGACCGGCGACGAAACGCCCTTCGTGATGGTGATCCTGACGGAGAACGGCACCGAAGACGTGAAGTTTGTCTCGATGAACAACCTCGCCAGGAAATACACCATCCGCGTGCGGCAAGCCCGATAAGCGGGCCGCCCGCATCCAGCGTGGCCGGGCGCGTGAGAGCGCCGGTGACAGTTGAGGCAGGGTCCCATCCCCGCACGCGTTAGCCGTCTGGCCGCGAGGGCCGCTGAGGATTCTGTCTCTCCGGTGGAGAGCCAGACGGGGCAAAGAGTTCTGGGGCATTGCCTGGCATCGTTTTCTGCGGCATGGTTGGTGCATGGGCAAACGACGTGAGGCGCGCGAGCGCGCCGTGCAGTTTTTATTTCAGCACGATCTGAACCCGCCGGAGGACCTGTCGGCGGCGCTGGAGCATTTTTGGGAGTCGCAGCGGGCGGCGGCCATCGCCGAAGAGAAGGGGACGGCCACCTGGGGCCAGCCGGTGAAGCTGCCGCCGCCCACACCGGAAGAGGCGGCCATACGCGAGTTTGCCGACCCGCTCATTCGCGGCACGCTGGAGTTCCGGGACGAAGCGGACGGGGTCATCAAGAAGCACGCGAAGAATTGGGAGCTGCATCGCATCGCGGCGGTGGACCGCAATGTCCTGCGGCTGGCGATTTACGAAATGCTGCATCGCGACGACATTCCACCGGTGGTGAGCATCAACGAGGCGGTGGATATCGCCAAGAAGTTCTCCACGCAGGACAGCGGCAAGTTTGTGAACGGCATTCTCGACAAGGTGAAAGGGGAACTGATGCGCCCGGCGCGGATCGTCAAATGAGGCCGGAGCCGCAGGACAGGAAGTCGCATGGCGTTTGTTGATCTCCATCTGCACAGCCGTTTCTCCGATGGCACGTATGAGCCGGAGGAGTTGGCGGCGCAAGCCCGGCGGTGTGAGCTGGCGGCGATCGCGCTGACGGACCACGACTCGGTGGAGGGCTGCCCGGGGACGGCGCAGGCGTGCGCGGCGGTGGGGATTGAGTTCATCGCCGGCACCGAGCTGACCGCGGAGCACGACGGGAACGAGCTGCACATTTTGGGCTACTGCCTGGAGACACAGAATTCGAGGCTGCTGACGCAGATCGCCCGGTTCCAAGCCGTGCGGCAAAACCGGATTCGCGAGATGGTGGCGCGGCTCAATCAACTCAAGATGCCGCTGTCGGCTGACGCGGTGTTTGCGCTGGCCAACTGCCGGGCGCCCGGCCGGCTGCACGTCGCGCGCGCGCTGGTGGCGGCGGGTCTTTGCGCGAGCCTGGACGAGGCGTTCGAGCGGTTTCTGAAGAAGAACCGGCCGGCGTGGGTGCCGAAGTTCAAGATGAGCGGGAAGGAAGCGCTCGAGCTGGTTCACCAGGCGGGCGGGGTGGCCGTGCTGGCGCACCCGGGGTTGAATCGCGTGGACGAAGTCATTCCGCGCCTGGTTGAAGCTGGCATGGACGGCATCGAGTGTTTTCACACGAAGCATTCCACGGCGACGACGGAGCATTATCTGGAGGTGGCCGACCGTTTTCATTTGCTGGTGACCGGCGGATCGGATTGCCACGGTCTGAGCAAAGGCAAACCGCTGATCGGCACGGTGAAAGTGCCCTATCAGCACCTCGAAAAGCTTAAAGCGCGAGCGGCGGAGATCAGAACTGCCGCCTGGCCGCCCGCGAGTTCATGAAGCTCCCGGCAACCAATGTCGGGAGGGACTGACTTCCATCACGCCTCACGCATCACCAATCAAAGCCGATGGGATTATTCGCCAAATTCAAGGCCGGCCTGCAAAAGACGCACAGCAGGCTGGCGCACGAGATCCAACGCATCGTCACCCGGTCGCCCAAACTGGACGACGCGGCGCTCGAGGAGTTGGAGGCCGCGCTGATTACCGCTGACCTGGGCCTCGCCATGACCAGCCAGATCGTCAGCGCGGTCAAGCAAGCTTACGAAACACAGGGCAGCGCGGGGATGGATGTGTTCGCGGTCGCGCGGCGCGAGGTGGAACAGAGCCTGGCGTCGAACCGGGCGGAACTGCGCAGAGCGCCAGAGGGGCTGACGGTGGTGTCGATTGTGGGCGTGAACGGGACGGGCAAGACTACGACGGCGGCCAAGCTGGCGCGCCTGGTGCAGTCGCGCGGGGAGACCACCTTGCTGGCGGCGTGCGACACGTTCCGCGCGGCGGCCATCGAGCAGATCAAGCATTGGGGCCAGCGGTTGAAGGTGGAGGTCATTGCGGGGGCTTATGGGGCCGATGCGGCGTCGGTGGCCCACGACGCGGTGGCGGCGGCGCAGACGCGCAAGGCGCATTACCTGTTCGTGGACACGGCGGGCCGGCTGCACACCAAGCACAATCTGATGCAGGAATTGCAAAAGCTGCATCGGGTGATGGGCAAGCAACTGCCGGGGGCGCCGCACGAAGTGTTGCTGGTGCTCGATGCGACGACCGGCATGAATGCGTTGAACCAGGCGCGGGAGTTCAACAAGGCGGTGCCGCTGTCGGGGTTCATTGTCACCAAGCTCGACGGCACGAGCAAGGGGGGAATGGTCGTGGCGATTCAGAAGGAGCTGGGGCTGCCGATCAAGTATGTCGGGCTGGGCGAGCAGGCGGATGATCTGCAGCCATTCGACGCGAAGCAGTTCGCCGGGGCGTTGTTCGGGGAGTGAGAGCGATTAACCACAAAGGGACGCAGATGGACACAGATGGGGGGATGCGAAATAGACACCAGAACTTGTGGGGATCCTGGTGACAACGAACGCAGCGCGAATGCGCTTGGAACGCCAGTACCTGCGTCTGGCTCTGCGGTTGGCCCGGCGGGGCTATGGCACGACTTCGCCCAATCCGATGGTAGGGGCGGTGTTGGTGAAAGGGGGCAGAATCATTGGGCGGGGCTGGCATCACCGCGCGGGAGAACCCCACGCGGAAATTAAGGCGCTTCGCGATGCGCAGGCGCGGGGGCACAAGGTCGAAGGCGCGACGCTTTACGTGACGCTGGAGCCGTGCTGCACGCACGGCCGCACGCCACCCTGCACGGAGGCCATCCGGGCGGCCGGAATCAAACGAGTCGTGGCCGGCGCGATTGATCCGAATCCGCAACACAGCGGCAGGGCGTTCAAGATTCTGCAACGGGCGGGAATTGCGGCTGTTCAGGGTGTGCTCGCCGCAGAATGTGCGCGGCTCAATGAAGCGTTCAATCATTGGATCGTCCGGCGAACGCCGTTGGTCACGGTCAAGGCGGGAATGACGCTCGATGGCAAAATCGCCACGGCTTCAGGTGAGTCGAGATGGATTACGGGCGAAAAGGCGCGGGCCTACGGGATGAAATTGCGGCAAGGAACGGATGCGATCCTGGTGGGGATTAACACGGTGCTGGCAGATGATCCGAGTTTAACGGTGAGAAGGCAGAAGGCAGGAGGGCACGAGGCACAGGTTGGGGTGGCGGGTCAGCGGTTGCGCCGGATTGTGCTGGATGCACGAGCGCGCACGCCTTCGGCTGCCAAGGTCGTGAACGATGAGCAGACGGCGTTGACGACCATTGTGGTAAGCAAGCTGGCCCCGAAAAGGCGCGTGGCGGCATTGGCGAAGCGGGTGAGCGTGCTGGCGGCGCCGAGTGCCGATGGGAAAATCGATTTGCGCTGGCTGTTGAGAAAGCTTGGCTCGGAGAATGTCACCAGCCTGCTGGTCGAAGGGGGTGGAGAAGTGAACGCTTCGTTCCTGCTGCAAGGGCTGGCACAACGAGTGGCGTTCTTTTATGCGCCGAAGATCTTAGGCGGGCGCGACTCACGCCGGGCAGTTGCCGGCCAGGGAGCGAGGACGCTGGCGGAGAGCCTGAATCTGATCGATCTGAAGTGGCGGCGGCTGGGGCCTGACTGGCTGTTGAGCGCTCGAGTTGGGGCGCGTTGATTGGGATTTCAGATTGTGAAGGTCGGAGTTAGTATGCGGTCATGTTTACCGGAATTGTTGAAGAAGCCGGCACCGTCGAGCGGATCAAACCGGCGGCGAAGTCCATTGAGTTGACGGTGCGGGCCGGCCTGTGCGGGCGGGGGCTGAAAGTGGGGGCGAGCCTGGCGGTCAACGGCTGCTGCCTGACGGTGGTCAAGCTGGCCTCACGCGGCAAATCCACGCTGGCACAATTCGATCTGCTGAAGGAGACCTGGCAGCGGACGAACCTGCAGTTCGCCACACCCGGCTCGCTGGTCAACCTGGAGCGACCGCTGCGGACCGACGGCAACCTGGGCGGGCACTTTGTCACGGGGCACATTGACGGCATCGGCCGGATCACGCGCTGGGAAAGAATGGGACAGGACCACGTGCTGGACATCGCCACGCCGCCGGAGGTGATGCGCTACGTGGTGTTCAAAGGCTCAATGGCGGTCGATGGCATCAGCCTCACGGTAGCGGGCGTGCAGAAGAAGGGCTTTCGCATCTGGATCATCCCGCATACCTATGAGGTGACGGCCCTGCGCGAGCGCAAAGTGGGGGATGCCGTCAACCTGGAAGCCGATCTGCTCGGCAAATACGTCGAGAAGTTTGTCGCCGCCCGGGCGCACCGTTGAGGCGTCGGATTATCCTCGCTGCCAGCCAGGAGTCAGCCGGGGCAAGGATCACCCCAACCACAGCAGATACCACTTCTTCTTCTTCACCGGCGCCACCTTCAGCGACTGCGGTTTGTCCTCCTTTTCAGCCAGCGAAGCGGGCTCGAGCTCGTGGACGCGGGCAGCGGGCACAAAATGCTCCTCGCCCTTGGCGTCCTTGAAATGGTAAACGCCATCCTTGAGCTTCGGTTTTGTGGCCGTGGTAATCTGCGCACCATTGTTGAGCTTCATGACATATTGATGCGCGCAGCCGGTCAGCGCGATCAGGCCGATGAGCAGGGGCAAAGCCGCGTTTTTCATAGCCATACAAATAGATTTCGAAGTTGCCAAAGAGATCCTCTCGAACGCCGCCTGATCCACGATCAATCTTCCGGCTTTTCCTCCGATCGAACCAGAAACTCCATGTTCCCTCTTCGAGCCGCTTCCCGCAAATGCGCTTGCATCGAACTGGAGCTGCCCAGATAAAGCGGATCAAAGAGAGCTAACAGAACCGCGGGACGGTTGCCCCGCTGTTTAAGCCACAGGTCAATCCAGCTTTTGACTTCGTTGGGCAGAGTTTCGGCATGGTGGACAGAAACGATAACCAGGTCGGCGGAAGCGGCTTCCCTGGCGGCAATGGACCTCAACTGGTTGGTTCGAAGCTCCGTCAATAGCCACAGCTCTTTGGTGATCTTGCAATCCCGGCTGAGGCACTTGGAGAGCGTCTGGCAAAACTCGTCCGTGCGGGCACCCGTAGCAGAATCTTCGTGCACCGCTGAAACAGCGAAGCGTTTTGATTTCTGCCAAAGCGGCCACACCCGCAATCTTGATAGTGTTGTGTCCATTAACGGGAACTGTGCTTACGCGCCGAATCGTCTGCTTGAAATGACACGCGGGTCAAGTGGAATCTGTTGGCCCCGCATAAAGGGCACTTCGCCGGATGTCTCTGTGGCCGAGGACGGGCTGCACCCCGGCGACCTGACGCGCGGCCCAAGGGATCAAAACGCGCCGGTACAAAAAGAAAAGGCGCACAGCTCCTTCGAGCCATGCGCCTTATCGAAAGAAAACAAGCTACCGCGGTTCAGCTCCGGCGGAGTCCACTCCCGTCCCACGAACCCCGGCGACAGCAGAGACCTCGACCTTGGCGGCAGCGCTCATTGGAGAATCAATTAGTGGAGGGACCTTTCACCAGGCGCGCCTCATTGGTCGCCAGGTAATTGGCCATGGCCTCGATGCCGCTGATCTGCGCGCTGACTCGTTTCAGGCCAAACTGCTTGGTAATTCGGTAGTGAATGAGGCTCTTGCCCAGCGCCACGATCTCAATGTTCGCGGCGCCGGTCTTCCAAATCTGGCCTTTGGCTAGCGGCCGCCGGCTATGAGTCTTCATTTTCACTCCTCCTTTAGACGGTGAAATGCCTTATTCTGTTCATTCTGGCCGCTCGACGCCCCCTCCCACGCAGCCACGAGCAGATTAATCGGGCTAATGGCTTCCCGCAGCGGTTTACTCCGCGTCCATGACATGGGGTGAACACCCCATTTGCAACTCAGCGGCTTCGTGGCATGTTCCAGCAGGGTTTAGTGAGGGGAGTTTTCATAAGTGAGTTGGCGCAGCCGTGGCCGGCTGCGCTTTTTTGTTGGCTCCCGCGCCTGGGGTTCTGACCCCATAACAAGTCGCCTTGAGGTGGTGGCAGATGGGGCCGGGTGAAAGAAGAGGCACAAGCGGAATAGAGAGCGGTCGGGGGTGGTGGCCGCTCTCTTTCACCCATTTCGAGGCTTTGCCAAGTCTCCGACGTCGGGTCTCGGGAAACCCGCACCAGGCCCATTTTCCGGCCATTTGGGCGCGGTTTTCTCACTTTCGATAATGGCAACTGGCCTGCTTTCCTAAGACCAAGAATGGCCGCATTCAGGCGAGAGTCGAAAAGGTCCCCGGCGCTTGGGGGTAAGATGAAGACGCACAATATTCTCATCGGTAATTGCGAAGAACTGCTCAACGATTTTATCGAGGCTCTGTTTCACGAGGTTTGTGACGGTCAAGCCTCCGTCCAATGCACCCGAACAGCACGGGTTGCCGACTTTGTCCGGAAGGGCTGCGACACCGAGTTCGATCTGATCATCCAGGTTCCCCACAACCTTTTCCCTGAACTGAGCGCGCCGACGCCCATGGGCCTCATTGGCGAAGGAACCCGCGCCATTCGCACCATCAAGTCCAAACGCCCGGCGCCCGTTATCGCGATAGTCGCATTGGAAGAGCGCGCGCGATACGAACCGCTGCTGCTGGAGGCCGGAGCGGATTGCGTTCTGGAGCTTCCCTTCGAGGGAGACGAACTCACCTCAGCCGTGGGCCGGCTATTAAAGCTCCCGGCGCGGCTCGAACACTTTTCGTCGGCGCGGTGGTTCTTTGCCGGCGTTCTGATGCGCGGCCTCCGGCGTCTGGCCCAGGCGTAAGCCTGGGCACCTGCCCGGCTTCCCTTCCCTCCGCCAGACTGATTGCTAACGCGGATAAAACCGTTTGCAGTGATTGGGGATCGCTGTTAGTTTGCGCCAATCGACCCGGGCGAACGCTCCATCCTGATGAATGTGTTTCTGGTCTATGTTGGCGACGATGACTTTTGCCGAGTGCTGCCGGCGGCGCTGAACCGGTCGAGGTCTGACAACGGACGAGCCAAAGTGATGGCGTTTCCTCCCCTGGGAATCCAAACGCTGGCCCCGGTTTTGCGCCAGCGGGGCCATCGGGTGCGTCTGTTTGACACCTGTCACCCGCAAATGAAGGCGGAGCACATCGCCCAGGCTGTCGCCCAGGAACGACCCGACGCCATTGGACTCTCTTTCCTCTCGACCACCACTTACCCGGCGGTCAAGCGCATGGCCCGGAAACTCAAGGCCGAGGCAGCGAAGATTCCGATCATCGTGGGCGGGGCCTTTGCCACCCTCAACGCGGACCGTATCCTGCGGGACTGTCCTGAGATTGACTGCGTCGGCTGCGGCGAGGGCGAAGAGCTTCTGCCGGACTATTTGGAACACCTCGACAATCCCGGCTCGGTTGCGGGGCTGGTCTGGCGTGAGGCCGGGAAAGTTGTTCGGAACCCGCCGCGTCCCCTCCTGCGGGACCTGGACCACTTCCCTTATCCCGACCGCACCAGCCTGCCAATCGACTACATCGAATCCTTGCCGCTGGATGTGCCGGCGGTCCTCTCGCTGGACAAGTTCTGCACCGTGCAGACCTCCCGGGGCTGCCCCTACTCCTGCATTTACTGCGACATCCCGTCGCTGGGAGAGGGCCGCTGGCGGAGCCGCTCAGCAGAGCATGTCCTGGGCGAGCTGCAGCAGCTCAACGACGAGGGCTATCGCTCCCTTTACCTGACCGACGATCACTTTCTCATTAACCGCCAGCGGATCAGCGCCATTTGCCAGGGCATTATCGAGCGCAACTTGCTGTTCAAGTGGGGCTGCGAGGGCCGGGCGGATGCCGTCGGCATTGACCAGCTTCCCATTATGAAGCAGGCCCGTTGCGATTTCCTGGCGTTTGGGGTGGAAGCGGGCACGCAAAAAGTCCTGGACCGGCTGAGGAAGAAGCAGACCCCTGCGCAGGTTGAGCGCGCGGTCCGCGAAGCCAAGCGGCACGGCATCGCCCGGGTGCACGGTTTTTTTGTCGTCGGCTCGCCCGGTGAAACCGAAGCGGACATCCGGGAAAGCTTCCGTTTCGCGGCGCGTCTGGAACTGGACACCTTCGGATTCAATCGTTTATGCGCCTACCGCGGGACCCCGCTCTGGCAGGAGTACATCGAGCGCGGAATCATTGACGACGAGCGGGACTGGCACAAATGGTTCAAGTGCTCGGACATTGACCCGACCACTCTGCCCAGCGCGGTGGTCAATCGCCTGCGCGCGCGAGGTTATGCCTCGCTCTTTGCGCGCCGGATTCTGAAGCGTCCAATCCGAACGGCGAAACTGCTCCGGGCCTTTGGCCGCCACATGAAAACCACCGACATCATCCGATTGCTGAGCAGTCCTTTCCGCCGGCGCACGTTAACCCGGAAGCCCGAGCTGCCGGCCCGGATGCTGGATTTGGGCCTCGAAGAGCCGGACCGGCAGGCGGTTTCGCTTGCGCGCCTGCAACCGGCTGGCTAAACCGGTACAGCAGGTCCGCAAACATGGCGCTCGAAACTCGCAAGAACGGTCCCAAAGGGCCGCGCATCCTGATCGTCGATGACGACCCCGGGCAGCGCAGCCTGCTGGATTCGTTCCTGCGGAGCCAGGGCTTCGAGACCGTGCCGGTCGCGTCGGGCGAACGGGCTTTGGAAACCCTCCAGGCCGGGGGCATCAGCATGATGATCTCCGACGTGCGCATGCCGGGCTTGTCGGGCCTGGAAACGCTGCGGCGCGCGCGCAAGGACCATGCGGTCCTGCCGATCCTGCTCGTGACCGCCTATGCCGACATCCGCGAGGCGGTAGGGGCCATGCGGGACGGCGCGCTCAATTACCTGGCCAAACCGATTGATCTGGAGGAGCTGCTCGCCACTGTCCAGCAGGCCACCGGCATCACCAAACCCGCTCCCCTGAAGTTCAGCGCGGACAGGCAATTGCCCGGCTACGTCGTGGCCAAAAGCCCGCTCATGCAAGCGGTCTTCCATGACGCTTCGCTCATTGCCGCCTCGGAGAGCCGCATCCTGATTACCGGGGAGAGCGGCGTCGGCAAGGAAGTGCTGGCCGACGTCATCCACGCCTGGAGCGCGCGCGTGGCTGGCCCGCTGGTTAAAGTCAACTGCGCCGCCATCCCGGAGACCCTGCTCGAGGCCGAACTCTTTGGGCACGAAAAAGGGGCGTTCACGGGCGCGGTGGCGCAACGGATTGGCCGCTTCGAGGTGGCCAAGGACGGCACGATCTTCCTGGACGAAGTTGCGGACATGTCCCCCGCCTTGCAGGCCAAACTGCTCCGCGTGACGCAAGAAGGCCGGTTCCACCGCGTCGGCTCCAACACCGAACTCCAGACCAACGCGCGCATCCTCGCCGCCACCAACCGCAACCTCGAGGAGGAAGTCAAGGCGGGCCGTTTCCGCGAGGACCTGTTCTACCGCCTGAATGTGGTCGAACTCAACATCCCGTCGCTGCGCGAGCGGCCCGAGGACATCCTGCCGCTGGCCGGCGCCTTCATCGCCGAGTTCACCCGCGGCAAGGCGCGGTTCGGGTCGTCGGTCGCCGATTGCCTGACGCGCTACCCCTGGCCCGGAAACGTCCGCGAGCTGCGCAACGCCATGGAACGCGCCGCCCTGCTCTCCCTTGGCGAACTCATCCTGCCCGAACACCTGCCCGCCAAGGTCCGCGCCGCGAGCGAGTCGGCCCCGGCGGCTGAACCTCTGGATGCCGAGCGTTTGGGGGAGATCGAGCGCCAGGCCATCTTCCAGGCCCTGCGCAAACATGACTTCAACCGCACGGAGACGGCCAAGGCCCTTGGCATCAGCCGCCGCGCCCTGATCTACAAGCTCCAGCGCTTCCGGGCCGAGGGCTACGCCGTCGATCCGGCGTGAAGAACATCCATGATTGCTGAGGTCCAGCGCCTGGCTGAGGACGCCACGCGCGAGAAGAACTGGAAGCGCTGGGGCCCCTATCTCGCTGAGCGTACGCTCCAGTTTCAAGGTTTCGGCGGCGGGGGCGGAATGTGGTGTCAGGCATCCTGCCTGACAGTGAGGCCAGCTTCCAGCCGCCCGGAACAACGCTCACGACCTGTCGAGCGGCGTAGAATGATTCCAAGGCCCCGCCCGTTACTCCGCGCATTCCCGCCGGGCTGGAAGCCCCGGCTCACGGGCAGGCAAGATGCCCCCCGCCACCTCACCGCCGCGCGCGGCCGGGATCGAGGGTGCGAGGGTACTCGTCCCGCAACGCGTGAAGGCCGACGGCGGTCGGCGGCGGCTGCTTGCCCCATCTTCCTCCTCCTTGCGCCCTTCTTTCTGACTGTTCTGGCCCCGATCAGTCACCGTTATTGCTCAACACCGGCCCGCAAATCCCCTCCTGCGCCCCGCGAGACTTTCAATTTCCGCGCAGCCGAAAGAATAGGTTGGCTGAGAGCGGACTATTGGTTTGTTGATATTGGTTGCCGACGAGGGCTGCAGAACCGCCGGCAGTGACCCAACTGTTGGACGATGCGACGTTGGTTGAGGATTGCAAGGTGAAGCCGGCAGAGTACGCCAGCCAGGAAAGCACGGCAGCGTTGCCTATCTGCTGAATACCAAGTCTCGGCCCTCCCACTTCGAACGCGCCAATGTCGCTTCCATCCCCGCCGGGGGCGTTTGTGATTGAGGCAAAGTCAAACGGGCGAGGCACGCCGCGCTGGTCAATCGTCAGGCCAAAAGTCTTGCCCTTGTCAATGGCAGGGCTGCCGGGCAACAAGGCATGGGTAAAAGTCGGGCCCCCGTTGTCGGCGAGCGGGCCGAGCAATGGATCTTTGTTCAGTTGGTCGGTCGCATTGGTCAAGACACCACCCCCGTTATCACTGCTCAGATTGTAGCCGTCGCTGATGAAAGTGGCGTTAGCGTTTACGATACTTGTCTGCGCGGAGGCGGTGTTCACGATCGTGTCGCCGAGCCGCACGGTGGCGGACGCGCCGTTGTTGTAAATAGTGCCGGCGAGGCCGGTGCCGGCGTCGTTGCCGTTGAAGGTGCTGGCCCTCACGGTAAGAACGGTGGCAGCGGTGCCGTTCGCGCCTGCGTTGTAGATGGCGCCACCATATTGGGCAGCCGAGTTGTCGCTAAACGTGCTATTGCTCACCGAAAGGGTCGCGCTGCCTTGATTGCCGTCATTGAAAATCGCGCCGCCGACGTTACCGGCGCCGCCGGCGTCGTTGCCGCTGAAGGTGCTGGCGCTGACTAACAGCGTCGCGCTGCCCGCATAGCCGTAATTCTCGATCGCACCCCCGCTGCCGCCGGTCGAGTTGCCACTGACCGTGCAGTTTCTTAGCGTCAGCGTCGAGTGATCGTTGAAGATCCCGCCGGCGGGGCCCGAGCCGCCATGATTGCCGCTGATGCTGCAATTGCTCACCGTCAGCGCCGAAGAGTCGTTCCAGATGCCGCCGCCGACATTGCCCGGATAGCTGCCCGAAACCGCGCCGTTCGTGATGGTCAAGCCGGAGATGGTGGCGTTGGCCGCGTTGGTGATGTGAAACACGCGGCTGGCGGCGTTGCCGTTTACCGCCAGGCTTGCCGGGCCGGGGCCAAGGATCGTCACGTTACTGCTGATGAGCAATTCGCCGCTGATCAACGTGATGGTGCCGGTAACAACATTCGAGAAAGTAATGGTGTTGCCACCGCCGGCGGTGTTGTTGTTGTCAACGACCGCCTGCCGCAAGGACCCGGCTCCGCTGTCGTTGGTGTTGGAAACGAGCAAGGTGGCCGCCTGCGCGTTGGCCCCCGCAGAAGCCACCACCGCCGCAATCAATCCTGCGGGCAGTTTCATAAGCCAGTTAGAAATTTCCATAAACCATGTGCAATATCCGCGCGCGCCCAGGGAATGCAAATGGGGTGTTCACCCCATACCCAACTGCTTGACAAGAGGTCAGTCGGATAAGACAGAGTAGCATGGTTAAAATGGACAAGAAGCGAACGGGAAGGGGACTAGCAATGACCTTCGTGTCCTTGGTTCCTTTCGGTTCAAATGAATTAGTTGCCGAGAAAGAGGTTTGGCTTGCAAGCTATGAGAGGCTCTGCCTCAATCCAACTCCGAAAAGAGGCTTCGGCGGTGCCCCCAAGCAAGCTGCGCTCTTGCTGTTTTCCGTCGCCGTGCTGCTGGCGGGCGGCGCGGCGGCGGTGCGCGGGCAATCCGCGCTGGACGGTTTCGACCCGAACGCCAACGGCATCATTCACGCTGTCGTCGTCCAGCCGGACGGAAAGATTCTTATCGGCGGCGACTTTACCACGCTCTCGCCCAACGGCGGAGCGGCGGTCACGCGCAACTACATTGCCCGGCTGAACCCGGACGGCACGCTCGACACCGCCTTCAACCCGAACGCGAGCGGTGAGGTGGCGGCTATCGCCGTGCAGGCGGACGGCAAGGTTTTGGCGGGCGGCTCGTTCACCAGCATCGGCGGACAGACCCGCTATTTTCTCGCCCGGCTTGATGCCACCACCAGAGCGGCCGATTCATTCAACCCGAATCCGAACAGTGATGTCGCTGCCATCGCGGTGCAGGTGGATGGCAAGATTTTAGTGGGCGGCAAGTTCAACGGATCATTGAGTGTCGGCGAACAGACGCGCAGTTTTTTCGCTCGCTTGAGTAACGACACCGCCGCGCTGCAAAACCTCGGCGTGACGCCAACCGCCATTGCCTGGACCCGCAGCGGCTCCAGCCCGCAATTCACGCGCGTTACTTTTGAGTCTTCCACCGACAATGTGAACTACACGCCCCTGGGCAACGGCACGGCAACCGGCAGCAACTGGGCCCTGACCAGTTTAAGTCTGCCGACCGGACAGAACATCTACATCCGCGCTCGCGGTTATTATAGCAGCGGCTTAGAAAACGGCTCGGAGAGCATCACGGAATCCGTGCGGAACGCATTTCTGACGCCACAGCCGCTCTTGAACATTCAACCCATCGGGAACTCGAATGTCGTGCTGTCGTGGCCCACGAACTTCACCGGCTTCACGCTGGAGGCCAGCACCAACCTGGCCACGAACGTCTGGAGCACCGTGTCGCCCGCGCCGTCTGTCAGCGGGACGAACAACGTCGTCACCAACGCCATCAGCGGCTCGAGGCGCTTCTACCGCTTGAGCCAATGACCGGTATCGCCAACCGCAGCATGAAGTTGCATTCCATTCCGCTTGGCTGGATTGGAATCCCGACCAAGTCCTGCCTGTCGCCGCAAGTATTCTACGGAGGCATGCGTCTGGCGGGATGTGGTTTCCGAACCACTGCTGTCAGAGGTGTGAAATGGGAAATACCAAATAACAGCCATGCAAGGCAAAGGCCTTATCCAAGCACGACAAACTCAACCCGAAATTATCATGAAAACGCATATTAATCGCCTGTTCCTTCTACCCGCGCTGACCGCCGGTCTTGGCCTGATACTGGCTGGCCGGGTGGCGGCGCAGACCTTCACCACCCTGTATAGTTTCACGGCAACCAACGGTCTGTCTGCCATCAACAGTGATGGAGCGCATCCTTACGCCGGACTGGTTTTATCGGGCGGCATCTTGTATGGAACGGCTTATGTTGGCGGCACCAATGGCGTTGGCTCACTTTTCGCCGTCAGCACCAATGGCACTGGCTTTACAAACTTGTTTAATTTTAAGAACAATGTCGTTGGTGGCGGCGGCGGTGGTGGTGGCGCGTCTGCTGGATATGATCCATCTGGCAGATTGATCCTATCAGGGAGCACGCTGTATGGGACGGCGAATTATTATGCTGCCATGATGAACCCCCCCACTGGCGCGGTGTTCAAATTCGATATAGGTGGCGCTGGTATTTCTGGTCTGGCCGACTTTCAGCCACTTAGCAGTGCCTTCACCAACGGCACCGGAGCGCATCCGCATGGCGGACTGGTCATCTCGGGCAACAACTTGTATGGGACGGCCTATGATGGTGGGAGATATAAAAGTGGCACGGTGTTCACCACCACCACCAACGGCACGGTTATTACGAACCTGTATAATTTCTCCGACAACTCCTCCAGCCTCAACAGCGACGGGGCTAATCCGGAGGCGGAACTGGTTTTATCGGGCAATACGCTCTACGGGACGGCGTATAATGGCGGGCCTTCGGGCAATGGCACGATCTTCGCCGTCAACACCGATGGCACGGGCTTTACCAATCTGTATAGTTTCACGACCCGCTCTTCCGGCACTAACAGTGACGGAGCCCATCCATTTGCCAGCCTGCTATTGTCAGGCAACACGCTTTATGGGACAACCCAGATGGGTGGCACATCGCGCAATGGCACGGTTTTCTCCCTCTCTACCAATGGCACGGGCTTTGCGACCTTGCATAATTTCTCCGCCTTCAACAACAACACCGACGGGGGTAATCCGGAGGCGGGATTAGTCTTATCGGGCACTACGCTCTACGGGACGGCGTATGCTGGCGGGAGTTCGGGCAATGGCACGGTGTTCGCCCTCAACACCGATGGCACAGGGTTCACGACTCTTTATAGTTTCACAGCCCTTTCTTCCGGCACCAATGGCGACGGAGCCAATCCGTCAGGCGGATTGCTCTTATCAGGCAACACCCTGTATGGGACGGCACAGAATGGCGGCAATGCGGGCAATGGCACGGTGTTCAGTCTTACAGTGCCTCCGCCGCTCTTGAACATTCAACCCATCGGGAACTCGAATGTCGTGCTGTCGTGGCCCACGAACTTCACCGGCTTCACCCTGGAGGCCAACACCAACCTCGGCTCGAACGTCTGGAGCGTCGTATCGCCCGCGCCGTCTGTCAGCGGCACGAACAACGTCGTGACCAACGCCATCAGCGGCGCGGCGCGCTTCTACCGCTTGAGCCAATGACCATTCACCAAGCCTTGACATGAAAAGTGAAACGGCAACCAATAGCATGGCTGGTGCCACCTATTTTCGGTTTGGCGCCGGAGGCAGCTTCTTGGGGTTCGCGGCCTTGCAACGCAGCAGGTGCGCCATCTCATATATTCATCCGAACGTTCCAACGCCAGGGCCGCCCACATCCCCCGCTGTCCAGGTCAACCTCCGGGATGGCCCAAGCGCTCTGAGGCGCTACGGGCGGCCCGTACGAACCGAGTTAGGAACGCGACTGCTTGCGGCTATGTCGCTGTTGGTTATGAGGGGAATTGACCTGTGTGTCCAGCCCATTTGCGAGTTGGCTTAACGGGCGGATGAGGGCGCAATTGCTTCCGACGTGTGATACCAAGTGCGGCTTGCGGCTGCGCTATTGGCTGCCATCGTCTCTCCCTCCATCCCCTCGGGTGAGGGCTGGCGTGAGGGGTTTGTGTCTTGCAGGAATTGTGCGCCTTCAAGGCGCAGTTGGTATTAGCAAATCAAAACTTAGCCGCCCCGAGTGCCCACCAATAAGGGCCATTGCCGCTTTTCGTAGAAATGCGAACCTGTCCAGTTTCAGGACACCACTACCCCTTTTTCGCAATAATGAGAAACCAGAGGCCAAAGGACTCTGGCTCCAAGGCACAACAGCCTGCCGGGTAAACCAATTAGATTTTCTTCAACATCTGATACCCACTGGGGCAGGCGACCGCGCCCTTGGCTGCCGTTGTCTCTCCCCCATCCGATGGGGAAAGAGCTGGGGGGGCACACGCATCTCTGCAATAGTGCGTTTCCAAAACGTAATTGGTATCAGGCAGCAGCTTCAGCGCCGCTCCTCGCCGGATAGCCCAGGCGGAATTTCCCGGAACTCTCGGGCACCAGCAAATCCGTTGGCTGAATCGCCAGTTCGCCGCTGACCCCGAGCAGCCGGGTCAGGCGTTGTCGCAACCCCTCGATTGCCTCAGCCCGGGGCGCGGTAACGTCCGACACAAAGCGCAGTCGCCAGTGGCTACCCGCTCGTTCGCATAACTGGTAGTGGGCGATGCCCGGCAGGTCCGCCAAACACTGGTCAATCTGCCAAGTCGTCACGCGCCGGCCATCCGGCGCAACGAAGGCATCCTTCGCTCGGCCATGCACGACGTAGTTCGTGCGGTAGGGCCGCTCGTGCCGTTCGACCAGGTCGCCGATGCGGTAGCGGATGAGCGGCATGAAATCATTGGTCAGCGTCGTAACGGCCAGTTCGCCGATGCCGCGCTCGTCAGGATGCAGCACTTCGAGCAGCGCGGTTTCGAGACTAGGCCGCATTTCGCCGCCCCCGGTCTCCATCAGCAGATGGCCGGTCTCGGTGGAACCGTAGAGGTTGAACACCGGCGCCCCGAACACGCGTTCCAGAATCCGCCGGTGCGCGACACTCACAAACTCGTAGCTGCACAGGATGAAGCGCAGCGAGGGCAACCGGATGCCCCGCCGCTCGCAGTAAAGCGCGAACACCACGCCATAAACCGGGTCCACGTCGAGGAACTGCGGCTGCCATTCGACGGCCTCCGCGGCCATGCGCGCCAGCTCGGCCTCGCTCCAGAGGAACGGATAGCGCGACAGGCTGACGAACAGCGCGTTGCCCACCACGCGGTCCGCGCGCGAGGGCGCGCCCGAGTAGCAGATGTCCCCGCTGCACACCGGCGAGTTGATCGTGACGCGGCGCGCCTCGGGGAACTCGTCCAGCACGCCGGCCACATAAGGATTGAGCCGCAGCGCTCGCTGCTCCTGCTCCGCCCACCAGCCGCGTCCTAGCAGCAGCGGCGTGCGCTCTTCCGACGTGCCGGAGGTGTGCTCCAGCTCGACCAAATCCTCATCGAGGAGCGCCTCCAACTCCACGCCCGCGCGCAGGAAATTGCGCGGGAAATCACGGCGGATGTCCTGCCTGGTGATCAGCGGCAGGCGGCGCAAATCCGCCAGCGAGACTGCCTGGCCGCCCAACCGGGACAGGTCGCCCGCCCGCTGGTAAAGCGGCACCTCGCGCAACCAGCGGGGCAGCACTTCGCCCAACCGCTGCGGCAGGGCGGCTTCCTGAATCAGTTCCTGCGTTGCCAACATGCTATAAATCTCTCGGTCATGTCCGAGTGATGCGCAAATCTAGCACAGAATCAAGCCGAGTGCAGGTTACTGATGCAAGGGGAGTCCCGCTTCGTAGCGTTTCAACGAGAGCGCCAGCAACGGCAGTTTTTCCATCACCCGTCGGCCCGCCGATTCCACCCGTTGCAACGGCCAGTAGTCCAGCAGCAACAGCACCAGCGGCAGCGTCACCAGCATCGGCTTGCACATCAGGCCCAACGCAAATAAGAGCACCACCAGCCCGTAGCAGGCAGGCGACCATGGACGTTCGTTCTATTTCCAGAACTGCCACCACCGCTTGGCGGGGGGCGGGTTTTTCCACTCCTCATAGCGCTGGGTGATCACCGCGGCGATCTTCTCGTAGTTCTCCCAGGTATCGGCGACATGCCAAAAGCTGGGCAACCCCGCGGCGAGCACTTTCTTGTAGTCGGCGAAATAGGCGCCTCGACGCCCCGCCTCGTCCACGTAGTAATGCTGCGCGAACGCATTGCCCTCTTCGCCCAAGTCTCTGTCCGAGAACCGCTCGTTGCCTGCGGCCTCGAAAAACTGGCGCCCGGTGATCTCCCGCCGCCGCAACCGCGCCAGAGGTTCCGCCGAGCGCTGCCGGTGAAAGTCGCTCTCCAATCCGTGCAGCACCGCCCAGGCCAGGAACATCCCGATGTGCGTGCGGGCGTGCCCCTTGGGAAGAGGCTCGGCCTCCGTGCTGTAGTCGAAATCTGCTCGGTCGTATGACATGGCGGCGCGAATGGCGCTCTGACCCGACAAGGGGTGAAGTTTCAGCGGCCTGATGGCAAGCACCAAGTGCCGGCGAAAAGGGCCAAGCACGGTCCGCCCGTGAACCAATCGGCCCCTTGCCGTCCGCCAGAATGTCCTATCGTGAGACAGTTCCCAACGCCGTCAGCCCCCGCAAAGCGCCCATCCCGAGCCCGGTGTGCGGCTCTGGATGGGGCCTTGCTGGAGCCTGCGAGGTGCAGACGGTGTGCAAACTGAGGTGGGCGCACACTCCCGCCGCACATCGGAGCCGGGCGCGGCATGAAAATCGCTACGATTTGCGCCTGAAGCGGAACTCAGCGCAGGAAGAGATGACGAATCACATGAGCAAACGATTTCAACTGAAAGTGATCCTGGCGAGCCTGGCCAACCTGTTGGCGCTGAGTTACATCGTGTACCTCACGGGCTATAATTTCCTCTTCTTCGTGTTTTTCTTTGTGCCGGTGTCCTTGTGTGGTTGGTATTTGGGACGGTTGTCGGTGGTGAGCATGGCCATTCTCAGCGGGGTGAGCTGGTGCATTGTGGACATCCTTTCAAACCATCAATACCCCTGCGAGGTGTTCCGTTACGCGAACAGCCTCATCTGCTTCCTGGCCTTTGCCATCATCGGTCTGCTCTTGCAGCGCTTGCGACACAGCCTGAACGAGCAACTGCGGGTGCGGCATGAATTGGAAAAGGCGCTCGAGGAAATAAACCGTTCGACGGAAGAGTTGCGCAAGCTGCAAAGTCAGTTGCAAGTCGTGTGCGCCTGGACCAAGCGCATCAACGTGGAGGGCCGGTGGGTGGCGCTGGACGAGTTCTTAACCAATAAGCTCAACACCAGGATCAGTTACGGAGTTTCCCCGGAAGCCATGCAGGAGGTCTTGCAAACCGTGGAGCAGGCCGAAGCTCCGGCAGTCCTCTGAGCGCCCGGGGGGTATTTTCCCCGCGTTTCTTTCGCGTAATCCCTCAGTAACGGCGGGAAAAGGGGCCAAGACATTTTTTGCTTGCTGTGGTAGGTATGTTATATTACATACATACCATGACGCATCCGAAGTCCTCCGATTCCCCTCTCCGCCAGAA
>Ga0187872_10001820_pt1 | contig 20513 bp, 20 predicted proteins | sample June2016WEW_16_4_FD_132973 | JGI IMG/M metagenome (GOLD analysis project Ga0187872, IMG submission 132973) | Peatland microbial communities from SPRUCE experiment site at the Marcell Experimental Forest, Minnesota, USA - June2016WEW_16_40 | ecosystem: Environmental > Terrestrial > Soil >...
ATCCGATCCCAGATCTCAGCCTTCTCGGACTCCGTGAATCGCCGATACCCCGCCATGGCACCTCCTGGTCGCGGCAATCATTCGCCACTCACCGAGGCCGTGCGCTGATCCCTTGAATCCGCCGCTCAACGCCAACGCATGGCTGCAGAACACGAGCCCCAGCAACGGAGCGGCATGCAGGATCGGATGCCAACCGATGACATCCGCGTCACCCAGCCGGAGTCATCAGCCTTCGTCGTCGGGCGTCTGGTCGGCCGCCTGGCGACGGAACTGGGTCTGGTAGAGCTCCGCATAGAAGCCGCCCTGCTCCAGGAGGTCATCGTGGGTCCCGCGTTCGACGATGCGGCCCCCGTCGACGACCAGGATCAGATCCGCGTCACGGACCGTGGAGAGGCGGTGCGCGATCACGAGCGACGTCCGACCGGCGAGCGCGGTCTTCAGCGCCGCCTGCACCGCCGCCTCCGACTCCGAGTCCAGATGGGCGGTGGCTTCGTCGAGGACCACCACATCGGGAGCCTTGAGGAGCAGCCGGGCGAGGGCCATGCGCTGCTTCTCGCCCCCCGACAGCCGGTAGCCGCGGTCGCCCACGAGGGTATCCAGGCCCAGGGGCAGGCTCTCGACGAGGGAGAGGATCTGCGCACCGGCGAGCGCCTGGAAGAGCTCCGCCTCCGTCGCGCCCGGCTTGGCGTAGCTGAGGTTGGCGCGGATGGTGTCGTGGAACATGTGCGCGTCCTGGGTCACCAGGCCGATGCCGGCATGGAGGGAGTCGAGGGTGACGTCCCGCACGTCCAGCCCGTTGATGCGCACGGCGCCCCCGAGCACGTCGTAGAGCCGGGCGACCAGGTGGGTGATGGTCGTCTTGCCGGCACCCGAGGGTCCGACCAGGGCGACCAGCTGGCCGGGCGCGGCGCGGAACGTGACGTCGGAGAGCACCGGCATGGAGGGAAGCTCCTCGAGCACGGCAACGGACTCCAGCGAGGCGAGCGAGACGTCCTTGGCATCCGGATAGGCGAAGTCCACGTGATCGAAGTCGATCGTCGCCGGGCCACGTGCCAGCGCGACCGCATCCGGTCGTTCCGTGATCATCGAGGGGAGGTCGAGCACCTCGAAGACCCGGTCGAAGGAGACCAGAGCGGTCATCACGTCGACGTTGGCGTTGGAGAGCTGGGTGAGCGGGCCGTAGAGACGGTTCAGGTAAGCCGTCATGGCAACGAGGGTACCGACTTGGAGAGTGTGATTGAGGGTGAGCAGCCCTCCCCATCCGTACACGAGAGCCGTGGCGAGCGCGGCGGTGACGGTGAGCGCGACGAAGAACATGCGGGCGTAGATGGCCTGGACGACGGCGATGTCCCGCACCCGTCCCGCTCGCGCCGCGAAGACCGCGTCCTCCTCGCCGGGCCGGCCGAAGAGCTTCACGAGCAGCGCTCCGCTGACGTTGAAGCGCTCGGCCATGGTGGTGTTCATCTCGGCGGCCAGCACGTAGCCCTCCCTGGTGATGGCCCCGAGCCGGCGCCCCATGAAGCGCGCCGGGATCGCGAAGAGCGGCAGTATGGCGAGAGCGACCAGGGTGATCTGCCAGGAGAGCAGGAACATGGTGGTCAGCACCATGAGGACGCTGAGCACGTTTCCGACCACCGAGGAGAGGATGTCCGAGGTCGCCTGCTGGGCGCCCAGCACGTCGTTGTTCAGGCGGGAGATGAGCGCCCCCGTCTGGGTCCGGGTGAAGAAGGCGAGCGGCATCCGCTGGACGTGCGAGTAGACCTTGGTGCGCAGGTCGTAGATCAGCCCTTGCGCGATGCGCGCCGAGCAGAGCTGCTCGCTGACCGACAGCCCGGCGTCGACAACGGCCAGCCCCGCGATGACCAGGGCGAGGGTGACGATCAGGCGCGCGTCGTTGCCCAGGATGCCGTTGTCGATGATCGCCCGGTAGATGAGCGGGTTGGCCACGCCGATCGAGGAGTCGACGACGGTCAGCGCGAAGAAGAGGCCAAGCGCCCACCGGTATGGGGCGAGGCATCGCAGGATCCTGCGCACGGTCCCCTTGGGCACCTTGCTGCCGACAACCGAGGGGTCCCTGATCAGGGAGCGCATGGGGCCGCCGCGCCCCATCCCCCCGCCCATCCCTCCACCCATGCCACCGCCGGGACGCATCATCGGTGTGAGCCCTCCTTCCGGATGTGCCGCCGCCACACGCCGAGGTCGGCCTCGCGGCCGAGCCCCCCCGCGTGGACGGCCTCAAGCCTAGCGCTGGGCGGCGGAGAGGGGAGCGGACAGGGGTGAGACCGCGAGTGGCCGGCCCTGGGGGCGCTGAAGGCCAACACCGTGTCCACCCATCAGTGGCTCTCGCCACGGTCAAGACGTCCGATCTGTTGGGCAGACCGGGGTGCGTCTGCCGATGCATCGAATCCGCGGACTATCAGCCACACCGCCAGGACGATCTCATTCACGCCGATGGGAATGTTCAAGAGGACCTGGACTGTCGAGAGGGTGATGATGACGCGGAACATGACGAACAGGCCCGCGACCGCGCCCAGGATCACTCCCACCAGGCCCCAGCCCGACAGCCAGCGGGGGATGATTCCTGATCGAAGGAAGAAGCACCAGTACAGGAAGGCGCCCAGGTGGAAGGCGAGGATACCGACGAGGTTGGTCCGGTCGCGAACCGCGAGCAGCTGGGAGCCCAGGGTCTGGAAGTACGGCGACGCCGGCGCCCCAGCTTGGACGAAGTCCTGGCTTAGCGTCACCAGCAGCAGGACGCCGACCACGCCGCCGGCATAGAGCACGGCCTCCATGGTCCGGAAGCCGACAGCTCCGAGGGCCAGACCCGGATTGTGGCGTCGCAGGATCGGATACAGCGAGATCGCGATCCCCGCGGAGGCAAACGCCCCGACCAGCAGGAACAGCGCTCCCGCGATGACCTGGTTCTGATTGGCGGAGACGCCGCCGAGGTAGGGCGACCGCCGTGGCGCGCGCTCGGCCGCCCGTGCCTCCCGCGCGTCCACCCCCGACACGCCGGTTTGCGGCGGCCGGCACCGTCATCGTTCTGTGCTGCGAACGCGACCGGAGCTTCGGTCACGCCTGGGGTCAGCTCCGGTTCGATAGACGGGCCGGCGAGCGGATGGCTGCGCGCCGGTCGTCTCAGATCATGGAGGCCACGTCGTGGCGCACGCCGTGGAGGGGCACCTGCGCGGGACCGCGCAGCGTCCGCGCCCGTTCGCCTGGCCGGAGGGCCCGGCCGCGTGGCCGGAGCGGGAGCCGCCGGAAGCCGGCCACCTCTGCCTCACCGGCCTGGGCTGGAGCCTGGCCCAATCGCTGCGCCGCTACGCCGCCTGGGCTCTTGAGCTGGCCTCCGCCGGTGCGCTGGCCACCGTGGTGCTGGCCCTGCTGGGCCCCGCGGGCGCCGGCTCGGAGGCGACGGCGGCAGCGCTCTGGGTGGGGATCGGCGCCGGGGCGCTCCTGATCCTGCGGGGGCGCGATCCCCTCCGCCAGGCGGAGAGCTGGGGCGACGCGGTCACCGGCCTGCGCCGCCTCGCACGACGTCACCCGCTGGCCTGTGCCCTGGCCCTGCCCGTGCTGATCCTCGGGACCCTCGATGAGGCCTCGATCGGCACGCCCGCCGTCGTGCCGCAGCTCCTCCAGCTCCTGCCGGCCCTGGTGGCGATGAACCTGGCCGGGCTCGCCGCGGCCACCCTGTTGGTACTCGGGGTGAACGGGAGCCTGGGGCTGGCCCCGCGGCTTGCCGGGCCGCGGGCCGGCGTCTCCGCGGCGCCCGCGGCGGTGACGCCAGGGTGGCGGTCGGGGCCGCCGGATCCCCGGCACTGGCCAGCGCGAGGACGGGCGCTGATCGAGGCGGCCACGGCCCCCCTCAGCTTCGTCCTCTGTGCGCCCGCCGTCGCCCTGCTGAGCTCGCGCAGCCCGGCACCGCCCTCTCTCCTCGTGGCCGCCGCCGGGGTGGTCGGCCTCGGCGCGCTGGCCGCCACCGTCGGTCACCGGGATGGGCACGTCCCCCAACCGCGGACCTGGGAGGTCGCGCTGGCCGCGGGCGTCATCGCGGGTGCCGCTACCGGGGCGGGGCTGGGGCCGGTCCTGACCGGCGGGCTGATCGGCGCCGCCGTCGGGAGCGGCATGGAGGTCGCCCTCAGGGTGGCCCGTTCCGAGGCGTTGCTCTGGCGCAACCGCCACCAGCTCCCCCTCCCCGCCGGCGAGGTCCTCTACCGGCTGGACGGCAGGGAGATGGAGATCACCCTGGAGGCGGCCGAGCGGCTCGCGAGCGGGAGGAACCTCCGGCGCTCGGAGGAGGCGTACCTCACCGACGACGGGTGGCGGGTCACCCAGCTCAGCGCCTCATGCTGGGAGGGGACCAAGGGGCGAGCTCAGCTCCTGGGCCGGCGCCGCTCCGATCTCCTCGGGGTCATCCGCATCCTGCACCCGCAGGCGCCCGGCGGTCCCGCGGCCTGAGCCAGCTGCGGCGACTCGAGGCCGATCCAGTCCCCCGAGCGGGGACCGAGACGGCCCTCTGTCCGGATGGTGAGGGTGCTGCAACAGCCCTCCCGGCTGGGGTAGGCTGGCGCCCCATACCGTCCGGCGCGAGCCGCGATGCGAAGGCCGTCCACCCGGGGAGATCGTCAATGCTGGGATTCGCCGTCTTCGGGACCAAAGAGATCATTGTCTACATCGTCGTCGTGGTCATCATCGTGGTGGGGGTGATCTGGTTCGTCTCCCGGGGCCGCGCCAAGACCTGACCCGTCCGGGCGTCGAGCTGACCGATCGGGGGAGCGGCCCCGGCTGATCGGCGCGTGGCACTCTATGGGAGTGGACACCGCGGCCGGCTCGAGCATCGAGACTGTGCTGGTGCTCGGCGGCGGTGGCGGCCGGGGAGCTGCCCAGCTGGGCATCCTCCGTGCCCTGTCCGAAAGAGGCATCGAGCCGGACGCCTGCGTCGGCACGAGCGTGGGCGCCCTCAACGCCGCGGTGGTGACCAGCCGGCCCCTGCCGGAGGCCCTGGACCTGCTTGAAAGGATCTGGGCAAGCCCCCAGACCCGGGCCGTCTTCCGCGCCCACCCGGTGCGGATGCTGCTGAACCGGGTGCGCCGTCAGCCCTGGCTTCGAGGTGACGACGCGATCGGCGACCTGGTCGACTTCGCCATCGGCCTAACCGAGAAGAGCACCTTCGAGGAGCTGCGCCGTCCCCTCGAGATCATCGTCACCGACCTGCTGACCGGAGAGCCGGTGGTGATCTCCCGCGGTCGGCTGCGCGACCCGCTGCGAGCCTCGTGCGCGGTCCCCTTCGTCTTCCGCCCCGTCCAGCTCGGCGATCGTGCCTACGTGGACGGCGGCGTCACCGACAACTGCAGCCTCGCCACCGCGGCCCGGATGCATCCCGCCCAGATCATCGCCGTGGACCTCACCGCCGAGCCGGCGATGCCGGCGCTGCGCCGCCTGTCGGAGGTCTTCGAGCGGGTCACCGCGGTGGCGCTCCACGCCCGCCTGCTGGCGGACTTCGAGCGCTTCAGCAAGCACCTGCCGGTGACCCTGATCTGTCCCCGGATCCCCAACCCGCTGCGGGTGGCCGACTTCTCGCAGGTGCGCGAGGCCGCCCGCGCCGCCATGGAGACGCTCCTCCAGACCATCGGCCGGGCCGACGGGAGGCTGGCGCCCGGCCTCTTCTACCTCCCGATCTCCATGGAGGCGAGCCCCGCCGCCGGCTGACTGGCCGAGCCGACAGGTTCCCGCTCACCCCTCGCGGGCGGTGAGCAACCCTGCCCGGGAGCTGACACGAACCGGTGTTCGGTCCCCTGGTATGCTGCAGGACATGCCCAGAGCCCACGGCACCTTCGACATCGACCGCTTCGGCACCGCCAAGCCGCACGACGAGCGCGACGGGGTGGCGCTGACGCGCGCCCATGTCGTCAAGACCTTCCGGGGCGACCTGGCCGGCACCAGCGAGACCGACATCATCATGGTGCACACCCAGATTCCGGCGGCCTACGCGGGCATCGAGCAATTCGAGGGCGCGGTGCACGGCTGCAGCGGCGGCTTGGTGCTTCAGCACAACGCCGGCAGCCAGGCCGGTGTCCCCTGGATGACCTGGAAGATCGTCGAGACGAGCGGGACCGGAGAGCTGGCGGGGATCCGCGGTGAGGGCCAGATCGTCGTGGGCCCCGACGGCGCGCACTCGTACACGCTCGACTACGAGTTCTAAACTGCCTGCCAAGCCCCCGTAGCTCAGTGGATAGAGCAGAGGTTTCCTAAACCTTGTGCGCTGGTTCGATTCCGGCCGGGGGTAGCTTCCACGACCACGGAGCCACCTCTGTCTCGGAGCACTGACCAGAAGGGCGGCTCGGAGCCGATGGCCAGCAGATCTCCCGTGGTACCAAGAAGCCCAGAGGTGGCAATCGTTGTGCGCCCGCTCCTGGCACGCCGCCGGAGCTCCTCGAGCGGGGCCGCCCTGGTGTAGAAGGCGCTTGGCCGGCTGCCGTTGGCGAGCAGAAGGCCAACTCTCACCATCGCGCCCAGGTCGTCCGTCGCCACCTGCATCGAGACCTCGACGTCAAAGGCGCGTCTGAGCGCCGTGCGGTACGAGGAGTTACAGACCTTCAGGCGGATCACCGCATCGAACAGCGCGCCCACAGCCCGCACCGGCAGTCGGTTGGCGCGAGCCAGCTCCTCGCACCCCTCCCACATCACGTCGGCTTCGCGGACCCGGCGAAGCACCCGGCTGGCCTGGACATAATGGGCCACCAGACAGAACCGCACCCAGGGTCGGGCGTCGGTGCTCGGCGAGCATCGGCCTCGTCCCACGTCCGCGAGAACCGCGTGGTGGTCCGAGGTGTTGGGCCCGAGGTACTCCTCGATGCTGGAGAACTCCGGCACGAGGATCTGGTCACGGGCGAGCCCCAGGCTCTGCAGGCATCTCGACATGCGCCACCGGCACCGGCGCGCATTGCCCTGGCTCCCGCGCACAATCCCCCCGCATGAGCGTCGAGGTCAGGCCTGCCGTCGCCGGCGACGTCCCCGCCCTGCTCGACCTCTACGCGCAGCTCGCGGAGGGGTTCGGCGACGGCCCCGAGCTGAGCGTGGCCGAGGCGGAGGAGATCTTCCGCGGGATCGCCGCGCAGCCTGACCGCACCCTGCTCACGGCGACGGTGGACGGCGCCGTGGCGGGGACCGTCGACCTGATCGTGGTCAGGCCGAGCCTCACCCACCACGGTCGCCCCTGGGCAGCCGTGGAGAACGTCGTGGTCGGCCGGCGCTTCCGCCGCCTGGGGGTGGGCCGGGTGCTGATGGAGGAGGCGGCCCGGCGGGCCCGGGAGGCGGGGTGCCACCGGCTCCAGCTGCTCTCCCGGGTGCAGCGCTCCGAGGCCCACGCCTTCTACGAGGCGATCGGAATGGAGGCCAGCGCCCGGGGATTCCGTCTCCACTTCGACTGATCGCGAGTCGATGCCCCCTTGGCGGACGATTACCTGCGAGAATCTTCAGCCTCCCCCCTCGAATCAGAGAGCGAAATCGGGCCGCTCCACTGGAGGTTCCCGGGCCATGGCCACTGACGAGAAGCAGCGCATCCTGGACTGGTGTAGCGCAGAAAGCGACGTTCGGTGCGTGGGAGAGGACGACACCCCGGGCAACGACTTCAGCCTCGTCCTCGAGAGCGGGGGCTCCGAGCTGACCGCCGCTCTCCCGAGCGGCGGTGACCGGGTCGTCCTGCGCAACGTCGTCGGCCTGGGTCAGGCCGTCCAACCCGCCGGGGGCGGAGACCTGAGCGCCGACCTGGCCGACCTGGAGGAGCGGCGTCCCGGGCCGGTGACGGTCCGTCTCAGCTCCACCGGCGACGAGGTGGTGATCGCCAACTGGGTCGTCCTCGACGGCCTGACCAAGCACAGCTTCCTGACCGCGGTCAGCGACGTGAGCCGCACCCGGAGCGCCGTGCTCCGCCTCACCGGCCTCCCGGCCGATGTAGCGGCCGCCGAAGCAGCCCCCTCCCCCGTTGTGGCCGAGGCTGCGCCGGAGGAGATGGGGCCGGCCGCGCTCGCCCTGTCGGGCGTCTCGACCGAGGCGATGCCCGAGATGGCCGTGGTCTCCGAGCCGGCCGCGACCAGCGAGGAGGCGGCTCCTATTGCGGCAGGGTGGGTGTGGCCGCCCGCCTCCGCCAGCCCCGTCGAAGCCGTCGCGGACCAGGCCGCCGTGATGCCCGCCGCGCAGGCACCCACGGCGGAGATGCCCGAGGCGGAGATGCCGGTTGCCGAGATGCCTGCGGTCGAGGAGCCGGTGCGGGAGCCCACGGCGGAGCCCGTCCTCGCCGGCGCCGAGGAGGAGTCGGCACCCAGCCCATGGGACGCGTTCCCGGGGACGACCGCGGAGCCAGCCCCGGAGACCGCCGCGCCCGCCGGCGTGGAGCAGGTCGCGACACCCAGCCCGTGGGCGGCGCCGGAGGCCACGACCTTCGAGCCGCTGACGACCCCGACCCCGGCCCCAGCCCAGGGCTACCCGCAGGCGGCCCAGCCGGGCGAGTTCGCGCCCAGCCCGAGCCCGGTCGGCCCAGTGGGTCCGTTCTCCAGCGGCGGTTCAGCGCAGGACTACGTCCAGCCCTTCACGCCGGCGGCCGCGGCGGCACCCGTGCCGGCACCGGCGCCCGCGCAGCCGGTGTTCACCCCCGGCCATCGGGTCCCGCCCCAGGGGATGCAGGCGTGGGCCGCGCCCGACCCCGCCGGTGCGGTGATCGCCACCCTCGGTGGCCACCTGCCGGTCCAGGTCACCGAGGTCCGGGGGGCCTGGGCTCACGTTCTCTGCTCCAACGGCTGGACCGGGTGGGTCGACGACCGCCTGCTCATCGCCGGGGCGTGATCGGGGCCTGGCTGGCGAGGAGTCCCACCGGGGAGGATGTCCACCCCCTCCCCGGTGGGCGCGCCCTCCGCTCCGACGGGCGGTGACGACCCCATGGAGGTCAGGGCGGAGGTGCTCGGAAGCCTCTGGAGGATCGTGGCCGAGGTCGGCCAGCAGGTCGAGGAGGACGAGACGATCGTGGTCCTCGAGTCCATGAAGAGGGGGATCCCGGTGACCAGCCCGATTTCGGGGACCGTGACCGCGATCCTGGCCCGCAAGGGCGAGGTGGTCAGGGAGGGACAGACGGTCGCAACCGTCGAGTAGCCGGCGGCGGGCCCGGCGGCCGGCAACCTGCCCAGAATTGCGGAGTGGAGATCGCACAGCCCAGGGACGCCGCCACCGGCACCACCGGCCACCACCATGGTTCGCGGTTCGCCCGGCTCAGGGCCACCACCCTGGTCCGGGTCGTGACCGCGTACGGCTCGACCCAGACCGGTAGCTACGCCCCGGGCCTCGCCTTCAACGCCTTCATGGCGATGTTCCCGATGATCCTCGGCGCCCTCGCGATCACCGGCCTGGTGGTCAGCAACGCCGGCATCCGCAACGAGGCGCAGACGGCGATCCTGCGCGCGTTTCCCGGCCGGAGCGGCGTCGAGCTCAACGCCGTGGTGACCCAGGACCTGCATCACTACGCGGGGCTGCTCGGGATCGTGGGTGTCCTCGGGCTGCTCTGGGCCTGCACCAACTTCTTCGCGTCGCTCGAGTTCTGCCTCGGCCGGATCTTCGGCATCGGCCAGCGCGGCTTCCTGCGCCAGCGCGCCATGGGCGCGGTGATGATGCTGGTGCTGGTGGTCGGCCTGCTCATCGCCGTGGCCGCCAACACGCTGATGAGCCTGGTCCCGGTGATGACCGGCCCGGGACCGGTGGCCGGCTTCCTGGCCATGGCGGCGCTGACCCTCATCATCTACCGGCTGGTGCCCAACCGGACCTTCCGCATCCGCCAGCTCTGGCCCGGGGCGGTGGTGGCCGGCCTGCTCATCGAGCTGGTGACGCTGCTCTTCCCCCTCTACGCCAAGATGGTGCATGGTTTCGACACCTACGGGCAGAGCCTGGCCCTCTTCTTCCTGCTGGCGACCTGGCTCGCCTTCCTCTCCCAATTCATCCTCATCGGCGCCCTCTGGAACCGGGTCCGGCTCGGGGAGGAGTTCACGGCGTCGGGGCTGCTCGCCTCCGGGCTCGCGTCGCCCGCCTCCCCTGCGTCCGCGGGCTCCACCGCCTCATCCGGCTCCCCTGCCTCCCCGGGCTCCACTGCCTCATCCGCCTCCCCGGCCTCCGGCCACGATGCGGTGGCGACGAGCCGCGAGACGGCGGGAGATGACAGGATCACCGGCGAAGTGGCCGTGAGCCCCCACCCCGCGCCGCGGCGGTCGCGCCGCCCGAAGCCCGACCCGTGAGCACCGGCTACGACACCCAGCAGGTGACCACGGCCGACAACGTCGGCATCTCCTTCCGGGTCGCCGGCCTGGCCACCCGGATCGCCGCCGCCCTGGTCGACGGCCTCATCCTCGGCTCCGTCCTCTTCGTCGCCACCGTGCTGATCGTCGCCATCACCGACGCGGCCGCGGGGACCAACACCGGGACCAGCGCCATCGAGATCCTCAGCCTCGCCGGCTACCTGCTGATGGCGAGCTGGGTGCTGCTCTCCATCCTCTACTTCACGGTCGCGCAGGCGGTGAGTGCGGGCAAGACCCCGGGCAAGGCGGCCATGGGCCTCCGGGCGATCGGGGTGGACGGCGGGACGGCGAGCATCGGCGCCTACTTCCTGCGCAGCGCCGCCCTCATCGTGGACGTGCTGGCGGTGGGACCGATCCTGATGTTCTTCCACCCCCAGTCCCGACGCCTCGGCGACCTTCTCGCCGGCACCGTGGTGGTACGCGAGCGCACCCCGGTGACCCTGCTGGCGGCGACGGCGCCGGCCCCCGTCTACCTGCGGAGCAACGATCCGGGCCCGGCCATCGACGATCTCGCAAGCCTCGGAGAGCACGAGCTGAGCGCGGTCCGGACCTTCCTCAGCCGGCCCGGCCTCCGGCCCGACCAGCGGGCGGATCTGGCGGGAAGGCTCACCCAGCGGCTGCTCGACCGGATGGAGCTTCCGCCCGGCGCCCCGGAGCGGATGTGGCCTCCGGAGCTGTTCCTGGAGCGGCTCTACCTGCAGCTCGCCCCACGGTTCGAGCCGAGCAGAGGCCTCGCCGCGCCGCGTGTCCATCCCCCCAGCGTGCCGGGGGGACTCCCCCCGCCGGTCCCGTGAACCTGGAGGCGTTCACCGCCGGCCGGCAGGCCCGATGGGCTGAGCTCGAGGCGCGCACCGCGACCCTCGCCGGCAGCCGGCTGCGCAGCCTGCGGGCGGAGGACGTCGAGCGCTTCGCGATCCTCTACCGGCGGGCCGCCAGCGACCTCGCGATCGCCCGTCGCGACTTCCCGGATCAGGCGATCACCGAGTACCTGAACTCGCTCTGCGGACGCGCCCACGTCCTGCTCAACCGGGGATCGCCGCCCCGCTTCCGGAACGCCCTCCGCTTCTTCGCGACCGGCGCGCCCCGGGTCTTCCGGGCCAACGCCGGGTACTTCCTGGCCTCGCTCGCCCTTCTCCTGGCCGGCACCGTCGCCGGCTGGCTCGCCTACGATCTCCGACCCGACCTGCGCGGCCTCCTGGTGCCGGATTCGCTCTTCGCGCAGATGGCGCAGGGCAGTCCCGGGATCAGCGTGCCCGAGCCGTTCCTGGCCGCCCCCAGCATCTTCCTGCACAACATCGAGGTGGCGGTGCTCGTCTTCATCCTCGGGGTCGGCGCCGGTGTGCCCACCGCGTTCTTCGTCTTCCTCCAGGGCTGGAGCCTGGGCACCCTGGGAGCCGCTGTCCACGGCGGCGGCTACGACTACGCCTTCTGGTCCCTGATCGCCGCCCACGGCGTCCTGGAGATGAGCGTCATCGTCACCGCCGGGGCGGCGGGGCTGCGCCTCGGCGACGCCCTGCTGCGGCCGGGACTGCGCAGCCGGGCGGACTCGCTCGCCCATGCCGGCGGGGACATGGTCGGGCTGGCGGTCGCCACCATGCTGCTGCTGGTCATCGCCGGGACCCTGGAGGCGTTCGTCTCCCCCAGCGGCCTCCCCGGCGGGGCCAAGATCGCCATCGGCCTCGGCGTGGGAGCCTGCTTCTACGCCTGGCTGCTGCTCGCCGGGCACGAGCGGCGGGCGGTTCCCCACCTCGACCTGGACGCCGCGATGCCCGCGGGCCGCCTCCCGGAGGCCGGCGGCTGAGCGCTTCCGGCGGCTGAGCGCTCCCGGCGGCTGAGCGTGAAGGGGCGTCGCGTAGACTCGGACCGATGGAGGTCGTGCGGATCCGCCCCCGCGGCTACTGCCACGGGGTGGTGGAGGCGATCCGGCTGGCCAAGCAGGTCGGCGCCGAGAAACGCGGCGAGCCGGTGACGATGCTCGGCTACCTGGTCCACAACGAGCACGCCACCCGCGAGCTGGAGGAGGCCGGGGTCCGCCTGGTGGCCGAATCGGACCGGATGAAGGGCCTCGCCCAGATCACCGAGGGCACCGTCATCTTCACCGCCCACGGCATCTCGCCGCAGGTGGTCGGGGCCGCCCGGGAGCGGGGGCTAACCATCGTGGACGCGACCTGCAGCGACGTCACCCGCACCCACGACCTGGTACGGGAGCTGGCGGCGGGCGGCTATCAGATCGTCTACATCGGCAAGCGGGGCCATCCGGAGCCGGCGGGGGTGATGGGGGTGGCGCCTGCGCAGACGACATTGATTGAATCAATCGAGGAGGCCGACGCCCTCAAGTTCCCGTCCGGGACACGCCTGGCGGTGACCTGCCAGACCACCCTCTCGATGTGGGACACCCAGGCCATCATCGACCGGCTGGTCGAGCGCTTCCCCCAGATGGAGGTCCACAATGAGATCTGCCGGGCCACCCAGGAGCGGCAGGAGGCGGCGGTCCTCGCGGCCGACGACGTGGACTGCGTGGTGGTGGTGGGCAGCCAGCGGAGCAGCAACAGCCGGCGGCTGGTCCAGGTCGTCGAGGAGCTGGGCCACAAGCCCGCCTTCCTCGTCGACACCGCCGCCAACCTCCGGCCCGAGTGGTTCCAGGGAGTCCACCGGGTGGGGGTCACATCGGGAGCGTCGACACCGACCCAGCTCACCCGGCAGGTGGTCGCCGCCCTGGAGGCGATGCCCGAGCGCGACGGGGAAGCCGCGGCGACCTGACCGGCGGATCGGCCCGGGAGGGCCGGCGAGGCCGCGCCCGCACCTGCCCCGGAGGGCGGGCCGCGATCCGATGACGAAGCGGCCACAACCCGATCGCGCCGCCGCGAGGCGCCTTAATCTGCGGCCATGCGTTTCGGCAGCCGCCAGCTTCCCGTGGGTCTCCGGGTGGCCCGGACCATCGTGTACTGCCAGGCGGCCATCGTGGTGCTGATCGCCGCCTTCGCCCTCGAGGTCGTCGGCCTCGGCGGCACCGGCTTCCCCCTGGGCGGGCTCCTCGCCAGCGCCACGGTCACCGGCAGCGGGGTGATGATGCTCACCGTCGTCTGCCTCGCCGTCGCCGCCTGCCTGGTCGTCGCGGAGCAGCAGGCGGGGTTGCATGGGGGCAACGTCCGGCTCCTCCTGGCCGGGGCGGAGCTCGCGGTCTCCGTCTACCTCATCGGTTTCTTGGCCAACAGCGTCGGAGCCTGGCTCTTCGGCCCCGCCTGCACCGTCGCGGTCCTCACCCTCCACTACTGGCCGGAGCTGAAGGCCTACTTCTTCGCACCGGACGCGGCCACACCGGCCCCCGCCTCCCCCGAGCAGCCGGTGCCGGCAACCCGGTCGGGATCGGGCGGGGCGGCCCCGCCCCCTCTATAGTCGCGGAATACGGCCGGCTCACTGGGGCCGCCGCTCCGGTCATCCGCGTGGGAGCAACTTCGATGCAACGACCAGCGATTCCCGGATCGGTCACCCTGGGTCGCGCCCTGGTCATCGTCGAGAGCGCCCTCTGGCTGCTGGCCGGGCTCGGCGCCGGCGGCTTCGGCGCCCTGGTTGCCGCCACACCGCTCGCCGGCATCAACAACCGGCTGCAGCAGATCGGCTACTCGGGGACCCTGACCAACGCGCAGGTCGCCCACCTCGGGGTCACCCTCATCGTCATCGGCGTGATCATCGTGGTGGCCGCGGTGATCGGCATCTGGTCGGGTGCGGCGATGGGCCGTTTCAGCAGTGGACCGCGGACGACCGCGATCGTGCTCGCCTGCCTGGGACTGGTCATCGGGGTCGCGGCCGCGATCAACGGGACGCACGCCACCACCGTCGCGCACACCGGGCTGGCCCTGCGGAACACCCCGATCCCCGGGATCGTCATCGTCGTCGTCAACCTCCTGATCGTCTGGACCCTCGCCTTCAGCGGGAGCACCCGGGCGGCATTCCGAGGGCTGCCCCCCGCCGCCTATCCGATGACGGCCCCGGCGCCGGCCGTGGCGAGCTTCGCTGCGTACGCGCCCTCCGCCCCACCGCCCGCACCGCTGGGCGAGCCCGACGCGACGCTCTCCGACGTGCCGCCCCCGCCACCCCCGCCGCCCCCGCCGGACGACCTCCAGTTCGCGGTTCCGTCCGACGACCTGGCCGTCAAACCCGAGCTCCCGCTGTACATCCCGCCCGAGAGCCGGGAGGACCTCACCAGCGACGCCTGGCCTCAGGGCGGGGCCGAGGTCGAGCCCGGCGTCCCCGCCGGCGGACCCGACGAGGTCCCCGCCGGCGTCACGGAGGAGGCTCCCGCCGAGGAGCAGCCCGACTTCGCCCTCGCTGCGGCGGCCGACGTCCCGCCCGACTCCCCGCCGCCCCCGCCCTCCGACTTCCCGGCCGACCTCGAGTCCGACGTCGTCCTGGCCGGCTTCCCGCCGCCGCCGCCGCCACCACCACCCGACGTCGCGGACGACGAGATGCCGCTCGACGTCCCCGTCGAGTACCCACCCCCGCCCCCGGCGCCGTAGCGGCCCGCGCCCGGCACCGCTCCACGCTCACAGCCGTGAGCGGCGCTTCAGCTCCAGGTAGCGGTTGACCAGGCGGGGCGCGAGGGTCCTGGCGTCAGCGTCGAGGGTCTCGACCCCGCTCAGCCGGAGCAGCTCCAGGGTCTGCTCCCGATCGGCGACCAGCCGGGTCGCGACCGCCCGGGCGTAGGTGGAGGGGGCATCGACAGGCCGGGCGCGCGCGCTGTCCTCGAGGGCCGGGTCGCGGACCGTGATCACCAGGGGCAGGTGCTGGCGCCGCAGCCGGGCGCACTGGCGGACCAGGGCCTGACCCTGGTCGGGGTCGAGCACGTCGGTGAAGATGACGACCAGCGCCCGCCGCCGCTGCCAGCGGCTCAGCTCCGCCAGCGCCTCGTCGTAGTCGGCCTCGACCTCGCCGGCCCGGAGCGGGCGCACCGCGTCCAGGAAGCGGCGCATCTGGAGCCGCCCCGGACGGGCGGGCAGGGTGACCGTCACCCGGTCGGCAAAGGCGAAGAGCCCGACCCGATCGCCGGTGGCGAGGGCGACGTGGATGAGCAGGAGGGCGGCATTGATGGCGTGGTCCAGCTTGGTCAGCTCTCCGGCCCCCACCCCCATCAGCCGGCCGTGGTCGAGGCAGACGATGACCGGCTGGGCGCGCTCCGGGATCAGCTCGGTCGCCATCAGACGCCCGGTGCGCGCCGTCGCCTTCCAGTTGATGAACCGCTGGGGATCGTCGGGGACCGCCTCCCGGATCCGCTCGAACTCGGTGCCCTCGCCGCCCCGGCGCTGGGCGCGCACCCCCAGCTCGGCGAGCTGGCCGCGCCGGGCCAGCGCCTCGTAGACGCGGATCGCGGTCAGGTCGGCGTCGACCCGCACCGTCTCCCCCTCGCCGAGCGAGGCCTGGCGGGTGCCGAGGCGCCAGGGCCCGGGGCAGCGGATCGCGGTGGCGCCGAAGCGCGCCTCGCCGCGCCCCGCCGGGGTGACGGTGTAGGCGAAGCTGCCGGGGATGAGCAGCCTCCGCGCCGCCCCGGCGGCGCGGAGGCGGGGGGGGTGCTCGTCCCGCACCTCGGCGGGGAGGGGCCGGAGAGGGCGCAGCATCTCCGCTCCAGCGCGCGCGCCGCGCCGCCACCGCGGTGCGGCCGCGGGACGCACCCCGATGTGGACGGTCACCGGATTGGGCCGGCCGGCGGAGAGGATCTCCGCGTGCTCCCGGACCGCGGTGAGGCGGTCCCGCCCGGGAGCGCGGCGGGCGTCCGCGAACACCGCCAGGGCGGCGACCGCGACCACCACGAGCGCGGGAATCAGGAGGTCGGGGTAGGCGGCGCTGGCCGCCAGGGGGATCAGGGCGAGGAGGAGGAGCGCCGCCCCCCACCGGGTCATCGGGGGATCGGTACGCGGTTCACCGCCCGCTCCACCGCCGACGCCTCACCGATCCCCTGGATCTCCGCCTCCGGACGCCGGATCAGGCGATGGCGGAGGGCCGGGATGCAGATGTCCTTGACGTCCTCGGGAGCCACGAAGTCCCGGCCGCGCAGCGCCGCCATCGCCTTGCCGCCGAGGAGGAGCGCGATCGCACCGCGCGGGCTCGCCCCCAGGGCCAGGTCGGGGCTGGTCCGCGTGGCCGCCACGATCTGGCCGATGTACGCGACGATGGCATCGCTCACGGTGATCGCGGCGATCTCGCTGCGCGCCGCGTCCAGGGAGGCCTCGGTGACCACCGGGGCGATCCCTGCCGCCGCCAGGTCATGGGGGTCGAAACCATGGTCGAAGCGGCGCAGCATCTCCGCCTCGGCGCTCCCGGGCGGGATGGGAACCTCGAGCTTGAGGAAGAAGCGGTCGAGCTGGGCCTCCGGCAGCGGGTAGGTCCCCTCGTATTCGACCGGGTTCTGGGTGGCCACCACCAGGAAGCGCCGGCCCAGCGGCCTCCGCTGGCCGTCAGAGGTCACCTGGCGCTCCTCCATCGCCTCCAGGAGCGCGGCCTGGGTCTTGGCGGGAGCGCGGTTGATCTCATCGGCCAGCAGGGTGTCGGTGAAGATCGGCCCGGGCCGGAACTCGAAGCTCCCGCTGTCGGGACGGTAGACGCTGGTGCCGATGATGTCGGAGGGGAGCAGGTCGGGGGTGAACTGGACCCGGGTGAAGCGGGCGTCCATGGCCGCGGCCAGGCAGCGGGCCATCAGCGTCTTGGCGGTGCCGGGCACCCCCTCGAGCAGCACGTGCCCGCCGGTGAGGACGGCGAGGAGCAGTCCGTCGATCACCGGCTGCTGCCCGACGACGGCTCGGCCGATCGTCTCCTGAAGGGAGGTGCGGAGGTCGGCAGCGGCGGGCATCGGGGGGCATTGTGGCAGCCAGCCGGAGAACCCGGGTGATGCGCGGCCGGCATCGCCCGCGGGATGCACGGGGAGCGCGCCCGGTGCCAGCGCCCGGTGCCGGGGCACCACCCGCCTCAGCGGATGGCGGCCACGCCCCACTCCGCTTCGAGGGCGTCCACGCGGCGGGCCAGCCCGAGCAGCTCCGCCTCGCCGGGCTGGCCCGCAGCGAGCCGCCGCGCCTGGTCGAGAAGCGCGCCCGCGGCGCGCGCCCGCTCCTCCCCGAACCCGCCGAGGGCGGCGACGAAATCGGGGTCCGGGAGGTGCGACGCGACCCCCGTCGCCCTTCCCACCCGGAGCTTGAGCTCCTCCGCGTAGCGGCCCGCCACCGCCCCCTGCTCCCGGCTGCGGGAGAGGAGGTGGCCGACCGCCTCGATGTGCTCGAGCACGCTGGGGACGCGCGCCGGGTCGCGGCGCGGCAGCGGCCGGCCGAGCCGGCGCCCGCTAGTCAGCAGGTAGAGAAGGGCGACCACGACCGCGAGCAGGGCGGCGGCGAGGAGCGGACCCTCGAAGACGGCGGTCAGGCCCTGGTCATCCGCCCCGGCCGGGCCGAGGTGGTGGACCTCGTCGAAGCCGACGCGCTGACCCCGGGCGCCCTGGAGCAGGCCCAGTACGAATGCGGCCGAGTCGCCGCGGCGGAGCCCGTCATTGCTGAGCGGGTACTCGCTGCCCAGCAGGTCGAGGCGGCCGGCGCCGACGCGGACGGCGGCGACGACCGGCGCCTGAGCGGCCCCCAGGAGCGGAACGAGGCTGCCGTCGCCACCCGAGAAGGTCCAGACGCTCCCCACGGCGGACGCCCCCGGCGCCACCAGCGGCACGCTGCTCACCCCGCTGCTTCCCGGGAAGGGCTGGCTGGGGGAGGCGCTGGCCAGGTTCGAGGCCTCCGCCCCGATCCCGAGCGGCTGCAGAACCGCCTCCACCGCTGTGGGGTCGGAGATGCCGCTGCCGATCGCCAGGATGACCTCCCCGCCGCCCTCGAGGAAGCGGGTGAGGGCCGCGTCGTCGCCGGCGGTGTACGCGAACTCGTCCAGCGGCCCCGCCGAGATCAGCACGTCGGTCCCCCCCAGGTCGAACTCGGAGTCGATGCGATGGACGCTGTCCCCCACGGCCTGCACCCAGTCGTAGAGGGCGAGCGTCCCGGCCCTGCCGCTGGCGGTGCTGGAGGGGTCCTGGTCCCCTGATGCCGCCGGGCCGGCCACGCTGACCGCCACCACCAGCAGGGCGAGCACCGCGACCAGGATGGCGATCGGGGTGGCCGTGGTCCGCCTCATGGCATCCTCATGACGCCGGGCGGCCCCGGCCCGAGAGTGCGCGGATCGCCTGGCAGTGACCCCGGATCTCCTCCCAGCGGTCGGCGTCGACCGGCGCCTCCGAGTACCAGGCGCGATCGAATCCGGCCGCCGCCGGGGCGAGCTGCGCGGTCAGCTCCGGGTCGGCGCGGGCCTGGTCCAGCAGCTCGGGGGTGGTCCACGCCGGCTGCACCGGAAGCCGGCCCCGCTGGGCGAGGCTGACCAGGGCGCTGCGGAAGGCGTGCCGGACCCCGAGGCGGAAGTCGCCCCGCTCCGAGGCGGCGAGGGCCCGCGCCCACTCCGCCTCGGCGTCCACCTCCGCCGGGGCGGCTCCGGGCACTGACCGCGGCAGTCGACCCGAGGCCATCACCTGCCGGACGCGCCAGGCGGCGACGGCGGCCACGAGCGCGAGCAGGAGCGCGGCGAGAGCTCCGCCGCCGAGCGGTCCCAGGGTGCCGAGGAGGCGGCCGAGGAACCCGGCGATGGCGTTGCCCAGCTGCTGCAGCCAGTTGGGGGACGGCGGCTGGTCGAGGTTGGCGAAGGCCGGCGATTGATAGACGCGGGAGAGCGCCTGCCGCTCGGCGCCGGTCTCGGCGCCACACCCCGACCCGGAGACCTGGAGCGCCGCGACCGTCGCGTCCAGCAGCCGCTCGGCGCCGGCGACGTCGCCGCTTCGGAGGGCCGCGATCACCGGGTCGAGCGCCGCCGCGTGGTCCGCCGACGCCAGGGCCTGGAGCTGCCCCTCCACCACCGGGACCGATCCGCCCTCGGCGAGCTCGCCGCGCAACTGGCCGAGCTGGGCGACGTAGGCGCCGCTGCACCCCGACGCCGCGACCGGGACGCTGCCCACCAGCAGCGCGACCCCGGCGGAGAGGAGCGGAAGGAGAACGAGGAGGGGACGGCGGGAGCCGGCCATCTCAGCTCAGAGCGACTGGGCGAGCATCTCGATATCGAACGCCTCGCGGCGGATCCGGATGTCGTAGTAGACGAGGGTGAGCAGGATGAGGATGAAGGGGGAGGTGAAGATGCCGATCACCCCGGAGCTGAGCAGCTGGATCGAGGCCTGGGTGATGGTGGGCGCGGATCCGATGAAGAGCCCGGCGACGCCGTTGAGGATGCCGCTCAGGATGCCGCTCACCACCGCGATCACCAGGTAGAAGAGGGCGATCCGCCAGAACGAGCCGGTGGTCAGCCGCCAGCTGCGCCGCAGGGCCGCCACTGGTGAGAGCCGCTCCAGGACCACGGCTTGGATGCCCAAGCACATCTTGATGAAGACGAAGATGACAAAAACAAACCAGGCGACCATGAGCAGCAGCAGCAGGCCGGCGCCGGCGTCGCCGCCCACCAGCAGGGCGAGCAGGATGATGAGCGCGGCCGGCCCGACCGCGACCGCGAGCTCGAGCAGGACGTAGCCGACCAGGCCCCGGATGCGCTGCATCGCGGTGCCGAGCCCCGGGCCGACGCCGGTGGGGCGGTCGAGGTAGTCGTCGCTCACCACCCGGATGACGGCCCCCTGGGCCAGGGGCATCAGCAGGATGTAGTAGCCGAGGCTGATGGCGAGCACGACCAGCAGGGCGGCGAGCAGCGTCCCCAGCTCGTTCAGCTCCGCCGCACTGGTCGCCGGCTGCGGCTGGGTCTCGACGTTGAGGATGGTCGCGAGCGGCGACCGCTCCCCGAAGAACTGCACCACCAGATAGGGCAGCTGGAAGAGGGCCGTGATCGCCACGATGGGCAGGAACTTCCGCCGGTAGACGGTGAACGTCGAGTCGAGCAGCTCGCCGAACGACTGGGCGCGGAACCGGCCGGAGCCGGTGACCGGCGCCGACCACGCCCAGGTGGGGACGCCGCTGAGCGGGGCCGGTCCCCACGCGCCACCCGGAGGTGGACCGTACCCGGGCGGCGGACCGTACCCGGGCGGCGGACCGTACCCGGGCGGCGGACCGAAACCGGGAGGCGGACCGTGACCCGTAGGCGGACCGGGACCCGGAGGCGGACCGTAGCCGGGAGGCG
>Ga0187872_10001826_pt1 | contig 20464 bp, 18 predicted proteins | sample June2016WEW_16_4_FD_132973 | JGI IMG/M metagenome (GOLD analysis project Ga0187872, IMG submission 132973) | Peatland microbial communities from SPRUCE experiment site at the Marcell Experimental Forest, Minnesota, USA - June2016WEW_16_40 | ecosystem: Environmental > Terrestrial > Soil >...
CTTGCCGACCTCCGCGCCTGATGGGACTCGCCGTCTCGCATCCGATGGCTGCGCGCCCTCGGCCTCGTCCCCGCACGCGACCTCACCAATTTCGGCGACCTCCAATAGCCGCGCACCGGCGCTCGGGCCCGCTCGACATTCGGGGTCTTAGGGGGTCGGACCTTTAGGTCCGACAAAAAGCACGGCGCGGAACGCGCCCGTTTGCGCCGCCCCACCTGCGACATGTAGTTGAGTTCGCTTTCAGCGCGCGCCTAGAAGGATCTCACCCGCGTCCGATTTCATTTCACGCGCTCGCGCAGCGCGGAGTCTCGGAGGTTGCAGCGCGACGGGCACCTCTGCGCCGCTTCTCTCGCAGCATGTGTTCGTTCTTGCATCCGCCCGGTTGTGGACGCCCCGGGGCGTGGACGACTCCGGGGCTCGACCCGCGTCGCGGGTGCAAGCCGCAGCGAACATCGACCGATACGAACTAGCCACTCGCCACTAATCACTGCTTTATGCGCCGCACCATCGAGATCGCCTCCTTCCTCGCCACCCTGCTAGTGGCCGCGCTCGCCGCCCATGCTTGGCTCGCGGCCCGCGCCGACCAGCAACGCCTCCAATCCACGCTCGCCGCGCAGAAGCAGCTGCTCGACGCTGCTGACTCCCGCGAGCGCGCCCGCGCCGCCACTCTCAATGACACACTCGCGCAAATCGACGACCTCAAGCGCGCGACGCAGACTCCCGCGCAAATCGTCCGCGAACTTCCTCAATACCTCCCGCTGCCACAGCCCATCACACTCCCCAGCCGCACATCCCCTGCCGGGCCGACAACGCAGCAGGGAACTGCCCCCTCCGAACAACGCGCCTCCGAGCCCGGCGCCCCCGAGGCGCTGCCAGCCTCGCCGATCGCCCAACTCCCTGCCTCCGACCTCAAGCCTCTACGACTTCGTCCAGGACTGCCGCGCCTGCCAGGCCCAGCTCGCCGCCGTCAAGCTGAACTCCGCCGACGACGCCACCAAGATCGCCGCCCTCACCCGCGAACGCGACGCCGCCATCACAGCGGCCAAAGGCGGCAGTTTCTGGCGCCGTCTGCGCCGCAATGCCCTCTGGTTTGTGGTGGGAGCCGCTTCTGGCTACGCAGCAGCGAAGCGCTAACTTCCCGCCTCGGAATTGGCCCCGGCGGACACCCTCAAACACTATTGACTTCCGCAAACGAATATTATGTTTCGTGACGGAAGATGGCCTGCAATTTTAGGGATTATGTGTTGCGACGCGGAGGTTGTGAACGCCGGAGAGCAGGAAGAGGCCCGTGCTCGCGGACTGCGGGAACCACCAAGTTCGACGCAGTAACGGGTTCCGACTCCGCTGCATGCGGCGCGCGGCGAAGTCGAGCAGGACCGGGCATGCCTGGCTCGCGACGTAGATCGCGGGCGTATGAGCGAAGGGCCGCATAAAGGGATCGTCCTCGCGTGCGCCAGCGGCGATGGCTTGGCGCGTCGAGTAAGCATCGAACGCTGCGGCGCCGTGCTGCACGAACGACAGGATCAGCCAATTTCGGCGCGAGGGCATATTTTCGACCGCGACGAAGCGCACCGGCTTGGCTGGATCAATTTCCGGGACGCGGATTGTCGAAAGTGCCTGCGTGTTTTGCGTTCCCGCAGCAAACGAGGTGGTGTTGAACGAGTCGGACGCGGGTTCGGTCGAAGCACCAGCAGTCGATGTCAGCCCAAGCGCGGGCGCCAGACTCTTGGCGGCGCGAAAATCCGGGCGCGCAGTCAACGCTGTCGGCACGACATACGCAACGGGGCGGGTTTCCGCGACTGGTGCCATGTGAAACAGGAGAACAGCAGCTAAGGCGAGAACCATGGGGCGATTGGGCTCCTTGTATGTCTTGCAGGGGTGGGGAAAGCAATGGCCGTACCATAACCCCGTTCGTCCGTAAGTGCCTTAGTTTCAGCTGCACGCCACTTCTTGGCGGGCCGAATCGGCTGCCACGGAGCGCCGGAAGCCCATTGCCGCCGGAAGTAACGTGCCGTCGAGTGGAAGTATCGCGTCCTCATCGGCGTTATGAGCCAAGGGGCGCTAAATGTCACTGAAGGCTGTGTTTATGGAGCCCAGTGGCCTTGGATGGCGTCCCTAGGCAGACTTGGCTACAACCTGGAGGCTGGCGCGAGCGGCCTCGAGGGTGCGATCAATGTCATCATGGGCGTGGGCGGCCGAGACGAAGAGCGCCTCGAATTGCGACGGCGGCAGAAGAATGCCGCGCGAGAGCATTTCACGGAAGAAGGCGGCGAAGCGAACGGTATCCGATTTCTTTGCATCGGCATAATTGGCAACCGGATCTCCAGTGAAGAAGAGTGTGAGGAGGGAGCCGGAGGCGTTGACTTGGCCCAGCAGGCCGGATTCCCGTAGGGCTTCGCGGAGACCGGTGCCAAGGCGTTCGCCTTTGCGAGCGAGATTTTCATAGAAGCCGGGGCCACTCAACTTGGCGAGCGAGGCCAAGCCGGCGCGCATCGCGAGGGGATTGCCCGATAGGGTTCCCGCCTGGTAGACGGGGCCGAGCGGGGCAACCAAATCCATGATTTCCCGGCGGCCGCCGTACGCGGCAACCGGCAGTCCCCCACCGATGATTTTTCCGAGGACGGTAAGGTCCGGGCGAATTCCGAAGAGCGCCTGGGCGCCGCCGTAGGCGAGACGAAATCCCGTGATGACTTCGTCGAAAATCAGGAGCGCGCCATCGCGTTCGGTAATGCTGCGAAGAGATTCGAGGAACCCAGGCACGGGCGGAACAACGCCCATGTTGGCGGCAACGGGTTCGATGATGACTGCAGCGATCCTCCGCGGGTGCTGGGCGAAGATCTGTTCAACGGCGTTTGCATCATTATATCGCGCATTGAGCGTGAGCGCGGCGAACTCGGCCGGCACACCTGGGCTGGCGGCGATGCCAAGGGTCGCGAGGCCCGAGCCGGCTTCCGAGAGGAAGCTATCGGCGTGACCGTGGTAGCCGCCCTCGAATTTCAGAATCAGATCGCGTTTCGTGAAGCCTCGGGCGAGGCGAACAGCGGACATAGCGGCCTCCGTCCCCGAGCTGACGAAGCGGATGCGCTCGATCGAAGGCACGGCGGCGGCGATGCGTTCGCCGAGCTCGATTTCGAGCGGCGAGGTCATGCCGTAGCTGGTGCCGCGGGCGGCCTGGTCGACGACGGCGGCGACGACGTCAGGATCGGCGTGGCCGAGGATCAGCGCGCCCCAGGAACAGATATAGTCGATGTATTCACGGCCATCGGCATCGACGACGTGCGAGCCGCGGGCGCGATCGACGACCAGCGGTTCCCCGCCGACGGCACGGAAGGCGCGAACGGGGCTGTTGACGCCACCGACGAGAATTTTTTGCGCGCGGGCGAAGAGATCGGAAGAGCGGGAGTTAGAAGTCACGGTCGAATCATATTATGGATGGTGGGAAATAAAGGCAAAAGCAAATTAGGACACTATTCAGTGGGAGAAAGACTAAACACAGAGATCACAGAGGCAAGCCACGGAGGGCACAGAGAAATCAAAGGTTCACCGACCCTTCGTCTCCCGACGGACTCAGGGCAAGGAGACGCAGAGAGCGCAGAGGGAAACCTCTGCCCGGCAAGAAACGCCCGAGTCAAGATGCCCACAACATCACCAAGCCGAACCTTTGCGGGTCTACAGTTGGTCACGCTGAAGTCAGAATTATGGACGGCGGGGAATAAAGACAAAAGCAGATTCCTCGCGCCGTCCCGCGCCCGCAAACAACGCGGGGCAGAAAAATGCGCGGGACTGTGCTCGGAATGACAGCCTATGAATGTGGAGTTCTCAAGGATGCAAGCGTAGGGCGTCAACAGGATTTGAGCCAGCGGGCGGCGTCCTTGGCGTGGTAGGTGAGCACGATGGAAGCACCGGCGCGCTGGATGGAGGTCAGGATTTCAAGGACAATGCGCTCTTCATCGATCCAGCCTTTCTGCGCGGCGGCTTTGACCATCGAGAATTCGGCGCTGACGTTGTAGGCCGCGACGGGCACGTCGAAGCGCTCGCGGACGCGCTGAATAACATCGAGATACGGGAGGGCGGGCTTGACCATGATGATGTCCGCGCCTTCCTCGAGATCGAGGGCGACTTCGCGAAGGGCTTCGCGGGCGTTCGCGGGGTCCATCTGGTAGCTGCGGCGGTCGCCGAACTGGGGCGCGGATTGCGCGGCTTCGCGGAAAGGGCCGTAGAAAGCGGAACAATATTTCGCCGCGTAGGAAAGGATGGCGACGTCTTGAAAACCGTTCGCGTCGAGCTTGGTGCGGATGGCGGCGACGCGGCCGTCCATCATATCCGATGGCGCGACGATGTCGGCACCGGCGCGGGCGTGCGAGAGCGCGGCATCCGCGAGAAGAGCAATGCTCGGGTCATTGAGGACTTCCCCACCCTGGATCACCCCGCAATGGCCGTGGCTCGTGTATTCGCAGAGGCAAACGTCGGTAATGACGAGAAGACCGAGCTTGGCTTTGCGGATGGCGTCGATCGAGCGCTGGACTGCGGCGTTCGGATCGGCGGCCTCGGAGCCGGTTTCGTCCTTATGTTCGGGCAAACCGAAGAGAATCACGGCAGGGATGCCGAGATCCGCGACCTCCCGGCACTCCTCCACGATCTGGTCGGGTGACTGCTGAAAGATGCCCGGCATGGAACTGACTTCCGTGCGGACCTTGCTGCCCGGGCAGGCGAACATCGGATAGACGAGGCCCTCGGTCGAGAGGCGCGTCTCGCGAACGAAGCCGCGAAGGGCCTCGGAGCGGCGCAGGCGGCGCGGGCGATGAATTGGGAACGTCATGCGGGCCTCGCAGTCGGAGCGCCCCGGCGGTAATGCTTTGCGAGCGCGGCGGCCAAGCCAGCAGCCGAGGTCTCTTCGGCCTCGATGGCGACGCGGGCGCCGGATTCACGAATTGCGCGAGAGGTGGTAGGACCGATGGCCACGAATTGAATGCGCGTCGAAAGCTGCGCGATGTCCGCTGCGCCGACGGAATTGCGGAGATTGTGAAAGGCCGAGGGACTGGCGAAAACGACGGCGTCGACTTCCCCGCTCCGGACACGGGCGAGAATCGCGGGATCGAGCGCGGCGGGCGCGGCTGTGCGATAAGCGACCACTTCGATGACGCTTGCACCGATCTCGCGCAGCGCGTTCGGCACGCGATCGTCGCCGCGATCGCTGCGAGGCAGCAGCACGCGGCGACCTGCGAGAGATTCGCGAAGTTCACCGACGAGCGATTCCCCCGTGTGATTCTTTGCAACGTAGTTCACGCGCAGTCCCTTTTCCGTTAACGCCTGGGCCGTCGCCGGTCCTACCGCAGCGATGAAGCGATTCGACGATTCAATCATTTCACACTTTATGCCGAGTTGGGCGCACCGTTCAAAAATATACCGCACCGCGTTCTTACTGAGAAAGAGAATCGCGTCGAACCAGTCGAGATGGCGGAGCTGCTCGTCGAGTTTCTGCCAGTCTTCGGGCGGGGCGAAGGCGACGGTGGGGAAAAGGATGACCTCGGCGCCGAGCGATTCGAGCGCGCGGGCGAGTTCGCTCGCCTGTTCCGGGGCGCGGGTGAGGACGATGCGCCTGTTCGCAAGTGGTTGGGTGTCTGCCATATCACCGAGCCGTGGCCAGCGCCACCGCTACGAAACACGAAGACAAGAGCAGATCCCTCACCCTCATCCGCAAACAGCGCGGCTGGGTTCGGGATGACAGCGCGACGCCAAGGGCCATTGCGTTATGAGTGGGTGGCGTTTCCAAGCACGATTGCCGGGCACAGCCCGCCGCGGCGGGTGTCCCTACGGAACAAACCAATCCGCGTCACAACTTAGGCGCGGCCCTTTGCCACATCATTCAGGGCGAGCCGATGGAGCGGCCCTGCAGGTGCAGGATTTTGTCCGCGCCTGCATCGACAAGAATCTGCGCAAGGCGGATTCCGATTGCGGCAGCTTCGGCGGGCGAACCGGTTTCGTCGAAGCGCACACATTCGGAGCCAGCCGCGGAAAAGACCGCGGCTTCGAGATGCAACTCTCCGTTGCGAAAGCGTCCCCATGCGCCCACGGGCACCTGGCAGCCGCCCCGCAATTCGCGCAGGAGGGCGCGCTCGGCCGTGATGCAGGCGCGCGTTTCGTCGTGGTCAAGAGCGGCCACGAACCGAGATGTCTGCGCGTCGTCCGCGCGCGTTTCGATTCCGAGAGCGCCCTGTCCCACGGCCGGGAGCATGAGGTCTTCGTCGAAAATCTGCGTGACCTTGTCCTTGGCTCCCAGGCGGCTGACGCCCGCCATGGCAAGAACGATGGCGTCGAATTCCCCGCTCTCGAGTTTGCGGATGCGCGTGTCGACATTGCCGCGCAAATCGACGACATCGAGATCGGCGCGATGGTGGCGAAGCTGGGCCTGACGGCGGAGGCTGCTGGTCCCGATGCGCGCTCCCTGCGGGAGCTTATGGAACGTGAGGGCGTGGCGCGAGATCAGGCAGTCACGGGGATCTTCGCGGCGGGTGATGGCTGGGAATGCGAGGCCCGCGGGCGTTTCCGTGGGCACGTCCTTCATGCTGTGAACTGCAAGATCGACGGCGCCGGAGAGCAGCGCGTCTTCAATTTCCTTGATGAAGATTCCCTTGCCGCCCTCGGCACCGATGGCTTCGTTGACCTGCGCGACGGGGGCGGATTGCAGGCGGTCGCCCGAGGTGCGGATGCGGACGAGCTCCGTCTCAGCGCCGTGGAGTTTCGCGAGCGATTCGGCGATGTGGTTGGCCTGCCAGAGGGCAAGGCGGCTGCCGCGCGTGCCGATGCGCAACCGGGTCACTGCGAATCCTTATCCTTGGTGCGCTTCTCGTTCGCATCGCCGGCGTCATCGACTTCGTCAAGTGCATCAACTTCGTCGAGGCCGAAAAGGTGACGCACAGCCTCGATTGCGCCGAGCCGGCCGCGCATGCCGCGCCCGCCGCGAAGGCGCTCCTCGGGCTTATCGAGGACGCGCTCGATCAGTTCCTCGGTAATGCTGGCGATGCGCTGGCGCTCTTCGGGCGAGATGTCCTTCATTTCGGCGAGGCGCTCGCGGAGCAAGATTTCCCGTTCTTTGCGGAACCGGCCGCGAAGGTCGTCCACAATCGAACTCGCTTCAACCCCGGCGCGCCAGCTCTCAAACTTCGCCAAATGCTCGGTGATGAGGGCCTCGGCTCGCGGGATTTCGGCTTCGCGCGCGCGCTTATTCTGCTCGACGATCTCGCCGAGGTCGTCGATGTTGTAGAGATAGAGATTGTAGAGGCCCGCGGCTTCCGGAGCGACGTTGCGCGGAACGCCGAGGTCAACAACGAAGATAGGGCGTCCGGAGCGCGCGGCCAGGGCGCGTTCGAGCATTTCTCGCGTGAGGACAGGGCCGACGCTGCTGACCGAGGTGACGATAATGTCGGGCTGGCTGAGGACGCGCTCGAGCGATTCCCACGCGACCGCTTCGCCGCCCATCCGCGAGGCGAGTTCGGCAGCGCGCTCCGGCGAGCGGTTGACGACGCGCAGCGTGCCGATGCCGCGATTCCGAAGATGCTCGACGACTTGTTCAGCCACACCGCCGGCGCCCACGATGAGCGCTGCATGGCCCTTGAGGTTACCGAAAACGCGCTCGGCCAGTTTTACGCCCGCGAGCGCGACGGACATCGGGCGCGCGCCGACTTCGGTCTCCGCGCGGACGCGCTTCCCTACTTCGAGCGCCCCTTGAAAAGCCCGGTTCAGGACAGGGCCAGTCGATCCGCCTTCGAGCGCCTGCCCATAGGCCGTGCGAAGCTGGCCGAGGATCTCCGCTTCTCCCAGCAGCATTGAATCGAGGCCCGAAGCAACGCGAAAGAGGTGCCGCACGGCGTCCGGGCCAACCCAGCGATAGGTGCGGCCTTCGAGTTCCGCGCGAGAGATGCGATGGTACGACGTCAGGAAATCTTCCATCGCCTCTGTGACGGCCGACGCGGCATCGGCCGGGACGCCGTACAGTTCGCTGCGGTTGCAAGTGGAGAGGACGACGGCTTCCTCGAGAATTCCCTGCCGGCGAAGTTCCCCGGCGGCGTGGAGCGCCTGTTCCTGCGTGAAGGCGACGCGTTCGCGCAGCTCGACCGGCGCGGTGCGATGATTGCAGCCGATCAGCGCCACGTGCACCCGGAGTCTGGCGCCGCCCTGCGCGCCGCCAGTCAAGCGAGTCTTCGCGTTGGAAGGCATGGCCATCAGAAGAAGCGATGGAACCTCGTCAGGTATAGATTCACGAACGTGTAGCTGAAGAGCACGATGGCGAAATTCAGGGCGCAGATGCGAGCCGCGCGGGCGCCGCGCCAGTTGACGCTCCGCGAAAGCCGAAGATACGTAACGTACACGACGAGGATCGCGAGCGTGACGATGACTTTGGGATCGCCCAAGGGGTACGTACCGGTCAGCCGGTGCGCCCAGATCAGGCCGCTGACGACGCCGACGGCGAGAGCGGCGAGCCCCACGTAGACGCTGCTGCGAGACATCCGGTCGAGCACGTCAAGGGATGGAAAGCGCCAGAATGCCGCGCCGGGATGATGCGAGCGCAGGACACGGTCTTGCACGAGATAAACGAGGCTCAGGACGAAGGACAGCGCAAAGGCTGCGTAGGCCCAGGTGTTCAGCGTGACGTGAAAAGCGAAAAGCGGGCCGCGGGCGGGCGGCGCCTCGAGGGGCGGCTTGGGCACGAGCAGTTCAAGCGCGGCGACCCAGACGACGAGGAGAAGCGTCACGCAAGCGCCCACCGAGCGCTGGCGGTGCACTGTTTCAAGGCCGAGATAGGTGAGCGCAAGGAGCCACGCAAACAGCGACATCGAGCCGTAGAGGTCGTCGTAGGGTACCGAGCGCGTACCGTGGGAACGAGCGAGCAGCGCCAGATAGTGCCCGGCCATCGCGGCTACCAAAAGCAGCGTGGCGAGGCGGCCCGTCCAAACATGCGGCGCGTAGAGAATTCGCGCGTAGCAGAGAAAGCTCGCTGCGTAGAGCGCGAGGCTCAGATAGCCCATATGGCTCAGCATGTCGGCGGAAGCCCCAAACGAAACATTATAGCGCCGAATGGGCTGCGAGCGCCCGTCTGCGCCAGCCTCGCCAAGCTTCTGTTATCATTAGCTCGGGGACCTGGTCACAAGATGCCGCCGCACAAAGAGAACAGGCGAGAGCTATTCCTGGGCGCGTGCCGGTTCGAGCCGGTCGAGCGCGTGCCCGTGTGGCTGATGCGCCAGGCGGGGCGTTACCTGCCGGAATACCAGGCAGTTCGCGCGCGGCATTCGTTCCTCGAGATCTGCAAGACGTCCGAACTCGCCGCGGAAGTGTCGCTGCAACCCTATCGCTTGCTGGGCGTGGACGCGATCATCGTGTTCTCGGACATTTTGATCGTGGCCGAGGCTATGGGACTGCCGCTCGACGTGCCCGATTCTGGTCCGGTGCTGGGGAATCCGGTGCGCGACGCGACGGCGGTGCGTCGATTGCGCGACTTCGATCCCGAGCGCGAGACACGGTTCGTCGGCGACGCGATCCGGGCGATCTGCAAGGAGGCGGGGCCGGATGTGCCGGTGATCGGCTTCGCGGCAGCGCCGTGGACGCTTGCTTGCTATATGATCGAGGGGCAGACGCGCGGGGACATCTCACGCGCCAAGCGGATGCTGCGCGAGGAGCCGCAGACGGTGCGCGAGCTGCTCGAACGGATTGCCCGCGCGACCGTGAGATACTTGAAGTCGCAGATCGCGGCCGGCGCGGCGGTGCTGCAGCTTTTCGATACATGGGCGGGCGAACTCACGGCGGACGAATACAAAGAGTTCGAGATGCCCGCGACCAAGGCGATTTTCGATGCGCTCGGCGAAGGCGGCGTGCCGAGAATTTTATTCGCTAAAGGCTCGGGGACGCACTTGGAGAACCTGACAAGGACAGGCGCCGATGTGCTGAGCGTTGATTGGAAGACGGACCTAGCGGACGCGCGGCGCAGGCTCGGGCAGCGCGTGGCACTGCAAGGAAACGTCGACCCAGCGACTTTGTTGGGCGACGAGGAGGGAGTGCGGCGCGCGGCAAGAGAAGCGATTGAGAAAACCGGCGGCGTGGGCCATATCCTGAACCTCGGACACGGAATTCTGCCGACGACGCCGGTGGCGAACGCGAGGGCGTTCGTCGAGGCCGGACAGACCGCGATGGTGGCGGCGCGAGAGCTGTGAACGTGGCGGACACAACCACAAAAAACGGAGCGAAGCTCGAGATCGGACAGATCGCGGACGAAGTCCTCGAGAAGTACAACCGGCCGGGCCCGAGGTACACGAGTTATCCGACGGCGCCGGTGTGGAAAGACGACTTCGGACCGGGCGACCTCGAAGAATCCTACGCGCGCGCGGACGAAGCCGGTACGCCCCTATCGCTCTACATGCACCTTCCCTTCTGCGAGAGCTTGTGCCTGTTTTGCGCATGCAATGTGTCGATCCAGAAAGACAAAAGCGTTGCGATCCCCTATCTCGGAGCACTGAAGCGCGAAATCGATCACGTTGCACAGATGGTTTCGAGAAAGCGGCCGGTAATTCAGTTCCACTGGGGCGGCGGCACGCCAACGTACCTCTCACCGGCGCAGCTCGAAGACCTTTTCGGTTACACGCGGGAGCGATTCTCATTCGCGTCTGACGCCGAGATCGGAATCGAAATCGACCCGCGCGTCACAAGCCGCGCGCATCTCGAAACCCTGCGACGCCTCGGATTCAACAGGCTGAGCATGGGCATCCAGGATTTCCAGCCCAAGGTGCAGCAGACGATCCATCGCGTGCAGCCGTACGAAATGACGCGAGACCTGATTCTCGGAGCGCGCGAGCTTGGCTTCGAGAGTCTCAACGTGGACCTGATCTACGGGCTGCCCTACCAGACGGCCGAGAGTTTTCGAGCCACGATCGATCAGACGCTGACGCTCGCACCCGACCGCGTGGCAATGTTCAGCTACGCCCACGTTCCGTGGCTCAAAAAACAGCAGGGCTCGTTTGCGACTCACCTGCCGGAGGGCCGCGAGAAGTTCCGCATTTTCCGGGCCGGGCTCGAAAGATTCCTCGAGGCCGGATATCTCTACATCGGGATGGACCACTTCGCGCGGCCGGGGGATGAACTCGCGACGGCGCAGCAAAACCGGACGCTGCACCGAAACTTCCAGGGGTATACCACCAAGGCGGGCGCCGACCTCTACGGGATGGGCGTGAGCGCGATCAGCTCGATCGGGGACGCCTACGCGCAGAACCGCCGGGAAATACCCGCCTATCAGGCCACGGTCGCGGAGAGAGGCATCGCCACGATGCGCGGTTACCGGCTTTCCGCCGACGACAGGATTCGCCGCGCCGTCATCGGGCGGCTGCTGTGCCACACCGTGATTCCAAAAAACGAGATTGAGCGCGAGTTTTCGATTTCGTTCGACGAGTATTTTGGCGCGGAGCTTCAACGCCTCGAAGAGCCGCGCGACGAGGGGCTGGTCGCGCTCGACGCGGGTACGATTCGCGTCACGCCGCTCGGGCGCATCTTCATCCGCAACGTGGCCATGGTCTTCGACCGCTATCTGCACGAGCAGCAGATGGATCAGAAACCGCTGTTTTCGAAGACGCTGTAGTCCCGGCAGACAGACACTCAATGGCCGACTCCACAAGCAAATCCGCCGTCGTGATCGGCGGCGGCATTTCCGGTCTGGCGTGCGCCTACCGGCTCCGCCAACTTGGGGTGCCGGTGACGCTGCTCGAGGCGTCCAGCCGTGTAGGCGGATTGGTGGAAACAGTCGAGAAGGACGGCTTTCTTTTCGAGAGCGGGCCGCAGAGCTTTCAGGGCACGGAAACGCTGCTCGCGCTCATTCGCGAACTCGGAATCGAGGGCGAGCTGTGCAAAGCCGACCCGCGCGCGCCGCGTTACGTCCTGCGGCGCGGGCAGCTTCGCGCAATCCCGATGTCACCCCAGGCGATGCTTGCCAGTTCCCTGCTGAGTCCCGGGACACGCTGGAGGATTGCGTCGGAGGCGTTCCGTCGAACGCGCCCTCCGAGCGAAGATGAATCAATCGCCGATTTTGTCCGGCGGAAATTCGGACACGAAATCCTAGAGTACCTCGTCTCTCCGTTCGTCTCCGGCGTCTATGCGGGCGATCCGGAGAAACTGAGCCTGCGCGCTGCCTTTCCCACGCTTGAGGAGTGGGAACGCGAATACGGCAGCGTGCTGCGCGGAGCAATGAAGTCGCGGCCACCGAAAGGCTCCAGCAAGGGCCCTCCGCCGCTCTGTTCGTTCCGGCACGGCTTGAACACGTTGATGCAGGCGATCGGTGCAAACCTGCGCGAGAGCGCGAGAACGGGCGCATGCGTGAGCACAGTGAGCCAGTCACAGATTTCAGGCGGCGCGTCCTATCAAGTCCGTGTCGCACAGGGAGGCCGGGAAGAAGCGCTGGCCGCGGATGCCGTCGTGATCGCAGCCCCCGCGTATGCCGCCTCTCATCTCATCGCGCCCGTTTCGCAACCGCTCGCAGCCGTGCTTTCCGGAATCGCGTACGCCTCGCTTGCCGTTGTCGGCACTGCCTACCACACCCGGCAAGCTGCCGCGCCTCTTGATGGCTTCGGCGTCCTGATTCCGCGCAGTGAAGAACATCGCACGCTCGGCATCGTTTGGAACTCTTCGCTATTCCAAGGCCGCGCCCCCGACGGGCAGATGGTGATCACGAGCTTCGTGGGCGGCGCGACCGATCCGGAGATGGTCGAAAGAACGGACAAGGAAATCACGGCGATCGTCGAAGAAGATCACTCGCAAATTCTCGATATTACCGGCTCGCCGATCACCACGGTCGTTTGGAAGCACGCGAAGGCTTTGCCGCAATACAACCTCGGGCACGGCCACGTCGTCCGGGCCATTCGCGACGCCGAAGGCGCGACTCCGGGACTCTATTTCGCGGGCAACTACCTCGAAGGACCGTCGATTGGGAAGTGTGTGGAGCAGGGTTTTCAAACCGCCGAAGCCGTCAACGGCTACTTGCGGGGACCCAACCGCCCGAATTGACGCTTTTTCCATCCTGCTTGGCTCGACCGGCCACGCCCGCTATAATGGCCGCTTCGATCCCATGGCCACCGCACAGCAGAAGTCGCGCCGCGAAGTCCTCGAGCAATTCGTCGCGGAAAAACCCGGCGACGCCTTTGCGCGATACGGACTGGCGCTGGAGTGCGTGAAGCTGGGGGACGATTCCGCCGCCGCTGGCCACTTTCACAAACTCCTCGAAACGAACCCCAACTATGTCGCGGGGTACTTCCAGTTCGGCCAGTTCCTGGCGCGTCTCGGGCGGCTCGAAGAGGCGCGTAAACTTCTTTCCGACGGCATCGTCGTTGCGCAGAAGGCTGGCGACGTGCACGCGCGGGACGAAATGCAAGCAGCCCTGACGCTGCTGCGCTGAATCCGGGTCCGAGGCGCGGACCCGGCATCACAGATGCCGAAACCGACACGAATCCCGCTGTTTCCACTCGACGTCGTCCTTTTGCCCGCAATGCCACTCCCCCTTCATATCTTCGAACCGCGCTATAAGGCGATGGTCAGCCGCTGCCTGAACGAAAAGCTGGAATTCGGCATGATTTTGGCCGCGAATAAGGCCGTGGCGACGGCCGGATGCACGGCCGAGATCGTGAAAACAATCCGGGATTATCCCGACGGGCGCACGGACGTTCTTGTGGAAGGCCGTGCCATCTTCCGTCTGACCGAGTTGCTCGACGAGAGGGAGTATTACGAGGGACTGGTCGAGTACGTGACGGACGAGCCGGCGATGCTCGACCTGACGAAGGAGAGCCAACTGATCCGAGCTTTCGAACAGTGTCACGAGCTGCTCTTTGGCCAGCCGTGGCTGGGCAAAGATCCGGGCGAACCGGCGACTCTTGCCTACAGGATGGCAGCGCTCCTGCCGCTGGAGCTTGAAAAGAGGCAGGCGCTTCTTGAAACGCGAAGTGAAGGCCAACGGCGAGACACGCTGGCCGGATGGATCGAAACGCTGCTCCCGAAACTCGCCGAGGCACGTCGGGCACGCGAACGCCACACGCGCAACTGACAAAGCCTATCAGCCTTACCGCGTCTCCACGGCAACTCGCCGCTCGCGCATCGCATCCTTCCCTAGTGCTCGCGGAATTGGTCTTTCGGCACGGGATTCGCGCTTTCCGATCTCAACCGAAATACCGGAGTATCCGCGCGGGCAGCGTTCCACTATAATGAAAGTCGTACGCTCGATCTTGAGCGCCGCGCCTTCATAAGGAACTGGTGAACCGATGAGCCCACAACCGAAGAACCTGGGGGAGCTTCGCCGCAGCGCGTGGCCGGAGGAACGGATCGCGCAGCGGACGGTGCGCCAGGAGCTGCGCGAGAACCTCCTGCAAAAAATGGAAAAGGGCGAGACGCTTTTCCCCGGCGTGCACGGCTACGATGACACGGTGATACCCCAGATTACGAACGCGCTGCTTTCGCGCCATCATTTCATTTTGCTCGGCCTTCGCGGGCAGGCGAAATCGCGCATTCTGCGCGGACTCATCGGATTTCTCGATGCGCACGTGCCAGTCGTCACAGGCTGCGAGATCAACGACAACCCCTACCGGCCGCTCTGCCGCGCCTGCCGCGAGCGGATCGCATCGGAAGGCGACGCGACGCCGATTTCATGGCTCGGGCGGGAGCAGCGCTACGTCGAAAAACTGGCCACGCCTGATGTGACCATCGCCGACATGATCGGCGACATCGATCCCATCAAGGCGGCACGTGGCGGGCGGAATCTTTCGGACGAACTGACCATTCATTACGGCCTGCTGCCGCGCGCCAACCGCGGGATCTTCGCCATCAACGAACTGCCGGACCTGGCGGGCAAGATTCAGGTAGGCCTGTTCAACATCATGCAGGAAGGCGACATCCAGATTAAGGGCTATCCCGTACGGATGGCGCTCGACGTCCTTCTCGTCTTCACAGCCAACCCGGAGGATTACACCGCGCGCGGAAAGATCATCACGCCCCTCAAGGACCGCATCGGCTCCGAGATTCGTACGCACTACCCGGCGACGGTCGCCGAAGGTATGTCGATCACCGCGCAGGAATCGTGGACGGACCGCGACGGCAAGCGGCGCATCGAGGTGCCGGAATACATCCGCGAGATCGTCGAAGAAGTGGCGTTTCAGGCGCGCGAGGACAAGCGCGTGGACCGGCGGTCGGGCGTGAGCCAGCGGCTGCCGATCAGCACGCTCGAGAACGTCCTCAGCAGCGCGGAGCAGCGGGCCGTGCGCAGCCGGGATTCCGCGGTGGTCGCCCGCGTGGCGGACGTCTACGCCGCCATCCCCGCGATGACGGGGAAATTCGAGCTCGAGTACGAAGGCGAAATGCGCGGCGCCGACAACATCGCCCGAGAACTGATCCGCGCGGCGGTGGGCAAGACGTTCACAAAGTATTTTGCCAACGTGAACTTTCAAGCAGTCGTGCAGTGGTTCGAGATCGGAGGCGAGCTGAAGGTGCCTGCCAACGCTTCCAGCAGCGAGCTGTTGGGCCAACTCAAGAAGATTCAGGGGCTCTTCGAGCACCTCGAAACGCTCGGCGTCCGCACAAAGGACGACGCCGCTATTCAGACGAGCGCGGCGGAGTTTATTCTCGAAGGGCTTTGGGCACACAAGCGTATCAGCCGCAGCGAGGAGCGCGGCTTTTTCGCCGAGGCGCGCAAGACGCCCGAGCCGCGCGATCCGCGGGAACCCGCGGGCGGCGGGCGCATGCCGCGGCGGCAGTTCAATTAGTTCGGCGGGCACGGGGAAGGCCGTTATGAGATACATCAAGTATTCCCGATACGCACCGGATGCCGCGGACGACCTCGACCTCCAGGAGCTAATGAACCGGCTTTCCGACTTCTTCCTTCAGAGCGGCTTCGAATCGCCCTACGGCATCTACGAGATGGACATGGAGCGCTCGCAGGAACAGCTCATGGAGCAGCTCCGGCAGGCGATCCTGCGCGCTCTCCAAGAAGGCGACCTGATCCCGCAAGAGCTGATGGATAAGTTGAGCGAGAATCCCGACCTTTCGCAGAACCAGCAACTGCGCGACCTGATCGACCAGATCATCGAGCGCATGGAACAGGAAGGCTACATCACGCAGCAACAGTCGGCGCGGGTTACTCCGCCGCCTTCGGAAACGCCGGGCGGGCAGATCGGGCGCGACCAGCCGAACGTCGAGGCCCGCTTTGAGATCACGGACAAGGCGCTCGATTTTCTCGGGTTCAAGACACTCAAGGATTTGCTGGCCTCGCTCGGAAAGAGCAGCTTCGGGCGGCACGACACGCGCGACCTGGCGACGGGCGTGGAATCGGGCGGGGCGTCGAAACACTACGAATTCGGCGACACGCTGAACATGGATATCAGCGGGACGCTCTTCAACGCGGTGCAGCGCAACGGCCTTGGGCTGCCGATCGATCTCGATTACCCGGACTTGATGGTCCACCAGTGCGAGTATCAAAGCTCATGCGCGACCGTGCTGCTGCTCGATTGCAGCCACAGTATGATCCTCTACGGCGAGGACCGCTTCACGCCGGCCAAACGCGTGGCGCTTGCCCTCTCGCATCTGATCCGCACGCAGTATCCGGGCGATTCGCTCCACTGCGTGCTCTTCCACGACAGCGCCGAGGAAATTCCGCTCGGGAAGCTGGCGCGCGTGCAGGTGGGCCCGTACTACACGAATACGCGGGAAGGGCTGCGGCTCGCCCAGCGGATTCTGGCGCGGCAGAAGAAAGACATGCGGCAGATCATCATGATCACCGACGGAAAGCCGTCGGCCTTGACGCTCGAGGACGGGCGAATCTACAAGAACGCGTTCGGCCTCGACCCGCTGGTCGTGACGCAGACCATCGAGGAAGTGGCAAAGTGCAAGCGCGCCGGGATTTTGATCAACACGTTCATGCTGGCGAGCGACTACAGCCTCGTTCACTTCGTGCAGAAGATCACCGAGCTTTGCCGCGGCAAAGCCTACTTCACGACACCCTACACTCTGGGGCAGTACCTGCTGATGGACTACGTGGGCCGAAAGACACGGCACATCCACTAAGGCTCACTTCCCCGCCGCAGGACGCGTTAGGTTTCCTCGATCAGGTCGAAGACGGATTTCTTGTGCTTGGGCGGTTTGTAGCGCTTTTCGATGATGACGCGCTCGGGCGGCGGCAACCCGATCCCCGCACGCGCGCGGCGGCGCGCTTCCTTAGGGATCTTTAGGCGCGGCTTTTTTCGGCGAGTCATGTGAGCGCAAGCTAACGATCACGTTCAAACCCATTTAGCGACGCCCGCCGGACAAGGCATCGTGGCGGAAGCGTGTGGGAGTCGAACCCACCATCCTGGCCGCGAAGGACAGGATCCATGGCTTTGAAGGCCACGAGGATCACCGGACCCCTTTCGCCTCCGCGCGGAATTATAGCAGGACGCGGCAGACGGATTGCGTCCGACAGCGTCAACTCTTTTGAGGAGATCCGACTTTTCGGCGAGCCAAATCAAGAAGCTTCGCGTCGGTGCAGACTTCGTAGTAGGCGCGGTTGCCCTGCGCGCCGATCTTTCCGCCCGGCAGCAACTGGCGGACGAATCCTTTGCGAACGACGATGGGCTCGAGCGATTCGCCGAGCGGAACCTCGCCGAAATACAGTTGGACCCGTTCCTTGCCCCACGGCAGCGGGAAATTGCCGGTCATCGGCGCAAGCGAAATTTCCGAGCTCAGCTTCTGGAAGCCTTCTTCGTTCAGCTCGATGCCGTTCAGATTGTAGCGCACGAGCAGCTCCTCGCCCTCGTCTTCGGCGGCATCTTCCATGAGCGTTTGGAGCATGTAGACGTTGAAGGGCGCTGGATTCGTTTGAAAGAGGCGCCTGGCCATCTTCGAGCAGCTGGAGAGGCGGTCGGAAAGATTGAGGGCGCGGGAAATCATGATGCGCGAGTCGGCGTCCATCCAGAGCGAGGGCGCCGAGTCCTGGAACGCCACGCCGACGCCGAGTTCGAGCGGCGGAAGGCCACTCGCCTGCACACGGCCGTTGTACGTCTGGGTCACTGCGAGGATTTCGCGGGCTAACACGCAGGCGCGAGCGACGGCCCGCTGCGTGGTCCGCGTCGACTCGTTTTCGTAAATGGCGAGGATGATGGCGTCGCCTTCGATGAAGACCTTCGCGGCGCCGTAGCGTTCGAGCATGCGCTTGACGGGTTCGTGCAGGTTCATACTGAAGTGCGAAGCGGGATTCATGCCTCGCCCCAGCAGGTCCTTCGTGATTCCGGTCGAGCCGCGGACGTCTGCCTTGATGACCACGTGATTGACCACCGGATCTTCGGCCGGGCGACCCTCATCCGGATGCAGTAGTTCATACAGGCTCTTGTTGACGCGCGAGAGCTCGCGCGAGCGTTCCGAACGCACCAGGTTGATGCGCTCCATCCAGGCGGTCACCTGTTGGTAATTCCGCCGGTCGCGGCGCAATCGCATCAGGTCTTCCGCGAATTGAAGGCTCACGGCGAAAAGCTCCGCGTCACCCCGGCGCCGAATCGCGCGTGACGCTTCGTCCAGCCGCTTCATCGAAACCTTTCTCACCGGGAATTGCTCGAGAATCTGCTCCACGCGCTTCGCTTCTTCGCGACTCACGAGCGCCTTTTTCAATTGCTGCAAATGGATGGGCGGGCAATAATCGGCAGTAATCTTGCGCAGCTCGTAGCCGGCGAGGATATGAACGAGCAGATCGCGTTCTTCCAACCGGTGGACCCATTCTTCGAGCAGGCGCGCGCCAGTATCGGGCGGGACCTCCCCATCGGCGGAATCCCCGGGGCCGGAGGCGGCTTGGGTGTCGAACAAACGGCGGGCGTTCGCGGGTTCATTGAGATAGTCGCCGAGCCGGTTCTGAAACTCCTCGGTCAGGAATTCCATCCGCTGCTTTGCAGCCTCGATTTGCGGGGCCAGATCCGCGAGATTCTTCTCGAGCGCCGCGGCCTTCCGGCGCAGATCTTCGAACTCTCCGCGTGCTTCCGCAGGAGCGCCCTGCTTGCGCTTGAAGATCCAAGGAAACGAATCTTCGTTTCCGCCGGCGCGGCCACCCACTTCTTCCAGCCCTTCCTCGACCCGCGCCGATGCGGAACGCAACTGCCGCGCTTGCTCGACCAGGCGTTCATGAACCTTGCGGGCCTTGGTCAGCTCCTCGCTGTTGTCCCCTGAGAGCACGTACTCACGGACGAAATCGAGCAGCAGCGCGTCGAAGACTTCGAAACGATCCGGATCGTTCACGAAGTTACCGAGCAGCACGTAATGCTCAAGGAAGAGATGATCGTCATTGCCGCCCTCGACAAACAGGAAGCGGTTCTGGAGAATCTGGTACGTGTCTCGAAACTCGTCCCCGAAAAGGGCGCGCCGGGTCTTCGCGAGGCTGTTCTCCTCGACCTCGCGCCATATCCGGCAGAGCGTTTCCCCAACCGCGCGAATGACGTTCTTCCGGTTGGCCTGAAGTTCCGAAATCTTCGAGCGCATCACGTGCGCCTGCTCGCTGTGCTCGAAAACCTCGCCGCGCCCGCGAATCCAGTCTTTGCACTCGACCAGGATGCTTGAGAACTGGTTTCCGGTCTCCTGGGTAATGAATTTCAGGACAGCCAGGCGGTGCAAAACGTCTGTCTCGATCGATTGCAGGAATTTGGCGCGCGTGAGCGACGCCTGAAGAATCTCAGTGAGCTGCCTGCGAAACGCGCTGTGCTCCGGCGGACCCGACTTCTTGCGCTCCCGGCCCTGGCTGTAAAGAAGGCCGATGTTGACCGTCTGCCGGATCAGATCGAGCAGGTATTTTCGGGTAAACTCGACGAACCGAGGGCTGAGGAAGACGTCATAGTGGATGTTGTCCAGCCCGACGACCAGGTTTGTCAACCGGATTTCAGCGGAGTAAGGCTCAAGCTTCATCCGGGCCGGATGGGTGGAGGGCGGTGCGATTCGAGTTTCCGGCATCCAAGACCTGCTGATAGATAAGCTTTTACTGTAGCCGAGGCAAAAAGCGAGGCGCAATGGAACGGGGCGTAAGGGTTAACGCCGTGCCCATCGGAGGGGGTCCGGAAGGCGACGAGCTATCCCGCCCGACGGCCGCAGCAGGAGCTGACCTCGGGCCATGCCTCTATTTCGGGCCGGGAGGCAAGCGATGCAACCGGCGGGCGGTCGAGGGAGGATTCTGCGGGCAGCACCAGCCGAGCGTGAAACCCGTCGCCCAAGGCGCCATCAGCATGCGGCGCGTGGTCGCCATCCTGGCGGCGCTGGCAGCGCTCTTGCCGTGGCTGGTCGACCTCGTTCGGGAACTCATCCGCCTGTTGAGGTAGTACAACTTGCGAACAATCCGCCGGACGGAAGATATCGACCCGGGAAATCGGATTACAGGTAAAATGTCGGGCCATGTCGAAACTACTCGAAGGCAAGACAGCAATCGTTCTCGGCGTGTGGAACAAGTGGA
>Ga0187872_10001827_pt1 | contig 20451 bp, 21 predicted proteins | sample June2016WEW_16_4_FD_132973 | JGI IMG/M metagenome (GOLD analysis project Ga0187872, IMG submission 132973) | Peatland microbial communities from SPRUCE experiment site at the Marcell Experimental Forest, Minnesota, USA - June2016WEW_16_40 | ecosystem: Environmental > Terrestrial > Soil >...
AGGCTACTGGCGCCGAAAGAGCAGGTGGCCGAGAGGTTGAGCACAGCGATCGCTGCGAAGGAGTACGCGGAGGCAAATCTCAAAGGGAAAACTACTGCACGCGATGAATGGCCTCGGTTTCGCACACCGACTCGCAGGCGCCGCAATCAGTGCAGTCATCGCCGACGTTGAACGTTCCGTCATCTTTCTTCTCGATAGTCGCGGTCGGACACGCATCCACGCAGTCGCCATCCTTCTTGCACTTTTCATGATCGATTTCGTACACTTTGCCTCCTTTGATGAACTGTAGTCAGAATATCACAAAGGTAAAACGAAGGGCGGATGAATTGGATTCCAGTTGTATCCGCCGCATCGCAGACCCCGTAAATCACCCACACTTCTCAGCCCCCGCGTCCAGTGGATTGCAGTACTAGGCGAATCAAAGCAAACAGTCTCTGGAAAAAATAATCGACCTGCTCTCGGTAAGTTATAGGAGTCTTGTCGACCTCAGTATGCCGAATCATAAACTTGTTTCCGATATCGGTTAAGGCACCAGCTTCATCATCGAGTCCCTGACGAAAACCTGGCTCGCAGGCAGTTCGATCGAGAAGATGTGTCACGGATTCCTTCTTGTCCTTGCCGGGTTCAATTGTTTTGAGTCTTTCCCACGCGTCCCAGAGTTTCTCCAAGGCTTCTTTCCTCGTGTTGAAGTCGTGGCTGAGGAACTTGCGCCGAGCACTCCCCAAAAGTTCATTTAGCGCTGCATCCTCGGTCTCGAAAGCTGCGCTCTCAAGAGCTTCCCTTAACACGAGGGGCGCCAGCCGAACTACCTCACCTCCCTCGTTCAGCTCGAACGCAAGCCCATTACGAGCAAATATCCTATTAATGTGATCGCGAAATTCTGCACGTCCTTGCTCTAAATGATAGGAGAGATGATAGTGCCCGAAGTAGGCGTGGTACTGGCGTCGGATCGGACTCTCAACTCGCCCGTAACAGAATTCCACGAGGTCAAGAATGTCATATACGCCGGGCGCGGGCTCGTCGGGCAACGGCCAGTCAACGTTCGGGAATTCGCCCGCTAGTGCCTGGCTCATCAAATGTGCGTTCGTACCAATGATTTCGCGCCTTTCGCTGTCCGTGCAGATGTCTGGGAACGCGTCTCCAAATGAACCGTCTTCAATTCTGGTTACAATCGCGGAGCGAATACCCTTCCAGGCTTGCAGGCTGATTTCTTCGTTGGTCCGCGGTCTTGGCCCCAACTCTCGCTCGCTGAAGTAAACCATGGGAGCCCCTATTGTACAGGAAGCTCAGCGCTCGGAAGTCTTCGTAGGCTGAAGTCATCGGAATGGACATCCCGCCTTCGTCTTGACTGCCACAGATGGACTGAGCAGCGCGGGGGCTCAGAAAATAGGAGAGCACGTTGCGGCACTCTTTCCTCCTCCACCTGCTCTTGCACAACATGGGCCCCGCCAAAAGAGAAGCTCGATGCACACAACTAGCCTCGCGAAAACTCGCTCAGTTGCAATAAATCTTCTGCGATAAATCTTCTCAGTGTGATCAAGCACTTCGCGCAACTTGCGCATCAGTGCCTCTTGAGAAAATGGTTTCTCAATGAAGAAAATCCCAGGGTCCAGAACGCCGTGGTGAACAATCGCGTCATTCGTGTACCCCGACATGTATAACACCCTCATGTCAGGGCGCTTCATGTCAAGGCTAAGGCCGTAGGATGCTTCGGTTGATAAAGGCCGACCTCGCCTCCACCGGGAAGCCGCATCTTCGTAATGGAACCCCATCGGGGTTCCTGAACTTTAGAGCACTTAACGCCCTTCTTTGCGAGGGAAGCCATTTCGGTTTTCAGATCGTCGCACATGAAATAGAGTTCCTGGATACCATTCTCATCGGACGGGTGGACTGCGGCTTCTCCCGGCGGCAGGGCGAAGATCAGCCAGCCATGACCCGCATCCACGGATTTGAAACCGAGGACATCGCGGAAAAATGCCCGGTCTGCCTCGGCGTTCTTACTGTAGACAATTACGTGAGCGCCAGAGATCATTTGCTCCTCCGAAGAAATGCCCGGAATTCCTATCAGGCCGCATGTTCCGTGGAATCTCGAAAACGCAATCGAGATCAAATGAGGACAGTACCAGCATTCGCATCACGAACCACGTTCGGTACGTCCCGACTCAACTTCCTAGGAACCTCGCTTTACTTCCCACAACCCCGTTTCTGGATAGTTTCCGTGTTGCGGACAGCTCGCTTCGGTCAATGAGTGTAATCGAGATTTTTCGCCAATCAGCGGAATTCCAGTATCAACGCAATTAGCGGGAATTGGGCTTCTTCTGCCTCGGTCTGTGGATCAACGGAGATAAGCCGGGAAGTTCAGGAGACCGAACTGGAGCTGTGAATTCCATGCCAGGAACCGCGGTCGGAGGGCTGAGCAAGAGCATCACGAGCCGGTCGGCTTCAGGATTACTTCACGGCGGACTTCTGCGGAGAGATCAGGCGGAATTCGGCCGACTTGCCGTCCTGGTGGACCGCGAGTTGAAAAGTCCACCCCGTGGGCGAGAAGTCGGGCACCGTCACGATGATTTCGCTGCTGCTCCATTGGACGACCTGCGCTTTGATGTCGGCAATGGTCACGTAACCGCTTCCCTGCTTGGATTCGAAACCGGAGCCCTTGATGTGGATTTGGTTGCCGGGCGTTGGCCTGCCCGAAATGGCATCGATGAAAAGGCCGGCCGGAGTGAACGGGATCGCGTTGCTGTTCTGGCGGTCCCGGAACACACAAACGTCCCCGTGGTGCGCGTGCTCGTCGATGGTAGCGACGATTTCCGTGTCGGTCCAGCGCTTCACGATTCCATTCCGGTTGCCGATGGAGACGAAGCTGTTGCCTTGGGTCTCGCCGAAGTGCCGCCCGCGGATGGTGATGTCAGTGACACCGGGAACACCAGTTTCAGGCGTCACGCTGTCGATTTCTGGCGGCGGCCCGGTGGGCGGCACCGTCACCACGACATTGATCGTAGCTGTTGCCGAGGGGGTCGTCGATCCGGTCGCGTAAGTGCTAACGGTAATGGAAGTTCCTCCAACGCCCGCAGCGGTGACGGTAGCAATGCCGGGGCCGGAGGACGATGCGCCGCTCACCGTGGCGATACCGGTGCTCTGCGATACTAACCCCGTTTGGGTGGAATTTGAGAGGTATAGCTTGGTCCCATCCGCATACGTGCCAAAGACTTGAATGGGCATCTGCCTTCCAATACCTTGAAGCTTGAGGTAAGTCGGCTGAACCGTGATCGATACCGGAGCATCTGGTCTCTCAATGTCAATCAGGACAGGGGCCGACTCTACATCCCCGCTCGGTCCCAGACCGATCGCGCCGAACTGATACAGCCCGGGAGGTACGTTTGCTGGGAGGATCAAAGTGAATTGGGTGGGACTGGAGGTCGGTTGAACTTCGGGCAAGGGAGCCTGTGCCAACACCCAGATGTTATGGACGGAAGGGTCCGCGGAAACCGTTATGGTGACGACTTGTCCCTCCGCAACTAACGATTGATTGGAGGGAGAAGTAATCTGCAGCAAAGGCTGCTGGGCGTGCGCCGCGGAGGCGACGAGACATCCCATCAGAACCACCCAGGAAACAGGCAATTTGTTAGCTCGGATCATTTTTCCTCCTATGAAGCTACGGCAAAGCACAGGATCCACAGAGCCGTCCAGCGCCTCGGACTTAAGCGTATTGCCTTGGTGGGACAGCCACCGCCACCAGCGCCACGTTGCAAAACGTCATCACAAAATAGCCGATCGTGTAGAACAGGAACAGCAGCCAGCCTCCATTTTCCCGAGCCCCTCCGCAGCGAGCGATAGTATTCGGCCGCACCAGTTTCCAAGGGCACAACTGGCCTTCCTGCGCGTGGCTCAGGAAAGGGAATTCCGCGCACGCCGCGCTCTCCGTCCCGCCGCCCAATCCTGCCGCGCCGCAATTCCAATCGGTGTCATTCCGGCACCAAGGTCGGGCTCTCGGCGCGCAGTTCCGTCGCGACGAGAGGGCAGCGTGTTCGGCTCCTATCGCGTGATCCTTACTCACGATGGGCTCCCTTTTCCTATGCACTGGATGCCAAGCATCTGCCATAACGAACGGTCCTGAACCAGAAGTCGGGTTGTGGGAAGTTGGAAGCTCCCTTTGTGACTTGCCGACTGCGGGAGGATGACGGCGCACCCGGAAGAAATCGTTGCCAGTTCGTGTTCTGCCATCCTTGTTCTATCCTTCCGTTTTACGTCCCGACTCAACTTCCTAACCTGCCCCTTTTTGCACCCCCGCAAAGCCACTATCGAAATTTTGCGATTTGCTGGAAACCCACTGTACTGTGCGATGTTTCAGTCCTGTTTTTCGGTAATTGCGTCAGTTTACCTAGAACCCCTTCAAACACATTTTTGCAGGTAAGAATTGCCCTCGTCCGCCACCACTAGTGCATTACCGTCTCCCCCTTCGGGGGACAACGACCCAAAATCGGGGTCGTTGTCTAAAACCTTTTGTGTTTGATCAAATGCTCATGGCAATCGCTCGCAGAGCGATTTCGGCCCGGAGGGCCGATAAAACTTGTATTCCTGCAACCGTAGGGCCGTGAAAACGTGAAACCGTATATAGCTTTAGCTATACGGTTCTACGGTTTCACGTTGAACGTTTCAGTCCCGCAGCACGTTCAGTCCTTGAGATAGTAGTGGAGCGTGCTTCCCTTTCCTCGTTTCGAAACCCAGTGGATGCCATCGCCTTCCTGCAGAATCCTACGTCCGTTGGTTTCCGCCAACTCGGCTTTCTGCAGCAGGTCCTGTTGAGTTATGCGACGATTGTCAGCAATCACAGCCTGGATTTTGTCGATCACAGCCGGTGGAATTGCATTCGATGGATCGTCGTCCAATAGTTCGAAGCGTTCTTTTTGCAAATTTAGACGAATTTTGATCGTCGTTGCCGGAATCACCCTGTGTTTGAAGCACTTCAGACTGAAGATTGTATCGTTCTTGTTTTTCTCTTTGTGAAGTTCAAAAGCAGCATCTACTCCAGCAAGGATGTCAGTAGAACCTCGGTATTGGCTGTTTGGGGTTTTGGCCAGATGATGCAAAAGAAGAATTGTTGCCCCGGCATCAGCTACAATCCGCAGCCTGCGGAATACTTTTGCGATCTGTTTAGCGCTATTTTCATCAGCGGAATGAAAACGAACGAACGGGTCGAAAATTATGAGGGGGTGATAGCGTCGAGCAATCTCGACTAACCTGGGATCCTCAATGTCTGGAGGTTCATGTTTCCACCAATGGCCCCATACGCTGAAACAGTCGCTGTCCAAGTTCAGGATATCCCGCCGTTCGCTTATTACGGACGGCGGATTCTCACGATCTAGGCACAGCACCCTGGTTTGGACGGTCTTGTGACCAAGAAATTCAGTGCCTGTAGAGACAGCTCCACCTAGCGACAGCGATAGTCACGACTTGAAACCTCCTGGAGGAGCAGTCAGTAAATTGATTGAACCCTGCAGGATCATTCCCTCGACGAGCCAGCGACTTCTATTTGCTTCAATTTGGGAGATTGTCGGAATAGCGTTGAGATCGGCATATTCGTCCGTGACGGCCAAGCGTAGAAAGCGATGTATTTTGCGCTTGTAGTCGCCCGATTTGTAGGAGTCCTCCAAATGACGGTGACACTTTGCGGAACTTAGTGCCCTGTTGTCCGACGAAACTCGATACCAGCGGGGAACGAGCCCGTACTCGCCGTATTCAGTTTCGCGCTTCCAGACTTTTCCTCTGAAAAACGCGTTTGCTTGACCGTTGGGTAGTTCTTCGATTACGACTTTCTTCATTTTAGTCTCCTAGTCAGTTTCGTAGGGGGGCTCCAGCGGATGCTGTCGTCTGACTAGGAGCCGCCGGGGCGGCGGTGGAAGAAGTTCCCGGCAGCTTCCGCCAGAGGTTCCGCCTACGAGCTTCCGACGCCACACCGCCGAAGGCTGGATAGCGCGGCGTATATTGGGATTTACTTGTCGGCTCGCATCACCCGCCCCCAGAAGGCATTACAGGGGAAATTCTGGATTGGTTTGCGGCCAGGACTATCTCAAAGGGGAACCTACGCGCGGTAGCGCCCGGGTCCTCGGCACCACTCTGATCCGAGCCTTTCTGGCTATTTTTCACAGAGAGCGAGGGTATTGCGCCGATCTGTGACAAGAAGCCCAAGCTTGTCCGTCGATTGCCGATTTCGCGGGGGGAATCTACTGCGGCGGAGTGGAATTGCTCTCGCTCTCCTCGTGCCAGATCACGAAACTCGGCACGGCAACGGCGGCGGCCGCAAGGATCAGGAAGCCGATTCTGTGATGTACGTACGGCTGCCGGTTCTGATCGGCGGCATCGTCGACGCGGCAGGAGGGGCCGGCTCCTTCTTCGAACGTGATCTTGGCGGATTTTCCCTCCGGTATCGTGCGAAAATCGCCGCCGTTATCCAGCGCGAGGTCGCCGCGGATCGCGGACACCGTCATTTCCTTCGGTCCCGTGAACGCGACTTCTCCAGCCGCCGACTGGCCGTTCGCCGCGCGAATGAAGCCCGCCGGGGTCGTCAGCTCGATTCCGCTCCCGGCTGGCGCAGAAAAGCCCACCGTTCCGCGATTCACAAACACTTGAGTCTCGCTCACGTCTTGCTGGAGCTGTGCCGAGCTCGACGCGGAAAGATAAATCTGACCCGAACGGACCTGAACGCGAAGCTCGCCCCCGTCTGACGTTTCGAGATTCTCGCAGTTGTAGACGTCGGCGCCCGTCACGGCGTTGGCAGTGCCGAGGTAAGCCCGATTCGCCTGGGACACGACACCGACCGCCTTTCCGTGCACTCCTTGTCCTCCCTGCACGGGCGAATAGAGCAGTGAAGCGGCAACAACGATGGCGCAACACTGCGAGACAAAGCGCATTCGAACCCTCCGAGAGGTACTGCTCCAATGTGTTCTCGAAGGCCGGGAGCGTCAATCGGAAGGAGCAAATCGGTTGTTATAGTTGCAACAGGAAAAGCCCGTCCGGAAGACAAGCGCTGCCTGAACGGAATTGCAGCCGCAGGCTAAGCAAGTCGCCGCGGGCCGCTGACGAACGGATTCCCTCGCTCGCAAAAGCGGAGCTTGCGATCGGCGGCGCGCGAAATTCCGATGCGCTTGCTGACGCCGATAGGCCCCGTTTGCACGACTGCGGCGCCGAGCCAGGGCCGGCCCGCTCCGGCGCAGAGGTCGATGCCGTCGAATCGCTTGTCGAGCGCCGTCGCCGCGGCCAGGCGCCCGGGCCCGCGAGCCATGTCGAGCAATCGCGTTCCTCCATGGCACCGCTTCATTTCCTCGATGCCATCGAGCGGTTCGAGGGCACGGATCAAGACTCCAGCGCCGATGCCGTGAATCTCACTCGATACGTTCGCGAGCCAGCACGAGCCGTACGTGAAACGAACATAAGTATGGCCGCGCTCGAGGAAACGTGAGCCGTTGGGCGGTGTCAGGCCGTGGAAAGGGTGCCCTGCCGAGTCGCCCACAGGATAGGCTTCGGTCTCGACGATGCGGCCGCTCAACCTTCCTGCCGGCAAATCGCGGACCAGCGTTTTTCCGATCAGGTAGCGAGCCAGTTTGACCGTATCGACCGGCAATTCCGCTCGGCGAAGACGGCGGATGCGCCGGGTTTGTTTGCTTGGCGTAAGCTCGGGCATGGGGTTAAATTGACAACTCGCGCGCAATCTGCGGCGCGAGTGTTTTACCACACCTTCGAGGAGCCACCGCCATGCCCTCAACCTGTCAACACTTGAAGGAAATCAGAAAAGTGACGGCCAGTGCGGACGGATGCGAGGAATGCCTGAAAACCGGCGACGAATGGGTGCATCTCCGGCTGTGTCTCACCTGCGGGCACGTCGGATGCTGCGACAGCTCGAAAAACAAACACGCAACCAAGCACTTTCGCGCCGTCCATCACCCGATCATGCAGTCGTTCGAGCCGGGAGAGGACTGGAGATGGTGTTACATCGACAAGATGGAAGTCTGAGCGAACGCCGCCGGTCTTCGAGCCAGCGTACATCGAGCCGCAGCACCCGGCGCGCGGAGGGAGGCCGTATGACAACCAGGCCGGTGATTTCGGTGGCGTCAAAGGATGAGCCGTGGCCGGCTCTGCCGCTCGCCGAATGGAACGACACGCGCGCGACGCTGCACATGTGGACGCAGATGGTGGGCAAACTGCGCCTCGCGCTCAGCCCGCATTTGAATCACTGGTGGGAAGTCGCGCTCTACGTGAGCGCCCGCGGCCTCACGACTTCGCCGATCCCATACCGCTTGGGGATCGTCGAGGTCGAGTTCGATTTCATCGATCACGTACTCAGGATTATCACCAGCCGCGACGACACGAGGACCATTCAGCTCGCGCCCCGAAGCGTCGCCGATTTCTACCGCGAGTTCGTGGCGACTCTCTCATCTCTGCAAGTCGAGGCGAAAATCTGGCCCATGCCGGTCGAGATTCCGGATCCAATCCGGTTCGACAAGGATACGCAGCATGCGTCCTACGATCCCGAATACACGAACCGCTTTTGGCGGCTTCTGGTGAACGTTGATACGATCTGCAAGGAATTCCGTGCGCGCTTCATCGGTAAGGCCAGCCCCGTGCATTTTTTCTGGGGGAGCTTCGATCTCGCCGTGTCGCGCTTTTCCGGGCGGCGCGCCCCGGAGCGTCCCGGCGCCGACGGGGTCACGCGGGATGCGTACTCGCACGAAGAAACCAGCGCGGGTTGGTGGCCGGGAGGCGGCGAGTTCACCGCGCCCATGTTCTATGCCTACGCCGCGCCGGAGCCTCCCGGATTTCGCGAGGCCACCGTGCGTCCGGTTCAGGCCTTTTACCACGCGCCATTGGGAGAGTTCCTGCTTTCCTACGACGAGGTGCGGAATTCTCCCGATCCCAAGGCCGCGCTGATGGATTTCCTCCAAAGCACATACGAGGCTGGCGCGAATCTCGGGAATTGGGACCGCGTGGCGCTCGAAAGGCAAACTTAGCTGTTGGAACCTGGCGCAGGAAGCCCCGGAACAAGAAGCGGCGCGCGCAACGACGCTCGGTTTTGCGCAACAGGTTGCGCAAGCACGGAATTGTGCCGCGCGAGAAAATGCCTCTGTGCGCGGCGTCCCCACGACCGCACAAAGTAGTAGTTGATCGCTCCTGCGACGCCCGCCCCGAGCACCGGCACGACCCGCCCGGCCCATTTCTCCGCGACTTCCGTCCCGACTCTCACCGCGACCCGATCGATGATTCGGGGGACGAGCCGCTCCATCGCCTGCTTCTCCAGAAGATCGCGGCCAAGATCAACGCCTGCGGCGCTCGCCACAGCAATCCATAGAGCGACGGTCTCTTCCTCGGTCGCATATTGAAAGCCGTAGAGCAAGCTGAGTTTCTGAAGCATCCGCAGCGTAATCGTGGCCAGGATTCCCATATCCGGCACGGCGGTCAGAAAACCGCCGAGGCCCAAACCCATGCCCTCGAGCGCCGCCATTTTCGACGCGCCGGAAATCGTGCTCCTGGCAATTGGATCGATCACCTGCGGTCCGAGGTGAAACATCTCCTGCCACGATTGGATTGGCAATCGGTGCGCTCTTTGCACGTGGTGGAGGTACCTTCGTTCGTCGACGCGAATTTGCGCGTAGGCTCGGCGAAATCCCGCGCGAGCGGAGCCGCTGAGCATCCCGGAGAGCCACCCCCTGTCTCGTTGTGTTCGCATTCCCTAGTTAGATGCGCGACCGCTGAATGAAGCTGCAAATGCGGGCGCCGTGTGACACTCGCATCACCGGGCCCGCCACTTACATTGTACCCGACAGAGAACTCGCATGGAGTATGTTCGATTGCGCCGCCGACGTCGCGTGGAATGGATTTGCAAAACGCAACGGGATGCCGCATGATGTTTTGCTTCGATCCATCCGGCGCGTCGCTCCGGGTTACGCGAGCGCCATTTTCTGCCGAACGAATCACAAGGGGGAAACTGAATGCGCAGGCCCGTGAGTATCGCTCCGCCAAAAGGAAAACTGGGCGTCCTGACGCCCGGGATGGGAGCGGTCAGCACGACGTTGATGGCGGGAGTCGAACTCGTGCGCAGGGGCGAATCCATCCCCGTCGGCTCGCTTACGCAGATGGGTACGATTCGCCTGGGCAAACGGACCGAGGGTCGCGTCCCGAAGATCAAGGATTTCGTCCGCCTCGCCGACCTCAATGACCTTATTTTCGGCGGATGGGACGTCTTCCCGGACGACGCTTACAAAGCCGCGGCCAAGGCGGGCGTGCTCGACGCCAAAGACCTCGCGAAAGCGCAAAAATTCCTGAAGGAAATCCGTCCCATGAAGGCCGCCTTCGACCAGAACTACGTCAAGAACTTACACGGAACAAACGTCAAGAAAGGCAAGACGAAGTTCGATCTCGCCGAACAGATTCGCGACGACATTCGTCAGTTCAAGAAGAAAAACAAGCTCGACCGGATGGTGATGGTCTGGTGCGGGTCCACCGAAGTGTTCATGAAGCCGGAAGCGGTGCACAAAGACCTGCGATCTTTCGAGAAGGCCATGAAGGCGAATCATCCGGCGATTGCGCCTTCGATGCTCTACGCATACGCGGCAATCAGTGAGGGCGTGCCCTACGCGAACGGTGCTCCCAATCTCTCGGTGGACATCCCGGCCCTCGAGCAGTTCGCGAAGGACCGAAACGTGCCGGTCGGCGGCAAGGACTTCAAGACCGGGCAAACGCTCATGAAGACCGTTCTGTCACCCGGATTCAAGGCCCGGATGCTCGGCCTGAACGGCTGGTTTTCGACCAATATTCTCGGCAACCGCGACGGCGAGGTGCTCGAAGATCCCGGCTCGTTCAAGACGAAAGAGGAATCGAAGCTCGGCGCGCTCGAGTACATCTTGCAGCCCAAGCTCTATCCGGAACTCTACGGGAAGTTCACCCATAAAGTCAGGATCAACTACTACCCGCCGCGCGGAGACAACAAAGAAGGCTGGGACAATATCGACATCTTCGGCTGGCTCGGCTATCCGATGCAGATCAAGGTCGATTTCCTCTGCCGCGACTCGATTCTTGCCGCTCCGATCGTCCTCGACCTCGTGTTGTTCCTCGATCTCGCGAAGCGTGCGGGAATGCGCGGCATCCAAGAGTGGCTCAGCTTCTATTTCAAGTCCCCGATGTGCGCGCCCGAACTTTATCCCGAGCACGATCTCTTTATACAGCTCATGAAGCTCAAAAATACGTTGCGCTGGATGATGGGCGAAGAACTCATCACTCACCTCGGCGCCGAATATTACGACTGATTAGCTGGACGGTCTCGCTTACTGGGCGGCGCGGAGGACACCACCGACGAAGTGGACCAGGCGAAGCGCCGTAATCGTGCGCGGCATAGGGGATCGTTCGCCCAATTCCTCCTGGCTCGTCGCGAGAAACCGAGACGCGCGCGCCAGATCATCGTACGCGCCAAGGTGGTGGATGCCGTGCACGGCCACCGTTCCCCGCGAATGCGCGACTCCCACCGGCAGATACAGCCGCTCCGGCACAGGCCCGCCGGGGGTCGGAATGCTGACTTCCTCTACTGTCACGGCGCGCGTCTCAAAGCGCAGCAAGGGGTTCGAAGCTTGCGGATCGGCGAAGTGAGCCAGCCGGCGTAGCTGCGCAGATCGTAACGAAGGCGGTCAATCGCAAACGCCAGCACGATCAAGACGAGTAGCCATATGAGCCACCGCACACTTGAACGCGTTGCGCTCGACGGTGGCGCAACTTGGCCGGCGGATGAGGCTGCACGGGAACCCACGGCGCGGGCAGTCTATCACTGCGCCATCAGGTTGACGAAATACTCGTGGACGGCGGGATCATCGGTCAATTCCGGGTGAAATGTCGACGCCAGAATGCGCCCCTGCCTGACGAGCACCGGGTGGCCGGCATCCTCCGCCAGGACTTCAATTTCCTTCCCGACTGATTCAATAATCGGCGCGCGGATGAAAACCATTTCAAGCGGCGCCTTGCGCAGGTTTGTCCGGCCCATGTGGACATCGCTCGCAAGCTGCCGCCCATAGGCATTGCGCATGACCGAAATGTCGAGCAACCCGAGCGAGGCTTGCTCCGGGCCATGAACCTCGCGCGCCAGCAGGATTGCTCCCGCGCAGGTGCCGAAAAACGCTCCGCCGTTTGCAGCGAGCTGCTTCAGCGCATCGAACAAGCCTTCTTCCGTCAGCACCTTCAAATGCGTGCTGCTTTCGCCGCCCGGAAGGATGATGCCGCTCAGCCCAGCGAGATCGCCGGGTAGTCGCACGCAGACGTGTTCGACGCCCAGGCGATCCAACATCCTGCCGTGCGCCTCGTAGTCGCCTTGAATCGCCAGGATCCCGACCTTCATGGATACGCTCGGGTCGTCACCAGCCGCGGGTTTGCAGCAGGTCCTTTTCGTCGAGTTGGCGGACGTCCAGTCCCTTCATGGCTTCGCCCAGTTCTTCGGAAGCTTCGAGGACGATCTTAGGATCTCTATAGTGCGTCGTCGCCTTGACGATGGCGCGGGCGCGCTCGGCCGGATCGCTCGACTTGAAAATGCCCGACCCGACGAAAACCGCTTCGGCGCCGAGCTGCATCACGAGCGCCGCATCGGCGGGCGTGGCGATGCCGCCGGCCGAGAAATTCGGTACCGGCAGCTTCCCGTTCTTCGCCGCCCACGCGACCAGCTCGAAAGGCGCCCCGAGCTCTTTGGCTTCGTGGACAAGCTCTTCTTCGCCGAGCGTCGTGAGCTTCTTCATGTGCCCGACGATCGCGCGCAGATGGCGCACGGCCTCGACGACATTGCCCGAGCCTGCTTCGCCCTTCGTGCGGATCATCGCGGCGCCTTCGGCGATGCGCCGCAGCGCCTCGCCCAGATTCCGCGCGCCGCAGACGAACGGCACTTTGAACCCGTGCTTCCAAACGTGGTGCTCTTCGTCGGCGGGCGTAAGCACTTCGCTTTCGTCGATGTAGTCCACCTCGAGCGCTTCCAGCACCTGCGCCTCGGCGAAATGGCCGATGCGGACTTTCGCCATCACCGGAATCGACACCGACTCCATGATCTCGCGAATCACGCGCGGAGCGGCCATGCGCGCCACGCCGCCCTCCTTGCGAATGTCCGATGGCACGCGCTCGAGCGCCATCACCGCGCACGCGCCCGCTTCCTCGGCGATCTTGGCCTGCGCGGCCGTCGTGACGTCCATGATTACGCCGCCTTTGAGCATCTCGGCCAGTCCTACTTTCACGCGCCAGAGATTGTTGTTCATCAGATCCATGATTTGTTCCCCTTTACCCTGAGGCCGATTACGGAAGCCCGACGGGTTTCAATTCTTCAGTGTGTGGCCTTCTCTCGAGCGCCAAGCTTTCTGCGAAGTGCCTCCAGGTCGATTTGCACGAAACGCCCTCTCCCGCGGGCGAGAACCGCGCCCGAAACGTCCCGAATCTCGCCTTCGCGATAGAGACTGCGCCCGTCCCTCTTCACTTCCCAACCTTCGACTGTCAGATCCCGGTCAACTGGCACCGGCTGCAAGTATTCGACCGTCAACTCGCCCGTCACGGCGTGATCCTCGCGGAACCGGCTCACCTTCGCCATCACTTCGTCGAGAACCGTTGCGACAATTCCCCCGTGCAGGAATCCAACGCCTCCCTGATAGTCGGGGCTGATGCGAAATTTCCCTCGTATGCGCTTCGCGGCGTCGTCCTGCTCGAACGTAAGCTGCATCCCGCGCGGGTTCGCACCGCCGCAGCCGAAACAGTGGTTCGTCGGATTGGGTTTGAGCAGCATCTATGGCCGGAGCGTCACACCAGCGCTACGCGCGCAGAAAATTCGCTCCTCGCGCCGCGCTCGCGCTTGCGGAGCTCGCTCTTCAGCAACTCGCAAAATGTCTGGATGCCCCGCTCGATGCGCTTCTCATCCACCGCCGAAAAGCCAAGTCGAAGCGTGTTCGGCTGCGGGTGCTGCGAATAGAAGTGCCGGCCCGGTAGGAACACGATTCCGCGCTCGCGCGCATGAATCAACAACTCGCCCGCATCGAAACCGGCCGGCAACGTGACCCAGAGGCTCATGCCGCCCTCCGGACGCGTCCACGACGTTCCTTCAGGCATGTGCCTTTCGAGCGCTTCTTCCATCGCTCCCAGGCGGCTGCGATACACCCTCTTCATCCTTGCCAGATGCCGCGTGAAATAGCCCCGATGCATGAACTCAGCCATCGCCGCTTGCGAAAGCTGATCCGTGTGCAAATCGGTGGACTGTTTCACCAGTCGCAGCCGCTCGATGGCGCTCTCAGGACCGATGCACCAGCCGACGCGCAGTCCCGGAAACGCGGTCTTCGAGAAGCTGTCGATATGGATCACATTGCCCGCGGTGTCGAGCGCCTTGAGCGACGGGATCGGATTGCCCCGCAGCCGCAAGCGCGCGTAGATGCCATCCTCGATCACCGGCACCTGAAAGCGCGCGGAGAGTTCCAGCAGACGCCGGCGGCTCGCCAGCGGCAAGGCGGTTCCCGTCGGATTGTGAAAATCGGGCGTGACGAGAATAAACTTTACGCGATTCTGCATGAGCACGGTTTCGAGCGCGTCCACGTCCAGGCCGACGTGCCCCGTGCGCGTGGCATCGGGTTCCACTCCCACTGCCAGCGGACGAACCCTCGCCCCGGCAAGAATCGCGATCGCGCCGGGATAGCCCGGGGTTTCGAGCGCGACCGAATCTCCCGGCCGGAGAAACGCCTTGCAGACCAGGTCGATCGCCTGTTGACAGCCGTCGGTGATCAGTAGCTGTTCACTCCTTACGTTCAGACCCTCGCTCCGAAACAAGCTGACAAGTTCCCGCTTCAGCGGATCGTAGCCGTCGCTCGAACCGATTTGCAGGATGCGGCGCCCTTCGCGCCCCAAAATTGCATTCGAGCAGCGGCGGAATTCTTCGAGCGGAAACGACTCGTCCGGAGGCCGCGCAATCGTGAACGCGATGGCGCCGGGCGGAACGTTCGGCATCATGCGGCTCAGGCTCTCTTCGCCGCGGTCGTCCGCAAAGAGCGCTTCCCAACGCATCGCGCCGCCATTGCCGTTCCCCGAGCCATTGCACCGCGGCGGCGGCGAAAACTGTTTCATCGGAGTCCCGCAGATAAACGTCCCTCGGCCAACGTGGCCCTGAATCAGGCCCTCCGATTCCAGCTCCGCATACGCATTCGCAACCGTCGTGCGGTGCACGCCGAGCTGTCCGGCCAGCTCGCGGCTCGCTGGAATGCGATCGCCGGAGCGAAGCTCCCCCGAATGGACGAGCGCGCGCAATTGATCGCGCAACTGCACGTAAAGCGGGATATGGCTTTCGGGCTGTAAGTGCAGCGGCAGCATTGGTCCTGTCCTACAGGCCAATATAGGTTACAACAGGAAGCAGTAAAGAGCCAATTTGGCTTCGGGAGTTTCGACCAAAGACGCTTGGTGGCCTTACGGGCAGCTCGGGCCTCGAGATCTGAGGGGGCTATTCGCCGAACAGCTTCGACTGCGCTTCGATGACGGCCCGGATTTCCCGTGTGGCCCGCGGTGACCTCCGCGCCACCCCCACGACGCCCAGCACCTTCATTTGGGCGAGCGCCGTTCGCGGAATGAACATGCGCACGGCATTCCCGTGCACGTCCGGCGGCGTCAGTTGGACGCCGGTATCCAGCAGCTCCAGCAGGTTGTTCGCGACAATGCCTTCCAGCACGTCCTCGTCGCGGAACCGCAGCCGGACCCACAACCCGTCCAGTTTCGGACGGCTGAGGAACGTCTTCCGCTCAGGCTCAAACGGATCTTTGAACTCCCTTACGAAATAGACGCACTTCACGTCCTTCAACTGGATCGCCTGGTGCTCGCCATCCTGGGTCAACAGATCAACCACCTCTACTTGGCCGAGCATGACCGGGTTCAGGTAGCCCTTTGCGGACGTGCGGTCGAGGAGGACGATCACGACCTTCTTGTGGGTCGAGGCTGGCGTGCGGTTTTTCACAGAAATCAAAGCTTACTTCGCGCCCGACTGTTGCTATGATGCCTCAGGTTATGTTATCTTAGTGCCGTCTTTTGTCAACTTATTGGTGCTTAAAGGGTTAGCACCGGAGTCTCCGCCGATTGACCACCAAAGGACAGATCCTGCGGTCGGCCTCCGTCATAACCCTCGTCACTGTTATCAGCCGGATTTGCGGATACTTACGCGATCAACGGGTAGCACTCCTCCTGGGGACATCGCCTGCCGCCGACTCCTTCGTCCTCGCTTTTCGGATTCCCAGCCTCATACGCCGGATGACCGGCGAAGGGTCGTTGGGCGCATCGCTCATTCCGGTCTTTACTGGCTATCTTCGCGACCGCTCCCAGAAGGAAGCATGGGCCTTCGCTCAAAAGGTTTTTTGGGATATGGCCGTCGCCCTGGCGGTATTGGCCGCCCTGGCCGTCGTCTTCTCCAGGCAGGTGATATACATCTACACCATCATCGGCGGCAACCAGAGCCACTGGGATCTTGCGATCTTTCTGAACCGCATAATTTTTCCGGCAGTATTTTTCATCGGCCTGGCGGCGGTCGCGGCAGCCATCTTGAACAGCTTTCAAGTGTTCGGCCTCCCCGCGGCGACTCCAATCTTTTTCAATCTGGTCTTCATCGTGTTTTCGCTTGGGATCGTCTATCGCCCGATTTTGCGCTGGACTCCGGCGGCTTTTCGCACGCCCGCCGTGGCTCTGGCCGTCGGGATTCTGGTCGGCGGGGCCGTGCAGTTGGCCATGCAGATCCCGGCACTCCTCCGGCGCGGCATGAGCCTCGTGCCGGAGGTCTCCATTTCCGACACCGGGGTCCGCAAGGTGGGCGTATTGATGGGACCGGCCTTCTTTGGCATGGGCGTCTACCAGATCAATATGTTCGTCGACACGATTTTTGCGGCTTCGCCTCGGATGCCCTCCGGCAGCATCACCTCTCTCTACGTGGCGGACAGGCTGATGCAACTCGTTCTCGGCAGCTATGCCATCGCCATGTCCACGGCGATACTGCCCGCGATGTCTCATCAAATTGCCGCTGGAAAATGGGACGAAATGAAGCACACCTTCGGCTTCTCCTTGCGGATCGTTTCGTTCATCACGTTTCCGGCAGCCGTGGGCCTAATTCTGCTGCGGCGCCCGATCGTCCAGGTCCTCTTCCAGCACGGGCAGTTCGTGGCCGAGTCCACGTCGCTCACGGCTCATGCCCTTTTCTTTTATTCGCTCGGCTTGCCGGCGCTTGCGGCGATCAAGCTCATCACGCCGATGTACTACTCCACACAGGATACATGGACGCCGGCGCGCGTCGGCGCTTGGGCTCTGGCCATGAATGTGGCTCTCAACGCAATCTTTCTGCTGTTCTTTTACCGCTCGCTTTCGAACGGGAGCCCGGCGCTCGCGAGCTCTCTGGCGGCTTATTTCAATTTCGTCGCGCTGTTTCTTCTTTTCCGCAAGCGCTACGGGCGCCTCGGCGCCCGCGGACTGATGGGTTCGCTCGCCAAGATAGCCTTTTGTGCCGTGGCGATGGCCGCCGTGGCCTACGCCGGGTTGCGCGTGTCGCGTTTCTCGGCGGCCAGCCACGTGGTGACGCAAGCCGGATTGCTCGCCGCGGTCATTCTTGGGTCGACGGCGGTTTATTTCGCCCTGGCATGGCTTCTTCGGTGCAAGGAATTGCCGGAGTTTGTTTTGCTGCTCCGGCGTGCGGAGCCTGGCACAGCTCCACTCGCTCAAGGCGAGATTTAGTCGATGTACCCTGAGGATTCGCTGGGGACACTGAAGTGGAAACGCACATTCGCACATTTCTGAACTGCCTGCAGGTCGAAAAAGGCCTTTCGGAGAACACTCTCCAGGCCTATCGCCGCGACATCCAAAAGTTCGCCGCCTTCGCGGCCGGCCGCAAACTCGGCACGAAGGACCTGCGCCGCAGCGACATCGCCGAATTCCTCGGTTCGCTCTATCGCAAGGGCCTCGACAGCCGTTCCGTCGCCCGGCATCTGGTCACGATCCGCAATTTTTTCCGTTTCTCGCTCACCGAAGGCTACATCGACGACGATCCCGCGGCGACCATCGAATCTCCGAGATTCCGCCAGAGCCTGCCCGAGTTCCTCAGCCTGGAGGAGGTGGATCGTTTGCTCGAGCAGCCGGACACGGACACGACGCTTGGCTTGCGCGACCGGGCGCTCATCGAACTGATGTACTCGGCCGGGCTGCGCGTTTCCGAACTCTGCGGTCTGCGCGTCGACGACATGCAGATCGAATCGGGCTGCCTTCGATGCGTCGGCAAGGGCAACAAGGAGCGGATCGTTCCGGTGGGCCGGCAGGCGCTCGCCGTCGTCCAGAAGTACCTCCGTACGGCGCGGCCCAAGCTGCTGCGCGAAGGTTCATCACCTTATCTCTTTCTCAATCAACGCGGCCACAAGCTTGACCGCATCACGTTCTGGAAGTTGCTCAGCGCCTACGGCCGCAAAGCCGGGCTCCGCAAAGCGCTCACGCCGCACATGCTGCGTCATAGCTTCGCGACGCACCTGCTCGATCGCGGCGCCGACCTTCGCTCCGTCCAGATCATGCTCGGTCACTCGGACATCTCGACCACGCAGATCTACACCCACGTCGTCGAGGAACGATTGAAGCAGGTTTATAAGGCGCATCACCCGCGCGCCTAGATGGCGCTCGCGGGGCGCCGCAAGGGAGGCACACTAACTCATGCCCGATTATATGTTCTTGCTAGAAAGTAGGCTTTCCCCGGAGCAGCGGGCCGTGCTCGAACGGGTGCAAGAGCTGTCGCGTTTGCAGGACGTCAACGTGTACCTCACGGGCGGCGCCGTCCGCGACCTCATCTCCGGCCAGCCGATCCGCGACCTCGATTTCACGGTCGAGGGAAATCCGGTCCGCATGGTGCGGGAACTGGAAAAAGGCGGCGCGCGTGTTGCGTGGGAGAGCGAGCGCTTGCGCCACTACGAAATGGTCTTTGCTGGCGAGGCCGACGGCTCGATCTCCGCCGCGCGCGACGATGTCTACGAACGGCCCGGCGCCAAGCCCGAATACCACTTCGCAGGCATTATGGAGGATCTGCGGCGGCGCGATTTTTCGGTCAACGCCATCGCCATCTCGCTCAACACGCAGTCCCGCGGCTTGCTGCTCGATCCCATGAACGGCCTCGCCGACCTCGAGAGACAGGAAGTACGCGCCCTCTCGATCCACGCCTTCACGAACCAGCCGGTGCGCCTGCTCCGCATTCTGCGCTACGCCGCCCGCATGGGCTTCAAGATGGAGTCCCGGACTCAGGAGTGGTTTGATCTCGCGATGGAGCGGGGCCTGAATGAAACCATCGAGGGCGCCAACGCCGGCTACGAGCTGCGCGCGCTGGCCCACGAAGACAATCCCACGGCAACCCTCAAGCAGTGGGAAGCCCGCGGCCTGCTGGCGGCGATATATCCCAAGCTACAGCGCCGCAAGCCCGACTACGACACCTTGAACAAGTTGGCCCGCGTGCGAGCGAATTTCCTGGCGGCTGGACTCCGCCCGCGCCTCCACGTGGCGGTGACGGCCTACACCCTCGGCCGTCTGAAGTCCCGCGAGCTCGCGGCGGCCCTGCGCCACCTGGAGTTCCGGTCCGCCGAAGTGGAAGCCATTGCGCACCTGGTGCCCGAAGCGCAAAAGGTCGTGAAGGTGCTCAAGAGCCACAAGACGAATGCGCCCAAGGACGCTTACTTCTACCTCGCTTCCCTGCCGGCCGAAATGCTTGCGTTCATTGAGGTCGAGTTGCCGAATCCGCGCGCCCTCTCGAAGATTCGCAGCTACATCCAGAAATGGCGGCCGCTGCGGCTCGCTCTTCCGGCGGCCGAGCTCGATGCGCTCGGGGTGCCGCGCGACCCGAAATTTGACAAGATTCTCGAACAGCTCTTCGAAATGCAGCTTCGCGGCAAGGCGCGTTCCCCCGAGGATCGCACCAAGGCCCTCCGCCAGCTCGCCGGAATTAAGGAAGAGCCGAAGAAAAAAGTGGAAAAGGAAAAGAAGAAGCGCAAGGGAAAGGAAGCCGGCGAGGCTCCGGCGAAGGCGCAGCCCAAGCACGGCGAGAAGCCTCCGCAGGAAGTGCCCCCCGCGTCGAAACCGGCGCGTTCTGCGGCGGCTGCCATCGGAGCGAGCGCGCAGGCCAAGCACGAAAGGGCGGCGGCGGCCCATCGCGCCGCGAAAAAGCACGCGCGAGCATCGCATTCCAAGACCAAAGCCCGCCCGGCGAAAAAGTCCCGCGGGCGATAGTTCGCCGCGAATGCCACGGGTCTCATGGTTTTGAACCGCCAGCGCCGTGTTCGAGTTTCTGTCGCAGACCTCGAGAAGTTTCTGGCACGCGCGCGCCGGACTCTCCGCCTGCCGGCCGGATCGCTCACGGTCTGCCTCGTGACCAACGCTGAGATCGCGCGATGGAATCGTTCCTACCGCGGCAAACGGGGC
>Ga0187872_10001830_pt1 | contig 20431 bp, 19 predicted proteins | sample June2016WEW_16_4_FD_132973 | JGI IMG/M metagenome (GOLD analysis project Ga0187872, IMG submission 132973) | Peatland microbial communities from SPRUCE experiment site at the Marcell Experimental Forest, Minnesota, USA - June2016WEW_16_40 | ecosystem: Environmental > Terrestrial > Soil >...
CTGCGGCATGCGGCCGCAGGACGGGAAATCAGCACCTATAACCGAGATGTTTGTTTGGAACCTCCTGCTTCTCGATTACAGAACGGTTCTTGTTCAGAGGTTCCCTAGCGTATCACCGGTATCCTGGTTTTTAACAAGTGTCATGGCGAGCGGAGTCGAGCCACCTTTTGTTCTCCTTCGTTCTGCCCCAAGGAACTGGCCCATTTGAACTCTGATCGCGGCTGCTACGTCTACATGATGCAGAGCCCCTCGCGTCGAGCGTTGTACATTGGCGTCACCAGCAATCTTCAAGAGCATGTATACGAGCACAAGCAACATCTCCGCGAAGGTTTTTCTGCGACTTACAACACGATCAGGCTCGTTTACTTCGAACGATTCAGCGATATCCGTTCGGCCATCAATCGGGAAACGCAACTTAAGCATTGGCGTCGCGATAAGAAAGAGTGGCTGATTCAGTAGATGAACCCCAACTGGAGAGACTTGGCCGAAGATTGGGGACAACAGTTTCTACCAACTCCACCGATAACATAAGGTGGCTCGGCTTCGCTCGCCATGACATTCTAAGAAGATTCCTTTTGCCTATGATGCCGGAACTCAAACTCATCGAGTGTCCCCGCGACGCCTGGCAGGGGATGCCGGGGCGGATTTCCACCGACATTAAGGTGCAGTATCTGCGCGCGCTGATCGGCGCCGGATTCAAGCACATTGACGCGGTTTCGTTCGTCTCTCCCAAGGCGATCCCGCAGATGGCCGACAGCGAAGAGGTGCTGCGGCAACTGGACCCGCCCGACGACGTCGAGATTATCGGCATCGTGGTGAACGAAAAAGGCGCGGAGCGGGCAATCGCTACCGAGGCGGTGCGCACGCTGGGATTTCCCTACTCCATCTCTGAAACTTTTTTAAAGAAAAATCAGAACCAGAGTGCGGAGGAGAACGCCGAGCTGCTGGAAAAAATCGCCGAGAAGGCCTTCGATGCCGGGTTGGATGTTGTGGTCTACATCTCGATGGCATTCGGCAACCCATACGGCGATCCGTGGAGTGCGGACGAGGTTGTCGAAGCCGTGGGCCTGATCGCGGACATGGGTATCCGCTCGATTTCGCTGGCCGACACCGTCGGGCTCGCCACGCCGGGGCAAACGGCCGACCTGCTGGGCACGGTGATCGGCAGGTTCGATTACCTTGAGATCGGCGCGCACCTGCACAGCCGGCGCGACCAGGCCGTTGCCAGGGTGCTGGCGGCTTACGATGCCGGGGTCCGCCGCTTTGACTCGGCTATCGGCGGCCTTGGCGGATGTCCCTTCGCGCAGGACGCGCTGGTCGGCAACATCCCGACGGAACTGGTGCTGGAAGCACTCGCTCAACGCGTGAACGGCTTGCCCATCCGCAAGCCGCTCGAATCGGTGATGGCGATGAACGCCGACATCGCCGCCCGCTTTTCGGGCAGATAGTTAGCGGGTTGCTGAAAAACTCGTACCCGTGTCATCCCGAGGTCGCGCCGTTTTTGCGCGACTGAAGGATCTGCTTTACTTTTAGCGCGCACAAAAAGCAGATCCCTCGCTCCTCCACCCCAGCAACGGCAAAAGCGGCCATTGCCGGGGCCCCCGGCTGCGCTCGGGATGACACTCCCGGAGAACAGTTTTTCAGCAACCTGTTAGCGCTGTTTATCAGGTGAGTCCCTCAGGCGCTAAGGTAACGGCGCGGACCAGAGTTTCTGGTTTGCCTCGGCGGCGTCTGCGGTTAAACTGGCTCGGTTGAGAAAGTCGTCGCAAATCACCCTGGGATTGGTAGCCTCTGTCGCCATGGCTTTCACCTCTGGCTGCCGGCGGACGCAGGTGCAGAACTGCGTCGGTGCGGACAATCGCATCGTTAGCGACCAATTCTGCAACCAAGCCGACCAGCAGCGCAGGAACAACCCAAATATGTACTATCCCTACCGCTGGCTTTTTGGCGGCAGCAGTGGCGGCCACATTGGAGATAGCGTCCTCGGCGGCTCGACTTCGGCATGGCCGGGCGCCACGACGGTTCGCGGCAGCGGCGTGAGCAGCGGGGGCGTGAGCTTCGGGGGCTTTGGAAGCTCCATGGGAAGCTCCGGGACCGGATCGGGAGCGGGCGAGTGAAACGACAAACCATCGTGCCACGTTCGGACTGGCGGCAGAAGGTGGAGGCGCTCGGACTCGTATATCACTCGGCGAGCGCCGCCGGCGGAGACCTCAACCCGTACTGGGATGAGTCGGCTTATTATGTGTTCACGTCCGCCGAGATCGACCGGCTTGAGGCGGCCACCGCGCAGTTGCAGTCCATGTGCCTGGAAGCCGGGCAATCCATCATCGATCACGCGCGCTTTGCCGATCTGAAGATTCCGGCCACCGCGGTCGATGCCATCAAGAAAACCTGGAACGAAGAACCGCCGGCGCTCTACGGACGCTTCGATCTGGCCTACGATGGCCAGCAAATCAAGCTGCTCGAGTACAATGCCGACACCCCGACGGCGCTGCTGGAAGCCGCCGTCGTGCAATGGTTCTGGCTGCAAGAGCTGTTTCCCGAGGCCGACCAGTGGAACTCGATTCATGAAAAACTGATTGCCAAGTGGAAAGACCTGAAAGATTACGTCTCCGATCCCATCTATTTTGGACACGTCGATACCTGGGAAGACAACTTCACCGTCACCTACCTGCGCGATACGGCGGAGCAGGCGGGGCTGAAAACCGTCGACATCCTGATGCCGGACATCGGCTTCGACAGCAAAACATTCAGCTTTGTGGACGCGGGTGAACAGCCCATCAAGACGCTTTTTAAGCTCTATCCCTGGGAAATGTTGCTACGGGAAGAGTTCGGTCCCATGGCGCTGGACTTCATGCACAAGACGCAGTGGATCGAGCCGATCTGGAAGATGATGTTCTCCAACAAGGGTCTGCTGGCGATTCTTTGGGAGAAGTATCCTGACCACGAATTGCTGCTGCCCGCCTATCTCGATGGACCGCGCGGCATGAGCAACTACGTTCGCAAGCCGCTGCTCTCGCGCGAGGGGGCAAACATCCAAGTGGTGCAGGGAAACGAAAAAACGCAGACCTACGGCCCTTATGGCGGCGAGGGGTTCGTCTACCAGGCGGTGGCGCCAATCGCGGATTTCAACGGCAAGCGTCCCGTACTGGGCAGTTGGATGGTCGATCAGGACCCGGCCGGCATGGGGATTCGCGAGGCCGACGGACTGATCACCGATAATCTCAGCCGATTCGTGCCTCACCTGTTCCGCTAGAACGGGGGCAGCCGGGCGGAAGGAAGTTTCAAGAGCTGCTGAATATGGCAAGGGTGGCCCTGATTCTCGTTGCTTTGGTCGTCCTGCTGCGGATTTTGCTTTTGGTGAAATTAAAGCCGGAGGTAGCGACGCAGCGCTTCAGGCTTTCGACGATTCAGGTGCTCATCGCGGCCGCGATTGTCGGCGCCTATGCCGTTTTTGGCCCTAAAGTGGCGCTGGCAGCGCTATTGTCCGGTCTGGCCGCCATCATCTCTGTTTCGTTCCTTCCCAGCCAGAGGCGTCCGCGCTGAGCGGCTCAGCCGAGCGGGTGCGTTTCGGGAGAGCGCGTTCGTAGAGCACGTAGCTTTCCAACAAAATCGACCGAGGCTCTTGTGCTCCTTGCGCGTCTTTCGTAGCATCTAACCCACAAGAAACCGGCCTGCAAAGTTAGGTGATGAGTGGAATCCAGCTGCTGAACCGTAATTCTTGTGAACGGGAGCCCTACTCGAATGATGGTCTGGTGAGCCAGTCCCCAGTCGGATAGGCCTAAAGGACCACGGGGGGCACCCACGTCTTGAGATGGGTTCACAGACTCTCCACTCACACGGCCAAGCGGGTCGGTTTTGTTTTTGCCTTCTTGTGTATCCCAAGAACGATTATTCCCCAGCGTGTCACCCTGAGGTTGAGCCGTTTTGCGGGCGTCTGCGGGGTCCCCGGAAAGCCAGATTCCAGGCTTTCTGGGGTGCTCTGAGCCCGCAGGCAAAATCCTGAGCGTAGCGAAGGAACTCGGCGGAGCGACGTAAGGGTCCATGTATTTGTCTTTCCCGGCCTTCGGGTGATGCTCAGTGAAATGCATAGATCGTCACGTCGGTTCGCAAAAGCGGCGAACCTCCTCACGATGACACCCTCGGCGCGGGATACAGTATCTCTGGTACGGCTCTAACCTGCTGCGCCACCATTGCGTAGAACGGTTTCAGAGCAGGTGCATCCCGCAGCTCGCTAAACTGGTCTAGAATGAATGAAGGGTAATCCCCCAGGAACAATAAACGTGTATCCGCGTCTTTTCGATATTCATGGATTTGGTCTTCCCACTTACGGCCTGCTGGTTTCCATCGGAGTCATCGCCGGCCTGATGGTGGTTTTCAAAGTTTCCCGCCAGCAGGGGATGAATCCCGACCAGATGTGGAATCTGGGCGCGCTCGTCATTCTGGCAGGCATTCTCGGCGCCAAAGTGCTGCTGATCGTAGACGACTGGAGCTATTACTCGCGCAACCCGCGCGAAATCTTCAGCCTCAACGTGCTTCAATCCGGCGGAGTCTTCTCCGGAGGCCTGGTCGCAGCCATCCTGGTTGCCTTCTGGTACGTACGTAAGAATCATCTGCCTTTCCTGCGCACCTGCGACACCTTCGCCCCGGGCGTTGCCATCGGCCACGCCTTCGGGCGCGTGGGCTGCTTTGCCGCAGGCTGCTGCTATGGCAGGCCGACGAGCGAGCCTTGGGGAGTCACTTTCACCAGCCCCTTGGCCCATCAGTGGGTGGGAACGCCATTAGGAGTGAAGCTGCACCCAACAGAGCTTTACGAGATGGTCGTCGAGATCATCAACTTCCTGGTGCTCTACTGGCTGGTACGCCACAAAAAGTTTGAAGGCCAGGTGATCGGGCTGTACATGATTCTTTACGGCGTCGCCCGCTACTTCATCGAGTTCTTCCGCGGCGATCCGGGAAGGGGCGAGGTCTTTGGCGGTTTCATGAGCGGAACCCAACTGATTGCCTTGCTGATGGTTGTGGCCGGCGGCGTGCTCTGGGTGGTGCGCGCCTCGCTGCAACCCCCGCCACAGGCGAAGCCGTCTTCAGGTAAGGGTTCTAACCGCCCGGCGATTGCCACAGCCAGCCGCTAGGGCAGTTTCCCGGGAATTTTCTATTTGCGCGCAACGCGCCGCTTCGTTAGCTTTTCTGCAATGAAAGAAACCAAACGTGGGCGGAAATCCGTCCAGGCCGCCGGTACTCCACAACTCGCAACCGCCGAGCCGACGCCAACGCCGAGCGATCCGCTGGTGCGGATCGACGTCCTCTCCGAGGACGCCGGAGTGCGGCTCGACCAGTTCCTGGTGTCGCGCCTGCCCGAGGTGAGCCGCGTGCGCGTGCAGCAGTTGCTTGAACAGCGGAAAATCCTGCTGAACGGCAGCTCGGCCAAGCCTTCACTCAAACTCAAGGGCGGCGAGCGCATCGAGATTGTTGGACAGGTGCAGCCAGCGCCGTTGCGGGCGGTTGCTGAAGACATTCCCCTCGATGTCGCTTACGAGGACCGCGACGTGGCCGTCATCAACAAGCCGGCAGGCATGCTGGTGCACGCCGGGGCGGGCACGGGAGATGATCCCCGCAACCGGGGAACGCTGGTCAATGCGTTGCTGCACCGCTTCGGAGCGCTTTCAGAGGCGGGGGGAGATTTGCGTCCGGGAATCGTGCACCGGCTCGACAAGGACACCAGCGGCTTGCTCATCGTGGCCAAAAACGACCTTGCCCACCGCAAGTTGAGCGAACAGTTCTCGGGCCGCGAGATCGGCAAGCGCTACCTCGGGCTGGTGCATGGCTGGCCGAAGGCGGAGACGGGAACGGTTTCGGCGGCCATCGGCCGCGACCGCCTGCACCGCATGCGCATGACTACCCGTGGCACGCAAGGACGCCCGGCGGTGTCGCACTATAAGGTGCTGGAGCGCATCGCCTCTCCCTACGGCCGCTTCGCACTGCTGGAAGTGAAGATTGAAACCGGGCGCACGCACCAGATACGCGTTCACCTTTCTTCGATCGGCCATCCCATTGTCGGCGACACGCTTTACGGTGCGCCGCAGGCGCTTTCGCCCCATAGCTTGACGCGAGAATTGGCGGGATCGCCCATTTCGCTGCGTACGGAGGCAAAGAAAGCCCGCTCCAAGCCCGCTGCCGCGGAGCGCGTGCTGGCTTTGCCAAGAAATTTTCTACACTCCGCGGAAATCGAGTTTACCCACCCGCGCACCGGCAGGAGGTTGCGCTTCCAGGCTCCCCTGCCCGCGGATCTGGAGCAGTTTCTCCGCCGCCTGCGTCGATCTGACTCATCCTGAGGAAAGATGCGCCCCAAAGACCGCGCCCAGCCTCACAAAAGTAAAGGAACGGCAGCTCATATGCAGATATAATGCAACTTCCATGAAATTCTGGTGCTCTCTCGCATTCATATTTGCTCTTGCCGCCGCTGCGGTGTGCCAGAGCACGTACTCTCAAGGACCGGCCCCGCCGTCTCAGCAGACGCAGGACGCGGTGCAGAAGCCGCCAACCTCCGGCCCAGGGACGGGTAGCGGCGGAAGCGCCGCGGACTATAACGCGGATACCACCACGACCATCGTCAAAACCGTGAACGAAGTCAACCTGGTGTTCACGGTCACCGACAGGCACGGACACTTCATCAAGGACCTGAAACGCGACGACATCAAGGTCCTGGACGACAGCAAACCCGCCGCCATTTCCAGCTTCAGCAGTCAAACCGACCTGCCCTTGCGCGTCGGCCTGCTGATTGACGCCAGCAGTTCCATCCGCGACCGCTTCCGCTTCGAGCAGGAATCGGCAATCACCTTTCTGAATCAGATTATCCGTCCCTCGTCCGACGAGGCGTTTGTGCTTGGGTTCGATTCCGTCTCTGAAATAACGCAAGACTTCACGGACGACACCAACAAACTGGCGCATGGCATTCGCATGCTGCGTCCGGGCGGAGGCACGGCGCTGTTTGACGCCATCTACGAAGCTGCGAAATCCAAGCTGGCCACCGCGCAAGCCAAGGTTCCAACCCGGCGGGCAATCATCCTGCTCTCCGACGGCGAAGACAACCAAAGCCGCGTCACCCGCGAGCAAGCCATCGAGATGGCACAGCGTGCCGAGGTGATCATTTACGCCATCAGCACCAACATCAGCGGCATCAAGACCCGCGGCGACAAGGTGCTGGAGCGTTTTGCCGAAACCACCGGCGGCCGCGTCTTCTTTCCCACGAAACTGGATGAAGTAGCCCAGGCATTCAGCCAGATCCAGGACGAACTGCGCAGCCAGTACGCATTGGCCTATAAGCCGTTGGAGTTCATCGCCGACGGCCGCTTCCACACCATCGCCATCGAGTCCGGCAGAAAAGGATTGCGCATCCGCTCCCGCCGCGGGTATTACGCGCCCAAGCGGTGAGTCTGCACGCTAGAGCGGTTCCCTTATTGGTGTATCCAAAACTTCCCGAGGGAATGTCATGGCGACCGGAGCGCCAAGCGCTGGTGGCCGGAGCAGCCAGGCTGCGTACTCGGTATTACATTCGAAAAGCAAGAAGCTGTTCGGAGGCGGAGTGGAGCCACCCTTTGTTTTCGGCAGCAGAAACAAAAGGTGGCTCGACTTCGCTCGCCATGACAATCTGATATGCCGGGATATACCTACTGGGGAATCGCTCAAACGCATTACTCCCTGGGCGCGTAATAGCCCTTGCGCGCCTGCACCTTGTAATCCTCGGACTTGGTGTGGATTGTCACTTTGCGGAACGCCCCGTCGGCCTTTCGGTTGGCCGGTGTGTAGCCGATGTAGTACTGGCTGCGAAGCTCGTCGGAAACCTCTTCCAGAGCTTTTTTGAGCTTGTCGGGCTTGGTTCCGACCACAATCACTCGTCCGCCGGTCTCCTCGCAAAGGCGTCTCATCTCTCTATCGCCCCTGATAAATCTTGGATCGTAGACGAGTATCACGTAGACAATGGTGTCCGCCTTCTGCGCCGCCTCGATTGCCTGTCCAAGGGACGTCTGGCTGCCTTGGTCATCGCCGTCGGTGAAGATGATCATCGCCTTGCGCCCGACCTCGTGCTTCAGCTTTTCCTGCGAGGCCAGGTAGATGGCATCGTAGAGCAGCGTTCCCCTTGGGCGGGCATGCGGAATCGGCCCGCCACCCATGCCGGGAATACCGCCGCCTCCCCCGGTGTTGATTTGCGTCTTGCGCAGCGCCGCCCGCAAATCCTGACTTCTGGCGGTGAGGTCCTGCAAAAGATCGACGTTCACGTCGAAGCTGATCAGGAAAGCCAGGTCCTTCTCGCGAAGCACCGTACCGATGAACTGTCCGGCGACTTCCTGCTCGGTACCAAGCATGCGCGCTTCGCTGCCGCTGGTATCCACCAGCAGGCCCAAGGTGAGCGGTTGACTGGCGTCAGCCTTGTAGTACTTGATGGTCTGCGGCTGGCCGTCCTCAAGAACCTCGAATTGATCCTGCGCCAGATTCGGCACCAGGGTCCCATGCTTATCCTTGGTCACGAAGTACAGGTTCACGAGGTTGACGTTGACCTTGAAAGTCCCCACCGAGTCTTGCTGCCCGGGGGGTTCAGCCTTCTGTGACTCGTTCGTGGTTTGCTGCGCTGCTCCGGAAAGAGCAGTCACCGAGGCGAAAATAACCCAGAGCAGCAGCGTCGATTTCAGGGGCGTTCTAGCGAATTGCATGGCGTTCCAGGTTCGCACGGTGTGCTCTGCCGACAGTGCCGCAGTTGCATTTGCCGTGCCGAAGTTTACTATCATTTAGAGAGCAAAGTTTGGCGGTTTGTTGTGCTCCAGAGCTGAAGAATCGTGCAGGGAGGAAAGTAAATGAAAACGGGCTTGCTGCTCAGCTCAACCAATTCGAATCCGGCCGGGGCCCCGGGCCGTGGCGGCCGCCAGATGGGTGCCCGGATTCCGACACGCATCATGTTCAGGGGACTGACATTCCTGGCGGTCCTGCTCCTGCTGATGGCCACCCTGCCGGCCAGCGCACAGGACTCGCTTCCCGACGCTCCCCTCCCGCAAAATAATGCCCCCGATCCTCCACCGGCGGCTCCCCCGGCTCCGAATCGTCCCTCCCCGGACGCCGGATCGACTCCGGAGAACACTACGCCGTCTCCGGCTCGGGCGCAACCGCAGCCCAATGACGATGCGGCGGCACAACCCGCGCAGCCGAAGCCGGCCATTACCACGCTTGCGCCAAGCCAGCAGCCTTCGGGCGCACCGGCACCGCAGGAGCAGTTGTTTACCCTCTCCAGGCAGCTCAATTTTGTCCAGGTTCCCGTTACCGTGAAGGACGACTCCGGGCGCCTGGTCAACGGCCTGTTACGCCCCAATTTCTCCGTGCTGGAGAACGGCGTGCAGCAGAACATCGTGTTTTTCACCAGCGATCCCTTCCCGATCTCGGCGGCGCTGATCATTGATATCGATTTGCCCAACACGGCGCTTGACCGCATCAAGGAGACCTTCAGTGCCTTGACTGGTGCCTTCAGCGAGTTTGACGAGCTCGCGGTTTACACCTATGGCAACACCGTCCGCTCGCAGCAGGACTTCCTGGGCGCGCTGAGCGACAAAACGGCGGCTACGCTACGTTCGGTACGCAAGATTGAAGGGCTGCCGTCGGGACCGGCGGTCAACGATAACCCGATGACAGCCGGCCCCAGCGTCAACGGCCGTCAATTTCCCGACACCGGGCGCAGCGTATCCAGTATGGACAATCGCGCATATCCGGAATCGGCAGTGCTCAACGACGCCATCCTGCGGGCCAGCGTCGATCTCGGACGCCGTGATGCAACACGGCGCAGAATCCTGTTTATTATCAGCGACGGGCGCGAAAAAGGAAGCACCGCCAGTTACGACGATGTCAAGAAAGTGCTGCTGACTAACAACATCACGGTATTCGCGGTGGGAGCCGATACCGCCTCCATGCCTGTTTATGACAAACTGGCGAGGATCCGCCTGCCGCGCCAGGGATACGGCAACATCCTGCCGAAGTATGCGTCAGCCACCGGAGGCGAGGTTTTGGCCGAATTCAGCCGCTCCGCCATCGAGGACGCATACTCAAGGCTGACCGAGCAGGCTCGCAACCAGTACACCCTCGGGTACTACAGCAACGCGCCAAGAAGTTCGCTGGCATATCGCAGCATCGATGTCAGGGTGAACCGGCCGAAGTTGAAGGTTTACGCGCGCGACGGTTACTATCCAGTACCCGCAAAGTAAGTGCCTTCGGTAACTTGTTTGCCTCGTGACAAAACGCTCGCGGCTGACGCACAATCAGAACAGCACTCAACATCGGTTACGGGTGCGCGTGGGTTTTCGCGCTGCTGTGTCGGGCTGCCTGTGTCTGCTTTTCTGTTCAGCGCACCGGAAACACCCAGGTTGTCGCCGGCGCATGCGCAAGTACGAGGAAGAGATTGAGCTTCATCAATTTCGCGGCACGCGAGATCAATTGCAAGATCGTCTATTACGGCCCGGGGCTTGGGGGCAAGACGACGAATCTCCAACGCATCTACGACAAATCGGCTGATACGCAGAAGGGCAAGATGATCTCGCTTGCGACCGAGACCGATCGCACCCTGTTTTTCGACTTCCTGCCCCTCGACCTCGGGACGGTTCGCGGCTTCCGCACCCGCTTTCACCTGTACACAGTGCCCGGCCAGGTGTACTACGACGCCAGCCGCAAGCTGATCCTGCGCGGCGTGGACGGCGTGGTTTTTGTCGCCGATTCGCAGGAGGAGCGCGTAGACGCCAACATCGAAGCCATCGACAACCTGGCGGCGAACCTCCAGGAACACGGCTACGATCTGCACCAGATTCCGTATGTGCTGCAATTGAACAAGCGCGATCTGCCCAACGCTCTGCCGGTGGAAACTCTCAAGAAAGAGCTGATGCGGCGCAAAGAGCCTGTCTTTGAAGCCATCGCGAACCAGGGCGTTGGGGTTTTCGAAACGCTGAAGGAAATAGCCCGCCAGGTGCTGACGGAACTGCGCAAAGGCTAGAGCACCCCGGCAAAGTGGTGATAACGCCGGTAGCTGTTGAAAAAGTCACCGAGTTGGTGCTGGTGAGTGCGGTGCAGGAACGTTATAAGCAAACGAGAGTTCCTGATGCTGCGCTGGATCGCCATTTTCGGAGGCTTGCTGCTCATGATGGGTCAACACTCCCGTTCCGAGTCCCTGTTCTACTACTTCCGGCTCGAAGATCAAGTCCCTGAGAACCATCTGTTGCGGCTCATTGATCGCCACGTCAGTTTTGATTTCGTGCGCGAGCAGCTGCGCGACTCCTATAGCGAGACGGGCCGCCCCTCGATCGATCCCGAGTTGTTGCTGCGGATACTGCTAGAGCAATTACTAAGTAGGTGTATCCGGAACTATCACCGCCGGGCTGAATGCCCGGCTCCTTTTCGGTATATACCTTCCGCGGAACCGGTCTAATCGGCTATCTCTACGGCGTCAGCAGCGAGCGCAGGCTGGTGGAAGAGTTGCGCATGCATCTGGCGTGGCGCTGGTTCACCGGGCTGGGCTTTGATCAGGAGATTCCGCACCCCTCGACATTCTCGAAGAACCGGCACGGGCGCTTGCAGGAGTCCAACCTGTTTCAGGAGTTGTTCGAGCAGATTGTCGGGCAGTGTATCCGAGTGGGCTTGGTCAAGGGCGAGCATCTGTCGGTGGACGGCAGCTTGGTGCAGGCCAACGCCAACAGCGACAGCCGCCTCCCCCGCGAGCAGTTGGCGGAAGTGGCGCAGGTCAAACGCACGGTCCGCCAGTACCTGACGGAACTGGAAGAAGAAAACGGGGACGGCGAACCGCCGCCGGTGCAGGAGCAAGACAAGGTCTCCACCACCGATCCCGATGCGACCTACGCGAGCAAAGGCAAGGGTCTGGCGACGCTGGGCTACTACGACAACTACCTGATCGATAACCCGAGCTGCGTTATGGTGGGCGTACAAGCGACGGCAGCACGATTCAGTCAGGAGAGCGTGGCCGCCCGCGAGATGATCACGCGTTTTCACCAGCGGCAGCGGCGATATCCGCAGTCGCTGGCCGCCGACACCAGTTATGGCAATGGCGAGTTGCTCCACTGGTTACAGCAACGAGAGATCACCCCGTACATGCGCGTCAAGCAGAATGCGCAGCGCAAGAACGATCGGTACGGAATCGAGAAGTTCACCTATGACGAAGAGGCCAACCGCCACCTCTGTCCGGCAGGCAAAACCCTGACGTATGTGGGCGTCAATGCCCTGAACCGAACGCATGTTTACGCGGCCACCCTGAAACGCTGTCGAGATTGTCCGCCGAAGACCCAATGCACCAAGGGCCGTTGTCGTTTCCTCGGGGTCCACATCCACGAAGCGGCGCGGCAGAGAGCGCAGGAGTTGGCGAGAACACCGGCCTTCGTCGCGGCGCAACGGGCTCGTCGAAAAGTGGAGGCGCTTGTTTGCCGAACTCAAGAACCAGATCGGATTGCGTCGTTTGCGCCTGCGTCGAATGAGATTCGTCCGGGAACAGTTCTACTTGGCCGCCACGGTCCAGAATCTCAAACGGTTGGTGCGGTTGCTGAGCCTGAAACCCACCGAAGCCGCAGCCGTTACGGCGTGAAACAAGAGAGAGGAGCAACTGATCCGGAGCGCCGAAGAGATGAACCACGCTCCAATGCTCTTCCCAAAACCGACTTTTTCAACAGCTACGGGCATTCTCACCATCTATCCCGGCTCGGAAGCCTATCGCGAGCCACGGCGGCTCACGTCCTAATGTCCACCGAGGGTTGTGGTTTGCTGCCAGCTTCGGCGCAACCAAGCTCGCGGAACTGCTCCAGAAACGAGACGAATGCCCGGCAAACGTCGCTTCCAGTCATCGGCCATTGCCAGCGCTCGTAGTTCAGTTGGCCCGGGTGCGGAGGAGCTGAATAGTCATACGCGGGCAAGGGACGCACGCACTCTCTCTCCGGCGAAAAGAATTGCAGGAAGTCGCCCTGCGAAGCGTATTCGCTCCACATCGCACGCTTGTGCTCGACTTCGAGCGCGGTCGGGCGGACATCGGTTTCCGTGCCATTCTCTCTTGCAAATCTTTGCGGCTCCAGACGGGCGGCATCGGTTTCGCAGGCGCGGTTATAGATCGGTGCCTCCCAGGCTGGAAGTCCGAATCTCTTGGTGGCAAGCGACACCAGCAGGTTGCAACTATCGTGATCCGGATGACCTCCTTCATAGGCGAGGGTCAGCAATGCCTGCGGTTGCAGCCTCTCGACTGCATCGACGAGTTCGCGCCAGGCCGCCGGCAAAATGCGAAACAACCCCTGATCGACCAGGATGTCGGACGCCGCGCCGCCGCCCTCGCGCTTTCTGCCGTGGTAGCCCTCGGAGACGAACTCGACACGCTGGACGCCTATCCTTGCCAGCGCCCGCCGGGCCTCCTGCTGGCGGAGGGCGGCGTATGCTTCGCGCGAGCCATAGCGTCCCCAGAAATAGGGATCGCGCGGAGCCCCGTCCGTCATGAAACGCACGATGGGATCGGCCATTCTTTGCAGCAATGCGCCGTAAGTCACACATTCGTCGTCGGGATGCGCCAGCACCAGAAGAGTACGCCCAAGCAAGGGCTGCAGGGCCTGCATGGCGGATAGGATACAGCGAATCGGCCCAAGGGGGGCAAATATCCGAGAAAGGCAGCCAGAGAAGCTACTTTACTGCGTCCGAATAGACCCATAAAATGAACCCCATGCACCCCGTACAACGAGAGATCGAGCGACTTTTTGCGTTGGGGCCCGAGGCTCAAAAGGACCCCACAGCGCGTGATATTTTCCTCCAGTTCCGGCAAGCCCTGACGAGCGGCCAGATTCGCGCCGCCGAAAAGCGAGAGGGCCGATGGGCGGCCAATGAATGGGTCAAGCGCGGAATCCTGCTGGGATTTCGTCTTGGAGCCCTGGCCCAGATGGATGATGGCGCGACTCTCTCCTTTGTCGATAAGGAGACTTTTCCGGCGCGGCGCTTCACCGTCAGCGACGGCATTCGCCTGGTGCCTGGCGGTTCTTCGGTGCGGCAAGGCGCCTATCTTGCCCCCGGCGTCATCTGCATGCCACCCATGTACATCAACGTTGGCGCCTATGTGGACGAAGGCACGATGGTTGATTCGCATGCGCTGGTGGGCTCTTGCGCGCAGATCGGCAAGCGCGTGCACATCAGCGCCGGCTCGCAGGTTGGCGGCGTACTGGAGCCCATCAATGCCACCCCGGTAATCGTCGAAGATGATGTGCTCATCGGCGGCAATTGCGGTATTTACGAGGGCGCGCAGATCGGCGAAGCCGCCGTGCTCGGCTCCGGCACAATTCTCACCCGCTCAACTCCCATCTTTGATGTTGTTCGCGGCGAGATCTATCGTGCCTCAGGCTCCGAGCCATTGGTCGTGCCCGCAAAGGCCGTCGTGGTTCCAGGCGCGCGCGCTATTTCAAAAGGAAAGGGCGCGGAGTGGGGTCTGTCGCTTTATACCCCGGTCATAGTTAAGTACCGCGACGCGAAAACCGATCGCGGCGTCGAGTTGGAAGATTTGTTGAGATGATGTCTATTAATAAAAGAATTTCTTGCGTGTCATCCTGAGCAAAGCGAAGGATCTGCTTTTTCTCGCGCCTGAAAAAAGCAGATTCTTCGTTCTCTTCCGGTCACTCAGAATGACACCCCTAAAAGCTGTCCCATGAACGTTGATAGCTCCCGTTCCGGGTGGCCCATTCTAGACTGCTGTTGGCTAGAGTGGGGTAGTTTCTTTCTGTTTGGTGCCCCACGTTCGCCCGCTTTTGGCTAACGTGGGGTAGTTTGTTATGCCGGGACCCTTCAGAGCTGCTGCTGATTTGATGGTGGGAGCAGGATCGTGCTCAGACGTCGTTGCTCTCGCGCTTCGAGATGCCTTTGGCGGAAATGAGCCAGAGCCCTGTTCCCCCACACACGTACAAAGTAGTAATTGAGCACGGCCCCCACTCCCGAACTCACCAACGGAATCAGGCGGGCCGTCCACTTCTCGACGAATTCGGCACTGGCGGAAACCGCAATGCGCTGAATCACTTTCGGAACGAAGCGGTTGATCACGCCCTTTTCCAGCAGTTCACGGGTTATGTCCACCCCAGCCGCGCTGGCCGCCGCGACCCATAATTCAGCAACTTCCTCGTCGGTGGTGAACTGAAATCCGTACACCAAGCTGAGCTTTTGCAGCGTGCGCATGGTGATGGCCGCCAGAACTCCCAGGTCGGGCACAATCGTAAACAGCCCGCCCAAACCGAAGCCGGCGCCCTCGGCGGCTGCCATTTTCATTCCCGCGCGGATGGTTTGCTGCGCGACGGCGTCCAGCCGGTCGATGGGTAAGCTGAACAGCCCTTCGTAAGTCTCCACCGGAAGTTCATGCGCGCTCCGCAGTTGAAACAAGAACTGCTCGGGATCGACCCTGATGGTTTCGTAGGCGCGAGTGAGTCCGGAGCGCAGCGCGCCCTCGACTCGCCGCATCAGCCAGGAAGTAGTTGGCGTCGCATCGTCCATGAGGTCTCTCTTTTCCAAAGTACGTTTCAAATCGTGCTTTGAAGGGGCATGGCTTCAGCATGCCGTCCCGAGCTAAAAAATGCGGGCTTTAGCCCCTGAGGGGATGAACTGCTTTCTTCTTGTGTGAAATAAGCCCATCTACTTTTCAATTATAGTTCGATGCGCGGACGGCAGCCCGCTGCCGCAGTTGCGCCCAACGCCTAACCGCTCTCGCGATGAGGCGTCGCCTTGGCCCAGAACCGCTCCGCTGCCGCAGTTGCGCCCAACGTGCTAGCATTCAAAAGACATGCCTTCAGGAAAACTGCAAATCGTTCCGCTTGGTGGCCTTGGCGAATTCGGCATGAACTGCATGGCCATACGCTGGGGCGACGACATTATCGTGATCGACGCCGGGCTGATGTTTCCCGAGGCCGAGCTCTTCGGCGTCGATATCGTGGTCCCGGATCTCACCTACCTCACCGCCAACCGCGAGCGCGTGCGCGGCGTAATCCTGACGCATGGGCATATGGACCATATCGGCGCCGTTCCCTGGCTGCTTTCGGAGTTGAACGTGCCGGTCTTTGCCACCGAGTTCACGCTGGCTTACGTCGAGGACAAGCTGGAAGAGCACGGGCTGCTGGATAACGCCGTACTCAACGAGATCCGCCCGGGAGAGAGCTTTCGCCTAGGCGCCTTCACCATTCAACCTATCCAGGTGACGCACAGCCTGGTCGATTGCGTGGCTTTGGCCATTCACACGCCGCTCGGAGTGCTGATCCACACCGGCGACTTCAAGGTGGACCCGACGCCGACCGATAACCGTCTCTTCGATTTGCACGCCTTCGCCGAATACGGCAAGCAGGGGGTGTTGGCGCTGTTGCAGGATTCGACGAACGTCGAGCGTCCCGGCTATACGCCGAGCGAGCAGGCCGTGCGTCCGCGCTTCGAGCAGATTTTCTCTTCCGCCCAGCGCCGCATCTTTATTACCTGTTTTTCGTCTTCCATTCATCGCATCAAGCTGGCGCTGGATTTGGCTTTTCGACACAACCGAAAGGTTGCGCTGCTGGGGCGCTCGATGGTCGAATCCACCGAAATCGCGCAGGACCTCGGCTACATCACCATCCCCGACGGCCTGCTGATTAACCCCGGTCAAATCAGGGACTATGCGCCCAGCCAAGTCATGATCCTGATCAGCGGCACGCAGGGCGAGCCAATGTCTTCGCTGTCGCGCGCGGCGCTCGACAATCACAAGCATGCCAAAATCGAAGCGGGCGACACCGTCGTACTTTCTTCGCGCATCATTCCCGGCAACGAAAAGGCGATCTATCGCGTCATCGATCATCTCTTCCGCCGCGACGCCAAGGTTTTCTATGAAGACGGGACGAAGCCGCCCTTGCACGTCAGCGGTCACGCCAGCCAGGAAGAATTGAAACTGCTCATCAACCTGGTGCGGCCGAAATACTTCATTCCGATTCACGGCGAGTATCGGCAACTCAAGCTGCATGCGGCGCTGGCGGCCTCGATGCCTGGAGCCGTCGGCAGTATCTTCCTGCTGCAAAGCGGTGAGATTCTGGAATTCGACGAACTGGGCGCGCGCAAGAGCGGCACCGTGCCGGTCGGACGCATTTGCATCGACTCCGGTTCTACCGGCGACGTGGTGGAGGAGTTGATCATCAGCGATCGCCGTCATCTCAGCGAAGATGGTTTCGTGCTGCCAATTCTGGCGATCAACAAGATTACCGGGGTGGTCGAGAATCCGCCGGAGATCGTGATGCGCGGCTTTGCCGGCGCCCCCTCGGATAACGGCTTTGTCGAGCAGGCACGCCAGGTTGTGCTGGCAACCTTGGAGCAATCGACGCCCGAGGAAATGGGCGACTACGGCGTCATCAAGGAAAAAATCCGCCAGGACCTCAAGCGCTTTATCGCCAAGAATACGCAGCGACGTCCCTTGATCATGCCCGTCATCCTGGAAATCTGAGGCTCGCCGGATTCGCGGAAGATATATCACGGCGAAGCCGGCGTTGGCAGGCTGCGAAAAAACTGTTCTCAGAGGTGTCATCCTGAGCGAGCCGGGGTCCCCGGCGACGGCCGCTTTTGCCGTTGCTGGGGTGGAGGAGCGAAGGATCTGCTGTTTGCGCGTGTAGAAAAATAAAGCAGATCCTTCGGTCGCGCAAAACCGGCGCGACCTCAGGATGACACTGCTACGAGTTTTTCCGCAGCCTCTTGGCGCCCTTCTGGATATGACCAGCTTTCCAGTTGCGAAAAGTGGAGATCGCCAGCACCGCCGGAGCACGCGCATTGCTCGCGGGCTGCTCTTCGCCTTGGTGATGCTGGTGGCCATCTACGCTCCCCTGAAGCACCATCTCAGGGCGGCATCGGTACTCTGGGCGTTGCAGAGCCCGGCGGGCGAAAGCTGGGTCGAGCGCAAGGTCGCGCGGATCGGCTCCAATCCAGTGCGCACCGAGACCCGGACGATTCCGGACTCCACGCCGATCGCGGCCCGCTTCTACTATCCGGTCGGGCACGCCAACGCCCCCGCGGTTATCGTGCTGCACGGAGTGCATCACCTCGGCATCGAGGAGCCGCGACTGGTTGCCTTCGCTGCGGCGCTTTCCTCGCACGGATTCCTCGCCATCACGCCCGAGTTAAACGACCTGGCTGATTACCGGGTTACTCCAGAAACCATCCAAACGATCGGCGAGTGCGCGCGCTTTGTCCGCCAGAGTTCGGGCAAGCCGGCGACGATCATCGGCTTGAGCTTCGCCGGAGGCTTGTCGCTGATGGCTGCCGCGCAGCCGCGCTGGCGCGATGACATTGGGTTGATTGTCGCGGTCGGCGGCTATGATGATCTGCAACGCGTCCTGGAATACTATGCCACCAACGTCGTCACCTGGCCTTCCGGAAAGGTCACCCAGCTTCCGGCGCATGAGTACGGCCCCCTGGTTGCCGTTTACGACTACCCCGGAGAGTTTTTCCCGGCCCGCGATGTGGCCGCCGCCCGCACCACTCTTCGCTATCTGCTCTGGGAGGACCGGACGCGGGCGCAGGCGGAAGCCAGGCGGCTTACCCCGCAAGGAGGGCAGCTCATGGAGTTGCTGTTCCAGCACCATATCGACACGCTGTCCCCTGTGCTGCTGCGCGGAGTTCGCAAGTATCACGATGAACTGGCCGCGCTTTCGCCGCACGGGCATTTGGCAGGCTTGCAGGCATCGGTTTATCTGTTGCACGGCGCGGCCGATAATGTCGTCCCCGCCAGCGAAACCCAATGGCTCGAGCGTGACGTGCCCAGGCGTTCGTTGCGCATGGCGCTGATCTCTCCCGTGGTCAGCCATCTCGACCTTGAGAGTTCGCCGACGCTCGCCGACAAACTGAAACTTGTACACTTTATGTCAGACTTCCTGCAGGACGCCGAATCTCCGGCTGCGGCACAAGGGGTCAAGGCTCCTTAGCCGGGAAGTCAACTTAGAATAGAGACAGTTCCATTGCCATGGTCACATTAAAAGAAATCGAGAAAGCACGGGAGCGGCTAGCCGGAGTCGCGGCTCGTACCCCGCTAATCCGGTACTATGCGGCGCCATCCGACCGCCCCAAGCGCTCGGCTGAGCCCGAAATCTATCTGAAGACCGAAAATCTCCAGCCTACCGGAAGCTTCAAGTTGCGCGGCGCCTACAACAAGATTGCCTCGCTCACCGAAGCAGAGCGGAAGCGCGGGGTAGTGACCCACTCCAGCGGCAATCACGCGCAGGGTGTCGCTTATGCCGCCCGCGCCATGGGAATGCGCGCCGTGGTCGTAATGCCGCGCAATTCCAGCAAGATGAAGCAGGAGGCGGTGGCGGCCATGGGCGCCGAAGTAGTCCTCGTCGGCCCCTCCAGCCGCGAACGCCGGCAAAAGTCGGAAGAACTTGCGGCACAGCACGGCTATGTCCAGGTCCCGCCCTTCAACGACGAGCAGGTGGTCGCGGGGCAAGGCACCATCGGTCCTGAGATTCTTGAGGACCTCGCCGATGTTGACCTCGTGTTGGCGCCCATAAGCGGGGGCGGCCTCGTTACCGGCATCGCCGCCGCCATGAAGCTGAGCGGATCACATGCAAAGGTGGTAGGCGTCGAGCCGGAACTGGCAAACGACGCGCAACAGAGCTTCCGCACCGGCCACATCGTCGAGATCGCACCTGAGCGCGCCGGCAGCACCATTGCCGACGGCCTGCGCGGTCAATCCGTGGGCGAGATCACCTTCGACCTGATGCAAAAATACGTTGACGACATCGTCACGGTGAGTGAAGACGACATTCGCCGCGCCATGCGGACGCTCATTTGCCAGGCGCATATCCTGGCCGAGCCCAGCGGCGCGGTGGCGTTTGCCGCCTGCCTGTTGCACGGCGATAAACTGCCGCACGCCCGCAAAATTGTGGCCGTGGTGAGCGGAGGCAACACCGAACCGCAATTGCTGGCCCGCATCATCTACCCCGAAGGAGAAGCAAAGGAATGAATGCCTGGTGCGCGGGGTCCCCACTACGCGCCGCGCGGTTTGGTCAAGCTGCGCCATTCGTAGCAAACGGCTCACTTGGTCGGGTGGCCCATTCAAGCCGGGGTCCCCGGCGAGGCTCGGCTCGCTGGGGTGGAAGCCTTCTGTTGGCTTGAGTGGGGTAGTTTTGTCGGGCGGTCCGCAGTTTGATAATGATTGCCGGGTGCCCCAGGTTCCGCGCCGTCGAGCACTCCTTTGAGACGCGCCGCGCGGTTTGGTCAAGCTGCGCCATTCGTAGCAAACGGCTCACTTGGCTGTTCGGGGTCACCGGCGAGCCCTGCTCGTTGGGGTGATTGATCGGCGCTAACCTGGGGTGGTCAAGTCACCTGACCTTTTGGTTTTCGACAACAGAAACAAAAGGTGGCTCGACTTCGCTCGCCATGACAAACTGATATTTTA
>Ga0187872_10001837_pt1 | contig 20362 bp, 21 predicted proteins | sample June2016WEW_16_4_FD_132973 | JGI IMG/M metagenome (GOLD analysis project Ga0187872, IMG submission 132973) | Peatland microbial communities from SPRUCE experiment site at the Marcell Experimental Forest, Minnesota, USA - June2016WEW_16_40 | ecosystem: Environmental > Terrestrial > Soil >...
ATGGATAGTTAACTGGCTGGTTAGCAACCGAAACAGCGGGCGAACTCGGATTCACGTTAGGAGTCGAAGGCGGTGCCAACCCCACCACGGCAGACAGTTGCGAGGTACGAGTTCCGGCAACTGGTAGACTTTGCCCAATCTGGTTAGGGATTTGCGTGAAAGCATACACGTTGTACGAATTTCCCCGTTGCAGGTCATTCTTAATCTGAAGCGGGTATGGAGAACTCGGGCGGTATCGCTCTTTCCACGCAATAAACGACAAGGTGAAGTCCACAAGAAATGGAGCCTCGGCGTTCTGCGAAAGTTCTAAGCTCTCAAACATACCCGACCAAATGAAATTTCCAACGGTAAGTTCCACGTCTTGTTGCATCTTGATGCGGCGGCGAGCGAAGTCGGCAGCCAGCGGACCCTCGTTTATCTGCTCCCCCTCAAACCAATACCCATTATTTTCAAAAACAACCTGAAGCTGTTCCATATTACGGTAGGACTGGGTGTACTGCTGGTATAGATCGGTGGTGCCGAACGCCCAGTATTGCCCCGCCGTCTTCCCGACGAGCGTGATCTGAACCATGTCCTCGCCCCAAACACCAAACTGCCAGCCAGCACGGGCGAATGCCTGTGCATCAAGCGTCGAGCGACTAACTTGAACCTGAGAGGGGTTGATAAGGAATCGATATGTTGCACTCGTCGTTGGATCGGGGGTCCCCGTTGCGCTCTGCCCACGATTCAGGATGCGGATATACACGTAGTCCACATAGGGCTTCAACGCGGCATGGATGTAGAAATCAGAATACTGAACAATGTTGGGTTTAGCCGCTTTGCCGTGCGTGTAAGTCTGATTGACCGCAGAGCCAATCGCGGTCGGATTTATGGGAACGGGCAGGATGCGCTTCTCCCCACGAATGGGAAGTGTCTTCACCGAAGTTCGGGTGTTGCCGCCCGCCGCTTGGGACTGTACGTCGCTGATGTCGTTTGCGTTTGCCATTATGATCCTGTAGACGGCCCGGGCGGTAACGCGCTCGGGATCGCCATTGGTGCCTTACGAGTGTTGATCGGGGCATTTGTTACCGTGGGAGCTGATGGGGCTATCGGGTAGTAATACGCCGTGAGTGTCTTCTCTACCTGAAACGTGAAGTGGAAAATCCATTGGAACGGCTTTTCGGCGTCCATCGTCCATGAGAGAGATTTGAAGTACCCCAGATACAGGTTGTTTCTGTACGACATCACGACGTACCCCTTTGACCGCACGTCGTTGTTTCGGGCATTCTGCTGGAAGGTGGTGGCACCAGTCGATATTTGCCACACATTGGGGGCGGTTTGTGATTGATTCGCTTGAGTGGGGCTAGCTGGTGTGGAGTTGAACCACACGTTCCCATTCATCTGGAACAGCTTTAGGAACTCGACGAATCCGTCCTGTGCCGCCACGCGGTATGCCTCGGGATTGGCGGCTATCTGCTTTTGGGCTTGCGGGTCCTTGGCAAGCGCCCTCTGAACGGTAGCGAGCATGTCATCCGTAGGTTTGGCTGTGCTGAAATAATCAGTGACCCCAAACGCATTCATGAAAACACCAGTCGTAGCCGTGCCCTGTATGGTGTCAGCGGCCATACCCCAAAAAGTGACGTGCATCCCCGTGCGCGTGGGCGTGCGAGTGAAAACGTGCCTGCTCAAAACACTCCATTGGGACATGGAGGCATTCAAGTTCATCGTGATGGGCTTCTGCGTACTAGGGTTGACCAGCAGCGAATTCGTCGATTTGCTCAAGTACACGCGGAACGACACTGGGAGCACGAGCCCACCATTAGACGTGCTGCCCATACTATTGCGAACACGCTGATTCCCCGTAATTAAATTCTGATCTTGGTACCACGGGGTTTGGCTCATGGTGCTGTCAGTAACCTCAAGATTCAAGGAAACGGCACTCGCTTCATTTGTGGCCGTACCACTGATGTTGGTCGGAGCCGCGAGAGGCGTGGCGGCGGGTACATTAAATCCGAGATTCGTCACCTGACTCGCGTCTCCAGTGCCTCCTGTTGATCCCGGGTCCCCCTGTGGCCAGCCCGCAATCGTTCCTTGAAACGTAAGCTTGTTCGGGGAAAGAATCTGAAGGGCGGAGGTAACGGGGGTCGAACCACTTGCGATTGCACCCAACTTTGTAGATAGGTTGACACCCAAAGATGCGGCGACATTTTTTACCCACGTCGGATCATTCGGTGCGAGGATCGCACCTATTGCACTCAGTGGTGTCTGGTTTGGACCATAGCTGAAAGTCTTGCTGTCCCCGTTCAAGATGTGCTTTGCTTGAGCTTGCAAGGCGATCATCCCTATTTCGGAGGTTCCGTAGATGGTATGACCCTGACTGTCCACACCGAAGCCTACGTTCCCGTTTTGCAGTAAGCCGGGGTTATTGGTGATGTTCGGGATGGAACCCGTCACGTTGTACCCGTTCGCCAGCGCAATGGCGGCTGCGAGACTGTGGGTGATCGGATTGGATGATGTGATGGGCATTAGAAGATTCCACTCAAGCTATCCGCTCTCCCTGTGTGCCAGCCGGGTTGCGGACCAGAGGGGGTGGGGGCGGTGACATTCGCAGGACCCGGCCTATTGCGGGAGGATTGGTCCCGTCCTGTTTGAATTCGTGCATCGTCCAATGTCTGTGCTAAGTGTGTCACCTCAGCGGAATTCTGTTGGACGTTTATGGTGACGATATTGTTACCCTGCTCGTCCGTGCCCTTTCGCGCCTGCTTGAGAGCAATCAATTTGTCAAACAGTTCTTTTTGATCCTGATACATGTCGTCTGTTATGGTGTAGGTTCCCTTAGCAGTATCTTTTTGAGCGTGCATTGCGTCTAACATTTCCGTAAGGGGTGGTAACATGTTTTGAACCTCGCCACCAGAGATGTCGATCATGTTTTGTACATCTTGGGGTCCTATTCCCGAACCCGCGCCCGCATGAAGCCTCTGTTCTAATGTCACCTTTTTTGCTTCTTCATTTCTTAGTTGCTCTTCGAGGTCAGCTTTAGCGGGGCCTTTCGCCGTGATGAGCTTCATCTTGATGCCCTCAATTCGCATCTCATTGGCTTGGGCGGCAAAATCAAACTGATCCTTATGCTGCTTTATCAGGTCCGCAGCCTTTATCTCGTCTTTCCCGCTCACACTCCCCGGCATTAAATGAAGAATTTTTTGAATGATAGAAGTGATCGTGGTGAAATACATACTGAAGGCTTGTGCAAAAATGTCCGCCGTGCTCTGTGTCACGGCACCTGCTTCACGGGCGACATCTTCTAGCCGCTTTTTGTCACGCTCTCTCTTCTCCGCTGTCTCGGCGTCTTTGAGCGTGTCATTCATGTTATACGCCGCTTCGACCTCTCGAACTTGGCCTTTCCTAAGGGTTACGAATTTTCCTTCTAATCCATTTGGCCCTTTATCCTTACTCCATCGGCTGATGGTGTCACGAAAGGATTCCCCGGGCTTCTGTTTGGCTTCTTCGGGCATGGCCTTTATGTATGTGTCGTACATCGCTTTTGCTACGTCCTCATTGCCCAAAGCCGTTTTTAGCCTAGCTGTACTTTGGTCATCCTGTTGTTGCTGTAGGTCACGAAGGAATGTGGGGGACTGGCCGAGCATGGTCTGAGCCGCCAAAACTCTCTGATCCGAGGCGAGCGCACCCTTCTCTACCAAATCTTGAACACTTATGTGCGTTATATCCGACAGTTTTCTCAAAGCCGTGTAATTCTCGTTGGCCTGCACCTGTGCGTTTTTGCCGAGACTTGTCTGTATGGCTTGCATGTCTAGGGGTTTGACGCCCCCAGCCGCGTAACCCGCCATCGCATCCGCCCGTTGTCGTTCGTTATATGCTACCTTAAGAGCCCCGGCTGCGGATGTCCATTTGAGGGAGTCCTTGTCCTCGGGGTGTAGTGCTTGCTGAACCGTCATCATATCGCTTAATCGGCTCATTCCCCCGGGTTTGCCCAGTTCACTCTTTACGGTCTCAAAGTCTACCTTCACACCCGCCCTATTGAGTGCTTCAGCAGCCTTGCGAGCTTCTTTATCGGAAGTTATCTGCTGCTCATCGGAAAACTCTTTCGCCAGAGTCTCATCGGGGTGTGTGAAAGATTTCATTCTCCGCTGTTCCATCGTGAGATAAATCTGCATACTGGCGTCACGCTTCGGATCACCAACAATTAACTTCATACTTGCCTGAAGGTCTTCCGCAGTCTGGCGACCTGTCATGCTAAGGGCACGCAGTACGCCCGAGCTTTCGTCAAGGGATTTGTTCATGCGGTCGAACTGACCCGTGGTTTCCTCCAGAATTGAGATGTATTTGAGCGATGAAATCCCCGCCGTCTTGAAGTCCTTGTTCAAGTTGACCATGAAATCCGAAGTCGCATCTATCCCCTCACGGTATTGTGTGATTAGCTTCATCTGGAGCGCAATCGACTGTTGGTCGGTTAACCCCGCTGTGCGACCCGTAGTAGCGGCAACTTTCTGAATAGCCCCGAACGATCCCGGAGCAAACTCCCCCACACCAAGCCTACCAAAAGGCCCAGTTTCTTCAGTCAACTCACCCACGTCATAACCGCTTTCTATCACGGCTTGCGCCATCTTGATGTTTCGGTCGTAGTTAAGCCCCAAGCGGTTGAACGCTGGAGTCAAGTTTTTGCGAACGTTAAGGAGGGTTTCCGCACCGCCTGCCCCAGTGCCGCCTGCCGCCACCGCCCCCGCCCCCGCAAGTATCCCGCCGCTAGCGAGAGTCTCGGCTTGCCTGTTCATCTCGACGTTCTTGTCCCAAACCATCACCACTATGTCTTTTACCGCTTCGGCAATCGCCAACGGAAGGGCGAATTGACCCGCCATTGCCATTGCCCCACCCGCCATACCCTCCACAAGCCCTCCGCCCGTCAGTTTTCCCATCAACCCCGCTCTGGGAGCCGCACCTGCTTGCTGAATCTGACCCATCGTTTCCCTTATATCAGCGGTAGAGCCCAACTGACTCTTTACGTCTTTCTTACGCATTGCCGCCATCGCCGCCCAATCGACAGCACCCGTTCCCGTTCTTTTCAACCTAATGTGGCCCGTTTTCTCCAAATCCACTAGAGCCGCTTGAGCCATACCGCGCTTGGCTTCCCGTTCTTCCGTTACGTTCTCCCGCTTTATCCTTGCGGCTTCCTTCAATTTCATGGCCCCAATGCCCAACTTGGCAAACTTTTCGAACCTGCCTTCTTTCATCAAGCCTGCATCGATCAAGTTTTTACGGGTGGTGCCTACGGCTTGACTTATTCTGCCCATTCCTCTTGGCAGTTTTGCTGTGGTGGTGGCTAACCGACCCATCGCCTTTCCCGCCTCATCCAAAGTTTTTGCGTACTCCGCCACAGCGTCATCGGACTTATTAAAGGCTTCTTCCGCAGTGGCTCCGAGTTTTCTTTGTGCCGCCTCCATTCTGTTGATCTGTGCGGTCAAACCAGTGGTTTGCGTCGTGTTGTCTTTAGTCCTGTCCCTCATCTCCTTGAGAAGTATTATCATCTTCTTCAAGGAATCTTCGGTATGTTTATAGCTCTTATCCTGCAATAGATTCTTAGCAAGTTCTCTGGTTTTATCAGAGAAGCCCTTGATGGCTTCAGTAGCATCATCAGTGAATAGGATGACGCCTCGCACATCGTCATGAAACTTTTTGATTTTCTTGCTGACGGTCTCTATTGACCCAGCCTGCTTGTCGGTCGCGGCTGTCATGAGTGTAAGGGCCTTTGTCAGGTCTTCAATAGTTCGCTGCAAGGCAATGTTATGTTGGTTGAGCGAAGCTAGATTGGGGTCAAGTGGGTCCCCTCCCCCACCACCCGCAGGGGGAGCACCACCGCCCGGAGGAACACCACCGCTAAAAGCGCCCATTTACTTACTTCTTCTCCTCGGTGGGAAGCGACCCGTCAATCTCTGGGTCGTATAACTTCGCCACCGATTCTTGAACTATCTGCTCTGTTGCCGCCTCGATCTGTTGCCGTGCCTGTTCCATCAGGCGAGCTTCGACCTCAGTCATAAGAGTGGCCTCAGGCAAACCCATCCTCAGTTGATCCTCGATGCGCTGCGAATGCGTCATGAGAATCTTCCAGAGAATCTCGGGGATTTCCTCGCCCCACCCCCTAATTAGGTTCCGCAAAACAACCTGAACGTCCTTGACGACCTTCCTCGGCTTCCCGTCCTCGTCAACCGTATCGGTCGGATCAACCACGAGCCGCTGTTCTTGAGTCAGGTTCCGAAGGCTCTTGCCGTTGATCCAACTAATCGCTCGGGACAGGATTTCGATTTTCACCGATTTGATCCAACTGTAGCCTTTCTGCCCCTCTACTGCCAATAACGCCGCCATTTCGTCGTTGGTCGGGATATTTGAAATGCGGAGCTGAACTTGCTTGCCGTCCTTCATTTTGATCGTGAGAATCTCTTCGATATCCTCGATTCCGAACCCTGTGAGCCCCGCAAGTACCTCATCGAGGGATAAGGGGCTTTCTTCTGAATGAGATATAATCTCGGCTTGTGCCTGCTTGACTTGTTCTTCCACAAAACGCTCCTATGTTATTGGTTATTCGACTGGTTAGTCGAGTTTTCGGTGAGATTCTCTTCAAGCTTCTGCATCACCTGTTCATGTTTATCGACGCCATCAAGGTAACCCTTAAGCTCCCTCAAGTCGCCCTTGACTGTCGTGCTTTCGAGTGCATGGCCCCAACCGTCGTCGAGCGACTCCGAGGTTTGTTTCAACTGTTTTGGCATGGCTGCCTCCTGAATAACCAACCCGCAGGCGGAAACCTGTAAATCACTAGCTATTGGGGAATTCTAGCGGGGCAAAAGAAAACCCCACAGGAAAAGCCCCTGTGGGGTAATACTTGGATTTTTGAGGAAAGGGGATCAACCCCGCGCTGGTCTACCCCTTGTATTCATCCAACCACTTTCGAGTCTGTTCCCATTCACTATCTCTCGTCGTCGATACTGGGAAGCCCCCCGCTTCTGCCCATATAAAGAAAGCGGATATCATACCGCTGAGCACTGTCAGGCCCAGCCAGACTGGAAAAATCCAGCTCTCGAACTCACCGCAAACACCTGCTGACATCATGGTTCCCGCAATAATAGCGACAACGGGTATCATGAGAAACCAACCGATTGCGCCAACCACAATACCCACGAGGAAAGCCCCTAACAAATCAGACGGGGAAACTGAGCCGCAATAGTGATTAAACCGTGGAACGTTAGGTTCAATCGAGAGAACTTTCGACCCCGGTACACCCGCACCGTCCGCGTAGATCCTGACTCTAAGTTTACCGCCTTGAGAAAGCAACGCTGTTAGTTCATCCATACCACTATTATACCCAAAAACGGGCTGAAAACTATAGGAATTTTTGGACTATTTTTCCTTTGTTTTCAACAACTTAGTTTCTGTACTTCAAAAATCGGGCAACTTTGGAATCAAGGACAACTTCTCGACGTTCGCGTTCCTTGTTTCGGTCTATCACGGGCGGGGTTTTCCCCTTCTTGAGGGCCGCTTGGCGTTCCCGCATTTGCGCCTCGGTGAGAAACTCCTTCCGCTCATCGACGACGCCGAGCTGCCCCGTGGTGTTGCGAGCCCTACGAGCCTCGGCAATCTTCTTCTGCCGCTCTATCTCCTCGGTTTCCATCTGTTCCGCCAGTTTGTCCATGTATTTCTCGTGCTTGTCACCCTTGATCATGGCGTTCATCTCCCGCATCAATTCTTCTGTGGATGACCCACCGCCGTGTGCCCAGCCATCATCTGTGGGCTTTTCCTCACTCCGAACTACAAGAGACCACGGCTCCATGGAGTTCGTTTCCAGAGACCGAGCAATTCTCTTCAGGTCCGCCACTATAGGTTCCGCACCTTTTCCAGCGTGCGGACGAACGGTGAGTACGGCATTCCAGTTCTCGTCCAACCGTTTCTTGGCTTGCTCGCGGTAATTGCAGAGGCTCGCCCACACCCGCACCTGATTGGGTGGGGTCTGGATTCGAATAGTCTTTCCATCGGGCATGTTGACCACCCGATTCTCGTAATTGGTGATCTTCACTCCCTTGCTGAACCAGAGATTCTCGGACATCTGGGTACTGCAAAAGGCTGACAAAAATGGGGATAGTGATAGATCGCAATCCGTCATCTTGCGGATGATCTCGATCAGCGCATAGACCTCAGGTGCGGACATAGCCTCAACTTCTGCGGCGGTGAAGGAAGTCCCCAACAGGATCATATTGAAAATAAAGTCATCGGGGTTTTTGATCCACCGCCTGAGTTGGTTTCGCTCGGAGGGGTGAACTCCCCTAATCCAACCAACCTGCTTGTCGCCAGCCATTAGTGGGCGGATGCGGGCTCCCATTTCCAGAAGCTCTTCGCAATTCTCGGAGACCTTTTCCCGCACGGCGGCGAGGTACTCGGTTGGGGCGGGTCTATCTGTACCACTTTGAATCCGCTCCAGTAGGTCCCTTCCTGTGGGTATGGGGCCGCGAGCGATAGGTCGGCGTGTGGGTTCCTTTTCAAACTGACCGCCGAGGACGGCACGGTTGACCCTCTTGCCCGGGTTTTCACGCTGCCAAGCCTCTACCGCGCTTTTATAGTCGGCCATTGAATTTTGGGTCCTCACTCAGATCGGGCGTAGCGGGGGTGGCTCCCCTAAGCTTCGACCCCTTCAGGATTGCCCTTTCAAGCTCACGGGTCTCCCGAAGCTCTTCCTTGCCGTACTTGCTTTCGAGCAATTCCTCGGCTCGCCTAAAGGCTTCGTCTTCCTGATTACGAAGCTCCTTTTCGACGCGATGGGCATACCGTAGGGGCTCAGGGGCCTTGTACAACCCCATGGTTTTGAAAATGCGGGGCGCAGGGAGGCTGCCTTTGTACACCAAGAAAATGCGGTCGATGATTGAGATCGGTATCGTGGCGAAAACCTTGATCGCCTCATCCACACTGTTGAATTTCTTCAGTCGTTTATCTTCAGACACTTCCACCAAAGCGTGGGCAAGGATTTGCCGCCTACGGTCGAGCTTCGGGACGGGCTTGAGCCCGAACTCCTCCCTCCAGTGGAGGGGTTTGAACCAAAATTTGTACTTGAGAACCGCAACCTCAACAGTATTATCCATACACCATTCAAACGGGAAGCGCGAACTTGTGGAATCGCCGTCAGTGTTTAATACGCGAAACCCGAAAACTTGGGTATTAGGGAGTAAGCAACAACCGACTGTAGGCGGTGGGTTTTAACTCACCTTTTCCCCACCGCCTGATTTTTCAAAGGTGAGAGAAAACAGGTGATATGATTTTAGCTGTTCTGATCCACAACCTTCTTTACCACGGCGACGTGTATCTGGAAGCCTTCCGCAAAACCAAGCACATTCTTCAACAGGTGAGTAGTTCCGACTTCCCCAAGAGCAATACGGACGAGCACCCCGAATATTGGAATGTGCTCTATACCATTTGCCTCTACTACAACAAGCATGGGGTGCTGCCGCCGAAGCCGAAGTCTGTGCTGGAATTCTCGCAGGAAGCGGATGAGTTCGAAGTCCGCAATTGGCTTGAAGTCATGCGCGGGGCATTGAAGGAGATCAGGGAAGCGGACGAAGGCGCACTTCGCGCAAACACTGACCCCAATGTCGTAATAGGTAAAACGATCTACTATGGACGCCAATTGCTTGTTCGTGCGGCCTGTGAAGTAGGTCAGCTCGTCGCAAGGCTGGAGCCAAGTTCCATATCCCCCGCACACGGTAAAGAAGCGAAGGCGGGTGTGAACGACGCCAAGCGAGAAATGCAGAGAATATTGAGCCGAGACATTGGTCCCGGGTTAGGTGTGGTTGAAGGCGTGTGGCAGGAGAATGTGGATTATATCGCTATGGGGCTTGAAGAAAGGTTGGGACCTAAGAAGCTCCGCATTAACAGTGGGATGCCCCAAATCGACAACAAGTTTGTCATGCGGGTCGGCAAGACGCTCGTCATTGTAGGAAACTCGGGCGATGGAAAATCCCTCCTCACCAACAGCATCATCTACAATATGGCTTGCGCGGGAGAGCGCATCCTCTACAATGCATTGGAGTTTGACACGCCAGAGGTTTGGGAAATCCTGTCATTCATGCACGCACGGAATTTTCCTGAGAAGCTCCCGCCAATCAGAGATTGGATGCGTCACGACGAGAAAAATAACCCAATCATCACACCGCAAGATAAAGCGGTAATGGCGCGGCTTCTCAACGACATTAAGGCACGCATCAATGTTCCGGGAATCATCGATGTAGTGAGGAAATTTGATCTCGATGACTTCATAGCCTACTATGAGGCCAACGACCCACAACGTGACTACACTGTCGTGGTGATTGACTACGTTTCCCACCTAACACTACCCGGCACTTATCGCAGTGAGAGCGACAAACAGGCAGCGATTGACCAAATGGCTTCCCACCTCATTACGTGGACGCACGAAAAGGGAAAATTTCTATTCGTCACCCCCGCACAGATCGGTAAAACTGCGGCCAAGGAAGCGTCCAAGGCGTGGGAAAAGGCTGACGCCGACGAACGTAACCTTGGTTGTGGCTACACCATCGACTCCATTCTCTACGGTAATGCGCTCAAACAAGATGGCGACCTGATGATCAGCGTCTTCAGTCCCGATGATTTGAAGAGTGCCGATCCCCCTCAAATGAGAGTAAAGTGTCACAAGTATCGCCTGACTGAAAGTTTCGGAACCATCTCCCTAAACGTGGATATGGACCATGGCTGCGTCTACGACCCCACAGTTGGGGGTGGACTAGCACCGACGAAGATGGTTGATGTTGATGATGCACCTGTGACGCGGACGCGGGATGAAAACATCATCGACGATGCATTGGAGAACTAAAATGTCGAAACATGACGAAGACGACGATCCACTTTTTCCTGACGGCTATGTCGGTCTCCGCAACGGTCTACTTGAACATATCAACGCGGGCTGCTTCATAGGCTACGACTTGAGCGTCTATGTCTACCTCCACTACATAGCCAAATGGCAAACTGGCATCGCCTACACCTGTGCCAGCGCAATAGGTGAGCACCAGAAAATCCCCACCACCAGCGTCAACAACTCCCTCCACAGGCTGCGAGAGAGGGGGTATATCAACTACCCCAAAGGAAAGGGGAAACACGGACTCTACTTGATAGCGATTAACAAGGCTGTTCCGACAGCAGGTGTGTTGACGGGATACAGGTTAGATGCCTTTTCTGACAACAACTTAGAGTCTTTCACGTACACCAGTCCAAACGGTGATCGTGCTGAGGCGGTGCTGAAGCGGTGCGGAGACCGTGCGGAGACGGTGTTGATGCGGTGTGGAGACGGTGTGCTCACGGTGCGTATACCAGACAATATAGACAATAAAGACAATATAAACGGGAAGACGGAAGAAGACGAAACGAAAGAAAAAGCGTTCGCGTTCAGCACGGATGACGATATATGAAACCTGATGAGATAAGAGCTGCTGGCAGATTTTTCAAACTACTAGGTGAACCTGATAACCACAAAAACGATGTGGTTGCTTGGGCTCGTGTCATGAGAGATTGTCTGAACGAGACCAAGTATGACCTGCAAACCTTTGCGGAATTCCTTGACTACGCTGTCAACACGGACAAGTACGCTACGGAGTACCTGCGAATAGCTAGTGACCCGGCTGGGAGCTTGAAAAAGAACCTTTCCAGCTTGACACGTTTTTTTGAGGCATATAAAGCACGGAAGGATGCCATGGTTAAGCGTGAGGCCGAGCTTAATCCTAAACCTCCTGTACTACCGAAAATGGTGCGGACGTGTGACCCTAATTGTACTTGGTGCCATGGTAGTGGTCGTTCCAATCCCCATCGCCCGGGTGGAGCGTGTGAGTGCAACCATTGGTTTATCGATGGGAAGAGCGTCAGCCTCTACGATTACGATGTCGCTAGGGGGGTCAATTTCAGCACCACCGACCCGAAGTTGATCGAAACATTGAAAGAAATCAAATAGGAAAATATTTTCCCAACGTTATCGTAAAAACAGAAAATATCTCTGACGAAAAATCCAACAACACAGGCGAAATGAAAAAACGTTTGTGAAACATTCCTCCAATCTCGAACGCTAGTACATCGAGCAAATAAATTTTCGCATTCATACTGACCTCGTAAGGAACCGCCATAATGCCGTACAAGATGTCGCCGTACCAACAGTACATTCACAAATCTCGCTATGCCCGCTGGGTACCAGAACTTAACCGAAGAGAAAATTGGGACGAGACCGTTCATCGTTACATTGATTTCTTCAAACCACGCATCCCTGAAACTGACCGCGAAGCAACTGCCGCAGAACTGGAGCAGGCAATACTCCACATGGAGGACATGCCTTCCATGCGTGCCCTCATGACCGCAGGCGAGGCTCTGAGAAAAGACAACTGCGCTGGGTATAACTGCTCCTACATCGCCGTCGATGACCCCCGAGCTTTCGATGAAGCGATGTACATCAGTATGTGCGGCACGGGTGTCGGCTTCAGCGTTGAACGCCAGTACGTCAACCAAATGCCGATTATCGCGGAGGTGTTCTACCCCACGGATACCGTCATCAAGGTGAGAGACTCGAAGATCGGGTGGGCGTCCGCCCTTCGCCAACTCATAAGCTTATTGTATGGTGGGTTGATTCCCCAATGGGACCTATCCGCTGTTCGGCCCGCAGGCTCAATCCTAAAAACTTTTGGTGGGCGAGCGAGCGGTCCTGAGCCGTTGGATCGTCTCTTCAAATTCACCGTAGCCCTCTTTCAGAATGCCGTTCGTGATGGTGCTCGCAAGCTTAACTCCATAGAATGCCACGACTTGATGTGTATGATAGCGGACGTAGTGGTCTGCGGCGGCGTGCGTCGGTCGGCCATGATTTCGCTCAGCAACTTGAGTGATGACCGTATGCGGAACGCCAAAACAGGAAAATGGTACGAGGATGATGTAACTCCATGGCGTCGGCTCGCAAACAACTCCGTTGCCTATACGGAGAAGCCTGATGTTGAGATTTTCATGAAGGAATTCCTCACCCTGATTGAATCAAAATCAGGGGAGCGCGGCCTATTCAACCGTGAGGGAGCCCGCAAACACATCGCAAAGATCGGTCGCCGTAAGATTTCTTATTTGGTTAACGGCAAGGAAGTTTTCTTCAATTTTGGTCTCAATCCCTGCGGCGAAATTCTTTTACGTCCAAAAGGCTTTTGCAACCTAACGGAAGTGGTTTGCCGCCCCGGAGACACAAAAGCAATTATCAAACGAAAGATTCGCATCGCTGTCATTCTTGGCTGCCTCCAGTCCACGCTGACTGAGTTCCGCTATTTACGCAAGGAATGGCAGAAGAACGCTGAGGAGGAGCGGCTCCTTGGCGTCAGCTTGACGGGCATCATGGACAACCAGATGATGAGCACGAACGGCCCCGCGTTGGAGGCGTTGCTCGACGAGCTTCGCCTGTACGCCATCGAGATTGCGACCGAATGGGCGGGTAAGCTTGGCATCAGTGTCCCAGCGGCAATTACCTGCGTCAAGCCCAGTGGCACAGTGAGCCAGCTTGTTGACTGTTCCCCCGGGATTCACACCCGCTACTCCCGCTACATCTGGCGTGGCGTGCGCGAAGACAGAAAGAATCCCGTGGGTACGTTCCTAAAGGCAATGGGGATCGTATGGGAACCAGAAAAAGACAAGCCGAATGACGTGGATATTTTCTACTTCCCGTTGGAGGCACCCCCCACAACCCTTTGCCGGAATGATCTCAACGCCATCCAGCAGCTTGAATTGTACCTCACGTATAAACAGCACTGGACAGAGCACAACCCATCGTGTACAATTTATGTGAGGCAGCACGAGTGGATAGACGTGTGCGCTTGGGTCTACAGGCATTTCGATATGATGGGCGGTGTGAGCTTCCAGCCCCACTCCGATCACATTTACAAGCAGGCCCCAAACACGGAAATCACCGAAACTGAGTATCAGAAATACAGGGAGAAAATGCCCGCCCTCAATTGGGCGCTTCTTCCTGATTACGAATTAGAAGACATGACCACGGGCACAAAGGAACTCGCCTGTTCAGGGGGAGCTTGTGAACTTGGCATGAATTAAGAGGCTCCATGGAAATCAAGCTGACGTTCAAACTCACTCTTATCAATGAAAGTGTGGAAACCCAAGAAATCTCTGCCCCTGCTGTCAATGACCCCAACATCACAATCGACCAGCAGCAGATGTTGCTGATGCAGCGGATGCTTAACCAATACACTCAGGTCGGGATGCTCCGTCAGCCCGAGAAGAACAAGTTCATTCTGCTGTGCCCCAGCCAGATCGCGTTTATCGAGTGCGAGTTGCCTTCCGTTCTAGTGGCGAATGCCCTCGATGTACCGCCGCCGCCAAGAGGCGGGTTGGTGAGCGGATGAAGTCCCTCATTGTGAAGTCCCTCCTCAAGCAAGCGGCTATTTTCCTGCTGGGTTTTGTGGTTGGGTTTGCGCTGGTGGTTGGGATGGGGCATCGAGCCGCTAAACCCAAGTCCGATCCCGCCAACGTGTGGTGTGATGCCCCACCCGTGGACGGTGCGGGGGCTCCAGCGGCTTGCAATTAGGCAGGCCAAACCATCTGGGCGATCATTTGCTTGGCCATCTCAAAATGCACCGAGAAAAACCGCACGGGTTGAGTCCAATCGCCAAATGAATAGTGCCATTGCAGGGCGATGACATGTGCTAATCCAGTCTCGGACACTTGGTTTCGCCCCATGACGTACCCAGCCCAGCAGGTAGCAATACACCGTGAAACTGGGTCGTATTCATCGCTGGGACACCCGATCTTTAGTAACGCTTCGGGGTCGTTACGGTCGATTACTTCCTTTACGACAATAAAGGCTTTGTTTTCAAGGGCTTCTAGTTGCATGGCGTGTTCTCTGCGTTGACTATCCATACCAAATAATACCGCATTTCCTATCGATTCTGGTGAATTTTGGGGTATAATGGGGGTATGGACAATTTCAGCTACTCACCCAATGGAGTCAAACTCGTAGTCGGCCTCGGTGCGACGATGAGCATCGGCAGCGACCGCTACCCCTACACCGTCGTGGGCTTTAACAAATCAGGCAAGACGATCACAGTGGTGCGCGACAACTTCACCGCCGACAAAGAAGGCGGGCACGACTATTTCGGCACCCAGAAGTGGATTTACACGCCGGGAAACCCCGCCAATGTGGAGACGGCCCGCTGGTCGAACAAGCGCGGCTGTTACCAAATCAAGGGTACGCGCCTAAGTGTTGGAAAACGTGAGGCGTATCAGGACCCAAGTTTCTAGCAAAAATAATTTCAAAATTCCTATCGATTTCGAGCGGGAATTTGGTATAATGGAAGTGGAAAGGGACACGTAACAGGCGTGGTGCTGCACGGCTTGCGAATTGCCCGAATTGGCAGCAGCGCAACAATCTGAGGGGTGAATCGTATGGGCACGAACTAAGCGACGACGACCTAATCTCAAAAGGCTACGGCCTCGGAAACAACGATAAACTGGTCGGCATCAACCGACCCACAACAAGATCATGGGGGTGCGCGGGAAGTCGCTGCGGCACCCCCGCCCTCCCCAACTTTTGATTGTCTAGCAGCGGTCATCAGGACCAAGGCGTCACGTGAGTAGGCTAGGCCAGCCTCCATTACTCACGGACAAGGTGGGAGCGTGAAGCCCCTGTGATCGCCGCCAGTCAATCAAGGATTTATGAAAATTGTCATCGTATCAATTTTCGTGGTTAGCGTTGCGTTTGTCCTGTGGCGCATGTGGGCTGGTGGTATGTTCGAGACAGGACTGGAGCGGGTTCTCGGCTGGACGAAGGCGCAGGAGTTGTAAAAATCCTTCGACTACGGTATTATCTATTGTGTGCCTACGATTACCGCTGCTTGACCGAAAGGGAATGGGCGTGACAGCCTTTAGAGCATGTGTCGTAGCCCCCGTCCCCGAAGGTGTCACCCTTCAAAGGATCGCATGAGGGGGAACCCGCAAGGGTTGGGCCTGTAGCTCAGTTGGGAGAGCATTGCCTTTGCAAGGCAGGGGTCAGGGGTTCGAGCCCCCTTAGGTCCACCAAGTTTAGGTTGTGAGTCTTATGGCAAATAACGCCCTCGACGCGCTGGAGGATGTAGTCGTTCTCGCGTGGCGTGCGTTGGTGCACTGGTACCGTGTCAGGGTTTCGGATAACCCACCTGTTGGAAAGGGGGGATACTCCATCAAGCCCAGATGTGATGTGATCGACATCGGGGAGTACAAAGCGGCGAATCCAGCGGTAAAGTTTCGCGGGCGTATTTTCCCACGGCCAACTCAGGAGCAACGCGCTGCATCGCGTAGGGCTCTTGATGAGATGGCAATCAGAGCCCGAGAATACAACGGGTAAAAATAGTTGTTGCAAGTTTTCTGAATATCGAGTATTGTAAGTAGAGACGCTATGAACTCAAATCTCCAAATCGCAGGTGTTATCGTGACCGTGGCAAGCATTCCTCACGCAACGACTGGTGGGTGTACTGTCGAACGCGGTACTGTCGCCGCTAGCGCGGCGGCGGTAGGAGATACGGTGTCCTCGGATGGTTGGGATGGTTAACTAACCCCCAATCAATGACTTCCGAGGACGCTCAGACGAGCGTCCTTTTTGTTTTTGCGGTAAAATTTGACTTTTGAACCCCTAAGTAATAGTATAGAGGTTCAAAATGAAAATTGAAGCACAACAGAAAGCTGTTCAACTTCGCCGCGAGGGGTGGTCTGTTGGCAGGATCGCCGCCGAATTGAACGTGGCAAAAAGTTCGGTTAGTGGTTGGGTACGAGACGTGGTTCTTACGGACCAACAGTTGAGTCTCCTGACGGAAAACTCAAAAAGGTCGTTAGGGTTTTACGAGCATCTCGGTGATCTGAAAAGGGCGGCAGGGATTGAGTCTCGCACCAAGTATCAAGAACGAGGGCGTGAATTGGCACGCCAAGGATTCGATCTATACCTCGCTGGGTGCATGTTGTACTGGAGTGAGGGAAGCAAGTATCGTGGTTCGTTGAGATTTACGAACTCCGACCCGGACATGATCCGATTGTTCATGAAGTTTTTGAGGTTATGTTTTCCGATTGAAGACACGAAAATAACCCTCGCCATAAACGCCTACCTGAACAACGGGCTGACGCAGGGTGAAATTGAAGAGTTTTGGTTGAAAGCTACTGCTCTGAGTAGGTGCCAACTCCGTAAAGGCACTTACGGGAAACACAGTAGTGCGTCAAAGAAACTGAAAAGAAACCTAGTGTACGGCACGGTTTGCATTACCGTGAATGACACGAGAGTCGTACAGACTATCTACGGAAGCATCAATGAGTACGCCTCCGTAAAAGAAAACAAGTGGTTGTAGATCGGTGCGTCGAGCGGCCAAGACACCTGTCTTACACGCAGGAAATGATCGTGGGTTCGAGTCCCACCCGATCTACCAGAATTTGAAAATAGTACCAAGATTGGAAAGAGCATGAAACGCAGCAGACAACGCATCGTAAAGTTGATCACGACCGTGGAGGTCGAGATGCACGATTGGGGATACCAAGTGAATCACCCGGCGCTCGGTCTGGTTGCGAGTGCCGATACCGAAGATGAAGCCCTCGACAAGATGGACAAAATGGTGGTTCGGCAACTTGAGTTTGATATGGCGCACGGCACGTTGAAGAGTGTCGCGAAGCCAGCAAAAATGGGCCGGTAGCATAACTGGGAATGCGCCACTCTTGCAAAGTGAGAGAAGGGGTTCAAATCCCCACGTGTCCACCAATTTTAGATGTGATGAAGCGGTGTAGCCAAGTGGTAAGGTCGAGACCTGCAACGTCTTTATTCGCGAGTTCGATTCTCGCCGCCGCTTCCAAGTTTTGTAATGCGGGGCCGTGGTGTAGCCCGGTCTAACATGCTTCCCTGTCACGGAAGAGATCGCGGGTTCAAATCCCGTCGTCCCCGCCAAATTTTGGTGACGTACCATAACTGGCTAATGGGCTCCCCTGTCACGGGAGAATATAGGGGTTCAAATCCCCCCGTCACCGCCAAGTTTGAAAGTGCCAGACGTAAGTTAAGGCAGGCTGAATCGCCTGTTCCAATAAATAGCGTGGCGGCTGTGCGCTTATGTAGGAATCGAATCCTACCGAGTCGAGTGCTTTCAAAAGGTTTGCATCCGTGGCGAAACGGGAACGCGGTGGTCTGCAAAACCACTACTGAGTCGGCTCGACACCGACCGGGTGCTCCAGTATGAACGCTGCCTTAGGGCATCGGGTATTTGGTCTTTGAAAATTTAAGTTTTGTGCTGAACTGGATGATCGCCGCCGTGTGAACGGGGGAGGAAAATTCGGGCTACATAGAACAACGTGCCGGATAACATCCGGGCACTCAGATGTGACGTGTGCTTGAACTCCGCGAAAGCCGAGCCAAGTCCCGTTGCTAGGGTGACAGCCAGTGCCACAGAGAATATACCGCCTCACTCGTACCTATGGTCGCGAGTGCGGTAAGGGTGAAAAGGTGGGGTAAGAGCCCACCGCGTGGTTGGTAACAACTACGGCAAGGTAAACCTCACGTGTAGCAACTCCAAATAGGCGAAAAGAGGCTGTTCGTCTCGTTATAATTCGCGGGTTGGGGGCTTGAGCCGCTCAGTAATGGTCGGCCTAGATGAATGATCATAACGCTGTAAGGCGGGACAGAACCCGATTTATAGGTTCAGCACAAAATATCGACTATCCTCCGTATTAGATACGGAGGATAAAATGAAGCCGCTCGCTAAGCTGGAAGCAATAGAATTACGTAAGACGGGAATGAAATCCGTCGATATCGCCCACAAGTTGGGGGTTTCTAAAAACTCAGTAAGTGCTTGGACCAAGAGTGTTGCACCTCCTAAATCAGCAAAGTATGTAGCCGCCGAATACCTCGCGAAAAGGTATCGAATACGTAGGGCTTTGACAGATGATATTAAGGTGTCCGCTGGTTGTGTGGATTGTGATTATAACGCACATCCTGAGGCGCTTCATTTTGATCACGTTGAAAGGGTAGATAAGCAGTTTAGGATTTCTACCTCATTGAGCCGTACTTGGGGTAACGTCTTGAAGGAAATCGCCAAGTGCGTTGTTCGTTGCGCCAATTGCCATGCTATAAAAACAAAACGAGAGCACGAGCACGCAGGCTGTCCCCGAAAACCAACTGACGTTTCTCTTGAGCGCAGAAGGAATAGAAATCGAAGCAACGGGAAAAAGAAGTATCAGGAACGAAGGGAGCTTGTAGACAGCATCAAGACCAAAACAGGGTGCATTGATTGCGGGTTTAACGTCTGTGCGGAGGCTCTTCAATTCGATCATCTAGACAAGAAGAGCAAAGCTCATAAGATATCCGAAATCATGTGCTACAAGCTTGAAACGGTTTTACAAGAGATTAGCAAATGTGTAATACGATGTGCTAATTGTCATGCTGTGAAGACAGCGATAAACAAAGATAATTTGCGGGTATAGCCAAGCTGGAAAGGTATCAGGCTTCCACCCTGACATGCGTCGGTTCGATCCCGACTACCCGCTCCAAGATTGAGTTGTGTGATCCGCGTGGACTCCCTTAGGTGGGTAGAAAAACGCCAGAGCTTCGGCTTTGAGATTCGATACCGACTGAGGTCTTTGGTTCCGAGAAATCCGAACCAATTGTGGTGGGAAATCCCATCGACCGGCTGGGACACACAAGTTTCAGCAGTACGCTTTTGCGGAACTAGCTCAGTGGTAGAGCGCAACATTGCCAATGTTGAGGTCGCGGGTTCGAACCCCGTGTTCCGCTCCATGTTTAAGGGGTCGTATTCACTGCCCCCGGATGTGAGACTGTGGTGGTCTCACTGAAAGGGGCGGCAGAAGCGACCCCTGTGGGTGAAAGACCTAACCAGTCTGCCGCCCCGAATGCGGGTGTAGCTCAAAGGTAGAGCGCAACATTCCCAATGTTGAGGTTGCGATTTCAAAATTCGTCACCCGCTCCAAGCTTTAAGTTGGGCCTATAGCGCAGTTGGGAGCGCGTTTCCATGGCATGGAAAAGGTCGTGAGTTCAAATCTCACTAGGTCCACCAAGTTTTAGCACGGCGTCTCCGTCTATCGGCTTTGGACCCTGCACTCTCAATGCAGTGACGGCGGGTTCGATTCCCGCAGGCGCTACCAAGTTTGCACCTTTAACTCAGAGGCCAGAGTGCCACTTTCACACGGTGGAAGTCGGGGGTTCGAATCCCTCAAGGCGCACCAAAATGTGGTGGAACATCCCTTGAGCTTGGGATGTAGCAAGTGGGAGTACGTACCCATAGAGTGCCTAAACCGCAAGGCGGCATTCGACCACCAACACAATTTCGGGCCTGTAGCTCAGTTG
>Ga0187872_10001844_pt1 | contig 20309 bp, 27 predicted proteins | sample June2016WEW_16_4_FD_132973 | JGI IMG/M metagenome (GOLD analysis project Ga0187872, IMG submission 132973) | Peatland microbial communities from SPRUCE experiment site at the Marcell Experimental Forest, Minnesota, USA - June2016WEW_16_40 | ecosystem: Environmental > Terrestrial > Soil >...
CTGGCCCGCTCGGCTCAGCTCGCGCCCCAAGCGCGAGAGCTCTCGCGCTTGGGGTACCTTCCCCCATCGTATTTGCATGGCGACACTCTACCGAGTGTCACCAATCATTCTGAACGAGGACAGCGACAGGAGTTCAACCTTGGACGACCATAGCGTCTCCTATTCTGTTTAACCAGCCAACCTCATCTATTTGTTTCTCTGCAACGAATCATATTCATAGCCTTAAGACTCATCACCACATCGTCTTTCTGGTTCAGCACCTCCACGAAAGTGCGGACCATGCCGCGGTCGGGCTTCGAGCGAGAGCGCCTGGCTTCCAAGACGGTCAGACGGATCCGCAGAATATCGCCAGCCCGAACCGGTTGAATCCAACGCAACTCGTCTACCCCTGGGGAACCAAGACTGGAGGCATCAGACAGATAATGGGTTGCGTATAGCCGCATCATTAATCCTGCGGTGTGCCACCCGCTTGCGATCGACCCACCGAAAGGTCCGCGTGTCGCCGCCTCAGCGTCTATGTGGATCGCCTGCGGGTCAAATCGTTCTGCGAATGAATCTCGGTTCCGTCGACTGGCGAAGTGCCAAACTCAAATACTGATCCGGGAACGTAGTCCTCGAAGTAGCGCGAATGATTGGGCACGTCGAAAACGGATGGATTCATCTGATCGGACCTCCAACTGCTTTATACCCTGCACCTGGTTTGGCTACAATGCGGCCGCCGGCTGATCATTCGCTATGATCGATTGGATTGGTCACTATCTGATGAAGCTTTCGTTCATATCGCCTGTTTCGTCATGGACTTATGCACGGTTTGGAAACTAATTCTACTCAACGTCCGTAACCGCGATTAACAAACGATGTAAGCCGGGTGTAGTCAGGCCGTAGCCAGCAGCACGGGTACTTGGGGCGTTAAAACCTGGCTGGCGATGCCAAAGGGACCCCTGCCTTTGCCAGCCGCTGAAAAACCGAGCCAGTGTGATCGCTGCATCGCGCGCGACGAAATGGATTGTACCTCGGGGATCGCGCAGCCTTTCATGGGGCGTTTCGTAGAGCGCAATTAGGTACCAACGTACTATGGACAATGCCACATTACTTTCGTACAGTGGCTTGCATGGAGGCAAGTCTCATGACGCCATCAGTTGCCCGGAACGTGATCACGATACCGAAAGCCAGGGCGAAGCGAGTTCGCACGCGGATCAGCTACATGAGCGACGAACAACTCGAACGTTTCCTGCAGGCTGCCAAGGAATACGGCGCGCGCGAGCATGCGATGTTCCTGTTTGCTGTTGCGCATGGCGCGCGGATCAGCGAAGTTTGCAACCTTCGGATCGCCGATATCGACTTCAAAAACGAACAGATTCACATTGCCCGCCTGAAGGGCTCGCTCGATTCCACCCAATCGTTGCTGCGAGTTAAAGGCAATGCGCTGTTCAACGAAGCGGCTGCGTTCAAGGCATGGCTTGCCGTTCGGGAGCCTGATGCAGACAATTTCGTGTTCAACTCACAGAAATCCACCCGGCTCGACCGCGTGTCCGCTTATCGCCTGTTCAAGAAGATCGCCAAGCGCGCCGGGCTCCCAGAGACGCTACAGAACCCCCATACGCTCAAGCATACGGCTGCGATGCGACTCGTTCACGGTGGTGCCAACGCCTTCCTGATCCGGCAGGCGCTCGGCCATCGCTCGTTCAACTCGACGCTGGCCTACGTCAACCCGTCCGATGCTGACGCCTCGGCTGCCATCCAGAAGGCATTTAGCCAGGTCTTCTAGCGTTCAATATTGTTGTATTGTGGCATTCTGGCGTTTTGGTGGGTTCCAAGCCCGCTGAAACGCCACACTTATTTTCAGCCCTCAAAATGCCACTTTACTTTCGTGGGTAGAAATCACCCCACGCACAGCCTATCGAGCGCCCGACCATCTCCAGTGCCAGTCCTCACCATCGACCGAACCGCCGATCGTGCTGAGCCTGTCCTCCGGTTCAGTTTTCGGCGACTTGAGCAGCGCGTCGAGTTTGTCCTTGTGCGATGGGAGGGGGATCGGCTGAAAGTTGTGGATCGCCTCGAAAATCGACATGTCGGCTTCTGGGCGGCTGCCGTCATGCGGTCGATCCCGCAGTAGCTTCGCCTTGGCGACATGCTGCACCCAGAACCTACCGAACCGCACGGGCTGGGTGCACAGAGTCGCGCCGTTATCCACCGAGATCAGGCATCTCTCACGAATCGCAAGATCATTCACAATCGACATGAGGAACAATCGATTATCTTCGTTCGAGTTGATCACAATCCAAATCTTTTCAACGTCTCGAAAAGCAGCCAGCATTGCGTATTCTGTCGGATGCCATTGCTCGATCCCAATCGCAAGCTGCGCGCAGTTGTGCATGTATTCTTGGTTCAATTTACCTTGAACCAGGAAGAACGCCTTGCAGCCCGCTGGGATATCGCCAAGTCCATACGGTTCGGGCGCCGGGACGACTGGCACGGGTACGGGTGTAGGCTTCGGAGCCACGGGCAAGGGAGGCTTGTAGGCTGTCACCGGCCGCTGAACTGGTGCAATCGGCGGCGCAGCGGGCGGTATCGTAACGCCTGCGGGCTTACGCATCGGTGCGACGGATGGCTTCCACTCGGCAATTCGATCCGCTACCGTGTGCGGCGAGATGCCCAGGTGGCGGGCGATTCGATTATCACTCCAGCCCAGGCGATGCAGCCGCATCACCGCGTCGACATCTACATCTTTTCGCGGTCGACCGCCACTCGATGTGCGCGGAGGTTTCCGCACGTCGCTAACACGGTTCTGACCCGATGTAAGTGCGGATGTAAGTCCACTAAACCTCTTTAGAATGTTCAAAATACGTGATTTTAGGCTCATAAATCCTTTTTTCCGCAAAAGAAAATCGCATTTCGATAGAAACATTCGTGTTGGGCGGCAACATTCGCCGCGAGTGCGCGTGCAAAAACTCCGATGCACCCACTGCCGTGGTCCGGTTATTGAACGCGTCGCCAGCGCTCAACCGGCGCGCACGACGCACGGACGGCAACGACCATGGCACTGTCGCATCTTGCTCACAGCTGATCACCCTGTAAGACCTCACGGAAGCCTTATGTACCCTTCCAGTGTTCCTGTACGAATGTTCGGCCAGAAGTAATCCTGACAGAACGAGGGTGCGGGTCGCTTTTGGAATAAAAAGTGATGATCCACGCTACCGCCTACCCCCCCAGAGCCACACAAGCATTCGAAGCGCGCGAGGTGCTCACCAAGGTCACGCCAGAAAGCCGATACAGCCAATATGAGCGATCCTGCTGTCGTCCCCGCCGTTGCCGCATCCTAGTTCCGTACGACCTCAGGCCGCTGACGGGACCCGCAAGCAATCGACACGCCTTGAAGCATCACGGGCAGAGACATACGCCCGATTGGCTTCTCGCCATTCCTCAATGAACTTGCCGAAATTCGTTGCTGCCGCGCGCCGGTATGCCGCATGCCTTTCGTCCATCAGCTGATCAAGCGTTTTCATGGCTGTACCTCATCCCTCTGGGTGTACTCGGGCGTGAGATGAGAAGTGAGAAAAGACACAGGAAAAATGGTCTTCTCTTTCCACTTCTCATTCCATGGGGGGTACACTCAGCAAATGCAAAAACGTCAACGGAAACAAAAGAGTTAAGATCGACTTTTCGTCGAGTGGTATGGAAAGAGAAGCCTCAATTATGTCGTCAATGGCAAATGCGTGATTCATCCTTCCATTCCCCCTTCTATTTCCATGTCCAGTCAGAATATATCGTCCTGTTCGACAGCCTCTTGTGCTTGCTGCTCGACCCACAGCGGGTTCGTCTTGGACTCGTTCCAGCGGTATTCCGCCGCCGAACCCCGCCCGCTCTTACCTCCTGGCTTTTGTATGAGGTGCTTTTTGGTGCAGCCATCTTTTACGTGTCGATTAGCGGTAGTGTGGGGCATCTTCAGAGCCCGCTCCATGTCCAGGATCGTCCACCATTTCTTCGTCGGGTCCTTCTTTGCCAGCCGCGCCTGCGCTTGATACCACTCGATAGTCCTGGACACCTGTCCTGATTCGCTCCCATCCTCATCGTGGTTGTCTGGGTCGATTTCGAGCAGACCATCCCGAAATCGGAGGGGGAATTTCTCGGCGGGCGCATTGCGCAACACAACGGTGAGTTGGCGACGACCAGACGTGTCATCGTTTTTGGGAAACTGAAGGAGCGCAACGGTTTCGACTGTCCGACCCCAACCACCAGACCCGAGGAGATTATCGCGGGTAGCGGTGTAGCCGTGGCCCTCTTTGACTTTCGGCGAACCAAGGCTCCCGATGAGCGCGACGCGGTAATACTGGGCGATCTTGTCCAACTCATGCACGAAATGCGAAACCGCTTTGATGTTGTTCACTTCCGTGACTAGCATGTCAACGCCTTCGACGAATACAGCTTCAGGCAGCGGGTCGGTCGCTTCGATCTGGTCGACGATGGCTTGCGCAGCACCCAAGTCCCATGCCAGTGGCAGCGGCTTAAACGGGACCGAGGCAAGACTCAGGTTCATGCGTTCCATCGTTCTTTTGTGGGCGTCTTCGCCACGGTCAGCCCCCAGCATGAGATACGAGCGTCCATACGTGTCATGACCGTAAAACGAAGCTTTGATTGCCTGAGCGATTAGCAGCTGAAGCATCCATGTTGTTTTGCTTCCGCCCGATGGTCCGCCGACAAGGGACACGGCCCCACGCGGAAACCATCCGTCTTTTTGTGGTGGTACAGGTGCAATCACGTAGTCGCGATGAGTGCCTTTCTCTACAGCGGGCAGATGAAACTCAAGTTCCTTGCTCGATGACTGATGCGCCCATTCCACCGGACCCGTCGCGGTTGGCTCGACTTTCTGTTCTTTGCCGTTCAGTGCTTGTTTGATTGTTCGGTCGCGATAGTCTTTTCGCTCGGTCCACTTCTCGCGCTGTCCGAGTTTGGACGCGCTGAAGAAAGCTTCCATCTTCTGCGCATCGTTCTGGAGGTGATTGGCGAGCATACCAAGTAACGCCAAATCCGCCCGGGACTGGTCGTCAGCGTAATTCGAGATGTCACCCATCCACAATGACTTGAACTTCGCGTTGGCGATCTGCGACACGAGGAAATACGCGAGGCCGATGTCATCAATCTTCGGGACACCATTACCCGAGAATCGGTTGCCTGTGACAGTCAGGTAACGCCCGCCTTCTGCGCCACTGTAGATTTCAGCAGCATATTTCTTACCGCCATTGAACTTGCGTTGCCCTGGGGGAAGCGTGCTGCACTGGACGAATGCGCGCAGGCCGTTTCCGCTTGGTGTGATTTCGGTGTAGGGACTGCCGAGGCACTTCAAGATTTCGAGCACAAATGGTTCAGCAATCCCATCGTGAAGGACTCCATCGAAGTCAAGACCCACGAGGTCAGTGCCATGGAGCATGAACCCAATGCCGTCATAGTCGTGACCGCTGAGAATATCGGCTGCTGCTGCAGCACGATCAAAGCTAGTCCACGTTGAAGGATCATTCGATTTTGCGTAGGCGCGGTCGCCGTTGCTCTTAGGGTCGTAGGGAACTTTCGTTTCCTTGTCGTCGCGGGTTTCATATTTCCATACGACCCAATTCGGAATGTCCTTCAACAAATCAGGCACGGTGTTGTAGGCGCTCATCGCGACACCTCGGTAACCTTGATTGCTTTGGTGCGCCCGCCGAACGTGCCGATCTCGAAGAACACACGAGTGTCTTTCGGGAGCGGCCGGCGATTTGGCATGTCAGAAATGTGAACAAAAATCTCGACGGGCAGGCCTGCCACTGGTGAATCCGGACGGATGAAACCGTACGAACGGGGATTGAACCATGAAACGAGTGTACCGAGCATAACGTCTCCTTATTCGTTGAAACCAAAAATGGCTATCGAACCCGGCACTCAAAGTCCGGGTGAGTCACAACTCAAACCGCTCTTACTTCGCCGGGAAACTTTCCCGGTCCAGGCGCTTCCCAATAAATTTGACCGGCTCAACCGGGACCGGTGTTGCTAGGCGGGGCAGAAAACAAACACCCTGCGCTCGCCGTACTGCGTTTTACTTTTTTAATCCGAGACTGAAGGGTTTATCGTCCGGCACCACGCGAATGGCCACGATGGTTCCGAATGACGGGCTGAAATCCACCAGGAAGTTACTGAGCGCGTCGGCTTGATTGATGCCGAGAGTAACTCCCGTCCGCTTCTTTCTTGGCTTCTCTAAAAGCCGAAACTCCACGGGCCAGTATCTCGGTTGTTCACTGCACCAGTTGTCCAGTTTCTCCAAGGTTTCATCTTTGATACGCTGAAGTCGCCGAACATATCCCTCGTTCTCCTCACCCCGAAGCATCTTGTCCCGTGCATTCCAAAATCTAGTCGCAGCCCGTTCCGCACGAACCGCTAGTCGAATACCTTCCGGTTTGCCCGTGGCTCTGGCGACTCGCGCCAGTCGTTCAACCTCTTTGTCCGCATCCTTTACGGTAATCTTTGCCATGTGCTTCCTCCTCGTCTTAGGCATGATTCACACTTACGACTCTGAAAGGTTCTCTCAACCCTGGTGCTTTCACCTTTCGGTAGAACGGTTTCCCGGTAACGTCCCGGAATGCTCCGAAATCAAGCCGGTCCCAAATGGCGCGCTGTTTCTTTTCGGTCTGGTATTTCCAGTCCGAGAAGATGTTCGAGCCCGCAAACCAATGGTGCGGCTCGATCGAAATGTAATGATCACTTCACCGACGCGGCCTTCGCGGCACGACGGCACTCCCGCGCAATCATGAACCGCAGGTACGCCGCGCAACTGAGTCCCTTGGATTGAGCGATGGCGGAAAGCTGCTTCATGTGCTCCGGCACCGCGTCGAAACTGGTCAACCGCAGTTGAACTATTGTCATTGGACATATCCCTCATCTATGAAATGAATAGTCAAAAACCTAGAGGGTTTTGTACAGCCCTCATCTATGGCGGAATAAGTCACTTTTCTGGAGCCGGATCGCTCCGGGACGGGTCATGTAGTTTCGCGCCTTCGGGATATTCGGCACCCATCTGTGATCGTTCAACGCGGTACAATGTGGTCCGCGCCAAATCGAACAAGTCCGCGTATCGCTTATCGTCGGCTTTGCTCATGCTCTGCTCCTCGTTTGCGAATTTCAGTTACGCCTGACGCTTTTGCGTAGCTCGTATCAGAGCCGCCGAGTTCTCGGGTCGCGGATAATTGATCGGGGAATGCTAGTCCCCGACCTCCTTGAACGTCTCCGTTACGATATCGATGGTATCGTTCCTCGATGCATCTGCTCCTCCACGCACTTAAAACGGGATATCCTCGTCGGCGATGGCATCGTCATAAGCGGACGCGTCATCGCTGAAAATTTCGTCATCCGCGTCCATGTTCGGCCGCTCCGCGATCTTCAGATCGTCTGCCGCGATCTTCAAACTCGTCACGGGCACGACGTACAGATTGAACTTCTTTCCCAGAAAATAAATTCCGTAATACCCGTTGCCGAAGTCATAGCAGACGTGTCGCAATGTCGGGATGTCGCACATGTATTTAACGACGCCTCCAGGCATGATTTCTGTGCGAGTGCCCAGCTCACCATTGATGGTTTGAAGATCGGGCACCGTACACTGAGCACCAGCTCTCGTCAAAAGAACATGGTGCCGCCGAGAAAAATCCCATTGCGCCAAAAGCTGCTTCGCGTCTTTTTGTGGAAGTCGCACGCCGTAGTTATTTGAACTCATGGTGTTCTCCTCATCAGGACTTGTTGATGTAAATCTGCTTCAGCCCGTCATAGAAAAATTCCAAGACGGCGCACGGGACCATCAGCACCTTGGGCATCCAAGCAGACCCGTAGTGCGGAGAATGGGCTGGATTATGGTCTTTGCACAGTGCTCCCGTAATCTGTTCCGGGGCGATGACCGCGCTGCCGGGATTCTCGTACGCCAGCATCAGCACCTCGGCGAGCGCCTCGCACTCGTGGCAGGTGACAAACTTGACGGCGTCCTTGCCCTGCTTCACGAAGGCCAGCTCGATTTGGTTCATAATCCTTTCTCGACGCCGGACTGCTGTCGCCGCAGCTCGTTCCGCTGCTGCCTTTTTTTCCGCTTCTTCTTTACGCTGCTGCGCGGCGAGACGTTTCGCGTAGGGCTGCTTGAATTGATGATCGGCCACATACTCCACGGTCACGGTATAGGATTCAGAGACACCGGTTTTTGTGGGTGCGGGTATGTGCGCGTAGGGCCAACTGGATTCTTGGTCTTGGACCGTCACGCCGTCGCTTTCTCTGACGACTTTGACGTTGTATTGCGGCCTAGCTTGCTGGATTGCCATCGAAATTCCCCTCCAGTACAGTCTTATCGCCGAACGGAACTTTCTTTGGCTTCGTCAAGGCCCACAGAACATCGTATGGGCACCCCGGCGGATACTCGCCGTCACCATCTGTGAGATAGATGATCCCGTTCGGCTCGTAATTCTCGGCCTCTTTCAAAGCGGGAGCGAAATTCGTTCCACCTCCGCCTATCAGCGTGACGGGTAGCGGATCCCCAGGCTGTAAGACTTGGGAAACCTCCGCGTCCGCACTGATGACCACGGCTGTGACGCCTGAGATTTCCAAAATAGCTCGGCATTCCGCGACGAAAGCACCCATAACTGGTCCAGTGACAGAACCAGAGGTATCGATGCAGATCACGATGTTGGTTTCGGCGTCTTGATTCCATCCTGGCAGGCCAGGAACACGGCGAGACGGCCGCTTCCATGTTCGTGTATCTGATTTGCGATGACTGTGAACAAACCGAGCCAACTCGTCTTTCCAGTTCTTCGCGGGAGCCGTCGCTTCCTCAACAATGCGGGCCACGTAATCGGGCACCAGGCCATGGGCCCCTGCAAGGGCATCGCGCCAATCTTTTTCAGTAAGCGGCTTTCCATCGGCGCCCTTTACGTCTCCCATCGAACCGACTTCCAAAATGTCTTTGGTGTATAAGGCCATTTCTTCGTCGGCGATTTGTTCGTACAGTTCCTCGGCCAATGAGCCCAGCGGCCCAGGCGGGACGCCGCCTTTGGGCAGTGTGACGTTCGCCGCGACGAGCACCGCGTTCACGGCTTTATCGCAAGCTACGTTCCAACGCTGCGGCTCTCGATATTTGCGACGGTAGACGTGCAGGAACGCACAGTGGCCAGTTTCGTGAAGCAAAACTCCGATGCATTCTTTGTCGGTGAGTGATTCAGTGAAGTGCGGATTATAAAAGAGGTGTGTTCCGTCTGTGGCCATCGTATCGACGGCCTCGGTTTCGATCCGTACCAGATGCAGATAAAGGCTCGCCCACCACGGGAAGCGGAGCAACATCTGTGCAGAGCAGCGTTCGATCTTGTCGGCCGCTGGCGTGCTCATTTCAGCACCTTTCGGAACATCTTCGGGATCGTAGACAACACAACTACTTTCTCCGCATATTTTGTGGACAGTCGCGGCGACATCGTGAGCGTCGGCTTCGCAATGACCAGACCGTCGGTCCCAGGCTCCCATCGAAATTGGATTCGCCGCATTTGCAGGACACGAATGGTGCCGACTTTCCAAATTTTCTCTACTCGACCGAATGCAGTTTCAGTGTGCGCACCTTGCCGAGGATCGCCAAGCGGGCGGTCAAAAGTCACCAAGGTTCCGCACTTAATCGTGTTGTTAATTCGATCTTTGGCTGTCGGCACTCGCTTACCGAACTTCTCGGGATTGCGCGTCCACCCTTTATAGACGGTCGTCTTTGCAATGCAGACCGTCGAAACCGCAGGATGCAAGAACTCCGCATCGTGCCAGTGGAGTGGCCAGCCGTTTCCGCCATGCCCCCGCCAATGCTGTGCACAAAAAGCGTCCACGATATGATCGAAGTTCATGCATTCGCTTTCGGGGGGATTACTCAGCCAGATCGTAGTTCCTGGCTCGGGACATCCAGGGGCACCGCATTTAATCAGCGCGAATGGGCTCAATTTCGGCTGCTTGGGGGCTTGCACAATGGCATCGATGATTTGTTTTTTCCGTTCGGCTATTTTTGCGGCTCTCTCCGCCGCCTCTGCTGCCCGCTCCTTTTGATATTGCTGTTTTTGTGCTTTCTCCTGTTCTTTCATCTTAGAGCACAGTTGATTTAACTTGTCCTGAAACTCGGTCTGTTCAAGCGGCGGAAGTTCTGCCGACAATTCTTGGATCATGTTTCGAGCGTTATCATGGCTGACAAAGCTACCACCCGCGTTGCGGTAGCCACTCGCAAATTCGTTATCCATATCGCTGAAGTGCTCCATCACATACTGACAGATGGTTTTGAGGCCCTCTGGCGACAAGCAGATTTCCGAATCCTCGGGCATCAGGTGGTGCAACGTAGACAGTTTCATGTGGACTCCTTCTTCGGCTTGATCGCTAGTTGCCGGATGCCGTCATACTTCGTCATGGCTTGATTCCGATCTGCCGAACACCTGTGTAGAAAAACTCCAACCGCGAGCACGGGAATATCTGGGTATTAAGCGTCTGGAGAACACTAGGAGACGGCTGATGTTGGGCACACCTCGCCCCGACGATGTTATCCTCGTCCAAAATGGCTGCACCTGTCGGTACTTCGCAGCTCAGCTCTAAAAACTCGGCAGGAGCATCACAGAACTGGCAAGTGATGTACTTTGCGACAGGCTCGGACCCTGTCTCGTGGCCGCTCTTGAAAGCGTAATCGATTTGGTTCTTGATCCGCTGGCGGCGTTGGATTCGCAGTTGTTCTGCCTCCGCCTTCCGCGTGGCTTCCCGTTCTGCACTTATTGCTGCTTGCTGTGCTGCTGCTGCCTGAGCAGCCGCCCTGGCCTCTGCCTTAGTTTTCTTTTCTGCCGCAAGCACTTCAGGTGGTCGCGCCGGTGCCCGATGGTTCACAACGCATTCAACAGTGATGCGAATATCTGTGGATACCGTTTCGCCTTCCGCCAAGCGATAGACTAGCTGTGCGAACTGGGTGGGAGGAATGCCGTAACGAGGGCGAGAGCCAGGATATAGGACGTCATCCAATATGATCTGACCCGCCTCAAAGAGAACGTCTTTCTCGTTATCTGTTTCCTCGGTAAAGAGACCTGTGTCGTTCGGAGCGACACTGTCGTTTGCGACGACGCTGACCTTGTATTTCCTCATGCCGCTGCCTCTGTCTCGAAGAGTTTCGGATGCTCCGAAATCCATTTCCCGATCTCTTTATCCTCGCGGATGTTGTATTGCCCACCACGACGGACATCGAGCACGTAGAGAAGCGCAAACTCTGCGGGCATGCGGGCAACATACTTCATCGCGGACTTCTTGTGCTCGCGGGTGTACTGCGCCAAGGAAGTAGTGAGCGCATACAGGACTGACGGTTCCTTCGGGACATTCACCTTGGTCTGGTCACGCAGGATTGATTCGATCGCGGGCAGTTCGCGGGATGTTCTCAAGTACGCCTCAAACTCGGTCGCCGCGCCTTCGCCGATCGTCCCGTGAATCATTTCACGCTCGATGTTGCTAGACGCTTGCAACGCAAGAATATTCGACACTGCCTCCCACGAGCGTGGCGATGGGAACGCGCCTTCGCCTGGAATTTCCTTGGCCATCAGTAACTCGGGCCGCCAGCGGACGAATCCTGTGATGATCGGCGAAATCTTGTTGTCCATCGCCCACTCACACCACTGCTTAACGTCAGGCTCACAATTGATAATGACCATTCGATTGCGAAGTGGGCCAGACGTAGCGCGGTAGTGCGTCTTATCGATGGCACGATTGCCAGTCAGCACCAAGTGCCAGCCAGCGGGAAGACTCATATCCGATCCAGGTTCAGCGTGAACAAGGTGGTGAGCCGCCGTCTGAACATCGGGAGCCGCGCTCGCTACTTCATCGAGCAAGAGAACGCCGACGCCGTCACGAGGCAGGGGTGATGCCCATTGTGTCCTGCCATTTGCTACAGTAGGAAGCCCGCGAAGATCGACGTTCTCACACGTCGGTAGCGCGAATGTCATCAGAGTCTTTCCGACGATCGACGCTGCTTGTCCTACGGCGGCTGTTTTGCCGATGCCTGGGGGCCCTTGCAGGAAGATCACAACGTTGCGGGTCTGCTGCTTGAAAATCAACGTTAGCATTGCGCCGATTTCTTGTGGGCTCACGATAGTCTCCTAGAAAAACTTTCAAGACACTGGGCAATATCTCGGATGTAGTCGGCACCCTTTATTTGAAATCCCAGCCGCGCCGATGCCTTTTGCAGTGCATGGTCGCTAAGGCAGAAATCTCCGATGCAACTTTCATCGGTGACCCATGCCTCGGGATGGTCAATCGCTTGAAGCAACCGCGCCATTGATTGCTGATGTGCCTTTATCCAATTGCTCGGGGCCATCTGCATGTCGCGGCATTCCTCCATATCGACACCCAAATCGGCGAGCGTTGCGCCCTTCGGAAGTTTGATTCTCATGTTCATCTCCTGGGGGCCGAGTCGGCCCAGATCAGAGAGAGTCACAAGGCACCTCCATCGGCAACGTCACCATGCTTGACCAGAAAATCTTGTGCTTGCTTCTGCACCACATCGAGCGTCTTCGCCTTAACAACCGCGTTGCCAAGACGAATGGCATCACGACGCAGCGAAGTATAGGCAGCGTTGACCTTCTCGAGTTTGCCTTGGAGTTTGACAATCTCGTCTTCGAGACGCTGGATTTCGTTGGCGTGGATTTTCTGGATATCCTGCTCTTGGTGGTTGATTGCCACAGGCGAGGGCTTCGCAATCTGTACCTGCTTCTCCAACTCGGCGACTCGCTCCAGAAGTGCCTCGGTAGTGTGCTCAGCCTCGGCTTCGGCAACAATTTCTTCGTTGGACTTTGGACGCATCGGCGAAAGGGATTTCTCACGAGCCACCTTCGCATTCAGTTCACGCTTCGCTTTGCGATGGAGTGCAGCCTTGTTTTCTTCGGGGCTAAGAGCGGGATTGTTACCTTCGAGGATTCGTTCGATGTGGCGGAGGCTGTAGCCAAGAACAACGCTGCAATACTCTGTGAAAGTAGCAACGCCACAAATCAATTCATTCTGTGGCTTGACGGCGAAGTCTTGACGGACTTCGACGATGTCTTCTTTTAATTCGGCGATGAATTTGACGACAACCCTGGTGCCTTCGTGGAATTTCTGAGCGAGAGCACGCCCTCGGGCTTCCCTGTCTCGGGCGTTACCCGACATTATGTCGGGTGCCTTCGCCAGGGCACAGGTATCGCTTGTTGGGGTTAGCGCGTTCATGACGTTCTCCTGTTTTGGGGCAGACTGAAAAGCCATTCCATGATTTCGGTGTCGAAAAATCTGAGGTATCGGCCAACACGGCGACACGGCAACGGCGGCACTCCGCCACGTCGCTGCCGAGTTTTCTCATAAACAGAGGACTTCGGTATCTGTAAGAGATCGGCCACCTGTGCGACGGTCATGATTTTCGGCGGCTGAACCGTTGAACTGACCGTGTCATTTGTTGTTTGGGTTGAGCGTTTCATGTTTGTTGGTCCTTTGGTCTCACGGAGACAGATTAGCATTGCTGATTTCGCATACATGTGCTAGTTTTCAAGTGTTTGCGAAAAAACGCATGCTGAAAAAAGATAGTTGGGACGAAAAACAGGAAAATATCGGACTTGCTAGGACACTGGCGGCTTTCCTGAATGTAGATTTCCAGCCGCGCGTTGAGGTCGAGGATGTCTCGACTATTGATGGGTTCCGGGAAGAACATCCTGATTTTTTTCCGCAGGGCTGGTTGGAGTATGAGCCGACCTACGCCGGGGGCTCTTTCAGAAAACAATGGCAAATCGCTCACCAGTTCCTACGGGAGGCGTGGCAAAGTAGATTTGAAATCGAGCTATACGACTACTTAAAAATTCTCCAGTCTATTTTCAATCCCGATCATCTTCCAGCGCTGGACCCCCAATGGAACGGACCGCATTATCGCCGATGGATGGGACCGCCTTATCGCCCCGCATTTGCCGATATGTGGGACATGTTGTGGGAACGAGATCAGACCAAGCCTCCATATTATCTTGCGATCAAATTCCTTTCGGGCAACGGCTGGATGGCGCACGTATGCGAGCTCTGCGGGCGATACTTTGTGCGTGAGCATTCCCAAACGACATACTGCAGTTACGGCGGCGTGACGGCAATTGATGGCACCCAACAGAAATGTGCCGTCGCATTCCGCATGAAGTACATAAAAGACCACTGGAACGATAACAAAGAAGAGGTCAATGCTGGCCGTCGAGACGATTACGCAGACGCCAAGCAGAAATCCGTTCGAGATAGGAAAAACGGGAAGGGTACGCGCGAAAGAAAGCGAAGAAAACGATAGACTGAATTCAGCGGAGGCGAGATGCAACGCGGAAAAATCTACATCAAAAATAATTCGTGGTGGTTCCACTATCAGGAACGGTTGTGGCTTTGGCTGCGTTCAGCGGTTTGAGAAAATCTGAAATACAGGGCTTGCGGCGGGAGGATTTGAAGGGCGATGAGCTACACGTTCAGCGCGCAGCCTGGAGACCTACGCACGTTGTTGAACAAACAAAGACCGAGGCATCCCGAGGCGCGATGTGGGCACCAAACAGCGGGCCAAGAAGAACAGGGCGAAGAGAAAGCCGTTGAAGTCTGCGTAGTCGAACCGAGCGAGGAGCAACGGTCAATGCAAAAAGAAAAACATCACAAGTTGCGTACCGGAGTCTACATCTATCTGCGGGGCAATTATTGGATGCTGCGCTACCGCATTCCTGTTGAAGGTAAGCCGTCGCAGGACGTGTACAAGAAACTCGCTCGTCGCGAAGAATATAATTCGGCCCGCGCCGTGGAGCATCTGGCGAAGCCATACCTTCAAAATCTCCCTCACAAAATTACAACTGCCACAACGCAGCCTGTTGCGGCTTTCATTGAGCACACCTATTTCACGCATATTGATAAAGAAGCACGGCTCGCAGCGAGCACTATCTATGGATACAAGCATATTTTCAAAAAGCACCTGAAGTCTCGCCTCGCAATTACTCGGCTCTGCGATTTTCGTACGGCTACTGGGCAGGCTCTCTTGGATCGCATTTCACAGGAGACGGGTCTATCCCATACGTCGCTCAAGCACATCAAATGGTTTCTAGTGGCAGCTCTGAACTATGCCAAGCAGGTGGACGCGCTGCAGTGTGACGGCAATCCTATGGAGTACACTTCGGTCCCAGCAGGAGCAGAGACTTCGGAAACTGCGGCATACTCCTTGGACGAAATCAACAGCATGCTTGACGCACTGGCCGACGAACCTGTCGCGAGCGCAGTGCTAGCAACAGCGGCCTTCACGGGTTTACGTCGTTCTGAACTGCGCGGGCTGCGTTGGGAGGACTTGCGGGACAACCAACTGTTTGTGACGCGAACCGTTTGGAACACAAGCGAGCGCGATAAGACCAAAACAGCGGACTCGAAGGCTCCGGTTCCCGTGCTTCCGATTCTCGCCAAGCTGTTGGATACCTACCGCAACGGATTCCCAAGCGAGGGCTATATTTTTGCCGGACCCAAGAGCGGCAGATCATTGAATCTGGCAAATCTCGCCCGGCGAGTTATCGTACCTACCCTCAAGGAAGCTGAGGTACAATGCTGGAGTGGATGGCATGGTTTTCGTCGCGGCCTCGCCACAAATCTATACCAATTAGGCGTGGACGAGGCGACAATTCAAGCCATTCTCAGGCATGCGGATGTGAAAACGACCCGCAAGCACTACATCAAGAAGAATGTTGTGCCAGAGGCATCTAGGATCGCAATGAGCAGGCTTGAAAAGGTCTTCCGAAAGATGCGGGGGACAAAGGGCCGCAAGCGGTCCCACGTCGCTTCTGGATTGGGTACGAACATGGGTACGAGCAGAATCCGCAAATCGCATAAAAGCCAATAAAACATTGGCTATGGTGAGCGTAGCTCAGCTGGTAGAGCATCGGTCTGTGGCACCGAGGGTCGTGGGTTCAAATCCCATCGCTCACCCCAACTCTCCCCGTCATTTGCGAGAAGATGCCTAACACTACAGATCGCCCAAGCAATCCGATCTTCAACGGCAACAAGCTGAAACTCGGCAGCTTCTGCTCCAACACGGTCGCGAACCTGACGCTCGTACCCGAGCAGTGGCGCCCCACCTGGGCGAACTGCCTCGCGGCCGCGCAGCTCGCGGATAACGCCGGTTTCGAGGCCATCGTTCCCATCGCGCGGTGGAAGGGCTACCTCGACGACAAGCCCGATCACGCCTCGAACGAAATCCTGGACGTTTTCACGTGGGCGGCCGGCCTCGCGCAAGCGACGCGCTACTCGTCCGTTTTCGCCACTTCCCACGCTCCCACCATGCATCCGCTCCTCGTGGCCAAGCAGTGCGCTACCATCGACGCCATATCCAACGGCCGCTGCTCGCTGAACATCGTCGGCGGCTGGAACCGCCGCGAGTTCGACATGTTCGGCATCGAGCTGATGGAGCACGACCAGCGCTACGTATACCTCGAAGAATGGCTTCGCATCCTCCGCAAGCTGTGGACGCATCCGCTCGAATTCGACGAAGAGTCGAAGTTTTTTCGCATGAAGAAAGCGATCTCGCGCCCGCAGCCGATCCAAAAGGGCGGAATTCCCGTCATGAATGCTGCCATGTCGGCGGTGGGCATGCGATTCTCCGCGAAGAACTCGCAGATCGGCCTGATCAGCGTTCAGGGAGACAGGCCGGAAGACTGGCGCCCCCAGGTCGAAGGCTACAAGAGGATGGCCCGGGAGGAATTCGGCCGCGAAGTTCAGCTTTGGACCAATGCGTCCGTCGTCCAGGGTGACTCACAGAAAGATGCCGAAGACTACCTGCGCTGCTACTCCGTCGAATGCAGCGATAAAGAGGCCCTCGACAGCGTGATGCTCACGATCAGCAAGGAGAACAATATTCCTCTCGATTCGCCGCAGCTCGCCTTTATTCGCCAGCGAATGGCCCGTGGAGCCGGGCATCCCCTGGTGGGCACCGCCGAACATATCGCCGATGAGCTCATCGCCATCTCGCGTGTCGGCATCGACGGCGTCATCATGACCTGGCTCGATTACATCGATGGCCTGAAGCGTTTCACACGCGATGTGCTGCCTCTGCTCGAGCAGGCCGGCCTCCGCAAACCCTTCGTAAGCTCCGCTGCCTAACGACCCACAGGCATCAGTTTTTTCGGGTGCCCCGCCCTGAGTGCCTTTCGCGAAGGCCGGGTCTTCGGCTTCATTCTCTCACTTCCAAATCTGGTTCAAGATCATCGCAAGGCGCACGCCGGCCTTCGCCAACTGCTCCCGGACGACGGGCGCGGCTGCATCCTGATACGGCTGCTCCAAATCCTCGTGCAGCGCCAGCATCCGAGCTGAGATGTTGTTGTCGTCCAGGCACGTATTCACCGGGACGGGCGATTCCACTTTGATCTGCTGCGGCAGGCGGCCGTACGTTGCCTGTTCCGCCTTCTCGTGGCTTTCCCACGCCCAATCGTCAAAATTCATCCCCGCTTTTTGCCACGACGCCACTCGCGATTGGAACTGCCCGTCCAATTCCGCCGCGAATTGGTCCACCGTCTCGCCCCTCGCAATCGTCTCCACGATATCCACATCCCACACCGAGTGCAGGTTTGGCGAATAGGAGCCCGTCTCCGGGTTCATCAACTGCGTTTGCTTCCCGAAGTAATCCACCGGGACGCAGTTCCCTCCCCGGTCGTTGTTCGTCGTGCAGTGCAGCGGCTGGTGAATGTCTCCGGCAAAGTGAATCACGTAACGCAGCGCGTCCGCCTGCTTTTTCGGATCGGCGCCCGGCATGCGCAGAATTTTGATCTGCTCCTCCAATGCGGAAACCACGCACCCACCGCTCGAGCAGAACTGGTCGATGCCGCTCTGCGATGCGCCGCGGGGAATATCGAAAAAATGCCACGGTGCCGTATTCGGATCGCGCTCCCGGTAGTCGTCCGCCCATGTGGACGCGTCCGCCATCGGATCGAGACCTTCGCTCGGGCAATAGCGCTTCAGCGTCGGATCGATCGGATTGTCCGTGAGAATCTTTTCCACCATCGCCAGCGCGCGCGGATTCAGATGCTTCTTCGCAATCAGTGCGACGGCTTGATGCCCCTCGCAGCCCCACGCCTTCGCCCCCGGCGGGGTAAATAGAAGAGCCACGAGCGAAAAAACTCCCATCGCCGCAACATAAATCCGTCTGCCCATTCGCCAGATCATGATGCCCCTTCTCTGCAAAGTCCACAGGCCTTTTCACTTGCACTCGCGCCCCTTCTCGTTAGCCTAATTCCGTGATGATGAGAACCATAGAGTTTCAGGAGCAAACGCCGGGCGCCCCCTTCCCTCCCGCTTCGTCAAAGGTCAAGGCCCCCAAGTACTATGCCTTGTCCTTTTTCTGTACCGCGGTACAGGCTCCAAAACTCCCCAACGTGCTAGCTTGGCATGAGGCCTTCTTGGGAGGCCGAAGAGAGCGAAGACGACGATGAACACGAAACAGAAGCAGCGCCGGAAGCGGCGGCGAGCCGTGCCCCGCATGTGGGATCATCGCAGCCGGTGCAGCGTCTGCCGCCACCCGGAGCGCGAAGCCATCGAGGAAGCCTTTCTCGACTGGGCCAACGTTTCGCGCCTCACCGAGGAATATCGACTTCCCGGCCGGACGGCCATTTACCGCCACGCCCGCGCCCTCGGCCTTGACGCGCGCCGCGAAGGCAATTTTCGCCGCGTCCTCGAACGGATCATCGAGAAGTCTGAAACCGTGCGCCCGAGCGCTGATGCCATCGTTCGCGCCGTCGAGCTGTACGCCCGCCTCTACGCTATCCCCGGCTGGATCGAGCCCGCCGCGAGTGAAAATCAAATCGCTACACCGTCGAGTAGAACATGACGCAACTCGCTGAAAACAAACCACGGCGGCTCGCCCGAATCGCTACACTTCCGGGGGGTCGTCGCGAGGAATTGTTTCGGGCCGCGACGCGACGCTCGGCGATAGAATCCCTGCCCTCCCAGACCGCGCCCTTTGCGCGTCCCATCGTGTACAATGACGAGCTTGTGCCCGGCCGTTTCGGCGCTCCTGACATGGTGACCCTCCAGACAATCAAAGCCGCGATGGGGCGCATCCGCGACTCGATCTTTCTTTCGCCTTTCATGCGTTCGGAGACGTTTTCGAATCTGACCGGCAACTCCATCTACTTCAAGCTCGAAAACCTCCAGATCACCGGCTCTTACAAGGAGCGCGGCGCGCTCAACAAGATTCTTCTCCTCACGGACGACGAAAAGCGCCGCGGCGTGATCGCCGCATCCGCCGGCAACCACGCCCAGGCCGTCGCCTACCACGCGACCAAGCGCGGAATCGCCGCCCAGATCTGCATGCCGCTGACGACTCCGATCGTCAAGGTCTCGGCCACTCGCGGTTACGGCGCCGAGGTGATTCTCGCCGGCGCGAACTACGACGAGACCTGCCAGGAAGCGCTCCGTCGCTGCGCGGAGCAGCATCTCACGTTCATTCACCCCTTCGACGACGAAGCCGTCATCGCCGGTCAAGGCACGCTCGGCATCGAGATGCTCGAACAGCATCCCGATCTCGACGTCCTCGTCATTCCGATCGGTGGCGGCGGCTTGATTTCCGGCGTCGCCTGCGCCGCCAAGGAGATCAGCCCGAAGATTCGGGTGATCGGAGTGCAGACCTCGAAGCTGCCTTCGATGAAGGCGGCCCTCGAACACGGCGGCCCCATTACGCTGCCCCCGAAAGTGACGATCGCGGACGGCATCGCAGTTCGTTGCGCCGGGACGATCACGTTCCCGCTCGTCAAGAAATACGTGGACGACATCGTCACCGTGGACGACGAGGAGATCGCCAACGCGATTCTCCTGCTCCTCGAAAAAGAGAAAACGCTCGCCGAGGGCGCCGGCGCCGTGGCGACCGCGGCCGTGGTCCAACACAAGATCCCCTATCACGGAAAGAAAATCGCCGTCTTCGTCGGCGGCGGAAATATCGACGTCTCGCTGCTTTCGCGCATCATCGAGCGCGGTCTGGTAAAGGACGGGCGCCTCGTGCGTTTGCGGATTCACTTGCCCGACCATCCCGGCGCGCTGCAACGGCTCGCCGGCGTCATCGCCGAGCAAAAGGCCAACATCGTCGAGACGCAGTACAACCGGGCGTATTACGGCGTTCTGCTCGGCGATACCGTCATCGACATCACGATGGAAACTCGCGGACCCGAGCATGTCGCGGAGCTTTCCGCGGCCCTGGACAAGGCTGGCTATCAGCACGAGCGAGTGCTCTGATGCGCCATCGAAAGAGAAATCATGTTTTCAAAGCGCACGAA
>Ga0187872_10001848_pt1 | contig 20267 bp, 15 predicted proteins | sample June2016WEW_16_4_FD_132973 | JGI IMG/M metagenome (GOLD analysis project Ga0187872, IMG submission 132973) | Peatland microbial communities from SPRUCE experiment site at the Marcell Experimental Forest, Minnesota, USA - June2016WEW_16_40 | ecosystem: Environmental > Terrestrial > Soil >...
GAATTCCCTCCGCTGCTCCTCCGTGATCGATGCCTTGAGGTACTGGATCTCGGGCCAGTTCTTGCGGACGAACACGACCAGGGCCACCTCCGAGATCCCGCTGATCCAGGAGTAGCAGACCAGTTGGGGATCGAGCGCCAGCAGGCCTCCGGGCTCCTGGGAATAGCGACTGGTCGTGGTCTTCCAGTCGATCAGATAGCGCTCACCGTCGAGTTCGCCGATGGCATCGATGTAGGCCACGAATTCGGCGCCGTTCCCAAGCGACTGCGTCATCTTCAACTGCAGGTTCTTCTTCGGCTGTCGGATGCGGATCCGATCCTCCTGAGCGAACTTCTGAAGAAGATGCACCCCCTGATGAAGCGTCTTATCCCAGGAATGGCCCTTGGGGTAATCGAGCGCCGCATCTCGGTGGGCTCCCCATTCCTTGAACAAGGCGGCTGCGGGATCCTGGCGATGAAAGTACGCGGAGAGGGCCTGTTCAAAGCAGCGGCCGAAGACCATGGCGGCCCGGGTGTCCTTCTCCCGCCATCCGTCGAGGTAGCGGTAGCGATAGCTGCGCGGGCAGCGCAGGTAACGGCTGATTTGGGTGTAGCTATAGACCACCGGTATTCCCCTGGGCTCCGTCGCTGACTTCCGAACACGAGAGCTCTTCCCAGTCGGCTGCGGGAGCGAATGCCTCGAGGTTCTGAAAGATCCGCCCGTTCAAGGTCACATGGGAGGTCCGCACGACGCCGCGGAGGTTGATGAGGGCCTTTTCGTCGATCTGGTCCTGATTCAGCAGCTCTGGGTCGTAGCCGAAATCCCGCAGGAACCAGTTGAGTTTCCACAACGCTCGCTCGGTCGAGTACAACCGGCCGGAGAATGAACGTCTCTCGAACGATTCAGGTTCGAGAACGACGAACCGGATGGCGAGGAAGGGTCTGTGCGGATGCCAACGGTAGGAGGCCCATTCCACGCGGGCCAGGAACAGCCCTTCGAGAGGTCGCTCAGCATCCTGCTGCCTTGCATGCAAACCAGGGATATGGCGTTTCATGGCTTCACCTCCGCGGCAGGTTGGGCGAACGAATTGAGCTTGCAGACGAGACCATCCCTGTCTTCTTTCGCCGATGCCGCCAGGTGGGAGATGAAGGACTCGACCAAGTCCCGGCTGGCCTCCCTGATGGTCTGGGTACCGCAGAAGTGCGCGGCGTAGGCCTTCACGAGGTTGGGATCGAGGTTGTATTGGCGGATCAGGAGGCAGAGCCGGTCGCGGAGACGAGGCTGGCCGTTGTGGTGATAGCCGTTGTTTCCAGCGGCGCATGAGGAGGCTTGATTCCGTTGATCAGTTCCAGGAGGCTTTGGGGACCAGCCAAGTTCGTCTACCGAGCAGAGACCAATTCCGTATGCTTTGCGGAGGGCGCGGTTGACAGCCCTTGTCTCAGCAACCCGCAACTCTGCTCCGCGGACTAACGGGGAAACATTCGATGGCTCGGCCTCGCCATAACCGACGAATCCTCTCGACCGACGAGATTTGTAGACCGTGGCCCGGAAAACCCACCGATTAGCGACAGGATCAGATTGTCGCTCCTGCAAAACAGTACTGATTCCGAGGCATCGTTTCCGCTGAGCTATTCGGATTAGCCCGGAATGCGTGACGTACCATCTCGCATCGATGCATTGGATCTCGCCCATTGAAACGGAGAGGCCGAGCGTCCTCGTCAGTTCCCGTAGGCTTCTGAGGTTGCCTTCCGTTAGATCTGGATAAACCTGCTTGACTAGCCGGAGATTCTCACGTACTAGGTGAGAGTTACCGTGATCTCGATTTCGACGCATTGTCTGCCTGCTCCATATCGTTATGATATCACATCGATATCACATGTCAAGGAGAGCGTTTTTAGTTCTCTAATTTCATGATTGAACATCGAGTTCCACTGTTATTGCGTATTTCTGCCGGCCTAAAAGCGAAACTAACTGCGCTCGCTGAAAAGGAGCATCGGTCGTTGAATAAGCAGATCGAGTTCTTACTCGACCGAGCTGTCCAAGAAGAATTCCGCAGAGAAACCGAAGTCCATAAAGCTCCCGGACGGTCCAAGCCAAAGTAGGCGCATTCAGGTCAGCATCGATTGGTTGTTAACAGGTGAGGGAGAGAAAAGCTAAATATCGCTGGGAGCGAGGCTGAGCGGGCTCGAGGAACGCGAAATTTACAAAACGAACTATCTTAAGGTTTTTGGAATCAACGTACTTGTATGTGAGCAATGCGAATTTGAGAGCCGCGAGGGGAGGCGGAACGCCCTCCTCGAATCTTCCGCTCTTCCACTCAACTGTTCCCGGTACGCAATCTCGGTTCCGATTCGCGCCCTTTATCCTCATGTATCTCCATGGTCAAGGCAACGCTCAATGCCTGGAATCGCCTCGGCTTCCTTCTGCCCGCCGGGATACCTGTGTAAATTGAGGCGCCGTTTGTATATGATTCGTGGCTCACACCGTCCGAACGATCGAGTCGAGCGTTCTTCCTGGTGATCCAACGGCGCGCAACAGACGCGATGCGAAACCGGCGCGGCAGCCGCGGCTCCGCTGGGCCGGCCGTCTTGCTGGCTCTGCTTCTTGCGTTTCTCGTCGTTGCTACTGTCTACGTTTTTGCCGCGCATGTTTTCCCGGCGCCGCCACCGATTACCCAGATTGCGATCCAGGTCGACCACCAGTACAGCCTCACGCTGTACGCGACTGGCGCCGCCTTTGTACTCGCGCAGCTAGGTCTCGCGTACGCCGCATTCCGCTTCCGTGATCGCGGCCAGCGCGCCCATTTCACTCGCGGCAGCGTTCTGCTGGAAATCCTCTGGACGTGTCTTACAGCTCTCGTTTTTCTTGTTCTGGGAATTTTAGGGAGCAGGGTGTGGGCCCAAGTTCAGTTCACGCCACCCGCTCCGGATTCGATTCAGATCGAAGTCACGGCCACCCAGTTCGTTTACACGTTCCGCTATCCGGGTCCGGACGGCAAGTTCGGCAAGCTCGATCCCGCCTTGGTGAACGCCCCGGCCGGCAATCCTCTTGGTCTTGATCCGAACGATCCTGCGGCCAAGGACGACATCGTCACTTCGACTCTAACCGTCCCTGTGAACCATCCGGTCGAGCTGCTGCTGCGCTCGCAGGACGTGGTCCACAATTTCTTCGTCCGGGAGATGCGGCTTCAGCAGGACGCCGTCCCCGGCATGGTGATCCCTGTGCATTTCACAGCGGACCGTACCGGTCGTTGTGAAATCGTTTGCACGCAATTGTGCGGCCTCGGGCACTACCGGATGCGGAGTTTTCTGAACGTCGTCTCCGAATCCGCTTATGAGGACTTCCTCAAGCAACAGGCGGCTGCACAGTGAGCGCGTCCGCCCAAGTTGGAGCCGAGGCGCCGAAAGGCTTTCTCCGCCGCTACATCTTCAGCACGGATCACAAAGTTATAGGCCTTCAATACCTTTTCCTTGCGCTCGTCGCCGTCACGTTGGGGATCGTCCTTTCGCTGCTGATGCGCTTTCATCTCGTCTGGCCGGCCGCCCATCTCCCGTTTGTGAGCGGCGGGATCATGACGCCGGAGCAGTATCTGGCGCTGGTCACGATGCACGGCACGATCATGGTTTTCTTCGTGCTCACCACCGCACCACAGAGCGCCTTCGGCAACTACTTTCTGCCGATTCAAATTGGGGCGCCGGATATGGCCTTTCCACGGCTCAACATGCTCAGTTTCTGGCTGACGCTTGCCGCGTTCGTGTGCATGGTTGCGGCGTTCATGGTTCCCGGCGGTGCGCCGATCAGCGGCTGGACGGCCTATCCTCCGCTGAGTGGGCTGGGCGATGTGACGGGTCCGGGCGAGGGAATCGGACAGACGATGTGGATCGTGAGCATCCTGCTGTTCTGCTTCGGCTCGCTTTTGGGCTCGATCAATTTCATCTCGACGACCATCGATATGCGCGCGCCCGGACTCACGTTGATGCGCATGCCGCTCACCGTCTGGGCGTGGTTCGTCACCGCGATTCTGAGTCTTCTCGCCTTCGGTGTCCTGCTCGCCGGAGGAATTCTGCTCTTCCTTGACCGCTCGGCCGGCACAAGCTTTTTCCTTCCCGCCGGACTCGTCGTCAATGGCGAGTTGCAAGTCCGCGCCGGGGGGTCGCCGCTCCTCTGGCAGCACCTATTCTGGTTCTTCGGCCATCCCGAGGTTTACATCGCGATTCTGCCGGGCATGGGCGTCGCGTCGCACGTTCTCGCGAATTTCTCGCGGAAACCCGTTTTCGGTTATCGCGCGATGGTATTCGCCCTTGGCGCGATCGGGTTCCTCGGCTTCCTGGTTTGGGGCCATCACATGTTTGTAAGCGGCATGAACCCGTATTCGAGCCTGACTTTCTCCGTGCTTACGATGTCGATCGGCGTGCCCTCCGCGATTAAGACCTTCAACTGGCTCGGCACTCTGTGGGGCGGGAAGATCCAGTTTCATCCTCCGATGCTGTTCGCGATCGGCTTCGTCTCGTTTTTTGTCACCGGCGGGCTTTCGGGAATCTTTCTCGCGCAGCCGGCCGTGGATACGATGCTGCACGCTACCTACTACGTGGTCGCGCACTTTCACATCGTTATGGGCGTGGCGGCGATCTTCGGGATTTTCACTGCGGCCTACTATTGGTATCCCAAAATGTTCGGCCGCATGATGGACGAAACGCTCGGGAAACTTCATTTCTGGCTAACGTTCGCCGGCTCCTACTGCATCTTCATGCCCATGCACTTTGTCGGTATCGAAGGTGGCGTCCGGCGTTACGCGGACTCGTCCGGCGCGACCTATCTTGGGGCGCTCCAACCCCTGCATCACTTCATGACCATCGCCGCCTTTGCGACCGCCGCGGCGCAGCTCATCTTCTTTTACAATTTCTTCTGGAGCCTGAAGAGGGGCAGGAAAGCGCCCGCCAATCCCTGGAGCGCCACGACGCTCGAATGGGTCACCGCCTCGCCGCCTCCCGTGGATAATTTTGACGGCCGTTTCCCAAGCGTCTATCGCGGGCCATACGACTACAGCGTCCCGGGCGCGAGCCAGGATTTCCTGCCGCAGAATGTGCCGCCGGAAGAGGGCGCGCTAGCGAATCAGGAGGCTTCGAATGCCAGGTAACGTGGCGACGGAGACGCTGCAACTCAACGGTGCCGGTGGGGGCGCCGACGGTGGCGCTCCGTCTGGCAACGGCGGGCAGGGAAGCGGGCCTTCGGGCGCGGCCAGCGTCCCGCAGCGAACCTACGTCACGGGAATGACCATAGCGCTCGCCGGCATTCTGATGTTTTTCGCGGCGCTCGTCAGCGCTTACGTTGTCCGTAGGGGCTTTCCCAATAGCGATTGGCAAGCGCTCGAGGTCCCGCGCATCCTCTGGCTGAATACGCTGATCCTTCTTGCCAGTAGTTTCGCGCTCGCGCGTTCACGGCGCCGCTTGCTTGCGGGAGACGACGACGGTTTCCGCCACTGGTGGGGCGTCACCGCAATTCTGGGTCTCTTTTTCCTCGCGGGACAGCTCGTCGCATGGCGCCAGTTGGTCGTCTCTGGCGTTTATCTGGCGACGAATCCCAGCAGCAGCTTCTTCTACGTCTTTACGGGTGCGCACGGGTTGCATTTGCTCGGCGGAATCATTGGCCTCCTTGCGGTCGCCTTTCGTCCGCTGCTCCGCCTTGCACGCAGCACAGCCGTTGACGTAGTTTCCATGTACTGGCACTTTATGGATGGCCTATGGCTGTTCCTGTTCGTCTTTCTCCTAGTGGGTAGCTGACCATGCGGAAAGCGAAACCAGCGATCGAAGTCTGGGGCGCGGAAACCAGAAAACATAGGAGAGCCTTGTCGCTGGCCTTTTTGGTCGTGGGTTTCCTGACTGTGTTCCTCTCCGTTGCGCCGCACGCCGCTGCCCAGGGCTGCGCCATGTGCTACCAAAATGCCGCCTCTTCGGGCGCGCAAGGACGCGCCGCCCTTCGCCACGGCATTCTTATTCTGCTGGCGCCCGCCCTAAGCCTCTTCTCCGCCATCTTCGTCCTGATCTACCGCCGCCGAAACATCACCCGCTAGACGTTCCCAAGATTGGGGGCTGGTCTTGGTGGAAATCTCCGAGTCTTGGAATCGCTTAGTGTTGATTATTTCAGATTGTGGACGACATGGTGCTTGCCACGAGACTTCAGTTTGCGGCAAAACTCCAGTTCTAGCCAAAGGCCGTCGAAAAGAAAAGACGTCCCGGCCCTAAGAGCACCGGACGCTTCTGTCTTTTCGGCGACACGAAAAATCCGGATTCCTTGCAGTTGGTCTGGTCTACACGTGTTCGAGCTGCGTGAGCTGGAAGGGGTCGCCGATTTTCTCGTGCAAATCGCGCCAGAGCCTCTCCGGCTGCGCCAGAAACACTTCGACGACGCGGGGATCGAACTGTCTTCCCGAAAACCGCTGAATCTCTTCGCGGGCGGCTGAGATCGGCAGCGCCTTCCGGTAAGGCCGATCCGAGATCATCGCGTCGAGCGTATCCGCCACCGCGAAAATCCTGGCCCCGATAGGAATTTGCTCGCCCTTCAGTCCGTGCGGATATCCCGAACCGTCGTAGCACTCCTGGTGCGAGAGGACGATTTCGGCAGCCTCTTTTAGGAACGGAATCCGCTCGAGCACGGCGTACCCAATCTCGCAATGCCGCCGCATGATTTCGCGCTCTTCTGAGGTCAGCGGCCCCGGCTTGCGGAGGATGTGGTCCGGAATTCCCATCTTGCCGATGTCGTGGAGGAAGGCGCCGCGGGCGATCTGCCGCAGGAGCCCTTTGTCGACGCCCATGGCCCTCGCGATCGTGATCGTGAATGCCGTGACGCGCTGGCAGTGGCCTTCGGTTTCTGCGTCCTTGGCGTCGAGCGCCCCGCCGAGTGCTTCCAGCGTGTAATCGTAGGACTGTTCGAGGTCTTGCAGCGCGATGGAGAGCTGCTGCGTGCGTTCGGCGACGAGGTGTTCGAGGTCGCTCTGATATGTCCGGTTTTCGAGCACCAGCCTGCGGTGCTCGAGCGCCCGCCGCACGCTTAGGTGGAGCTGGTCCTTTTCGAATGGCTTCAAGATGTAGTCATACGCCCCGGCGCGAATCGCCTCCAGCGCGATCGAAATGTCGTGCATGGCTGTGACCATGATCACCGGAACGTCCGGATCGTCCTCGCGCAGCTCTCCAAGTAGCTTCAGGCCGTCCATCTCGGGCATGACGATGTCGCTCAGCACCAGGTCGTACGAGTCCTTCCGGAAGGCCTCGAGCGCCCTTCGTCCGTTCGAAGCCACCGTGCAGGGGTAACCCTGTGCCTCCAGCAGTGTCGAGACGACTTCGCGAATTGCCTCTTCATCGTCCACGACGAGAATCTTCTCTTTTTCCACGGTCGCTCCGTTTGGGCCGTTAATTCCCGTTAATTCCCGTTAATTCCGTTGACGCCATTATAAAGCACGGCACACACGGCAAGACTGGCTGTTGCCGAATTTTTTACCTATGTGCTAATTCTTACAATGGCTTCCTGATATCCCTGAACTCTCGATAGCAGCGCCGTAGGTGAGCGGCCGGGGTGTCGCTCGGACAAGGCATGATGACGTTTGCGTCGAATCCCGGAATCCTGGCCGTCGCCTTCATGGAAGGTGCCGCCGCCTCTATCCTGCTGGTCCTCTATTGGTTGCTTCTTCCGGGCCTTTCTGCGCGTTTCTTCCGCTATTGGCTGGCCGGATGGACGTTTTATGTAGGGCTGGAGGGTCTGCGCATCGCGTCCCTCTTGAGCGGCCGAGCCAGCGAGGTGCGGTTCAGCTTCGCGTTCTCCCTCGTGCCGGCCCTCTTGTTCCTGGCCTCGACGATGGAGTGCCGCGGCCTGGGAACGAAGGTGAAGTATTTGTGGCCCTTGGGCCTCGGGGCCGTGGCCAGTTTCACGTCCCTTGGCTTGGTGGCCAAACTGCCTCACGCCGAAACATGGGCCGAAACTTTGTTCGTCTCTCTCACATATCTCTCGGCTGGCTGGATTCTTTGGCGCTCGCAGACGCAACACCGTGGCGTGGGATGGAACCTGCTCGCCGCGGCGCTCCTTTTGCGCGGCCTTCATGGATTGGACCGGCCCGAATGGTCGGACCAAGGCATGGCGCTCTTCCGGATTTCTTTTCACGGCCTGTTCGGGATCATGATGGGCGTCGCCATGGCCGTGCTTGTGTTGGAAGCGGGCCGCGCTCGAACGGACGACCTCAACGAGAAATTGCGGCGCTTGGCCCTGATCACGGCCGAAGCCACGCACTCCTTTCGGATGGAAGAGGTCCTCCAGGGAATCCTGCATCATCTCGTGGAAATCCTGGATGCCAGCCACGGCGTTGTGCTCCTTCTCGATGATCCCGGCCATCCTACGGCCCTGGTGGTCCGTGCTGCGGTTGGGCCGGGCGGCTCGTCCCGAGTCCACCACCCGAACATCTCCGTCGCTGAGTCTTGGACGCAAGACGTTCTGCGTCAGGAAACGCCGCTCGTTTCTTCCGGAGTTCCTGGAGATTCCGTGGTTCGGTTGTGGACGGATGCGCAGAAGCTCGCCGCCGTTTTGCTGGTTCGTATACCTGGAAAGGAATCGCCGCTTGGATTGCTCGGGATCGGGTCATCGACGGCCCGCACGTTCCAGGCTGACGAGGAGCATTTTCTGGTCAACGTCGCGAATCTCTTGGGCCTGACGGTTCAAAACGTGGCTCTCTTCGAGACCTCGGTGGCCTCCCGCAGACAATGGCTCGATACCTTCGACTCGATCGACGATTTGATTCTCGTCCACTCGCTCGATGGCCGCATCCTCCGTGCCAATCGGGCGCTGGCCACTCACCTCGATACCGAGCCTGCGGCGCTCGTGGGTCGGTCTGTGCGTGAGGTGCTCAGCAAGGCCGGCACTCCGTGGGCGCTCTGCCCGTATTGCGAAGGAGCGGCCGGAAAATCCGAAGAGATGGACCCGACCTTCGGCGGCTACTTTCTTGCCACCGATTCGGTGTTCCACGATTCCGAAGGAGGGCGGTTGGGGACGATCCACGTCCTCAAGGATTTCACTGCTCATCGTCAGGTCGAGAATAAGTTTCGCACCCTCTTCGAAAAAGCCCCCGAAGGTGTGTTCATCTCCACGCCCGAGGGCCGCTTCCTCGACTTCAACGATGCCTTCATGCACATCGTCGGATATGAGAGCCGCGAAGAGCTCTTCGAGACGAGTATCCCTTCGCACTTCTACGTGAACGCGGCCGACCGCCAGCGCCTCAAGCGTCTGCTTCACGAATATGGCGAAGTCAGCGACTTCGAATTCCAATTCCGCCGCCGCGACGGCGAGATTCGCACCGCCCGCGAATCGAGCTTCGCCACCCGCGACGACTCTGGCGCCATCATTGCCTACCAGGGCTTCGTGCTCGACATCACCGAGCACAAACAGGCCGAAATGGACATCCGCCGGCGCAACCGCGAACTCCTCGCTCTGAACGCAATCGCCGAACTGCTCACGCAATGCTCCACGCTCGAGGAAGGGCTGAATGACGCTCTTCTCAAGGTCACCGAGCTTTCCGCCGTGGACGCCGCCGTCGTCTATTTCCTCGATGAGTCTGCGAGAACGCTGAGGCGCGCGGCCGCCGTCGGGTATCGCTCGGCGCATGCGCGCCGCTCTACTCCCGTGGAAGTGTCGGCCGTCCTGCTCCAGCAGATTCGCCAGGTCCGGGTGACGATCCTTTCCGGAACCGCTCCTGCCTTGCCCGAAGAATTCCGCGAGCTGCATCGGAACGAGGGTATCCAGGTTTCGCAGGTGGTCGTCCTCTGGGCCAAGGACCGCATTATCGGTGTCCTCGTGGTCGGTTGCCGCGAGATGCGGGCGTTTTCAACCGGCGAATTGAACCTGCTTTCGGCAATCGGCAATCAGATCGCCACCACCATCGATAAATCGCTTCTGCTGGAGAAGACGCGTGAGGCTTACGAAACTCTGCGCCGCGCGCAAGAACAGCTCTTGCAAAGCGAAAAGATGGTCGCGGTCGGGCAACTGATTTCCGGCGTGGCGCACGAGCTCAATAATCCGCTCACTGCGATTCTCGGATACAGTCAGCTGCTGAAGTCGGAAGATCTGAATAGTTCGCGGGGCGCGAACTACGTCGACAAACTCTACAAACAGGCCCAGCGCACTCACCACATCGTCCAGAATCTCCTGAGTTTTGCCCGCCAGCACAAACCCGAGCGCGCCCCTGTGCAGTTGAACCAGATTCTCGAGGACACGCTCGTCCTCCGCGAATACGACATGAAGCTCAACAACATCGTGGTTCGCCGCGAATTCGATCCGAAATTGCCCCTGACTGGCGGAGATTTCCACCAGCTTCAGCAGGTTTTTCTCAACATTTTGAACAACGCAGTCGATGCTATTCAGGAAAAGGGCGGCCCGGGCGAAATCTGGATTCGCACCGAAGCGGTCGGAAACCGGTTGCGCGTGGAGCTGACCGACAATGGACCCGGCGTGCAAAATCCCCACCGCATTTTCGATCCCTTTTATACGACGAAACCCGTCGGCAAGGGAACGGGCCTCGGCCTCAGCATCTGCTACGGCATCGTGAAGGAGCACGGCGGAGAAATTCAGGTTCGCAATTCACCGCCGCGCGGCGCCACGTTCACCATCACGTTGCCGCTTCTTGTCGTTCCTTCCGCGGTGCCCGCCGCCGACACGTCCCGCGCGACGTACGCCGCTTCGGGGAAAGTCCTGCTGGTCGATGACGAGGAGACCGTCCTCCAACTCGAGGAGGAAATATTGGTCGCTCGCGGATCGGCCGTCAGGCTGGCCCGCAACGAGCACGACGCCATCGATATCTTGAAGCAGGACTCCGTCGACGCCGTCGTCGCCACCGTTAAGTTGCCGGGTGAAACGTCGCCGGGTGGACTTTACCGCTGGATTGAAGCCAATCGCTCCGACCTCGCCGCCCGCGTCGTCTTCACGACTTCGAATACTAGCGAAGACCAAATTCCCGAAGCGGTGCGGCAGTCGGGCTGCCAGATACTCACCAAACCCTTCCAGATAGACGAATTTTGCAAAGCCGTGCAATCGGTGCTGCCTGCCCCGGTCGCGGGCGATTCGAACCGCTGAGCCGGGAACTTGGCGACGTTCGGTCCTCGTCGCTCAAAATTCTGCTCCGAAAACTCGCCCATCGCCCTTGCGCCGCGGCGGAACGCACTATAGTATCGATCACGCTGATCGTCAGCTGCTGCCCCACGATCCTTGCATCATTTGAGAACACAGGCAGGTGCGTATGGAATGCACAGAGTTTGCCCGGACTTCACGCGGGCAGAATATTCGGCCGCGCGTCGGCAAGGCATTGACACTCGTTTGCTGCGCGATGGTGGGCCTTGGTTCGGCGGCGTCACCGCGGGCGAGTCACGCCGCGCAAGCGGCTGCCTCTCAGAATGCGCAGGAGCGCGTCGACGCGGGCAAGGAACTATACGCCTCGGCTTGCGTTTTTTGCCACGGCGCTGATGGCAAGGGCGGTGTCGCACCGGCTCTTCGAGGGCTTTCGCTCTCCGCCAAAGACGCGACGGACGTTATCTCGAATGGAAAGTCCGGCACCACGATGCCTGCATTCAAGAGCAGTTACAGCCAGACGCAGATCGACGACCTCGCCTCCTACGTTCTCTCGCTCTCACCCACCGGCGCCACCGAGAGCGCCCCCACCGCAACGGCCGGTTCACGCGAAACCGGTGCGGACATTTACGCCAGCCGCTGCGCTGCCTGTCATGAGGCTGGCGGACCACCGTATCTGAATCACTTTGTTTTGAAGGCCGCGGCTCCGGAATACATCCTCTACATGCTTGACGCCGGCACCATGAGCGCCCAGGGCGCTCGGCTGACTGCCGGCCAGCGCGCCGCCGTCGCGGAGTATCTCACCGGCAAGCGCCTTGGGAGTTCCGGAAGCATGTCCGCGGGCCACTGCCCAGGCCAGCCACCGAGCAGCTTTTCAGGCCCGCAATGGAACGGCTGGGGCGTCGATCTCGATAACAGCCGTTTTCAGCCGGCCGATCAGACTGGTTTGACGGCTGCGCAAGTTCCGGGCCTCAAGCTGAAATGGGCTTTCGGGTTTCCTGGCGGCTTCGCAGCCTATTCTCAGCCCGTCGTCGTGGGAGGGCGTGTATTTGTGGGCGATCCCCTTGGCGGGGTATATTCACTGGACGCTTCGACGGGATGCACGTACTGGAAGTTTCGAGCGGCGGCGGGGATTCGCTCGGCCGTCACCATCGGTCCGGGCCATTTGGCCTACTTCGGAGATTTTCGCTCGAACGTCTACGCAGTAAATGCCGTCACCGGGAAGCTGGTCTGGAAGACCAGGATGAGTGATCACCCCTACGCGCGCGTCACGGGAACTCCGAGACTGTACAAGGGGCGGCTCTACGTCCCGGTAGCGTCTCGTGAGGAGTGGATGTCAGCCGATCCCAACTATGAATGCTGCACGTTCCGAGGCATCATGGTGGCCCTGGATGCTGCCACTGGCAAAGAGGTGTGGCGGAGCTACACCATCCCGGATCAAGCGCGGCCGACGAAGAAGAGCAAGGCAGGGACACAGCTCTGGGGACCCTCGGGGGCGGCCCTGTGGTCTTCGCCCACCATCGACACCGAACATAATCTCCTCTACATCGGTGCGGCCAATAATTACTCGGATCCTGCTACGTCGAATAGCGACGCTATCCTGGCCTTCGACCTCGCGACGGGCAAGATCGTCTGGTCGCGCCAGATTACGCCGGAGGACACCTACAACATAAGCTGCTTTCGCGACGATAATAGTAACTGTCCTGCCAAGCAAGGGCCCGATTCCGACTTTGCGGCCCCACCCGTCCTGCGCGTGTTGGCAAATGGCCGACGGGTATTGATCGTCGGCCAAAAGTCCGGCGTCGTTTTCGGTCTCTATCCGGATAAGCAAGGAGAGATTCTCTGGCAAACCACCATCGGCCACGGAGGACCGCTCGGAGGCGTCGAATGGGGACCCGCTGCGGATTCCGGCGTTGCGTACGTAGCGCTCTCCGATTTGGGTTTTGCCGGGGGCCCGGAAGGTACAATACCGGATCCGAAGAGCGGCGGCGGGCTGTTCGCGCTCGATATAGCCACGGGCAAACAGATATGGGCAGCCCGTCCGCCGGCTGGTGGGTGCACCACGCCGCGTTGTAGCCCGGCGCAATCCGCCGCCGTGACCGCGATACCGGGCGTGATTTTCTCCGGTGCGGACGACGGCCACTTCCGTGCGTATTCGAGCAAGGACGGCAGCATCCTGTGGGACTACGATACCGCGCGAGGGTTTGATACCACGAACAGCCTCCCGGCCCGCGGTGGTTCGATCGACGGCGGAGGTCCCGCTGTCGCTGGAGGCATGGTATTCGTCACTTCTGGCTATGGCTCGTTGTTCGGCATCCCCGGCAACGTGCTCCTCGCCTTTGCCCCGGAATAGCGATTACTGTCGGCAAAAGGTCTGCGGTTCGTGTCGGTCTCGCGCGGTGCCCCTGCCTCGTGCCTTAGCCGTCTGGAAACCTGCTATCCTTCCTATATCATCCAAGTGCAAGTGCTGAAGGAATAGGATGAAACGCCTGGCGGGTCTGCTAGTTGCGCTTTTTTTCTGTGCTGCCGGGGCTGTCGGCCAGGCGGCGTCGCCGCCGCCCTCTGCGGCTCCGGGCGTGCCGGAATCCGCCGGACCAGCGCCGGTTAAACCGGGTCCGAATCCCGAATTCCTGCGTGCCGCCGACGAAGTTCTCGCGCAGATGAGCGCGATCCTTCATCTTCCGATCAAGGAACCGCTGAAGAAGAGCCTGCGCTCGAAACAGGAAATTCGCGATTATCTCGTCCGCGAGGAACAGGAAGACAAGGACGACGCGCAGCGCTATGCAGACCGCAAGGCCCTTGAAGCCTTCGGTCTCATCCCCAAGGATTTCCCCCTCGATTCGTTCCTGCTCGACGTCCTGACCGATCAGGTCGCCGGCCTCTATGACCCGAAGGCAAAGGAGTTCTACATCGCCGACTGGATTCCGGTCGACGAGCAGCGCGAGATCATGTCGCATGAGTTGACGCACGCCCTCGAGGATCAGTCCTTCCACATTGATCCGTGGATCAAGGCGGCGCGGCCCAACGACGATGCGGAAATGGCCCGCGACGCCGTGAGCGAGGGCAGCGCCCTGGCGGCCATGCTGGATTACGCCCTGCGCGACAGCAAGATCGGTGTCCGCGATCTCCCCGACGTGACGATGGTGATCCGTTCCGGCGCGATTGCGGAAATGGACAAGGATCCCAACCTCGCGAAGGCGCCGATCTATATCCGGGATGCCTTGCTCTTTCCCTATCTCGCCGGGACCACGTTTTCCCAACAGTTTCTGAAAGCCCACTCTGGTTGGAGAGACCTGAACCTCCTTTTCGAGAATCCGCCCGTTTCAACGCAGCAGATCATGCATCCGGACCTCTATCTCAAGGGCGTCGAGCCGCAAAAGGTCACGCTGCCCGCATGGAAAGGGCTCGTTCCCGCGGACTGGAAGCTGCTCGAGGAAAACGTGATGGGAGAGTTCGGCCTCGACGAGATTTTGAGACAGTTCCTCGACCAGGAGCGCGCCGACGCGCTTTCTCCCGCGTGGGATGGTGACCGCTACGCCGTGTTCGAAAACGTGAAGACGAAAGAGACTCCGGTCGTATTCTTCCTCGCGCTCGAAACCTCCGAGGACGCGGACCGCTTCTTCGGGCAATACAGCGAAGCGCTGGAGACGAAATACAAGACCCGCACGCAACTCTACCGCCGCCCGAACTTCTTCCAATTCCAAACCGGCACCGGCGGCGTTTTTCTTCACTGCGTGGGGCTGAAATGCCTGACCGTCGAAGGCGCTACGCGCGCAACCTATGATGCGATTAATCGCGCTGTCGGCTGGCCGCCCGCGCCGTCTCCCGCCGAAGCTCCCTCGCCGTCCGTCGCCCTCCTGTCGCAATTCCGTTTGTAGGGGCGGGTTTCAAACCCGCCCGTCTCTCTTCCGCGCGACTAAATCGCTCAGATGTCAAAATGGCGAATAGCTTGTAGGATTTATGCCCATGGGTCTCTTCGATCTTCCGCGCGTTCCGGAACCCGAGGTCATGGACGATTCGGGCGAGGTGGAAGCTTATTCCTCGGCCGCCGGCCAGGCCTACCTCGACCGGCTTGACGACACGTTCGTCGAACACGCCCTGCGGCTGCTGAAGGGATGCGAGCGCGGCCGTGCGCTCGACATTGGCACCGGTCCGGGACAGATCGTCATCAAACTCGCGCGACGGCTGACTCGCTGGAAATTCACTGGCGTGGACCGCTCGCCGAACATGATCGCTCAGGCGCGCGCGAATCTCGAGGCTGCGGGCCCGGCGCTGGCTGGCCGCGTCGAATTTCAAGTTGCGGACGGCAACCGCCTGCCATTTCCCGACGCGAGCTTCGATTTCGTGATGTGCAACTCGGTGCTGCATCATTTCGCCGAGCCGGAAAAACTTCTCGCCGAAATCGGCCGCCTCGCGAGTCGCGATGGCGCCATCCTACTGCGCGACCTGCGCCGCCCGGGACGCCTTGCCTATCCGCTGCACATTCGCTGGCACGGCCGCCACTACTCCGGAACGATGCGCCAGCTTTATCGCGACTCCGTCCGCGCGGCCTATACGCCGTCGGAATTGCGGCGCCTGCTGGACTCCTCTCTCATCCAGGGCGCAACCGTCTTCGAGCACCGCTCCACGCACATCGGCCTCGAACGCCCCGTCGCTATTTGACTCGAATTTCCTGGCTCATCGGAAAATCTGTTCGACAAACCCATTAAAATCGCATCCGTGCAATTGAGAGTCCGGGGACATTTCATCCGACAATTTTCCAGTCGGGAACTCGTACGTTGGACTCTTTGAAGAGGAAGCCTTTGCTTGATACTATCCGCGGAAATGGCCGAACACAAACTTCGCATCCACTTTAGCGACTATATCGGAAAAGCCGAAGTAGTCATCTATTCGATTCTCGCGATACTCCTGTTCGTGACGGCGCTTGCCGCAAGTGCGAGCGCGGGCAGGCTTTTGTGGGAAGGCATTCTGCAGCGGCCGATCACCATTCAAACACTTGGGGTTTTGAATGAACTGCTGCTGGTGCTGATGCTCGTAGAGATTCTCCATACGGTTCGCATTTCGATTCGCTCGCACATTCTGGTGACGGAGCCATTTCTGGTGGTTGGTCTGATTGCTTCGATACGGCGGATGCTGGTGATTACGCTGGAGGCCGCCAACCTGACAAAGGGAGGCATGTGGGTCGCTGACGGCGTGAGTATCTTTCGATGGAGCATGGTGGAGTTGGGTTTGCTCGGGTTGCTGGTCCTCATCCTCGTATTTTGTATAACGCTCTTGCGCCGCTATGCACCCGCCTCAAAAGATATCGAGGAAGACTAGCCGGAATTTCCGTTTTGACCTCCCGGCCGCAGCTCAGTCTCGGTTTACGCGTGGCACCCAATGTCTGTCCGCCCACGCGGCCCACGGGACAGTGAGCCAGATCGCAAGCGCGCTCACCGCCAGCACGCTTGCGTTCGGAGGCGGCGGCCCGAATGTCGATGCGAAGTAGATGGCAACGAGGAGAATTACGAAAGACCACAAAGCAAACTGGCCGGTGCGATCGATCGCGCGCCGCCCGCTCAAGTAAATCAGGATGCCAATTCCAAATAACCCCAGCTCCACCGCGAGAGTCAGCGGCATGGAATTCCACATTCCCAATCCGTAAACAGCCCCGCCGGGAACGAGCGGCATGTCCGGCCGGTGGACGATGTAGTCGAGCAGCCAATGCGTCGGCACGCATGCGCCGACCACGACAGCGCCGCGTCCATCGCGGCGGATTGCGAAATAGCCGGCGCCGAGCAGTATCGCCCAGCCGATCTGCGCTACGAGGCTGTGCGACCAGGGATACGAAACGAAATCGAGTGGGGTGACGCGCGTGATTCCCGGCGCGATGCGCACCTGTTCCCAGCCCAGGAGCAGAAAGATCGGCCAGAGTAGATCCGCGAGTTGCGCCGCCAGGACGAGAATGCCCAGAGATGTTCTTGGCGCCACTCTCTTTGCGGCGAATGCCACGCCAAAGTGTCCCAGAAACATGTCAATCGTTGAACGCGGCTGCACTGGACGCCGCCCGGTAGACGGCCATCAGCGTTTGATCGTCTGCTTGCCGTACCCCGGAGGAGTACCGTTCGATGTCCTCGAGGCACGCCGAGACAAGGTCTTTCGAAGGCCAGCCATGCCGGCCGCCGACAGCGAGCGAAAGCCCGCCGACGCCATATTCATTGCCGGAGAGGTCGCGCGCTTCCGAGATGCCGTCGGTGAAGAGGAGCAGGCTATCGCGCGGTTCGAGTCGAATCCGGTGAACCGTATAGCGGCTTGTCGAGAACATTCCCAGCGGCAATCCCGTGGACCCGATCTGCTTCACGCCGTTCTGTGACACGAGCAGGGCGGGGGAATGGCCCGCGCTGGCGATTTCGATCTCGCCCGTTTTGCCGACGCGCCCGCAGACCAGGGTGGCGTATTGCCCGGCGATCGTGCTCTCGCAAAAAAGGCGGTTCGCGATTTCGAGCAACTTGTCGAGCTCGAGACCGATACTTGCGAGAGTGCGAAACATGGCGTTCAGGTGCGTCATCAGCAGAGACGCCGCCACTCCCTTGCCCGACACATCTCCGAGAAGGAAGATGAGCTTGCCATCTTCGTTAGCGGGAGGAATCAGGTCGCAGTAGTCGCCGCTCACGATTCCAGCAGGCTTGTATTGATAGTGAATCCGCCAGTCGCCGAAGCGAACGTCGGTCTGTGGCAGCAGCCCTCGCTGAACTTGTGAAGCGAGCTCGAGGTCGCGCTCGAGCGCGCGCTGTTCCTCGCTGCTCAGGCAGTCGAGACAGAGCCGGACCAGCGGGTCGGAAATGAGCCGCTGTTTTTCGACGGTGCCCTGGCAGCCGTCGCAGATCCCGTATGTGCCCCCGTCCATCCTGTGTACGGCGGAGTCTACTTGCTCGAGAAGATCGACGAGCGGAGCTGCGGCCGGCGCGTCGGCTGCCGGGACTGAGGAGAGGGCGGTTTTCAGTTCCGCGCGGCGTTTCTCGAGTTGCTCGCGAAGGTATGGATCGGTGACCCCGGCCATGGATTTCGGTTCCGGTTCCGAGATTCTCGCAGTCTGAGTTGCGGCGCTATCCGGTTCGGGCATCGAACTCATCTCCTCTCCGTCTTTTCGGCATTAGATTCATCGGCCTCGGCCCGCGATTCAGAATCGATCCGTGCGTCGAGCAGGCTCCGCCCGGCCTTGCGTTCGAGGCGGGCAAGGCGCTTTTCAAACTGCTCTCGTCGCTGGCGGTAGAGGCCCGAAGCGATCGTACCGAGACGGTTTGCTTTGCGAAGCTCGGCGAGCGCCTTACGCGCCAGTACCGCTGCGCGATGTGGCTCGCGGGCGTAGCGTTCGTAGTAGATCGCAAGTTGCTCGTAGGCTTCGAAGCCCTCGCGCGAATCTCCGAGCATGCTTTCCCAAAGTTGGCACGCGAGCCCGAAATCGCCGTCTCGCTTCGCGAGGCGGGCGAGTGACCGCCTCGCCGCGCGGTCCGTTTCCGGCGGCAGCTCGAAGGCAATTGAACGCTCGTAGAGCCTCCGCGCGCGATCTGCTTCGCCGCGGCGCTCGCAAATTCGCGAGACTCCAAACAGTTCCAGGGCATCCTGCCCGTGGGTTTCCGGATTCCCGAGCAGCGATAGGACGCGGCTCGCAAGTCCTGCGAGTCCCCGAAGGTCCATTTGATTGTGGTGAAAAATCGGGACGAGCGGCTCGGGCGGTCCGCCCCGCAGATAGTCGAAATAGATCTGCGGGATCAGCTCGGACATCACGTCCGCACCCCGATTCCATCCGAGCACATGTTTTTCGAGTTCCGGCAAACGCACGGAGCCAAGCCGCAGCCGCCAAAGATTCCGCGCGGGATGGAGAAAATCGAGATGCGCGCGCGGCGCGGGCGGCTCGATCGTGCGCGTCATGCGGTAGCGGGTATCGAGCAGCGGCCAGTCGAATGATTTACCGTTGAATGTGACGAGCACGCGCCGCTCCGACAATCGCTCCGCGAGCGCCACGAGCAGCGAATGCTCCTCGCTGTGCTCGCGCATGAAAAATTGCTCGACTTCGAGCCCGCCCGCGTCCCACCACGCGATGCCGACCAGAAACGGATACGTGCCGGTTCCCCCCGCGAGCCCCGTGGTTTCCGTGTCGAGAAAAAGCCACTGCTGCGGGTCGGCGACGCAATCCGGCGCGTCGGGCGCGATCAAGCGCAGTGCCGCCGGAGGTAATTCGCCGGGCGCGTCGCCGCCGATCGGCTCGGAAAACCATCGGCGCAAGGCGAGGTGCTCCCCGAAATGATTTCGCTGCGGTGCAGTGCCGAGTATTTTCGCGAGGCGCTCCGCGCCCTCGGGAATATCGGGCGCATGGCCTCGCCGTGTTTCGGCGGCAGCCGAGGCGCGCCGCGCCGGAGGCTGGAGCACTTTGAGCCGCCCGAGTTTGTCCGAGGAGCCTAGGAGCACAGGCGACCCAGAATCGCGAGCGCGGCTTCCTTCGTCCGCTCGGATTTTGCTCCCGCCGGACCGACGCAGGACGGACATCCGCTATCGCACGGGCATCCGGCGATCAGTTCCCGCGTCCGCCGCAACAGGAGATCGTGGACGCGATACAGCGGCTCGCTAAAGCCGATTCCGCCCGGATATGCGTCATAGAGATACAGATTCGGTTCGAAGAACTCGCTTATCTTCGTGGGATCGTCGGTAGCCGCCGTGTATTCGTGCCATTCGGTTTCGACGCCGGGGCTTGGCGGGCGTTCGCCGACCGCCGTTCCGAGATCGCGGCGGTCGCACATCAAGAGCAGCGTGGCCATCGACTCGAGCGCGTACAGCAGGCCGAAGATGCCGCTCTGGCGTTCCGAAAGCGCGAAGGGAAGCGCCACGAGCAGAGAACGCTCGAGCGTGATCCAGAAGGCCGTGGTGTGCATTTCGTTTTCGGGGAGCTCGAGCTTTCCGTCGCCGACGTTTTCGTTGGTAAAAAACTTGATCTTCTTGAAGCCGACGACTTGCGAGCGGACGAGCACGTCGCCGTGCGCGCGCGCGGCCGGCCCGGCGATCCGTTCTTCTTCGGCGATTTCGAGGACGCGCACCTGGGTGTAGCGAATCGCGTCGGTGTAGTAATCGACCTTCACGGGCTTGACGTAGGCCTTGCGCTCGTCGAAGTCGAGCCGGTCGACGTGATATTGCTGCCCCTGATGGAGGTAGATCGC
>Ga0187872_10001852_pt1 | contig 20252 bp, 14 predicted proteins | sample June2016WEW_16_4_FD_132973 | JGI IMG/M metagenome (GOLD analysis project Ga0187872, IMG submission 132973) | Peatland microbial communities from SPRUCE experiment site at the Marcell Experimental Forest, Minnesota, USA - June2016WEW_16_40 | ecosystem: Environmental > Terrestrial > Soil >...
CGCGACCATGTCCTTGCCGCGCATGGCCTCGCGGATCACCGCAAATGCATCCTGCCCGACTTGGCCGTCCGGCATGATGTAGTAGGGGCTGTCCAGATACCGCTCGTCGATCTGCTCGCGCGGGACGAAGGAGTCGATCTCGATGGTGTGGGTGCTCTCGATCGCAATGGCGTCAAGTTCATCATCCTCCACCGGGATGTAAGCGTTCTTCGCGTACTCGTAGCCGCGCCCCTTGTCCTGACCCTCGACGGGCTCGCGCGTGACCTCGTCGACCAGCTGCTGCCGCAGGCGGTTGCCGGTCTTCTTGTTGATCTGACGGAACGAGACCCGCTCGGTCGATGATGTCCCGGTGTAGAGGGCAATAGGGCACGAGACCAGCGAAAGCTTGAGGTAGCCCTTCCAATACGGACGCGCGGGGGCCATGGAAATCTCCTTTGTTTGCAGGTGCCACCTGGCACCGGCCGCGTTTACGGACCACCTTGCGAGGAGAGGCGCAGGCTGGTGCGGGCCAATCCGTAGATGCCCGTCTCTATACGCTGACACTCAATCTATGATGCGATTTCTGACAAGCCAATCGTTTCGCTTGGGATGGTTAATTGGGTCCCATCCGCACTCCGCCGCCTCGGGTTATGCGGGCGGCTCTCGTGAACTACTGCGGCGCCTGACTTAAAAGGCGCGCAGCCGCCAGAAAAGTGATTTACCTTGTTCACCAGTGCGGGTTTCCCCGCGGATTGGCCCGGCCGATCGCCAAGACGCTTGCAGTAGCCATACGGATCAATTCCATTGAGGTGCCGGGGAGATTGGCGATGCAGGCCGCCATGAGCGACCTCGCCGCCGAATGCGGGGGAGCCATCAACATGATCCGAGAAGTTCAGAGCCCATTCGAATTCCCGAACATTGAGCCGACGCCCACGAGCTGACGCGAGTCCGAGATGTTCCGGCCGAAGCTCGAGGTGGCGGATATCTTCCGCCGACATGGTGAGGCGTGGCGTACGGCCAATGCCGGCCACGTGAGCCTCGCCCAACGACGTGTGATGACGGCAATCGAGATTTGTCGCACCGCCGCGCTCGGTGGTCATGTCGAACGCTGCCAGAACTGCGCGCACACGGTCATCGCCTACTGCAGCTGCCGTAATAGGGCTTGCCCGAAATGCCAAGGGTCGGCTGCGGCGGCATGGCTGGCGGCGCGCGAAGCCGAACTGCTCCCTGTGGCACATTTTCATTTCGTATTCAAGCTTCCGTCCGCGATCGGTGCGATGGCCTACCAAAATAAGGCCAAGGTCTATGGATTGCTGTTCAAGGCTGCGGCCGAGACGCTGACCACTATCGCGGCCGATCGCAGGCACCTTGGTGCAGAGATTGGGGTGATCGCCGTCCTACACACCTGGGGCCAGACTCTCCAACTGCACCCTCATCTTCACTGCGTCGTTCCGGGCGGCGGCATCTCGTCCGACGGCAAGCGTTGGATCGCCTGCAGGCCCGGATTCTTTCTCCCGGTTCGCGTGCTCTCCCGCCTGTTTCGGCGGCTCTTCCTCGAAGGCCTGACGGCAGCATTCCACGCTGGTGAACTGCAATTCTTTGGCGATCTCGGCAATCTCAACGAAGCCACGGCCTTTGCCGTCGCTCTCGCGCCGCTGCGCAGCGTCGAATGGAGGGTGTACGCGAAGAAGACCTTCGCCGGGCCAGAGCAGCTTTTGGCCTATCTCGCACGCTACACCCATCGGGTCGCTATCACCAACAGCCGCTTGCTCGATCTCGACCAGACCAACGTTACCTTCCGCTGGAAGGTTTACCGCAAAGGTGGTCGTCACAAGAGCAAGGTCATGCGCATCGAGATCGGCGAGTTCATGCGCCGGTTCCTCCTCCATGTACTGCCGAATGGCTTCCATCGCATTCGTCACTATGGCTTCTTGGCTAACGGTCATCGCGCGAACAAGCTCGCGCGGTGCCGAAGCCTGCTCGCTGTACCGTCGGCGCCGGGGGATCGCCAGAACGATCGTGACAATGTCCGAGAAACCAATAATTACACACCACCCGCATGCCCATGCTGCGGCGGGCGTATGACGATCACTGAAAGCTTTGTTGGATCGCTCTGCCGGACATATCCCGCCCGCAAGCTAGACGGCTTGTAGCCCAGGAAGAGTAAGTGATCGCTGGACCCGAGAATAGCCGGATAGGTGATCAGCCCCGCTCAGGGGCCGCGGCTGGGATTTGCCCGATTGGCCATTCGCTGCGGCATTGTTGTCCTGCCGATCCGAAAAAAATTAACGCGAGGGAGCGCCGGCTTGCAAAAGCGAAACAACGCGGGCGTTATCCTTGCAGTCGTTTACCGATTCGCCTTGGCACTTGACCGAAACGATGGCGACCTGCGCCGCTAAATTTCCATAGCGCAAAGTGATTGGCCACTCCTCATGCGAGAGTAGAGCAGGGCTCCTGAGAGATGGAGCGCACCTTGACCGGCTGGCTGGCGGCCAGGCACCAGTGAGTACTTCACTCAGTATTAGACGATTTGCTTGCTGTCAGGCGCTGTCGCTTTACCGTGATCAATATAGAAAACGTTGACATACTTTAAAGCGTATTTTCAAGCCTGAGCGATCTTAAAAAGAAGCTTCGGAAAGACCTTGACTTTCTGCAAGTCGAGACTGAGGTGTCTTTTGATAAGACTGACGGTTCGCCCGCCATGCGCAAACGGCCGCACCATTAACGGGTGGCGGAACACTACAAAACGCGCTACAAAACTCCGACCGGCCGCCGAAAAAACGCCAGTGATTTCAGCGCGTACCGGCGGGATGGGCGGTTTCCCATCGCCCGCTCCAAATTTTCCATATTTGTCAGAGGCCCTTGCACTCCTTGGCCTTGAGCGCATTCGGCAAGTACCGGCAGGACGAAGCACGAAAGTTCTGGGCCGATCCGGGGAAAAACCGGGGACTTTGTTCCCCCGCCGTTCGCTCCGAGCCGAAGAAGCAGGGATCGCAGCCGAAGCCGCGATCCCCGCTCTCTAGTCAATTCGTTGAAACACTCCCGGCTGATTGCCTGTATTCGAGCACAAGAACACGTTGCCAGTCCTTTTGCTGAAAACCAGCACCGCACCCAGCCTGGGATTGATGACCGAACGCAAGGCGTCCTTGAACGTCTGCCAAGTCATATCAGGAGGGCGCTCGATACGGAGCGTTGTTTTGTGAGGCACGAAATCGACGTTAAGACCCCACCACCGTTCAAGCCGCCGCGCGCATTTCCGGATATTGTCGGCATAGGTACGATTGAACTCAGCGACGTACACTCTCTCTTGCGCCATCGCATGGCTCCTTCTGTCAGAAATTGCGGGGCGAATATGAGGTGAAAAGTGTGGCCTCACTAGGGTCCGCAGTAGCGCCGCAGACGCCCTGTATTGCTAGCTGAATCTAGATGTTGTCCGCTGGTGTCGCCGCTCCTAGGCTAGTCGTAAGTAATCGCAAAGCTGGACCAGGTGGGTTTTTATTTCCGTTTTCAAGTAAAAGCCGGCCAACCCCGCGCGCGGCCGTTTTTCGATTTTCTGATTACTTCAAATCGCGTTACATAATGGGATTATGCGACTAGCGCGCCCTCGCGCGCGCGAGGCCGAGACACAAGGGATTGATCCAAGGTTGCCCTTCCAGCTCCCCATTAAAGGCGACATGGATCGCGCTCTCTCCAACCTCATGCATGACGCGCGGCATCGGTTGATGATCGAGAAAAATCGTATCATGGGCGAGGCCTCGATGGCCGGAGCGCTCCAGAGCAACCGAGTGATTGTCACCGTCGCGTCGTTCGCCGATCAGCTTCACGATGTATCAATGAAGCAAGCGGCGCCGATCCTGCTCGACTTCATCCAGCGCATGCAGCTTCCACCGGCCGAGATCACGGAATGGGCTCGGCCGCACCTCGAAAATCTGGGCAACGCCCTGCTAGAAGTGATTCCGCCGAACAATTTCCCGGCCGATCACAAGCGGATCGTCGCTCAATATCGTGCAGTTTTTCAGCAGCGCCTCTATGGCGTGCTCCGTGATGTTGAAATTGGTTTTGTGAAAGGAGCGGGCTTCGCCCGAGCTGAGCAGATGGAGAGCAAGGAAGAATGGATCACGGCGGCCGAAGCCGCACGCCTCTTAAAGCCGACCTTTGGTACGCATGAGGCGCAAATGACCATTTGCAACCGCGCCCACAGCGGCATGATCCGGGCGCGTGCGCAGCGGTTCATCATGCACGACAAGACGCGCGATAATTGTGAAATTCCAAAAAGGTTCTGGTGGGCCGAAGGACATCAAGCGCTTACGCAAAATTGGACGGCTGGCGACTTCGAAACGTGGACTCCCGATGAGAAAATCCGCCTACAGGCGTTCGGTGTTTCGTTCTTGCGTGCCGAAATCGAGAAGCTCATTCCGGCCGGTGCGCCCGCGTCGGCTCAAGCGCCGGCAACACCTACCGTCTCAGCCGGCGGCCGCCCGCCGGCTGAGTTCTGGGACGAATTATGGATCGAGATTTTCCGCCAAATCTATTTGGGCGAGCTGAAGCCCAAGACGCAGGCGGACATCACAAACGCCATGTTGACGTGGATCGAGCATCGCGGCGAGAAGGCATCAGAGAGCACAGTTAAACCACGCGCTCGGAAGCTATTTCAGGCGTTGCAGAGCTGGGACAAAAACTAGGTTTTCGCCCCTTTCCGCCTGTTTCCGGCCGACAAATTGGCCTCGCCGCCCAAAATGACTGGTGCGTTGCAGCGCTCTCCAATGTGCTGACATTGGGTGGCCTCACGCGAATCGTGGAGGCCCCTGTGAAGCCCACCGACTGGATTGCCCTACTCCCCGCTGTTAACAACGGCTGGGCGTTCGCCGCTTTTGTCATCGTGATTGCAGTTTGGCTCTACCTTCGCTGCCAGGGTGAGCGTTAGCGCCGACTCAGCTTTTGAAATCCGTGGCATCCAAACCCCGCCCGCGCGTGCCCATATGGACGCGCGGGCTAATGAAGGCGAGTCTGTAGCCGTTGGAAATGCCGTAATCAGGCATCTCCCCTTCGGGACCGGGCTCTCGTGCACGGAACCGGTAAGCCGTCTCTGCCGTCCGGCTTCGATCCCTGAGCAGGGCGCAAAGCTTACGCCGCGCGCAACTCGTTCAACCGCGCAATCACCCAGCGCGCCATTTTGCTTCGACTGATCACGTCCTGATCGCTGTACGGCGAAGGCTCTCCGCTTCTGCCTGCTGTCTGAAAGCCCGTGGTTTCCTTCACTCGAAACGCATCCGGGCCTTCGCAGAATATTTTAAATGTCCTGCGCGGTGCCTGAGTCGTGAAGGTAACTTCATTTTTCAACACACTCACATCAACAGCTCCGGGTTGCGGCCTAACATAACCAAGCAAATCCGTAGAGACATTCCGCGCAATCGCGTTCAGTTCGTCTTCGTGCTGCGCGGCCGAGCGCACATTGTCAGCCGCCTCGCCCGCCATCTTCTTCACTTCGTCGTCGAAAATTCCCATCGTATCCACCTCACGCGCTCATAACCGGCGCAGCCGTCACGCGGAAATAGTGATCCACATAGCAGCTCGCTAGTGCGTCCCCGTCGTACCCCCTGCCCTTTGTTTGACGCGCCGCAGGGCGGAAGCGAACGAGACGGCGGCGCGCGTCCGGATGCCCGATTTGGCCGTCGAATAACCGGCGCTAAAGCCGCACGTCTTTGAATGTTTCGCTCATCTGCAGGGCGGCGCTACGACGATCGCCCATGTCTACAAGCCGGTCGAGAACTCGCAGCATGGCTTGAGCCGATTGGCGGGCCAAGGGCTGCTCTCGTTCCGCAAAGGCATGGATCAACCCCGCGATACGTCCCGGCAGGGTTGAATTCCGCCAGCCGACAGGCGTCCGCTCCTGGCGATTTATCGCCGCCGTAACCTGATCGACGAACGCCGCGACCGGGTAGTGCTCAACGGCCCGCTCGCACAGTGTGAGAAATGCAGACATCACGTCTGGAACGTCTCCCACTTCACGCACGAACCGATCGACAATCGGCAAAATCGCCGCGACCTCCCGCCAATCCCTATTGGCAAACCGGGCCGCTCCGCCGGCGAATTCGATCGACACAAAAAGATAGAGCTTCACTAGCGGCGGCACATCATATCCGAACAAGTCCCCTTCGTCGTTGCGCGCACGAGCCCAGACGTGATCCTTGAGAGTGCGTTCCAGGCACGCCATGACCAAGGTGGTAGCATTAGGTGCAATTTGCGGCGCATCGAAGATGCCTGCCGCGGTGATCACATCCACAAATGGATGGATCAGTGATTCGGCCGCCTCGTTTTCCAGTGCGAAAATGCGATCCAAAAAGCGGCGCTGGACGTCATCCGGTTCGAGACGCAGCGCAACATGAGCCAGGAAGCCCAACAGGGATCGCCGCCATTCCAGCAATTCCGTTCCCTGACGCTCGCGGCGTTTCGCCTTTTCACTGCGCCATGACGGATTCATGCGTTCAAGCGTCCAATTGAGCAGGTCATCGCAAAACGACAGAAACGCCGGGCGCCGCAGAGCGTCGGCCATGACGGCGCCGATCGGGATGCTGCCGAAGATCTTCGGCAAAAAATCCCAGCGCAGGAACTCATCAGGTTCGCGCCATATAGGTTCGCTTGCATTTCCGCCGAAGCGCAGCCCATCGTCCCTTGGCTTCGGCGCTGCGAAAACCCATGCGGGCGGTATCCGTTGCAATGTACTAAAAGTGTTGCCTGATGAAAGCTCACGGAGCGCCACGTCCACTGTGGCGGCCATCTGGTCCGGCGCCGTCGCATGATCGTAGCCGTAGGCCGAGACGATACGGTCGCGCGAGCCGACCGATAACCGGATCGCGAGATTCAACGCAATCCATGCGAAATTCGCGTCGATATCCCAGAGCGCAAGAGCGCTGGCCAGCGCCGTTTCGGAGACCTTCTCAAGCGGGTGGCCTGCCAGCGTGAGCAAGGCGACCTGGACCTTCGGGATATCGAGGCCACGACGGATCAAGCCGGGAAGTCCTCGCGCACTGTAAAGACACGGATGCTGCAAGGGCATCGATCGCGACGACCAAAGCTCTCCGTGATGCTCCGGCGTTTGCCATGCGCGCAGCATCACACCCTTCGACCATTGCAGCTCTTTGGAATCTAGTTCCTCCGCATAAAGAACAGCAATTGCGGCAACGCCCGCCACCAAGCTCTGGTCCATATCAACCGTATGGTCCTCTCCGTGCGCCGCGGTAAAGAGATCGTCCCTGTCCAACCTGTGCGCCTGGTCCAGCGCCTGCTGCAGCGGACGCTTCTCCGACACTGTTCGGCGCTCGAACGAGTCGTAAATCCAGTTCAGCAATCCCATTTGCTCGTTCATGCGCTCCGAGCGTTGTGCGGTTGCCACGATATCGGGTTCCGAGGATCGGGGGTTTTCGAGCGCGATCAACGTGCCCCTTCCATCGGGGGCTGGCGTCGCGGAATAATTCTCGATCCTGCCAACTTCAGCCCAAATCTCGGCCGTGCGCCGCAGGTCCGCGACGCGTCCGCCGTCCTGCTTTTCCTCTTCCAATTCAAACGGCAAGGCTTCCGGGAAAGCCAGAATCGCTGTCTGGGCGGCGGACCGCAGCGATTCATCGCTATTCAGAACAAAAAGCTGGGCGAGCCATCGGACTTCTATCCGCCGCGCCCGGCGGCCGTTTGCACTCCGGACGGCCTCGGCGTGTGGCAAATCTGACGGCTTAATAAAACCAATCAGGTTGGTCACGCCACCAAGATCCGTAACATACCTGCCGATATCCCAGTGCCAAATCCTTTGCGAGATTGCGAGCGGCAAGGTCACTCGCGACACCCGATTCGATTCCAGGGCGAGGGCCACAGCGATATTTAGAACCGCGCATGACTCATGTCCGGACACGACCTCCTGGATGACCTCATCCACCACTCGCCCGCGTTCCACCTCGCCAAACGCCCATTTTTCCAGCGCCATGAGACCGCAGAGAACGGGCGGCGGCGCCCATTGGCCGCGCGCCCACATATAAACTTGGCCGTCGCCCCAAAATTCCTGTCGTCCCCAAGGGAATTCGAGCTCCAGCGGAATAGGGGTGCCCTCCTGCCTCCGGTTCAAGTCATGCAGTTCCCGCCAAGCCGTAACTGCATGATTTGTTATCTTCCGGACCAGTTCCTGCGCTTGGGCCGGCGCAGCTGGGAACAGGGATGCCAAAGGCTCGCGCAGAGGCGATGCGGGAGAGAAGTCACCGCCCGTGTCACGGATCGCCAATTCATTCCAGTCGGTAACAGAAACGCTGTGTGACAACCCCATAGCGTCCGGGCGTTTCGCCACATCGGCCGGAAGCTCGTCGATTAATGCCGCCAGGCACAGGTTCACCATATCCCGCGCGTGGGTGCTCGCTAGGGTCGGCGTCCAGGCGATCACCTTGCCGAACACCTCATCGCGCAACCGTGCGCGGTTTTGCACGCGCCGCAGATAGCCGCGCACGCGCTCGATCTCGATTCGCGCCGAGCGCAGCAGGAGATTTCGCAGCCGGTCTTCAAGCTCGCTGCGCTCGCCGCGGCTCAACGGCCCCCAGCGGCCATGATCAAAGCGAAACTCCTCGGCATGTTCCCGATCTTCAATGTCCTCGAGCCACCCATTCACGACGCCAATGATGGCGGCCGAAATCCCGTTCGCGCGATCGGCCAGCATGTTCTGCCACACCTCGAACCCGGACACGATGTCCGCTAGGATTGTGACCGGACAGCTTTCGATGTTGCGCAGAATCCATTGCAAAAAACGGCTCCAACTTCCCAAATCCGACGGCCAAGCGAGGGCATCCGCGTAACGCACGACTTCGCGCGGACTTAGCGTTTGGGGAAGCATGCTGCGGCCAAGAATCAGAGGATTGGCTTGAGTCTTCTCCGCTTGGAACCACACGGCAAGCTGGGCCAAGTGCTTGGCATCGTCGCCAAGCATCGCCGCAGTGAATTGCTCGGCATTTTCCCAGAAGCGCGGCGAGCCGAACGGCGCCGTGAGCCAAGCCCGCGTCCATTGCGGACGAACCGGCGTCGCTTCCAGCCGCCGGAGGTTATCCTGCCAATTTTCGAAAGCCGGATAACCCGCCTGGGACAGCAATTCGACGGTACGCCCCAGGACCGGGGGCTCGCCAACGCTTCGTATCTGCTCGATCCAATCGGTCTCGTGTTCAATCAATAAATGGAGAAATGACCACTCGAAGAAGATATCGTGGGCGAATTGCACGGCGTGTCCGGCGACTACATCCCGGATGATTTCATCCTCTTTCAGTTCGCGAACAGCATCGAGATCGAAACCGTTGAGTCCGATTCGGCGCCCCAGCGCAGGCGCGCCCGCCTTCGCAAGCTTGATCAGCGTGCGCTGGCGGTGATAAACGCGCGTTTGATCTGAATTGTACCCGCCATGCGACCACCACACATCGATAAGCTCGACTTCCGACGTCGGGGCGGCAGCCTCTTGGCTGCTTCCGCTTCGCGTCGCGCGCGCAAGCACCGCAGCGAAGAACGGCCGGCGCGCAATGTCTCTTACCCGTTTTTCTCCAAAGAGGAGCCGACGCAAAGCCGGTTTCCTCCTGGCGAGTGCTTCCGATTCCTCGTCATCGAACGGGCCGACATCGACACTGCCGACGCCGGCGCCGCCGAAAAGCTCCCTCGGAAACCAGGTGCGCAGCGGTTCAATCCCGCTTTCTCGCGCGCTGGCAATAATCCTCCACCCGCCAGGAGCAGGTGACCGCAGGATTGCATTCAAAAGATCGAGTACAACGCCTCGGTTTGGGACCTCGATCCTGTCGATCCCGTCGATGAACAAGACTGAAGAACCGGAAGCCGCAATTTCGGTTAAAAGCGTGTCGACATTGGCGAAGTCCAGCCCAAGGCTTTGGGCATACGCTGCCCAGTAGCGGCCGGAGAGCCGATCCGACTTGAGGAGAAGCACCGTGCCATTCCGTAGTTCGCTTTCCGCGTATGCCCGCAGCACGGCCGATTTGCCGGTTCCTGGCGGCCCGATAATGTGAACAAACCGGTGCGACTTCAGCGCTGCTTGGGTTTTGGCAACGAGCGAAGGGCGCGCTATGTCGACTCCGTCGATTTGATTTCCGATGGTTGCGAGCGCGTTGCGGGTCTCGTCCTCAATCCGTTCGAGGTCGCTTCGGAGCGATCGTGCGCCGAGCAGGCGGAACCTTCCATGCAACGCAGCCAGCAGCGATGAGCGGCTGAATTCGGTGGCGCGGCCAGCCGCTTCACGCGCGATCACGCGCAACCGGTCCCACAAGTCTTCAGCCGGCGACGAGTTATGAAGATGTCCCCGCAACCTCTCGATCGCGTGCACCTCATCGGTAGCACCGGTGTGGAGCGCATCAAGCTTGATCAGAACGAAATGCCGCAGTACTCGCAGGACGTTCGCATCGTCTGGTGTACCCGGAAGCCCCCCGAGGATGGCCTGAAATGTTTTCAGAACGCCGCGGTGTTGATCGTCTGCGCCGCCGCGTTGAAAGCGCGCAAGGAACGCTTCGACCGATAGACTGGCGCGCGCCCATTCGCACACCTCATGCAGAGCCCGGCGCGGACCTTCAGCAACCGTGCCCGTGATCGTGCCTACCCGGTCCGTGTTCTCCCGGAAGTCAGATTTTGCAAGAGTCGCCCACGCGCGTGTAACGATTTCGCGAAAGTCTGTGTTACTTGCCGCGGCGCTGATGGCCAGCTCGCGCTTGACTTGAAGGCTGAGGCGCGCTGCCGAGCCGTCACGCCCGATCGCATCGACGATCAGATCGTCGAGAGGCTCCCCGAAGGCAGCCTGCTGCACCGCGACGCGCGTAACGACGCGATCCGTAAGGCCAGGGGCCGCTTCTTCTCCGAGGAGTGCGCCGAGATAAATTGCAACAGCAACATCCTCGAACGTGAAGCCGCCACCGCCCGATATCTCGGGAGATAGAACCATGCTTGCTTCAATTGGCCGGTTGCGACCCCTAGTTTTGCATGATTCCCCGGGCAAGGCCACGCCTTAGTAAGCCAGCCCGAACAGGCAATGGTGCTGGGATCGGCGCCCTACAGACAAAACTCCGACTAGGCTATTGATTTACAATGAAGCTGAGTCTAGGCGATTTTTCGGAATGTAATTGAAACAACAAGTGAAAATTGCTGGATTTTCATTCCAGCCGCATCCGCCCATCGATTGGCTCGATGTTACCGACCGGCCAGTCGCGTGCCCTTAGGAACGTAGTCGAAAAACCGCTCAACCGAGCCGCCCGCCGTCCATTCGGCGCGCAGTCTGGTCTTCCGCTCGACCCGCCGAAGCTCGCTGAGCAGTTCGCGGTTCGCGTCGCGAGCGCTCGCCCCGTCGACCTCTGCGCGTACGATGCAGTCGGTGCCATCGCGCGTGACCGACGTGGCGCCAAACGTTGCGACAAGGAAGCGGCCGACGGCGTCGGGCGAATCGGAGCTGACGCGGGCCTCGAGCCGGAGCTTCATGGCGGTGTCTAGCGGAAAGGGTTAGAGCAACGCATTCGTAATGCGGTTATGGCCGTCTCGGCCAGTGATGGCTTGTTCTACACGGTGCTGTTTTATTTGAGGAATTTGGCACGGCCGTCCAGCTCATCTCGCTTTCTGTCATGCACTGCTACCGATTTGGGTAGCAAAATGGTAGCAGGAAGTTCAGTTTTCGTTCATCAACAAATCGGGTCAGATCCGAGCGCGCTGCAAAACTCTCACCAGCGGAACACCCTTAAGATTTTCCGGATATTCGACCCGCATCGCCCCCGTTCCGCATGACCGCCAAACCAACTCTGCCGTTTTGCGATCATGCCGCATTTGGTTATTGCGACGGGATCATTCGGTGCGTCGAACTCCTCACACCCTTTCCCAAGTCCATCTCGTCTCACCTCGCGACAGGCATATGTTGCGCCAGTCCCATGACGAGGTAAAAACGTTCCATCCGAACCAAATTCCCCGTCCAGTATGCTCGCCAAAGCCAAAATGCGGTCTTCCGTTTCAACGTAGTACCGTCTTCCCTCACGTCCGAAGTCGTCTATTCCAAGCGGAGAGAAACGAATGCTTATGCGAACAGATGTAAGTGTTTGTTCTAGAGCCATCCATTCATCGGTGCGAAATGTGTACGCTTCAAGTTGCAGAACTCCCGAAGCAGTTCGACTAGGCGCGATCCACATAAGGTTGCCCCCTCACTAACCGAGCAACACGCCATAGCTGCGCAAGATTAGGAGTATCAAAACAATGATGCTACCCAACAAGTACAGCGCAAATGACGACCAACGTGCTACAGCTTTGCTCCTATCCTGCTTCTCATAGGCTCTGAGAAGATAACGTTGTACAGCATCCGGATGAAGCTCCAGCACAAGTTTATCTAACCGTTTTTGCGCTGTAACTCTTTCGGTCTCGATGTCAGCTTGGCCCATTCGCAGTAGCTTGTGGATTTGATCGTATGTCTCTCGATCTAAAACCGTGTCCAAATTCGCGAGGACAACACTTAATTTGTGATGAGGCAGCGCCCTGAGGTAGCTATCGTACTGGGTTCGCAAATATTCGTCGTCCTCTTTTCCAAATCGTTTAATTTCTGCGGGACAAAAGAATTGGTAAATTGCAATCGCGATAGCATAGCAAACACTCGCTGCGTACAGCCACCTAAGGGTGGTGGGAAATGGTTCTGGAGCGCCGAACCATTTCATAAATGGGACGGACTTTGCATAGAGTTCGTAAAGGACAGGGACGCTGAGCAATATGCCGTACGAAATGTTGAAATACTTGATATTTCCAAACCCGCGGATAGTGCTCCATTTTGCCATGGGTGACCCTAGCGTCGAAGCCTTGCGGAGCCGTCAGATGCAGCCGGCTACAGCATAGGAGCAGCTGGGGCAAAGGCCTAGTTGAAAAGAGCTGCTCTAAACCGCACGAAACGGCTGCGCGCTATGGGGGTTTCCTTCAACTTTTCCGCCTCCTTTTGTTCGTCTTGCATTCTTTGCTCTCTAAGTTTCCGTGTATTTAGCAGTTCCATCAATCGCCATGCAGGTACTACGCCGCTCATTGAGGTATGGGATTGCCAGCGCGCTCGCGCGAGCAAATCGGTCATGTCAAACTTGAACGGGATGTTGCCGCTCCTCATCCCGGAATTATAGCCGAGTTCGGCGACGCGCGTTTCATAATTTCGACGCGGCGGAGTTGGGGTCGGTACATAATCCCCTCACGCGTCGTCAATATCGTGGTTCCGCTCACATGGCACGAGTTCGGTTTGGAAGCTCGCTGACCGCACTGCGCCCTTGCCGCGGCGTAGTCCCTCAAGCTGCAGGTCCACTTCCCCAAGCCGCCGTGCGGCAACAATTATCAGCAGGTCTGCGAATTGCTCGCGGGGCAGGTACAGACCGACTTGCCACGCCGTCGTCGCCCCGATGGCGCCGCCGGGTGTGTCCCCAACGTCGGCGCCGCAGAAAACGCACACTATTGCAGTGCCCCGGTTCAACACGGGACGGTCCAATGCCCCTTCGATCTTGATGTCGCTATCGGCGTGGCCATTGGGATGGAGTGGCGACAGGCCAGGCGCACGGTGACCAATGGTGACAGCAGTCGCCGTCACCTTGATTTTGAACTGTTCAAGGGGTGGTTTGCGGCTTTTCGCTTTACGGGCCACGGACTACCTCCTCCCATGGGTTGCAGAATTCGCCCTTTCGCCGGTAAATAGGCGGGGTGGGAAAACCATGCTGCCGACAAGCAATTTCACCTTCCTGAAGGTACAGGATGCCCAGCTGTCGCAGCTGGGAGCGCTGTCGGAGCGTTACTTCCGCGATGATCCTGGCACCGCGGTCTTCAAGTTGCGCCAGTTTGCCGAGCTTCTGTCCAAGACGATTGCTGCCCACCACGCGCTCTATGTCGGTGAGCGGGAGACGTTTGAGGAGACGCTTCGCCGGCTTTCCTATGAACGCATCGTCCCGAAGGAAGCCGCAGACCTTTTCCACGCGCTCAGGAAGGCCGGTAACAAGGCAGCGCACGAAACCACCGGCAGTCATTCCGATGCATTATCAGCGCTGAAATTCGCCCGTCAGCTTGGCATATGGTTCCACCGCACTTACGGGAAAAAGCCCGATTTCAAGCCCGGCCCGTTTGTGCCCCCACCGGAGCCCATCGACGCAACGGCCGCCCTACGAGAAGAAATCGAAACTCTTCGTCGCCGTGTTGTCGAAAGTGAGGATGCTGCCAGCCGAGCGCACCGGCAAGCCGAGGAGCATGCCCGTGCCCGTGAGAGCGTAGAACAGCGGCTCGCGCGGGAAGCTGAGGAACGGGCGATCTGGGAAAAGCTTGCCGCCGAAAGCGAAAGCAAGACGGCGGAGATTGCGGCCCGACTTGCCGCGCTTCAAGCGACGGCCGAACAAGCACCGAAGGCCGAAAGTCTTGAGTTCATTCAGCGCGGCGAGGAAGCATCCGCTAAACTCGACCTTGACGAAGCGGCGACACGCGCCCTGATCGATCAACAGCTGAGGGATAGCGGATGGGAGGCGGATACTAAGTCGCTGCGCCACGCAAGCGGGACGCGACCCGCGAGGGGGCGCAATCTCGCCATTGCGGAATGGCCGACGGCAAGCGGCCCTGCTGACTATGCCTTGTTCGTTGGCCTAACGCTTGTCGGCGTTGTGGAAGGCAAACGGAAACGCAAGAACGTCGCGGCTGCCATCGATCAGGCCGAGCGTTATTCTAACGGCATTAGCGCCAGCAGCGACTTCATATTTGCCGGTGGACCGTGGGGCAAACACAAGGTTCCCTTTGTCTTCGCCGCCAATGGCCGTTCATATCTGAAACAGATCGAGACCGAGAGTGGCATCTGGTTCCGCGATACGCGTCGTTCGGCGAACCACCGACGCGCCCTCGTCAGCTGGCCAACACCCGAAGGGCTATCGGGGCAGCTGGAGATTGACCAGGATGCGGCGGCTGCTGCGCTTAAGGAAATGCCATTCGAGTTCGGTTTTCCCCTCCGGGACTACCAGAAAAGCGCAATCAAAGCCGTTGAAGACGCCCTGGGGGTCGGGCGGCGGTCCATGCTACTCGCGATGGCGACCGGCACGGGGAAGACTAAACTGGCCATCGCTCTCCTCTACCGTCTCCTCGCAACCAAAAGTTTCCGGCGCATTTGTTTTGTGGTTGACCGCTCCGCACTTGGCGATCAAGCGGCTGGAGAGTTCACAACCACCAAAATCGTTTCGGGTAAGGCGTTTGCCGATATCTTTGGTCTCAAGAAACTTTCGGATGTGACGCCCGAAGGCGAGACGAAGGTTCACATTTGCACCATCCAAGGTTTGGTGAAGCGGGTATTGTATGCGGCCGATAGCTCGGAAGCGCCGCCGGTCGATCAATATGATCTCATGGTGATTGATGAATGTCATCGCGGCTATCTGCTTGATCGGGAAATGTCCGATGCCGAGTTAAGCTTTCGAGGGCAGGAAGACTACACATCGAAATATCGCCGCGTGCTGGAATACTTCGACGCCGCCAAGGTCGGGCTGACTGCCACGCCCGCCTTGCATACGACGGAAATTTTTGGCGATCCGATCTTTACCTATTCTTATCGGCAGGCGGTCATTGACGGCTTCCTAATCGATCACGAGCCGCCTGTGCGGATTGAGACCGCATTGGCTCGCGCTGGAATTGTCTTCGAGAAAGACAAACAGCTGGACTTGCTCAATACGAGGACCGGCGAGATCAACCTAGCCCATGCGCCGGACGAAATTCGCTTCGAAGTCGAACAGTTCAATAAGCAGGTGGTAACAACTGCGTTCAATCGAGTGGTCGCCGAGGAACTTGCAAACCACATCGATCCCTCCGCCCCCGGTGCCGGTAAGACCCTGGTCTTCGCCGCGACCGATGCCCATGCCGATATCGTGGTCACCGAAATCAAAAAAGCATTTGCAGAGAAATACGGGGCGATTGACGACGCGGCGGTCAAGAAAATCACTGGCAGCGTGGACAGGGTTGGGACGCTGATCCGCTCTTTTCGCAATGATGCCGATCCGAAGATCGCGGTCACGGTTGATCTCCTCACTACCGGCGTTGATGTGCCGTCCATCACAAATCTGGTGTTCTTGCGGCGGGTCAACAGCCGCATCCTCTATGAGCAGATGATCGGCAGGGCTACGCGCCTGTGCCCCGAGATTGGCAAAGAGGTGTTTCGCATCTTCGACGCCGTGGACCTCTATCCGCATCTTCAGAACCTCACCGACATGAAGCCGGTCGTGGTCAATCCCTCGATCAGCTTCGAGCAACTCGTGAAGGAACTGATTGCTGCGGACCAGGACGCCCATCGCGAGACCATCCGTGAGCAACTTGCGGTGAAGCTCCGTCGTATCTTGAAGAAGCTGCCGCCCGAGGTGCGGGCAAAGTTTGAAGGCACGGCCGGAGAAACGCCCGAGGCGACCTTGAAGCGGCTCTTGGAAGCGGGGCCCGCAGAACTTTCCAAGTGGTTTTCGTCCCACTCTGCCATCGGCCCCATTCTGGACTGGCAGAGCGACGGCGACACGCCGCGCTTCATGCCGATCTCGCATCATGCGGATACGGTGGTGGACGTTAGGCGAGGCTATGGCGAGACCAAGAAGCCCGAAGACTTTCTCGAGAGCTTCACGGCCTATGTGCGCGACAACATTAACAACATTGCCGCCTTGAAGCTCGTTGTGCAGCGTCCCCGCGACCTGACCCGTGCCGACCTCAAAGCGCTTCGCATGGCGCTCGACCAAAAAGGCTATTCGGAAGCCAATCTGCGCCGGGCCTGGGCCGACGCCAAGAACGTGGATATTGCCGCCTCCATCATCGGCTTCGTCCGTCAGGCGGCGTTGGGCGATCCGCTGGTGCCCTATGGGGATCGGGTCCGTACTGCGATGCAGAGGGTCATGGCGAACCGGGCATGGAGTGATCCGCAGAAACGGTGGCTACTGCGGATTGGCGAGCAGGTTGAGAAGGAAATCGTGGTAGATCGGGAAGCAATCGACCGGGAGCCGTTCGCGGCCGATGGCGGCTTCGCGCGGCTCAACAGGGTCTTTGATGGCGGGCTTGAGGTCGTGCTGACCGGGATCAACGAGGAAATGTGGAAGAGGACAGGCTGATGACGAAAACCGGCGATATCGTCGCGAAACTCTGGTCGCTGTGCCATATCCTGCGGGATGATGGCGTTACCTACAACGAGTATGTGACTGAGCTAACCTTTCTGCTGTTCCTCAAGATGCTTGAGGAAACGAAGAAAGAGGAGCGACTGCCAAAGGCGTATCGCTGGCGCGAGCTGGCGAAGCGGGAAGGGCTCGATCAGCTGGATTATTACAAGCGCCTGCTGCTTGATCTCGGCAAGCCTGACACCAAGGACGCGCTGGTGCGCGCCATCTTCACCGATGCTCAGACGCGGCTGCGCAAGCCGACAAACCTCAAGGCACTCACATCCAACATCGATCAGCTGGATTGGTTCTCCGCCCGTGACGAAGGGCTGGGCAATCTCTATGAAGGATTGCTGGAGAAGAACGCCGCGGACAAGAAATCGGGAGCGGGCCAGTATTTCACCCCACGCCCGTTGATCGATTGCATCGTCCGCCTGATGAAGCCACAGGCCGGTGAGGTCGTGCAGGACCCGGCAGCAGGCACGGCAGGCTTCCTTGTCGCCGCCGACCGCTACATCAAGGACCGGACCGACGATCTCTATAAGCTGTCGCAGCAGCAAGGCTTCTTCCAGCGGCACAATGCGTTCGTGGGCGCCGAGCTTGTGCCTGACACGCACCGCCTCTGTATGATGAACCTATTGCTGCACGGCATTGAGGGCGGCGTCGAATTGGCCGACACGCTCTCCCCCGATGGCGAGCGCCTGCCCAAAGCCGACCTTGTGCTCACCAATCCACCCTTCGGCACCAAGAAAGGCGGCGGGCGGCCGACGCGCTCCGATTTTTCGGTGACGGCCGACACCTCCAACAAGCAATTGGCGTTTGTCGAGCATATCGTCCGCGCTTTAAAGCCGGCTGGGCGGGCGGCGATGGTGGTGCCGGACAATGTGCTATTCGTGGATAGTATCGGCCAAGAATTACGCACTTGGCTGATGGACCTTTGTAACGTGCATACCATCCTGCGGCTGCCTACCGGCATCTTCTATTCGCAAGGCGTGAAAACCAATGTGCTGTTTTTCCAGCGCGGCAAGACCGACAAGGCGAACACCAAGGCGGTGTGGGTCTATGATCTGCGGGCCAATATGCCGGCCTTCGGCAAGACGCGCCCGCTGGCGGTGGAGGACTTTGCCGATTTTGAGAAAGCCTATGGCAGCGATCCAAATGGCGGAGGAAAGCGTAAGGACCAGGGCGAAGAAGGTCGATGGCGCTGCTTCACGCGCGACGCCATCAAGGAGCGAAGCGACAATCTTGATATTGCCTGGCTGCGCGACACCGAAACGGAGGCTGAGGAACAACTGACCGAGCCTGAGGACATTGCCGCTGCCATCGTTGGGCACCTAAAGGCGGCACTGGAGGAGATTGAAGCGCTATCAGAGGAGTTGGCACCGAATGGGAATGAGAAGCCGCCCGCCGTGGCGGAGGCAGCAGAATGAGCGTGCTTCCGCACGGTTGGACCGAAGCGACCATCGACGATCTTCGCGCTCCTTCGCCCAATGCGATTACCGATGGACCGTATGGGAGCAGTCTAAAAACGAGCCACTATTGTTCTGAGGGCGCGCGTGTAATCCGGCTCGGCAACATTGGATCGCGGGAATTCTTGGTCAACGATGTTGCTTACATCTCACAAAGATATTTCAAGGCTCTTGCCAAGCACCACGTAGCGCCGGGCGACATAATTGTTGCCGCACTAGGCGATCCGGTCGGCCGCGCGTGCCTGGCTCCGCCCGATCTTGGACCTGCATTGGTCAAAGCGGATTGCTTTCGCGTGCGAACATCGTCGCAGGTCTCTGCCGCCTTCCTTATGCTGTGGCTAAATTCTGATTGTGCTCGGGCCGCCTTTTCCCAGTCGGCTCACGGGATGGGCCGCGTTCGGATCAATCTATCCGATTTGCGCACTACCACCATTCCTGTTCCTCCTCAAGCCGAACAACGGCGGATCGTGGGGAAGATTGATGGTCTGTCCACCAAGTCCAAACTGGCCTGCGATCACCTTCACCACATCCCCGTTCTGGTCGAGAAGTACAAGCAGGCAATCTTGTCGGCGGCGTTTCGCGGTGATCTGACGGCACAGTGGAGAGCACAACACAAGCTACAACTGGAGTACACGGTCACTGAAATTTCCGGTCTCGCTACCGTTGTGACTGGATCGACGCCCCCTACTAAACACAAAGCCCGGTTCTTTGGCGGTAGCATTCCATTCTTCAAGCCGAAAGACCTAGATGCGGGTTATCATGTACTTGATGCGCGTGAAACACTCACGGAAGAAGGCGCTGCTGTGTCTCGCGCTCTGCCGCAGTCCTCGACTTTGGTGACGTGCATCGGTGCGACCATCGGGAAAACCGGTTTCGCTCGCGTTGCATGCTGCACTAATCAGCAGATCAACGGGCTTGTGCCGGATCGTGCGTTGGTATTACCGGAGTGGCTGTACTGGATGGTTGCGTCACCTGATTTTCAACGAACGATCCTCGACAATGCGTCGGCGACGACGCTCCCGATCATCAACAAAGGACGCTTCGAGAGATTGTTACTCCCCCGACCCCCGCTTAAGGAGCAACGGGAAATCGTCGGCCGCATCGAGAGAGCATTCGCCTGGATCGAGCGCCTCGCACACGAGGCCGACAACGCCCGCAAACTAATCGATCAGCTCGACCGGGCGGTCCTTGCCAAGGCGTTCCGCGGCGAACTCGTGCCGCAAGACCCGAACGACGAACCGGCCAGCGTGCTGGTGGACCGCATCCGCACGGAGCGCACTGCCGCTACTGCGGCGGAGAGGCCGATCACGAAAGCGGGTTCAGGAAAGGCTTCGGTAAAATCGCATCCACCGATCAATCGACGAGTGTGACAGCAGCTTGCACGTTGAAACGGCCGTACTTCGGGGGCAGCAAATGACTGCGATTGACGCTAAGGCTCGCAACGTCCGCGAACTTCTGGGCGGAAAGAAATACACGATAGACTATTTCCAACGCGAATATCGGTGGCGCCTTAAAGAAATGGGTGAACTGATAACGGACCTTACTGGTCGATTTTTGTCCGCATGGAAAGAGGGCCATTCGCGCTCTGAAGCTGCCGCGTACCCTTCTTATTTTTTGGGACCGATCATAGTCAGCGGTGAAGGCGGTGGGATCAGCG
>Ga0187872_10001854_pt1 | contig 20245 bp, 17 predicted proteins | sample June2016WEW_16_4_FD_132973 | JGI IMG/M metagenome (GOLD analysis project Ga0187872, IMG submission 132973) | Peatland microbial communities from SPRUCE experiment site at the Marcell Experimental Forest, Minnesota, USA - June2016WEW_16_40 | ecosystem: Environmental > Terrestrial > Soil >...
GAGGCCACCGGGCCGGGATCGGCGGCCTCGACGAGTACGTAGCCGCCGTTGTTCAAGTTGGCTACGAACGCGTGGACCGTGAGGCCTTCTTCTGGCTTCCACTTGCCAAACGCATTGAGCAACGCCGCCTGGTTGGCGAGGTTCTGATCGTGGCTGAGGCCAGCTGTGCGAATCTCATATTCAATCATATATTTCATTAAGTCCTCCTTTAGGATAAAATGGCCGCGCGGACGTCCGCTAAAGATCACTCGGACTCTACGCTCCTGGATGGCGCATCGCCCTGTCATGCCGGTCAACGGCGCTCGCGAGCACGGCGAAGCGCCCAGAGCGCGGCCCGGATGCTCCGAGCCGCCGCTGTGTGCTGCGTTGCCTTCGGCGCCGGTGGCCAACGGTTGCACGCAGATCAGGTCATTCTGGCGTTGCGCCTGGAGTCGATCGCTCAAGCCATGCCAGTGGGATATCACCGATCGCGATACCCGCTCCTGTTGGATCTGGCATCTGCTTGGGGGAGACGGACAGGACTAGGGCTCGACAGCGACGTACATCTCCTGATCGGATCAGGGATGGTGATCACGCTGCCAGGGACCAAGATCCCAGTGATTCGCGTCGAGGGAATCGCGGCGGACCTTCCGGGCGAGCTGGCCTGAATCTGGCCGCACGACAGCCAGTGCGTCCCGCTGCGCCGGGCGCTGCGGAGGGCTGGACCTGGGCCGGGACTTCTAGCAGCGTGGGCAGTAGCCCGTCATCTGGTGCGTTCGGCACGGCGGCCTGTGGCGGCAGAGAGGTCGTGGCAGATGACCTGCACCCTGCATGTGGCCTGGGACGAACGGCTGACTGATTATCACTTCGGGCCAGGCCATCCGATGGCACCGGTGCGGGTGGAGCTGACGATGCGGCTCGCGCACGAGTTCGGGCTGTGGAGCCAGCCTGGGGTGACCGTGGCCGCCCCGGCCCCGGCCGCCGACGCGGACTTGGAACTGGTGCATAACGCGCCGTACGTCACGGCAGTGGAGGCGATCAGCCGCTGGGCTGAGCAGCCCGATGCCAGCGAGGGCCTGTACGGGAACCAACTGCGGGTCGCGCGGATGTTCGGGCTGGGCACCGAGGACAACCCGGTCTTCCCCGGCATGCACGAGGCATCGGCGCTGGTGACCGGGTCGACCCTGGCAGCGGCCCGCGCCGTGTGGTCAGGCTCGGCTGAGCATGGGGCCAGCATCGCGGGCGGCATGCATCATGCCATGGCCGCGCATGCCAGCGGGTTCGGGGTCTACAACGACCCGGCGATTGCGATCGCCTGGCTGCTGAGGCAGGGCGCCGAGCGCGTCGGCTACGTGGACATCGACGCGCATCACGGCGACGGAGTCCAGGCAGCGTTCTACGCCGATCCGCGGGTGCTGACGATAAGCCTGCACCAGCACCCGGAGACCCTGTTCCCCTTCACCGGCCTGCCTGACGAGACCGGCGGGCCCGGCGCCAAGGGGTCGGCCGTCAATGTCGCGCTACCTGCGGGGACCGGGGATGCCAGCTGGCTTCGCGCCTTCCACGCGATCGTGCCGCCGCTGCTGCGGCAGTTCCGGCCGCAGATCCTGGTCAGCCAGCACGGCTGCGACACCCACCGGCTGGATCCGCTGGCCCACCTGGAGCTGAGCATCGACGCGCAGCGCGCCGCCCATGCCGCGATCCACGCGCTCGCCCACGACCTGGCCGGCGGACGCTGGCTGCTCACCGGCGGCGGCGGGTATGAGCTTGTCCAGGTCGTACCACGGACCTGGACGCACCTGCTCGCCGAGGCCGCAGGCCAGCCGATCGACCCGGGGACGCCCACGCCCGCCCCGTGGCGTGAGTACGTTGCGCGGCGAACCGGCCTTACCGCACCCGAGCAGATGACAGAGGGGGCACCGGCCGAGTTCGTGCCGTTCGAGTCCGGCTACGACCCGGCCGATCCGGTCGACCAGGCGATCATGGCCACCCGCGAGGCAGTCTTCCCCATGCACGGGCTGATGCCGCTATGACGGCGACGCCCCTGCGGCCATGCTGTGCAGACCGACTTCAGCGGGCCGCGATGACGCAGTTCAGGCCACCGGCAGGGCGGTCAGGTTCAGTGAGCCGCCTCTCGGGGTAGGGCGGTAGCACCATCAGAAGTAACGCAGCCGCCACGTGAAGCGCTTCGGCTGGGCTCCCGATCCGGTCAGGAATCGAGAAGCGCCTCGGTATTAGTCAGGCTGACTGCTAGACCGGATGCGCGGGAAGGACCGGGCGCATAAAGGTCCGCTCGTAGCGCAGCACGCACCCGCTGTCGTCCCTGATCTTGTCTGCCTCGATGAAGTCCGGGTCTGTGCCAAACAGCTGGCGGTACTGCTCATAGGCGGCGAGGCTGGGCCCAAGGGGTGGAAGACGGTGCCCCGGCAGGCCGGAAAGCTGGCCTGCGGCGCCGCCGTCCGGCCCGGCCAACGCGCGGGACTACACCTGCTTCTCGTCACTGACGAACGCCCGGACGCGTAGCTCGCGGCCGTTCGGCAATGAGCCCGACAGCGGCCAGGTCCGCCTCATCACCGGCGGCGCAGATCGCGTCAGGCTCACTAAAGTCTGGGTGAGGCGGCTGCAGGCCCGGCTAAGACCTATCTCAGCAAGCAAAATAGGGATTTCCTCCGACGCGCCAGGGAGGGCCTTACGGCGAGACTCAATAGTGACCGGCGAAGAGGTGGCCGGAAACTGAGGAGGAACGATGAATCACAACGTGAGGCAGGGCGTACGGGGGCCACTGGCTCGCTTCGGCCGGCGCGTCGCCGCTATCGTCGCCGAGTGCAACTACGCCCAGACCCAGGTGGCCAGCTTGCGGAACACCCCGGCCCGTTTCTGACCCGGGGCAACTGGCGCCCGGCGCCGGGCCGGACTCCCGGTCCGGATCTCGAGCCCGCTCCCGCACGAACCAGCCGCTAGCCGGCCAGGCCCAGGCCTGGCCGGCTAGCGGCGCACGGTCAGGCCATAGCGCGATGTGACTCGCTGCGGGGTTGCCGCCGCTGGTGATCCGCCGTTCGGCGTTTTCTCAGCCTGCCACTCCTCGGCTCGGGCGACGCGCCCGAACAGATGTTCCGGGTGTCCGCCCCCGGGCGCTCTCTCTCCCAGGACATGGGGAATGGTCAGTGGCCACTCCGCCCGCCGGCGAACGCCTGGTGCCGCTCCTTATCACGAGGGTCTTTGCATCCCGCCGTGCGCCGCTCGTGATCACTCCTCAACTCTTGGGCGTGAACGATGTAGAGCAGCTGTTTGCCTGATGCCCGCGGACAACCGTGACGTCGACGAGAACCCTGTAACCGGGCGTCGCGCCGCTCACGTAGCAGGCGGCGGTGGCGCGGCCTGACTACGTGAGCGGCGCGGAAGTAGGCACGGCTGTCGGCTACGGTGAGGCCTGCGCTCCGCCGATGGGCGCGACGTCGACGCGATAGACGTTTTCCGATTCATGCTTGAGACCCGACTCGATGCCGCGTACGAGCGATTTGACCTGATCCCCGCGGAGGTCATCGGCGATGTCAAGGCGGGCGATAATCCATACCTGGCCCGGGCCGACGAACGTGACGAGGAGCTCGCGAATGGCGGTCACTCCGGGGTAGGCAAGGAGAAAGGCTCGTATTCCCTGCTCGTCAGCCGGCCGGAGTGGCTGGGTGAAGCCGTCGTCATCGCGCCCCTGGGGAGCCGCGGGGGTCAGCAGCCAGGCGCCGACCAGGAAGTCGTGGCTGCGTTGGACGAGCCGGAGACTGACACGGATGAGCACCAGCCCGATGAGCACCGCGGCCACCCCCTGGGGTACTGACGACCCGGTGATCTGATTAAGGGCCAAGCCGGCCAACGCGACCACGTCACCCGAGACTGACACCGCGTCTTCGAGGAACACAGCCCGCAGGCTGGGGTCGGACGTCCTCCTGGACTCCTCCAGGAGGTCTCGATTGAAGTGGCGCCCCCGGACAATCATCTGGCCCGCAGATCGGCGAAATGACACCAGATCAAAGACGGTGGAGATCGCAAGCACGACATAGGCCACGGCGAACGATGAGGTAACGCTGGGATGGATCAGCTCATCGATGCCCTCACGCAAGGAGAACGCCGCACCGGCGACGAACACGCCGAGGGCCGCGATCAGCGCCCAGAAGTATGCCTCTCGCCCGTACCCCAGGGGATGCCGATCGTCGCGACCGTGGGTGCTGCGGAGCTGAGCGACGAGGAGGAACAGGTCGTTGGCGGTATCGGCGAGCGAATGCGAGGCCTCGGCGGCCATCGCGGATGAACCAGTGAAGACCGCCGCGCCGGCTTTGGCGAGCGCCACCCCAAGGCCAGCTACCAGGGCCACCCATACGGTCCGTGTGCTCTCGTTCGGCATGGGGACCTCTGCCCTCCCCGGCCACCGCCCACGGTGCTGCTCGTGACCGCCCGCCAGTATCCCGATCACGTAGAACGCCAGCCGCGGGCCTGCCCCAGGTGAGGGGTACCAGGAGCGCGAAGGGGCGCCGCGCCCAGGGTACTCAGCAGCAGGACCCGCCGCAGTATGGAGCCAGGGCGGTCTGCGGCAGCCTTGCGGCGTGGCTGGCGGGCGTGCCGCGCCGCGGGCCGGTGTGCTACACAAGGATCCGAGCAAGGGAGCGCGCGTGGATCAGCTCAGCCTCGCAGTCATGGCGCGGTCGCGGAAGGAGCATGAGCGCAGGCTTCCGATCCATCCGCTGCACGTCGAGCGGATCGCCGCGGACCTGCGGGAACGCGTCTACCTTGAGCGCGGTTACGGTGAGTCTTTCGGCGTGCCTGACGAACAGCTCGCTCCCTACGTCGCAGGGCTTCGCACCCGTGATCAGCTCTTCGCGGAATGCGATGTCATCGTGCTCCCCAAGCCGCTGCCGCAGGACCTCGGGGAGATGCGCGAGGGACAGGTCCTGTGGGGCTGGCCGCATTGTGTCCAGGACGAGGAAATCACCCAGCTGGGCGTCGACCGGCGGCTCACGCTGATCGCCTTCGAGGCAATGAACTACTGGGCGGCCGACGGTTCGTTCAGCCTGCACGTCTTTCATAAGAACAACGAGATGGCCGGTTACTCCTCGGTCCTGCATGCCCTGGAGCTCATCGGGACGACGGGCGAGTACGGCCGCCGGCTGCGGGCGGCCGTCATCAGCTTCGGTGCTACCGGCCGCGGCGCGGTGACGGCCCTCAACGCGCACGGCGTGACCGACGTTGACGTGCTGACTCATCGTGACATCAACGCGGTCGCCTCGCCGATCCACTCGGCGCGCATGGCACATTTCGAGCACGACGCCAGTGACCCGGCCCGCTGCCACGTGCTGCGCGAAAACGGCCGGGTGCCGCTGGCGGCGTTCCTCGCCGAGCACGACATCGTGGTGAACTGCGTGCTGCAGGACACTGACGCGCCCCTGATGTTCGTCTCCGGCGACGACCTGAAGTCCTTCACGCCCGGCACTCTCATCGTCGACGTGTCCTGCGACGAGGGCATGGGCTTCAGCTGGGCACGGCCGACCTCCTTCGCGGAGCCGATGCTCACGGTCGGCAATAACGTCCGCTACTACGGCGTGGACCACAGCCCGTCGTACCTGTGGGACTCCGCCACCTGGGAGATAAGCGAGGCCCTGCTGCCGCACCTGCGCCCGGTACTCGCGGGCCCCCGGTCCTGGGACGCGAACCAGACCATCCGGCGGGCCATCGAGATCCGGGACGGCGTCATCCAGAACCCGCGCATCCTGTCCTTCCAGCACCGCTCGCCGGACTATCCGCACGCGCCGCGCCCGTAGGAACAGCAGGCAGGCCACGACTGGGCCTGAGAGCGCGGAAGATCGCGCGTACCGTCATGACCTAGATTGCTTGACGAAGAACCTGTTGTCGCATTCGTCAAGTCGTGGATGTTCTGCGCCGCTGCTGGCCGGTCCGCTGCGAATGCGGTGAACGGGCCCGGATCACCTGACCGATCGTTTGGAGGAGTCGATGACGACGGACCTGCCGGTGACCACCGGGGGGCAGCTCGGCCGCCGGTCCTGGGCCGAGCCCTGGAAGATCAAAATGGTCGAGCCGCTGCGGATGACCACACCCGAGGAACGCGCGGAGGCGGCCGCCGAGGCCGGCTACAACACGTTCCTGCTCCGCTCCGAGGATGTCTACATCGACCTGCTCACCGACTCGGGCACGAACGCGATGAGCGACCGGCAGTGGGCTGCCCTGATGCTCGGCGACGAGGCCTACGCCGGCTCGCGGAACTTCTACGAGCTTGCGGAAGCGGTCCGCGAGTTCTACGGCTACCGGAATGTGGTGCCGACCCATCAGGGACGGGGCGCCGAGCACCTCATCAGCCAGGTCGCCATCCGCCCCGGCCAGTTCGTGCCTGCCAACATGTACTTCACAACCACGCGGGTGCACCAGGAGCGGGCTGGCGGCGTGTTCGCGGACGTGATCATCGATGAGGCCCACGACCCGCTGAGCGAGCATCCGTTCAAAGGAGATGTGGATCTCGGCAAGCTGGAGAGCCTGATCGCGCGCGAGGGCGCCGGGCAGATCGCCTACGTCAGCCTGGCCGGCACGGTCAACATGGCGGGCGGGCAGCCAGTGAGCATGGGATGCGTGCGTGCCCTCCGGGTCCTCTGCGACCAGCACGGGATTCGGCTGTTCCTGGACGCGACCAGGATGGTCGAGAACGCATTCTTCATCCAGGAGCGTGAACCTGGCTACGCGGACAAGACGATCGCTGAGATCCTCAAGGAGTTCTGCTCCTACACCGACGGCGCCTGGATGTCGGCCAAGAAGGACTCGCTGGTCAACATCGGCGGCTGGCTCGCCCTCAATGACCCGGAGCTGTTCGATGAGGCCCGCAACCTCGTTGTCGTCTTCGAGGGCCTGCACACCTACGGCGGGCTGGCCGGACGGGACATGGCAGCGATGGCGATCGGCATCGCCGAGTCCGTCCAGGAAGAGCACGTCCGGGCCCGGATCGGGCAGGTGCGCTACCTCGGCGAGCTGCTCGGCGCGGCGGGTGTCCCGTTCGTGAAGCCGGTCGGCGGTCACGCGATCTTCCTGGACGCGCGCCGGTTCTACCCGCATCTGGAGCAGAATCAGTTTCCTGCCCAGACGCTCGCCGCCGAGCTCTACCTCGACTCCGGAATCCGCGGAATGGAACGAGGGATCGTGTCGGCAGGCCGCGATCTGAGGACCGGCGACCACAATCGCCCGAAGCTTGAGCTGACCCGGCTGGCGATCCCTCGCCGGGTCTACACCCAGGCGCACATGGACATCGTGGCCGAGGCAGTGGAGGCGGTCTACGCTCAGCGCGAGTCAGCGAAAGGGCTCGTCATGACCTACGAGCCGCACTACCTCAGGTTCTTCCAGGCCCGCTTCGACCGGCCGTAGCCGGGCGCCGCGCTGCGCTGCCCGTTTCGCTATCAAGGCCGCAGGCCGCGGGACCGGGCAACGCTGCCGCCAGCACGACGAATGACACCACAGTGACGGCCACGGCGATCAACAGCAGCCGCGTTGGCCAGGTGACGCGTGGCCACCGATCTGGCGCCGAGGACGTACTGTTGCGCCGCAGGCCTGTCGATAGCGCTTTGCCGGCCTGGTTTTGCCCGGCGCGAGCACGCTGGCGCCTTTTCGTTCTGTGCTGAGATGGTTCATGCCCGGTATCTTGCGTGCGGGCCGGTTGAGCTCTGCGAGCGGGGGTGCTGTGCCGTCTGCGGTTCAGGTGCGGGAGCATCCGATGGCGGTGGTGCCGTCGCTGGAGCGGCAGCAGGTCCTTGCCGAGCTTAAGAGCTCGGCTCGGGGCCTTTCGGCGGACGAGGCAGCGGCGCGGCGGGCCGAGGTGGGCGCCAACCGGCTGCCGGCGGCGCGCCGCCGGCCGATCCTGGCCGAGTTCGGGTCGCAGTTCGCCAACATGTTCGCTGTCGTGCTGATGGTCGCTGCCGGGATCACTTTCCTGGCTTATGCCCTCAGCACTCCCAAGGATGCTGCTGACCTTGAGCTGGCGATCGGGATTCTCGGGGTGGTGCTGCTGAATGCGGTCATCGGGTTCGCGCAGGAGCATGCCGCCGAGCGGACGGCTGAGGCGCTGCAGGCGATGGTGCCGGCCACCGCGCGCGTCATCCGTGACGGCGAACTGAGGGAGGTCGCTGCCCTGGATCTGGTTCCGGGCGACCTGGTGGTGCTGGATGCGGGGGATGCCATCTCGGCGGATTGCCGCCTGATTGATGCACAGGACCTGCAGGTGGAGATGGCTGCTCTGACCGGTGAGAGCCGCCCGACACCCCGGATCTCCGATGCGGTGCCGCAGGTGCAGGCGGCCGACGCGCGCAACTGCGTGTTCATGGGCACGTCAGTCGTCAACGGCACCGGCAGGGCCGTGGTGTTCGCGACCGGGCTGGCTACCGAGTTCGGCCGTATCTACCGCCTGACGGCCGAGGTGCCGCAGGAGGACAGCCCGCTGCAGCGTGAGGTGAAGGTGATGGCCCGGCGGGTTGCCGTCGTCGCGATCGCGGCGGGGATCGGCCTGTTCGCCATTCGCGCTCTGGTCAGCCATTCCGTCGTCGGGTCGTTCGTGTTCGCTCTGGGCGTCATGGTGGCACTTGTGCCCGAGGGACTGCCGGCCACGATGTCTGTTTCGCTGGCCGTGGCCGTGCGGCGGATGGCCCGCAGCAACGCTCTGATCAAACGGCTCACCGCGGTGGAGGCCCTCGGGTCGACGACCATCATCTGCACCGACAAGACGGGGACGCTGACCAAGGCCGAGATGACGGTCCAGGCTGTCTGGGAGTCCGGCCGGGAGCATCAGGTGACCGGGGTGGGTTATGCGCCGGAGGGGAAGGTTGAGGAAGCGGGCGGCACTACCGACGTGCTGCGGGCTGGCGGCCTGTGCTCTGATGCCCGGCTCTTGCCGCCTGACCCTGAGCGCCGCCTGGTCTGGCGGGTGCTGGGCGACACGACCGAGGGCGCGATCCTGGTCGCCGCGGCAAAAGCCGGCGTTGACATGGCTGCCGAGGAGGCCCGCACGCCGCGTGTTGCCGCCTTTCCCTTCGACGCCGACCGCAAGCTGATGAGCACGATCCACCGACTCGGTGACGGGTCGTACGAAGCGTGCGTCAAGGGATCACCCCAGGCCATGCTGGAACGCTGCGTGGCCGTCCGGTGGCTGGGGCAGGATGTGGCGCTCGATGAGACGCTGCGCCAGCAGGTGGCGAGCGCCAACGATGCGATGGCAGCCGGGGGGCTCCGCGTGCTCGCCGTGGCGAGGCGGGACCTGGCCACCGGCCACCCGTCGGGTTCCGAAGCCGAGCACGAGCTCACGCTGCTGGGCCTGGTGGCCATGTCGGACCCGCCCCGGCCCGAAGTCGTAGACGCCGTGGCCGCATGCCGCCGGGCAGGCATCCGCATCTACATGATCACCGGTGACTACGGCCTTACGGCGGAGTCGATCGCCCGGCGGGTCGGCATCATCGGTGACGGCCCCGTGCGGATCGTCAACGGCAGCGATCTCGACGCGATGAGTGACAGCGAACTCGCCGCCATGACGCTGGAGACCGAGCAGTTGCTGTTCGCCCGGGCGAAGCCAGAGCACAAGATGCGCATTGTCGCTGCGCTGGAAGACCGCGGGGAAGTGGTCGCGGTGACCGGCGATGGCGTCAACGACGCCCCGGCGCTCAAGCGTGCCAGCATCGGTGTGTCGATGGGCGAGGGCGGCACCGACGTCGCCCGAGCCGCCTCCGTCATGATCTTGCTCGATGACTCGTTCGCGTCGATCGCGGCCGCGGTGGAACTCGGCCGCACCGTCTACCGGAACATCCGCAAGTTCCTGATCTACCTTTTCAGCCATAACCTGGCCGAGCTCGCGCCGATCCTTGTGGCGGTATTCGTCGGGTTCCCGCTGGTTCCCCTCAGCGCGCTGCAGGTTCTCGCGATCGACCTGGGCTCAGATGTCATGCCTGCTCTTGCCCTCGGCACCGAGCGCACCGAGCCGGGCACGATGTCCCGCCCGCCACGACCGCCGGGCGAGCACCTGTTCAACTGGGCGGTGGTCCGGCGGTTCTGCTTCCTCGGGTCGATCCAGTCGGCTGGTGTCGTGGCCGCGTTCTTCTGGCGCATCCATACCGCTCACCTGCCGTTCAGCGCGTTCACCCCAGCCAACCCCACCTACCGTGAGGCGCTGACCATGACCCAGGCCGGGATCGTCGTCAGCCAGTTCTTCAACAGCTTCGCCGTGCGCACCGAGGAGCAGAGCATCCTGCGCATCGGCATCTTCTCCAATAAGCCGCTCGTGTTCGCCGGGCTCTTCGGGATTTTTTTCGTCTCGTGCATCAGCTATGTTCCGGTGCTGCAGTCAGTGTTCAATACGGCGCCGCTGACTGCGATCGACTGGCTCGTGCTCGTGGCGCTGGGAGCCTTGCTGCTCGTCGCGGAGGAGACCCGCAAGGCGATCCTCCGGTCCAGACACCGGGCGCGGCGCACGGGCGCGGCCAGGCCTGCCCACGGGCAGTCCGCCGCCTGGTAAGGAGGAGCCATGCACGTCGTGATCATCGGCTGCGGGAGAACAGGCCGGGCGCTGGCAACCAGGCTCGACGCGGAAGGCGACACGGTCACCGTCGTCGAGCTGGACGACGCCGTCAGAAGCGGGCTGCCTGCTGGATTCCGCGGCCGCCTTGTGCCGGGGAACGGCATCAGCCCGCGGGTGCTCGAGGCGGCAGGAATCGCCCATGCGGAGGCGTTCGTCGCCCTTACGCCGTACGACAGCGCCAACATCGTCGCGGCCCGGGTGGCCCGTGACGTCTACCGGGTGCCCCACGTCCTTGCGCGTCTGCACGATCCTGCCCGCGCTCCGGTCTACACCGAGTTCGGCATCACTACCGTCGGATCCGTGCAGACCACCGTCAACCGGGCGATCCAGCTGCTGCACCATCGGACGCTCGAACCACACCAGACCTTCGGCAACGGTGAGACACTGCTCGTCCGATCGAGGATCCCTGACTACCTGGCCGGGCGGCGGGTCGCCGAGTTCAACGTTCCGGGGGAGATCGGTGTGGTGGAGCTGAGCAGGACGGGGCACTCCAGAATCCCCGAGCCGTCGACACCCCTGGAGGGCGGTGACGTCCTGTCCTTCATCGTCGCGGCAGGTTCGCTTGGCCGGCTCAGGAGCTTTCTCGGCGGGAAGTGGTCCTGATGCGGATCATCGTGATCGGCGGGACGGGACTGGCTGAGCAAGTCGCTGACGCGCTCCACAGGGCGGGCGATGAGGTGACGGTCATCGACACCGAAGCCGGCCGCGAATCCGCACTCGCCAAGGCCGGCCTTCGCGCCGTGCGCGGAGACGCGCTGGTCCCATCGACGCTTGAGGCCGCCGGAGCGCTCCGGGCCGATGTCCTCGTCGCCTGCACGCAATCCGACGAGGACAACCTCGTCATCTCGCTCCTCGCCAAAAACCACTTCAACGTCCCGAGGGTCATCGCCCGCGTCAACGACCCTGCCAACGACGAGCTCTTTGACCAGTCCTGGGGGGTTGACGCGCTGGTCTCACCAGCGACCGCGCTGGTCTCGATGATCAGGCAGGAGAGCTGACTCCTCGCTGCCGTTTCAGTGACCTTCTGCGGTGATCATGGGATTCGGCAACCAGCATGATTTCGAAACCGTGCCCGTTCACCTTCAGCACGTCAGGACCCGCATCGGGCAGTCAGCCGGACACTGCGCCGCTCTACAGGGGTCCCGGCCAATGGAACGGTGAAAGGTCTTTCGTCCCTTTACTCGGGTGGTGTCGCCTCCCTAGACAGAAAAAAGTAGAGGATCATTAGCAGTGAGGGAGTGAGCAGCATGCGATCGCTGCGCGGCCTCGCGGTACTGGCTGCGGTGGTCGGCCTGGCTGCCGGATGCGGTTCAACCACGCCGCCGGGAGCGTCTACCTCTCCAAGCACCCAAGCACCGAAGCCTGCGACCACCGCACCGTCGGCCCGAACGCCCGCCCCGTCCTCGCCTGTCCCGGCGTCACCCGTGGCCACGTGGCCAGCAACCACGCGCACGGCGGCACCCTCGCACGCCGGGTACCTGACGGCGATATCGGCTGGCCAGCACGCCACCTACGACCGGGTCGTCTTCACGTTCAGCCAGGGAATCCCCGGCTACAGCATCGGCTACGTGAACGAAGTCCTGGCTGACCCCAAGGGCGATCTGGTGACTCTTCCGGGGCAGGCGTTCCTGCGCATTGTGTTCCACCCGTCGAGCGGCTACCAGACCTACTCAGGCCCCGGTACTATCACCCCGATTTTTCCCACCCTGCTGCAAGTACGGGCCGCCGGCGACTTCGAAAGCTACCTGAGCTTCGGGGTCGGGCTGAGCCAGCGGGCCGGCTTCAGGGTATTCACGCTTACCCAGCCCTATCGCGTGGGCGTCGACGTCGCTCACGTGAGCCTGCCGCAATTCCCGGGAATCACGGACATCACCAGCTGGCCGCAGTTCTGGCAAGTGCAGGCAGCCTTTATCGAGGGCCACCAGCCCTGGCGGGGCAGCCCGCTGATGGTGGCCCAGGCCTGGGCGGCCGGGCATATGACCAACGCCACGGTCAGCCAGACCGGGCCGGACACCTTCAAAGCCACCGAGCCCAGCACTGGCAAGCAGGTGACCATCACCGTCGCCCGGCCCGTCACCGTCGGCGCGGCGCAGCTCTGGGTCATTACCAAGATCAGCTAAGCGGTGCGCATCCGATGAAAGGCCAGCGACAGTTCCCGCCCCCTGTGAAGAGGCGTTCCGTGCGTGCCCTCGTCCGGCCAGCCCTCCGGGGCGCCGGCCTGATCGCGGTAATCACGTTTGGCCTTGCCGCGTGCGGCCACGCGACCACTCCCGCGCCAGGAGGCAGAACGCCTGCCCCATCATCGCGGCCGGCGCCAAGCAGCACGCGGGCAGCCACGGCACCGCCAACACTGTCGGCACCGCCGGCACCGCCGGCGCCGTCGGCCGCCAGTCAGCTCGCGGCGTTCATGGCCGCCGCCGAGCACTCCGACGGCCAGCTCCGTCATGCCGCCATCCTCGTCAACGGTGACATCGGCGCCACGTCGATGCGGTTCACGCCAGCCACCCTGGCCGCGATCCGTGGCCTCGGCAACGCGCCAGCCGCCCGCGCGATACCGGCCGGGCTGCCCGCCGAGCTACTTCGTGAAGTGCTGGTGGTCTACGGCGACCTGGCCTCGCGCACCGGGGCATTCGGCGGGGTGCGGGAATACGCCTCCTCGGGGCGCGCATTGCCGATCGGGAGCCAAGACGCCAAGGCGGTGCTCCGCGGCCTGCACAACGGAGCGCCCGCAGCCGCCCGCTTCAACGCCGACCTCGCCGCCGTGCGCACCCTTGCGCAGCAGACCCCGCCGGTGACCATCGCGCCTCCGGACTCCCGCGCCGCGGCGGAGCTTGCCTTGCGGCTCGACTCGATCGACAAGCGGAACTTCTGCAGCGACGATTTCGGCGGATGGGTGCCTGCAACCCTCCAGCCGATCATCTGGGAGCCAGTCACCGATCAGCGCGCCGGCCGCTACGCAGGCACAATCGGCGGCATCAGGTTCCAGGCCGACTACACCGCCGGGCACGGCTGGGAGATCGTCATCTACGCCTGCTGAAGGCGGCGGCACCGTCACCCCCACCCCGATGCCATCCAGAAGGGCGCCTGCCGCCTGCCAGCAGCGCCGTTTCGCATGTTTCCACGGTCCTGTCGTGCAGTGCCTAGCCGACGCGGCGGTAGCGCCTGACGGCGAGCGGCGCGAAGACGACGGTGATCGCGATGCTCCAGGCGACGGAGTGCCACGCCGGGGTGGCGACCGGTCCGCCCAGCATCAGGCCGCGGCTGGCGCTGGCCAGCGCGGTGACCGGGTTGACCTTGACCCAGGCCTGCAGCCAGCCGGGCAGGGTAGCGGTCGGGATGAACACGTTGCTCCCGAACGCGAGCGGGAACATGACGATGAACCCGAATCCCTGCAGGCTCTGCGGAGACTTCACGTACAGGCCCAGCAGCACCCAGATCCAGCCGACGGCGAAGCCGAAGACGAACATCAGTCCCGTGGCGCCGAGCGCGGACATCGGGTTGGTGGCGATCCGGAACCCCAGCAGCGACCCGTACCCGAAAACCATGGCGACCGAAACGAGGTAGCGGACGAAATCCCCCATGATCGTCCCGGTCAGCGGGGCCGAGCGGGAGATCGGCAGGCTCCGGAACCGGTCGAAGATGCCCTTGGTGACATCGGTGTTGAGGCCGATACCGGTGCCCATGCTGGCGAACACCACCGTCATCACCATGATGCCGGGCAGCACGTACTCCAGGTAGGTATGCCGGCTCTCGCCCTTGATCGCGCCGCCGAACAGGAAAACGAACAGCGTCACGAACACGATCGGCTGCAGCGTCACGTCGAGCAGCTGCTCCGGATTGCGCCGGATCCGCACCAGCGCCCGCCACGCCAGCGTCAGCGCGTGCCGCATCGCGCGGGCCGGCGTCATGCTCCGGGCCCGGCCCGGCCCGGCTGCGGGGACGGCCGTCATCGGCTGACCTCCTCGGCGCCGTGCCCGGTCAGCGCCATGAACACCTCGTCCAGGCTGGCCAGCCGCAGCGCCAGCTCGGTGACCTCGACCTGGCCGGCCTGCAGCCCGCTGACCACTGCCGGCAGGACCTGCGCGTCATCGACGGGCACCGACAGCAGCCCCGGATCGTCCTGCGTCGAGGCCGGGGCGCGGCCGACGGCGGCCGTGACGATCCCGGCCGCCTGCGCCAGGTCCGCCGGATCGGCCGGGCGCACGTCGAGAGTCTGTCGCCCGATCTTGGCCTTCAGCTCCGCGGCCGTGCCGGTCGCGATCACCCGGCCGCGGTCGATGACCGCGATCTCGCTGGCCAGCCGGTCGGCCTCATCCAGGTACTGCGTGGTCAGCAGCACCGTCGTGCCCTCGGCGACCAGCTCCCTGATCATCGCCCACACCTCGCCCCGGCTGCGCGGATCCAGGCCGGTGGTCGGCTCGTCCAGGAACAGCACCTGAGGTCGCTGAACCAGGCTCGCGGCCAGGTCGAGCCGGCGCCGCATGCCGCCGGAATAGGTCTTGACCGAGCGCCCCGCGGCCTCGGCCAGGCCGAACCGCTCCAGTAATGCAGCAGCGCGCCGTTTCGCTTCCATGCGGGGGATCTCCAGCAGCCGCCCGATCAGCACCAGGTTCTCCGAGCCGGTCAGGTCCTCGTCAACCGCCGCGTACTGGCCGGTCAGGCCGATCAGCTCACGTACCCGGTCGGCCTGCCGGACGATGTCAGCTCCGCAGACCCGGGCGTGGCCGGCATCGGGCCGTAGCAGCGTGGCCAGCATCCTGACCACCGTCGTCTTGCCCGCGCCATTGGGCCCTAGCAGCCCCAGCACCATGCCCGGCCGCACGGCCAGGTCGACGCCGTCCACCGCCAGCGTCTTCCCGAACCGCTTGACCAGGCCGTCCGCCTCAATCGCCAGCGTCATGGCATTCCTCGGTGCCGGGGGCTCCTGCTCAGTGCCGAACCTACCTGTTCCTCATGAACTGGCGGCGATCACGGACACGCGGCCGCCGCCATCCCCGCGCAGGCAGGGAGCAGATGCCTTCGGGTCATGGTGCTTCCCAGTCGATGTGGTCGCCGTAGAGCTGTCTGGAGTGCTTGCTGTTCGCGATGAGCCTGAGGATGTGCGGCAGCATCGCATCGCGGAAGACGCGGCTGGCCCCGGTGGCTGCCTTGCTGCTGTTGACGCGTGCGGCTTGCTTGATGATCTGCTGCACTCGCGGCCGCCGGGCCCGGTCGAAGGCCGCGGAGGCCTGACCGGGGCTGGGGAGGTCGCGCAGGTTCTTGGCTAGCTGCACCGCGTCTTCGATGGAGAGCGAGGCTCCCTGCCCGGAGCTGGGTGACGGCGCGTGAGCGGCGTCGCCGATCACGATCATCCGGTCATCGTGCCAGCGGGGCAGCTGAGGAAGGGTGTGGACCGGGCTCGCAGCCAATTCGCGGGAGGTGGCCTCGATGAGGCGCGTCGCCGGGCCGAGGTCGTCAGCAAACAGGCCGGTGAGCCGCCGCTTCCATTCCCCACGAGTGGCCGGCCGCCGTTGCGGACCATGGTCGGCTACGCCGGGATCACGATGATGGAAGCCCTCGGCCAGGGTGCGTGCGGCGTCCAGCCTGGCTGCAGTTTTGTCGAGATATATCAGCGAATCATGCAGCTGTGGGAGGAAGGGCTTACCGATGACGCAGCGGCCCTGCATCACCGCCTGCTTCCCTACGTGAGTGCCTGGATGGTGGATCTCGAACTGATCATTCAGGTGGAGAAGAGCATCAGCAAGCGGCGGGGCTGGATAAGAAGCGACTTCTGCCGGGCGCCAGGCCGCCGGCTAGGGGCCGAAGAAAGCGCGGACATTTCCCGTTTCCTCGACGAGTTCGCCGACCTGCTCGCGTGAGCGGAGACGGCGCATAAGGGGTCACAGATGCTGGACAAGCCTTACCGTGAGACGCAGCGCGAGCCGTATGCCTGCTACCGCACGCACTCGCCGCTTCGCATCACCGGCCGGCTGGACGAGCCTGCCTGGCAGCGAGCTCCGAGGTCGGCCCGGTTTGTAGACATCGTCAGCGGCGGACCTGCGCTCTACGACACCCGCGCGGCCGCCCTGTGGGACGACGAGAACCTCTACGTCGGATTCTGGGCGGAAGAACCGTTTGTCCAGGCCGAGCTGACCGAGCGCGATTCCATCATCTTCGCAGAGAACGACGTGGAAGTCTTCGTTGACGGCGTTGACGCCTATTACGAGCTCGAGATCAATGCACGGAGCACGGTCTACGAGGTTTTTTTCATCTGGAAGGATGCCTATCAGGCCGGTGGTAGCTTTGACCTTCCGGAATTCAATCTGCGCACCAGCGACGCCCACTCCTTCGGAGGCAACGACTACTTCGCGACTGAGTATTTCTGGCGGGGCAGCCATCCGCGCGGCCTGCGCTGGGCATTCCCCGGCTGGGACTTCCCGGGGTTGCGGACAGCCGTTCATGTATCCGGCGAGCTGAACAACCCGGCCATCGTGGACCGGGGATGGACGGCGGAGATCGCCCTGCCGTGGGCGGGGATGGAACTGCTGGCGCACGGGAGGTCGCTGCCCCCGACTCCGGGTGACGAGTGGCGCCTCCAGTTCGCGCGCTACGAGAAGCTGGTGTCCACCGATCAGCACCTTGGCTGGGCCTGGGACCCAGTTGGCTCGAAGGACAACCACCGGCCAGAGGCCTTCACCCGGATTCGGTTCGCTGATCAGGATGTCGAGGCTCTGCCGCCCGGCCGGGACGGCGGCCGCCGGACCCCCTGACTTCCCTCATCCCGGCCGGACGGGCAGGATCAGCTGGAGAAGATCAGCTGGCGGCGCCCGCATCGTCGGACTGAATCGGTCCGGCGTGTCCGGAGGCTCCGCTTCGTGAGGAGAAGATGGAGGGCTCCCGACGTCCTCGGCCCGGGCCCGGACTAAGCGCCAAGACCGCGTTCCCGCTAGGACCGTGCCTGACCGGTGACGATGTAGCCGCTGCCCAGTGCGACCTCGCGGACTTCGATGCCCTCGATCATCTGCTCCAGATGATGCCAGGGCCGGTCGAAGCCGGTGAAGCTGCGCACGAACGGCGCGTGCATCATCCGCACCTGCAGGTTCAGCGCCATCAGCGGCGCCGGAGCCCACTTGCCGCCGCCGGCGGCTACCGGTGCCCCAGGGCGGAGCTTGCTGATGACGTTCCTTAACGCGGCCGGGGATTGCAGGATGTCGTGCACGGCGCAGAACAGCGCTGCGTCCGCGGTCACCGCGATCTCGGCATCCTCGGCTGATGACTCCACGATCGTGACGTTGGGCCAGCCCTCGCTGGCGACGCGCTTGCGGGCCACCGCCGCCATCTCGGGGGACTCCTCAATGCCGACAACACTGCCGCTGAGGCCTACTTTCTCCTGCAGCAGCCCGCAGCACAGCCCGGTGCCGCAGCCCACGTCGAGGACCAGCTGGCCCTCGCTGACCGGCAGTGCCCCGACGATCGTGTCGCGGTAGCGCTGGAAGGCACCTGTCCTCCGCTCGTAAGAGCGGGCATGCTCTTTATAGGCCGGCTTCACGGCGGCCGGTCCAGCCGGCTGCTGTGCGGTCGGCCCTGATGGACGTGATTTGCTCATGGCGTTCTTCGCCCCGCCGCTCCGCCGGGCGACCCCTGACGTGTTTCCGGCGTGTCATTTATAACAGTGTTCAAGAAAGTCATCCTCGCGGTTATCCCTTTTAGGCGGCATGCGAGCCCTCCACCTTGCTGGCAGAAGGTTCCCATTCGGCGCGGAGCCGGCCGTGGTTACCTGGTTAGTGCGGCACGGAGGGCCAGGTCATTCTCCAAGATCACGCTCAGGCTATGTGGCATTGGCCCATCCGGGCAATCGACCTACGCGCGGGAAAGGGAGGTAACCGGTACCGGTCCGGCCACGGTGCTGCGATCAGTTCGGCTGAACCGGACGATAATCAGGTCGCCATCGCTCAGGTCCGCCATCTGGCTGGCCGGCGCGATGAATCTTATCGGCTTCTGGCCAGACAGCTCCGTTCCGGAAGGCTGCAGCCCGAAAATAATCTCGCCGCTGTTTTCCGTGATGGGCCCGGTTATCCGGCCGGCTTCGGCCAGCATCTCGCTCATTGATGATCTTCTTTCGCTAGTGAGGGGCAGCCGGGCCTGCATGATCTACTACCGGCAGCCGGGATTCTTCCGGGCTGGTAATTTCAATCATAGAAGGCTCAGCAAGTTCTGCCATTCGGATTACGGTCCCCCCGGCCACCCAAAGAAGCATAAGTCGGTCACGGTGCCCGCGAGTTCGTTCCTGAATTCCGGTAACTTTAAGTTAATTGCATAGTTACGTTGCGTAGTTGTCGCAGCTCAGTCGGCAGTCGGCAATCTCGCCGCCACCTGCTCGCCGTCGGCTGCCAGCAGATTGCGGTTAGCCAGCGACCGGCATTTCAGCCTCGTTGCCCGCGGGCCGGTCGTTGCCGTCCTTGCTGCGGTCCTGGCATCGCCGGTTGCAGCCGTGTAGCGCGAAGCCCGCGTGGACCGGCCCGGGGCACCGGCGCTCAGTGGCTGGTCATGAGGTGGATCGCGCCGACGTCGGACAATCCGTCGAGCGCCAGTTGCACCGCAAGCGCGGCGAGCAGGAAGCCGAACACCTTCTCGGTCACCAGCATCCGGCTCGCGTCCAGTTTGCTGCCGACCTGTACGGCCCAGCGGAACACCACGACGTCGAGCGCGAGCACCACGGCGAGCAGGCCAACGGCGGCTGCGAGCACGGCGATTGAGCCAGCCTCTGCCGACAAGGTGACCAGGACGACGATCCCGGCCGGATTGAGCAAGTAGGGCACGGCCAGCGGGAAGACGGCGACCTGCATCGGGTCCCGGCCTTTGATCTGATGACCGCTGTTCTCGTTCTGCTGGCCGAGCACCATGGTGACCGCGATGATCAGCAGGATGATGCCGCTGGCGACGCCTAGCGCGCCCGGCGAGAAGTGCAGCAGCCTGGTGAGCAGGCCGCCGAGGATCAACAGCAGCGCCGCGACCGCGGCGGCGGTGGTGAGCATCTTGCGCAGGACGCGACGCTTGGTGGCTTCGGTCATATCCGCGGTCACGTCAAGGAATGGCACCAGCGCGATCTTGGGTCCGATACCGATCAGCAGCAGCAGGAAGGTGTCGATGACGAAGGTAGCGTTGAGCGATTCGAGGTCCTTCATCCTGGCTCCGTCCGGTGAGCCTGCAGATCCACGCTGACGCCAGTTGCGGGCCGTCCCGGGTGAAGCACGACGCGCTCGACCCGCGGCACCAGCCGATCAGCTCCCAGAGGCTCGTTCGCGGGCGAGCGCCCCAGTTGCGGGCATGCGCACGTCGAGCGGGAGCATACCGGTATTTGCAGCCGACGTGGCAGAACAGCCTGTTCTGCACGGCCAGCGCGGCGATTGTCAGCCGGCTGCCGAGTGGTCTGGCCGCGGCGGCATCCTGGGTACCGGACGGGGAGGCGGTCGTCCTGGTGGACCTGCGGATGCCCCGCTGCGACCGGCCGGCGGCGCCGATGCCGGCCGGATTTATTCGTTCGGCACGAAGGATGCCCGCCTGAGCCGGCCCGAGCCGGGATCCCCGGTCCATCCCTCGGGCGGTTCGTCATCGGGACCGATGATCGCGCCGGTCAGGTCCGCGCCCGTCAGCACCGCACCGGCCAGGCTGGCGCCGGTGAGGTCC
>Ga0187872_10001855_pt1 | contig 20241 bp, 20 predicted proteins | sample June2016WEW_16_4_FD_132973 | JGI IMG/M metagenome (GOLD analysis project Ga0187872, IMG submission 132973) | Peatland microbial communities from SPRUCE experiment site at the Marcell Experimental Forest, Minnesota, USA - June2016WEW_16_40 | ecosystem: Environmental > Terrestrial > Soil >...
AAGCGATCCCTCGAGAGATATCCTCTCGCTCAGTCAGCATGAGTGTTAGCGGCGATCGCCGACGGGCTCTCGGAACAATCCCGCCGTGTTGCAGCACCAGAAATCGAATGGACGAATGCCCCTTACTGAATGCGCGCCCGATCTCATGCAACGACTGTCCCGCCTTCCAACGGGACCATATCTCGGTTTTCTGCGTGGCAGAAAGCCCCGCCCGATTCCCTTGGGTCATAGACACCACCTTTGGAGAGAAGATTCATATCAGATGGTGTTGCATCGACCGGTTGAGACCACCGTGTTAATCGGGCATGTCGATCGGTGCAAACGCAAAACGAAGCACCACCTCATTCGCTCCGATGAACGTGCCCTGCCGCGTCTCGTATTTTGGGGGATGATTCCTTACTTGAAGTCATATTCTAAGGTAGCGTTGGCAATGATCTGCAATTCATCGCTTTTCGTCGTGAACCAGCGGTACTTCAGACCTTCCAGCGGGCTCGGACCCGACCGCGGCATAACGTTGCCGGAGAGGTAGCCAGACTGTACATTCCGCAAACCGGTGATTCGAACTCCCGTTCCAACAGCGATTTCCTGGGCCGCATCGCGTGCGCGGCTAATGGCTACTTCTAAAGCCTGGTGTTCGTAGTGGGTGGCATCTTTGATGGTATAAATAATCAATGCTCCCTGTGCCGCGGGAAGAACGGGGCCAAATTGGGGCCCGGCATTGGCGGGAACCGCCCCCGCTTTGCGGAGCGCCTCAATAACCGCAGCCGACTTTTCTGTCAGATGTGCCACATCACTCAGGTCCGCAGCTTCGAAAAACACATACACGTACTGGGTCGCGTCGTACGCAGTTATGTCTCCCGCGCCCTAGGATTTTCTTGGACACCGAATTGTGATGAAAATGAGTAAGACATCGCGAGGAGGTGTCTATGAGCAAAGAGAGAGAACCAGCTTCGGGAGCCACGGAGGGAGCCCGCAGGGCGACCGGAGAGGCTCCCGAAGAGCGGCGCGACGGCCGGGGCCGCTGGTCGGTCAAACGCAAGTTTGCAGCGGTTCTCCGGCTACTGCGCGGGGAAGACCTCGAAACACTTTCGCGCGAGTTAGGCGTGACCGCCGCGACGCTGTCCGGCTGGCGGGATCAGTTCCTGGAGGGCGGCGCAGCGAACTTGAAAGCGCGGGAAGCCGATATCGAGAACGAGGAGACCCAGCGGCTGAAATCGTTGGTCGCCGATCTGAGCATGAGCAACGAACTGTTGCGGGAGAAAATCCACCGCATGGAAGCCGGACGCCCTTTGGTCTGGCGGAGGCCGAAGCAATGAGCCGCGCCGCTTCGCCCTTCACGGAACGACGCTACGGCGTGGTGCGTGTGACGCGCGAATGGGAGATGGCGCGTTCCAGCTTCTATCATCAGCGAGCTCTGGCAGCACGGCCGGACCGGGTTCTGCGGCGGCGGGGACCGAAGACCGCTTGGAGCGACGCCGCGCTGCTTGGGAAAATCCGCGAAGTGCTGGCGGCCTCGCCGTTTTACGGCGAAGGCCATCGCAAAGTGTGGGCCCGGCTGCGCTTCGAGGAAGTGCGCACATCGAAGACACGGGTGCTGCGGCTGATGCGCGAAGCGCAGTTGCTGGCACCGTCACGCACGCTCCCGAAGCCCGAGAATCCCCATACCGGCACGATCATTACCGAGCGACCCAACGAAGTCTGGGCCAGCGACCACACCATGACGGCCACCGTCGAGGAAGGCCAAGTGACGGTGTTCGTGGCGGTGGATCACTGCACCACGGAATGTGTGGGTCTGCATGCGGCCAAGAAAGCCACGCGGTTCGAAGCGCTGGAACCGCTGCGGCAAGGAGTGCGCGATTACTGTGGCGGTTTCCGCGCCGGCGCGGCGGCGGGCATCCGCAACCGGCACGACCACGGTAGCCAGTACATGAGCGACGACTATCAGGCCGAAATCGCTTTCCTGGGCATGGAGTCTTCGCCATCGTTCGTACGCCAGCCGGAATGCAACGGCTGCGTCGATCGGTTCATTCGCACGCTGAAGGAGCAGTTGCTGTGGGTCAGGGTGTTCCAGAACATCGAGGAACTGCGGTGGGCGCTAGCGGAATTTCGTGAGCGCTACAACCAGCGCTGGATCGTCCAGCGCCTGGGCTACCTCACGCCCGCCCAGGCTCGCCAGCAGCTCCTTGCACTGGGAGCTGCTGCATGAATACACTCAATTCAGTGTCCAAAAAATCCGGAGCTAAACAGAGCCTTCGGCTTGTTAGCGAAGAAATTGTCTCTTAGTGCTTGAAGTTCGGCGTCGTAAAGTAAATCTTTTAGCTGGCCGATTGGAACAATCATCGCGATCCCACTGTTGGCGTGAATCGTGCCTTCGTAGTCTGTTGCGGCTCGCAGTGTAAGTTGATCGTCCTCCCACATATACCCGCTGACCACACCCAAGAGGCCGTAGGGAATGCCGCCATTGCTATCGCTGACGAAGCCCCCAAGCGTAAATGCTGGCGCTAGAAATAATGGTGACCCGCTGTTGCCGGGGATCACGTGTAAATCCGCAAGATACACTTTGGCATTGCCACCGATAGGGACCGGCATGGTGTCATCCGGCACCATTGCTAGACTGCCTTCACGAACGATAGGCTGAAATTGATGGGCACCGGCATAGTGGAGAAAATAGCCGCACGTCAGGAGTTTATCGCCGGGGCCTATTCGATATTTCTCCCAAAGATCGGGCGTAAAGAAATTGGCGGGCGTTAGTTCCACCACATCGTAGGTATCTGATAGTGGGATCGGAATTACCGCTAGGTCAATGGAGGTGTCATCGGGGAAGAACCACTTTGTGCTGGGGAAGGGCAGAGAAATGGAGTGCGCTCTTGTCCCGTTGACTGGTTCCTTCAAATTGACGATTGCCTCCATCGTCAGAACCTTATGGCGCACAGGGACATCATCCGTGTTTGGAAAAATAGCCTCGGCAACGTGACGATTAGTTACGAGATATACAAACGCCCCGTTCGGCATCGGCAGGCGTGTGTCGGGTACGCCGACCAAGAAGCCGGTGGCGCCCATCGGCAGCGGCGCACCTTCAACCGTTTCGGTTATGCGGACAACGCTTTTGGACAGGATTGTTGCAAAGCTCGGCACGGGGCCTGCTGGTGCGGTTTGCGTCTGGCCTCTATCCACGGGGGCCGCTAGCAACACGGCTGTAAACAGGATTGGTGCTATTCGCCTCATGTACCACCTCCGTGAATCTAGAACGGTCGGCTGAGAGTTTCTTGCACCATAGTGGCCCATGCAAGCCGAATTTGCGCCTCACAGACTGCTTACCGAGTTGTTCCGGGTCGGAGGGTTCGAGGATAGTCGTGGAATTTCTAACCGTCGCCTAACGCAAAAAAGCTAACTTCGGCAACCGAATGTCTGCCTTCGCGTTCTCACCGCGCGTTGACAGAATCCGGCTTACGCGCTCAACCGCTTCTTTTCAATTTCACTTTGTACTTGGAACAGTTGAGCGCCAGTCGGAATCATCTCCCGCATGGTGGCAGCACAAATGCCGAAGAAACCAACTACGGGGAGGCAACTTTTCTCGTCGCTTCGACGGACACAATTGAAATGGTGGTCACGACTTGGTCACAAAGTGGTCACAACTGAGGCGAGGTCGGTGAGAGCCACGGCATGCCCTAGAATGGTGCAAACTTGTATCGAAAATTGTATTGACGACCCCAAATTTCGGCTACTTTCACCTAACCTCACCAACACTTAAATCATAGAAAACAAAGGGAAGTCGTTTGTTTGCAATCGCCCGATTCGGTTCCAGAGTCTGATGTACTGCCAATTGTACGACCTCCCAGCCGACGGGAGACAACAAAAAAGGCCGCAGGCGCGACCTGCATCTACTGTACTGGCGGCGGATAGTTTCGTCAACCGGGAGGGCGTGATCGGCATTTCAGTCGCGCTAGGAATGGCGCGGCGGAATCGGAACCAGGCGTTTTTCGCGCACGTAGAACTGCTGGTCGCGCCAGTGGATGCGCTGCGGGAAGAAGCTCGCGAGCCACACGACGAACGCGAAGGCGTCGCGCGACCCCAGAAGCCACGACTTGCGCCTGACCAGAGTATCTCCCATCCCTCGTGCGCCGACGGCAAGCGCGACATCGGCGCGCAGCAGAGAATAGGCGGCGGTGAACCCCAAGGCCACAGGCCACGACTGAGCCAGAGACAGGGCCAACAGGTACCAGAAGAGGCCGTGGGTGAAGATCAAGCCGAGATGGCCCCACGGCCGCGAATAGCGAATCGCCAGGTTCCAGCGAAGTTGATGGCGGAAGGCTTCGGCGAGCGTCTGCCGCGGGTAATCAATGGCGACGGGAAAGCGGCTCAACTCGACGCGATAGCCGCGCGCCGCGATGCGATTGCCGAGCTCGTAGTCGTCGCACAAATAATCGGCAAGCGATTCGAAGCCGCCGATTTCCGCGAGGCGCTGCTTCGTTGTGGCCATGACGGCGCCAAGCATGAAGTTGAGGCTGCCTCCGCCGCCGAGCCGCGCAACGAGCACTCCAGGAGCGAAATCGGCGGTGTTGCCGATGGCTTCGAGATCGGCGGCGAACGAGCCGTCCGTCAAGCCTCGATAGAGGCACGTGACACCGCCGACTTTCGGGTCGCGGAACGGCGCAACGACTGCGCGCAAGAAGCCGGGCTCGACGCGCACGTCGCTGTCGCTGACGATCACGACGTCGTGCCGCGCCTCGCGAGCCATGTGGCACAGCTTGTTGACCTTGTCGTTCACGCCGACTTGCTCGGAGCCGATCAGCAACCCAATCGAGCGCCCAGGGAAATCGGCAATCAGCTTTCGGATGACGGGAATGGTGGGCTCGGACTCGTCCGTCACGCAAAAGAGGATTTCGAACTCCGGATAGTCCTGGCGGCAAAAGCTCGCGTAGTTTTCATAAGTCTCGCGGTCGAGGCCGCGGATCGGTTTCAGGATGCTGACAGGCGGAGTGAAATCCGAGGGAACGTTCGGGGAAGCTGAAGATACCTTGCGGAAGAACCTTCCAGCGGCGATGATGGCGACCAGGTAGTAGGCGAAGGGCGCGGCTGCCAAGACCAGGAGCGCGTCGCGAACCGCCGTCCAGCCGGTCATTGCGATTCCTCTTCCGCTAGCCTTTACCGAGGAACACCAGCACCACGCCGATGCACACGAGCAAGACGCCGAACCACCGCTGCGGCGTAACGCGCTCGCGGAGAAAGAGCTTACCTCCGAGCGCGCCCGCCGCATAGCTTAACGCCGTCGATGGAAACACAAAGCTGACCTTGGCGAGCGACAGCATCCCGAGCAGCGCGAAAAACGCGACCGCCATCAGCGTAATCCCCATCCACATCCGCGGCAGCGCCAGCGCCCGCCCGACCACTAGGGCGATGGAGTGCGGGCGGAAATCCGTGACTTCGCCGATCGTTTTCATCGCGCGCGAAACGCACAGCTCGCCGCCGGTCCCGACGAAAACGATAAGCACGTAGAGAACCGTCTGCGTCACCACGAATGGTGCTCCGGCGTTTGCGGATGCGTGTGACCTACCACAAAAACTCCGGTACAGATCACAGCAACCCCGGCCCAGCGCAGCGGCGAAATGGTTTCGCGCAGCACAAAGTGCGCCAGCAGCGCGATCAGCACGTACGACGCCGACGAGGCCGGCTGCACGTAGCTATAGTCCGCCCAGGAAAGCACCAGAAGATAGGCGACGAAATATGCGAGCAGCAATCCGATCCCGATCCAGACCGTGCCCGATGTGAATGCGCGGAAGAAAAAATGGAAAAGTTCGCCCGGGGACCAGCTTGTCATCGCGGGACTGCGCTTCATTCCCTTGCCCAGAAACACGTCGCCGAGAGGGGCGACCGAAATCATGATAGCGATCAGGACGATTGTTTTGAGGTGCAGGCCTTGCGGCGGCGTCATGCGCCTTGTGACTCACCCACCCCGGAGCTGGTATCGATCGGCGGCATCGGCGGGACGCTTACGAGAGCCTTCTTGTCGACTCCCTTGCGAACTCGAGCCACTTTGATCCGGTCCGCGCGCAGCTTCAGGAAATCCACGGCCTCGTGATAGAGGCGCTTGCGCTCGTGGTCATCCCACAGCGCGTCGCGAACGATGCGCCAGGCGACCTTCGGGCGGAAATAGTAGCTGTCGTAGAAGCGGTTGACGGACTCGACCATGTATTCCTTGGAGAGGCCGGGGTATTCCAGGTGCGGAAGCTGGTGGCCGCCGATGTCCGTGATGGCTTCGCCGGCGAGGAAGCCGTCGCGCGTGCCCTGGTCGTAGAGTTCAGTGCCGGGATACGCGTGGGCCATGGAAACCTGAATCGTCTCGCAGTCGAGCTGCTTGGCGAACTCGATGGTCTTCTCGATGGTTTCCTTCGTCTCGCCCGGGAGACCGATGATGAAATCGCCGTGGACGCGAATGCCGACCTTCTTGCAGTTCTTGACGAAGTTGCGGCCCATCTCGAGGGTCTGGCCCTTCTTGATGTTCTTCAGGATCTGGGCGTCGCCGGATTCAAAGCCCACGATGAGCAGGCGACAGCCAGAGTCAGCCATGGCCTTGAGGGTCTCGTAGTCGCCGTGGACACGAGCGGTGCAGGACCACTGGAAACCCACGGGCTTGAATTCCTTGCAGAGCGCGACCACGCGGTCCTTGCGAATGTTGAACGTATCGTCGTCGAAGAAGAATTCCTTGGCCTGCGGGAACATCTTGTGCGCCTGCCGGAATTCGCGGGCCACGTTCTCGACGGACCGGGTGCGCCAGGAGTGGCCGGAAAGCGTCTGCGGCCACAGGCAGAACGTACACAGCGCCGGACATCCGCGGGCCGTGTAGAACGAAACAAAGGGATGCAGGAGGAACGGCACATTATATTTTTCGATCGTGACGTTGTTCTGGTACACATCGGTCGCAAACGGAAGGGCGTCCAGCTCTTCGGTTTGCATGGGCGGGCGCGACGGATTGTGGATCACCTTGCCGTCGACGATGTAGCTGGCGTTCGCAATCTCTCCGAGCGGCTTGCCTTGCGCGTATTCCACGACGGCGTGATCGAATTCGCCGCGCACAACGAAATCGAGGTCCGAACTCGCGAGCAGGCTTTCCGCTGGCTTGATCTGCACATGGGGGCCGACGAAGGCGATCTTCAGGCCGGGCTTCTGTTCTTTCATCGCTCGGGCCATGCGCAGATCGCTGTTGAAGCCCACCGTCGAGGTGAAGAGCACGACGAATTCATAATCCTGAGCGGTGCGAACCACCTCCGCGGGCGTTATGTGGTGCGGAGGGCCGTCAAGGAGACAGCTGCCGGGGAGCATCCCAGCAGGATAGGAAAGCCAAACGGGATACCAGTAGGACTCGATCTCGCGAGTGGCCGGCCAGCGGGAGCCTGCGCCCCCGTCAAACTTCTCAAAGCTCGGTGGATTCAGGAACAGCGTTTTCATTACAGACGGCATCTACTGTGTCCCCCTCAGGGTTTCAGGCAAACGGACCCCTAAAACGTCATTCTACTGTATTCGGCCGCTGGGCCAAAGCCAACGTTTTTCCATGCATCTTATTGAAAAACCTTGGCCAATTGCCCGGTGGCTTGGAGAAGCGCGAGCTGCGCCCGCTGCCGGGCGAAATCAGCGTCGAGGAACGCCACCCATTTGTCGCTCTCGTCGAGGCGCGCCTGTTCGATCTCCTGGAGCGTGGCGCGCCCCTGGTCGAACCGGGCCTGCGTCAGTTGCAGTGTTTGCTGGGCGAGCTGCAAGTCGAGGCGAGCAACCTCGCGGGTGGCGTCGAGCTCGCGGACGCTACGGGCCTTCTCCTGGACATCGAGGCGGACTTCCTGGCGCTTATTGCCAAGCGTCAGCTCGGCGGCATCCAATTGACTCTTGGCGAGCGCCACATTTGCCGAAGTCTTCGCGGCGAACAGCGGAATCGTGATTTGCAGGCCCACGTTGACGTTGTTGCGCTCGAATTTCTTATAGAAGTCGGAGTAGTTATTGAATTTACTGAGTACGCTGTACTGTCCGACCAGGTCGATCGAGGGAAAATAGCTTAGGTGGGCGCCCCGCAGGATGTCCTGGCGCGCGGTACGCTCGTTTTCGGCTTCTTCGACGCTGCGGTCGTTTTGTAGGGCCAGGCTCACCATCTCACCTTCCTGCTGGTCAGTAGCGAACGACGGCTGCTCCTGTTCGACCTCGATCGACTGGGCGTCCGGGATCCCCGTCATATCCCGGATCTGCGCCGAAAGCGCCTCTTCGCGGTCCTCGAGCTTTACAATCCTTTCGAGGACCCGCGCAGCCGCAAGGTCGCTTCGCGTGCTTTCGATGGAAAGCTCCTGGTTGGCCGCGACGCGTTCGCGCACAACCTCCTGTATCTTCTCGGCGCTGGCCTGTTCGCTTCTAAGCAGTTGGAGAGAATGCTGCACCTTGCCGAGCTCCAGATACGCCGCTGCCGTCCGGACGATCACGTCGTCGCGCAGGCGGTCCATTTCAAGCTTCTGATTTTTCGCCCGTTCTTCGGCCGCGTGCTGCTGTCCCTTCAGCAAGGGATCGAAAAGGGTCTGCTGGTAGTCCAATTGAAAGACGGAGGGCGCCTGGCCCCCGGGCAGAGACGGAAAACCATAGGTGTAGGCTGCCCCTGCGCCCGTGTAGAGGTTCGGGCGAAATGCGGCACGGTTCACGCCAGTTTCGGCGAGGGCGACGCTGTACTGCACGCGCGCCAGCTTGAGATCGCGGCTGTTCTGTAAGGCAAGATTGATCGCCTGGTGCATCGTCAGCTTGCCGGAGTCTTGTCCGCGCGCAGGCGCTGCAAAGGAAAGCCCGAGGATCACCGCAAGCGCGAAAAGCCAGCGGCTTCTCCCGTTCGTGCCGTCCATAACATTATTCATAGTGCAGTGCTTCCGTAGGCTGAAGTCCGGCCGCACGGTTCGCCGGCAGGTATCCGAAAATCAGGCCCGTCGAGCAGGATACTATGAACGCCACCGCCACTGAGATCCACGATACCGGAACTCTAACATCGCCCATATCCGGCACGAAGCGAATCAGAATATTGAGCAGCGCCGGAATCAAGATCGCGATGAAAATGCCGGCGAGCGCCCCCGTCCCGCTGATCACCGTGGCCTCCATCAAGAACTGATAGCGGATCGCGTCCCGCGACGCGCCGATGGCCCTGCGGAGGCCAATCTCCCGGGTCCGCTCGGTAACGGTAACCAGCATGATATTCATGATGCCGATGCCGCCGATCGTCAGGGCGATCAGCGCGATCAGTATCAAGACCACGGTGAGCGCCAGCGCGATATTCCGGGCCGTTTCGAGAATGCCGGTCAGATTCTGGGTGCGATAGTGGGCGCCGGGACGATGCCTGCCCTCAAGAATCTCCTGGACTTGCCGGGTCACGACCGGAACGTCCTCAGGGCTGTCCGCACGCGCATACAACGTCTTGAAGTAATCGCTCCCGGTGTAATCCCGGATGAGGGAAAACGGCACGATTACCGATTCCCGCGCGATCTCCGTCTGCCCGAGCGTGGCCACGCGCTCGCGGAATACGCCGATCACGGTGAAATGAAGCTCGCCGACCCGGACGTTCCGGCCGACCGGGCTATCATAGGAAAACATCCGCCGGGCGAGTTCCTGTGTGAGCAGACAAACCTTGCCGCGGGAATTCAGATCGTCCTGGTCGAAATAGCGCCCGCGAAGAACCTGAAGGTTGCGGATTTTCTCGAAGTCCTCGGTCACGCCGACCAGACTAATCGAGCGTTCCCGGCCATCCACGTCCATCGTCAGCGAGAGAAGGTTGGTCCCGGCGGCCTCCGTCACCATCTCCGGGAGCCCTTCCTTCACGGCCTGGAGGTCAGCCGGCGTAATCTGGTCCGCAAGATTGAGAGAGCCCGGCTCACCGGAGTTGACGTTGTTGGCATACACCAGATTGGCGCCGATGCCTTCGATCTGAGCGACGACGTAGCGTTTGCCCGCAAGCGCGACCGTCACCACCAGAACAATCGAAGCGCTCCCGATGACGACGCCCAGCATCGTCAGGATCGAGCGCATCTTATTGGCGCGCAACGCTTGCAGCGCGAGCTGAAATATCTCGCCCCAGAAGGCCCCTGTGTTTCCTACGCTTGCCATAGAAAGTGCCGTTTCGATCCGAGACCGCGAGTCTGGAAACGAAGTGAAGGTCGACCGATTGCGATTCCGAGTGCGCCTACTGCGAGCCCTTTTCGAGCTTTTCGAGCCGCGTTCGCGCTTCCTTTCGCCTTGGCTCCAATTGTAGCGCCGCGCGATACTGCTCCGCCGCCTCGGGGCGCTTGCCTTCCGCTTCGTAGAGCTTTCCGAGCCATATCCGCGCGGAGGCGTGCTCTGGCCAGTCGCTGCGGTCCGGCGTGCTGGCGAGGTATGACTTCAAGTGCTGTTCCGCGTCCGGCAGATTCTGGTTCGCCACGACGTCTTCCACGCCGCGGTAGAATGCGAGGCGCGGATCATTTGGACTTGCTTGAGCGGCCGCCTGGATTGCCGCGTCCATATCGGCCGGCTTGTTCTGGACCTCGAAAAACTCGGCGACTTCGAAATACGCTTCGAGATTCTTCGGCCTGGCGGCGAGGACCAGGCGGTACTCGCTCTCGGCCTGTTCATTGCTCTTCGGACCTTCGCGGTCGTAGAGAGCGCGCGCCAGGTGGCCTTCGACCGCATCGAGAGCGGCGATCGCGTTCACCTGCTGGAGCGCCTCATCCTTGCTCCCGCCTGCGATCCATGGGGCATCGAGGCAATACTCCTCGAGGTCCCGCCGCGCAGCGATATTGGATGGATTTAGGTTAACCGCTGTCTGAAATTCTTTCTTTACTTTCTTCGCGAGAGAAAAACTCCGGTCGATATCCGCCTTGCCGCCATACGCGCGGCCAAGCCACTGGTGATAGACGGAATTGTTTGCGTCGAGCGCAACCGATCTTTCGTCGCTGGCAATCGCGTTATCGTAATCGCGGAGCTCGTAGTAGCTGCGTCCAAGCCAATAATAGGCCTCGGCGCTCGACGGGTCTTGGGAAACGGCCGGTTGCAGCGTCGAGATCGCTCCTGCATAGTTCCCGCCATTGAACTGCCGCTGCGCCGACTGGATTGCGCCGGAGACATCCGGCAGGGCCCCCGCCCGCGGGGCAGCCCACCATGAAATCGCCGCTACGCAAAGAACCACGGCGAGCGAAACTCGGGTCCAACTTCGCCGCAATCTCAATCCGCCTCCAGCGGCCGGATTTCCATGCCGTCCCGAAGCTGCTGCTCCCGCTGCAGCGCGACACGGTCACTTACGGCCAGCCCTGACACAACCTCATACTTCGAGGCGCTGCCTATGCCTACAGAGATGTCGCGGCGTCGGAGTTTGTCGCCCGCCACCAGGAAAACGTAGTGCCGTCCGCCGTCCTCGCGAACCGCCTCGCGCGGGACAACGACCACTCCGTGCCGCTCGTGAACCAGGATGCGCACTTCCACGTTGACGTTCGGGAGCAGCTCGAGCTTCGCGTTGTCGATCGAACAAAGCACCTCGCCCACGCTGCGCATTCCGCGGGGCACGACTTGCTTGGGCACTTGTTCGGTCTGGCCCGTCCAGATGTGACCCGGCTTCGCGTCCCAGGTCACCTCGACATCCTGCTTCGGTTCCAGCGCACCCAGATCCGGCTCGTCCACGAAGGCACGGACGCGCACGTGCCGTAGGTCGGCCATCTCGGCGAGCGTGTCGCCGACTTTCACGTAGTCGCCAGGATTCACAGGCAGGGAATAGAGCGTTCCATCAAGAGGGGCTGTGACCGTCGCCGAGCGCACCTTTCCTTCGAGCGACTCCACATGCTCTTGTTCCTGGCTGACGCGCAGCGCGGCGCTTTCGACGATCCCTGCCGACCGTTGCGACAAGTCCTGTTTCCTGGCTTCGAGCGCCTGGAGATTCGCGCGCGCTTTGGCGAGGCTGGCCTGACTTTGAGCCAGTTCGTCCTGGGTAGCGGCTTGCTTGGCGACCAGTTCTTCCAGCTCCTTGGAGGTGCGCGCGAGGTTCGCGACCTGCACTCGCGCGGCCTGCAAATCGCCTTCGAGCTGTGCGACCTGATCCGGAGGCCCGCCCGCCCGAGCGTTTCGTAGTTCCGTCTGCGCGGCCAGCAGATCGGCGCGCGCCTGCGCGAGTTGAGACCGGATGTCCGCCGCGTCGAGTGTAAGGATCATCTGCCCGCGACGCACTGCCTGCCCCTCGGTGGCGTTCACCCTCGCCACGAAGGTCGCAAACTCGGCGTGTGCGATGGCCGGAGCAATCGGCTCAACTTTGCCATTGCTCGTGACGGTCGCGCTCAGGTCTTCGCGCGCGACGTCCACCACAGACACGAGCGGCGCCTTTTTGCGCAAAGCCAGCACAGCGATGACCAGCACCGCGATGGCAGCGACCACTAGAATGATTGTTTTGCGTCTGCTGTTTTCGGCCATGATAGGCCGCACGCCGCGGCCTGCCCGAGATCGCAAAAATTGTAACAGACCCTTTCCGGGCTTGCCTATGCAAACCCCTCCAGAGTGCCGCGAAACGCATCCCGCGGCCGCCGCCAGCGGCTGATGTCTCGATGCTATACTCCAGCGGCAAGATGCCAGTCGTCTTCGTGATCGCGCGCGACTGGGCGTTGCGCACCGGCGTCCGCGCCGAGCTTCGCGAGCAGGGCATTGAAGCGCTGGGCATGGAATCCGGCGGCGAGGCGGGCGCCGCCATCGCTGCCGGAGAGATGCCCGCGGTCGTGGTGATCGAGGCTATTTCCGAGGTCGCGGGCGACCCCGCGATCCAAACACTGGTCGAGCGCGTCCCCGCGATCTTGGTCGCGTCGCGCACGGAGACGGTGCCACTGCCGCCGGTCGATACGGTGTTCTATCGCCCTGTGCGCATCGGAGAAGTCGTCGCGCGCGTTCAAGAATTGGTCCGGCGGGGCCACGCCGCGTAGCGTGAGCGTTTCGTGAGGAGATCCCCGCTGCGGCAAGCAGGGACCAACGAGGATTGGCCTCTGGGTTAGTTTGAAGTCACGGCACTTGTCCGCTTAGTGCGTTTATTGTCCACTGACGGATGGGCCCGAGCCGTTTAGGAAGGTCGGCTCTTGCGAGAGGTACTTCATGGCAACCTTTATCACCTTTATGCTATTTGGCCAGAACCATCCGTAGGAACGATCCCCTGCCTGCATATGAACGGGCGGTGGATCGATTTTGCCGTCATATAAAACGTACAGGATGGAAATCGACGCAAAGTTCCGCCGGGGCTTGTAAATCCACTCTTTCGGAGCCAGACTCTGTATGTTGGTTGCTGTTTGGCCAAAAACTTCGCCGGGAGCCACCGCAGCCTGATTAATCGATCCTGACTTGGACAAGATCACCAGATATCGAGGCTTGTCCCCGGTGCTCACCGAGCCGTTCAAACACAGCCCCGGATACTCTTTCTGCCCTTCGTTCTCCCACCATTTCTTCTGCGCTCCGTCCATACCTACGCGGAGACCTTGCGGAGTCTGCGTGTCCGCTCGCACCACCTGGAAGAAAGCCTTGCATGATGTCTTATCCTGCCCAAATGCCGGAATCGCCAACCCAAGCATTAGAAGCGCGACAACAGCCGTCAGTTTCATAGCAGCCTCGCTTTCACTCAGCTTCAAAATTAGTTCAACAACCCCATTCCACCCTTCTAAGTCTCGGCCGCGAACACCCGAAGCTACAAAAAATCACGTTAATTGTTCATAAAGTTTTTCTTAAATTGTTGGACACAATTCATTTCGAGGTAGCCCATAAGAACCTGTAACAAGGGGAACAGATCCTCTCACGTCATCGAATAGCCTCGAGTGAACTATCGCGCCGTCTGAAAGCACTACAACCTCTTTTCTATCAACAGCTTCGGTGTAGTCCTGGACCGCCGGAGTACCGGGGATGCATCGCGGCAGGCAGAAGTGACGCATGTCACAAAAGCGAGGTGACGCGGATCACGGACCCGGAGAGCGAGAAAGTTCAAAATGCCAATTGACTGACCGGTCAGTTAGATGAATGGACTAAGCCAACAAAGAAAGAAGGATAGGCAAATGACCGCCGTCAAGCAGCCCGTTCGAAGACGAACGGAAAAGGCACAGCGAAGGGAACAGATTCTGGCGGCCGCATTTGAAGAGTTTGCCATCAACGGGTATGCGGCCACTCGCCTCGACGATGTGGCGAGACGAGCGGAAATCGCCAAGGGGACGATCTTTCTGCACTTCCATAACAAGCGAGTTCTCTTCCGAGCAGTTTTGCGCGGCTTCATTCACCCTGTCTTTTCCGGCTTCCAGGCATTTCTTCAAGGTTCCTCGGGCACGGCTGAGGTCCTCCTCCGTGATCTCCTGTCGCGTCAATATGTGGAGATTGTCAGTAATAAGAGGGCGCGCGCGCTCCTCAGACTGCTGATTGCCGAGAGCGGGAAATTTCCGGAACTTGCCCAAATGTATTATCGGGAAATCATCGAGCCTGGTACGTCGGCTCTTGGTCTCGTGATTGATCGAGGCATCGCGTCGGGAGAATTTCAGGCGACCGGAATCCGCAAGTTTCCTCAAATCCTGGCTGCGCCGACGGTCCTTGCCGTCGTGTGGATGTTGGTGCTTGGTGAGCGTCACGGCCTCGACCTTGACGCGTACCGGCAGGCGCATCTCGATTTCATCCTCCGCGGACTCGGCGTTGCCGATTCGAAGAACACTCCAAAAGAGACAGAGTTCCTCCGCGCGGGAGGAGCGTCATGAGACGGAGCTGGCGAATTACGGCGTTCTTCGTCCTCCTTCTGGCAATGCCGGTAGCATGTGCCAGCGCACAAGAAACTCCGCAGCGGTTGACGCTGAAGGATGCGATCAACCTGGCGCTGAAGCACAACGTCGATGTACAGGTCTCTGCGACCGAAATTGACGAAGCGGAAGGGACGCGCACAAGGCGCCTGGCCGCATTGCTTCCGCATGCCAGTGCAGCCACACTCGCAAACCTGCTGAAAAACAATCTCAGCATTGAAGGAATTTCCTTTCCCGGAATTCCAACGGCCGTCGGCCCTTTTGCCTACTATGACTTCCGCGTATTCGCATCGCAGGCCGTGATCGATCGGCAATCGCTTCACAACTGGAGGGCCAGTGCCAGGCAGGAAGAAGCCACAAGACTGAGTTATCAGGATACACGCGACTTCGTCGTTCGGGAGGCCGCTGGCTTCTATCTGCAATCCGAAACAGCGGCGGCGGAAGTCGAGGCAGCCCAATCGCGAGTCGACACTTCTCGCGTCCTCGAAAAGCTGGCCACGGATCAACACGATCAAGGCCTCGCGACCGCCATCGACGTGGTTCGGTCGCAAGTGCAGCTGGCGCGCGATCGACAGACTCTGCTCGTTGCGCAAGACAACTACCAAACCTCGTTGCTCGTGCTCGCGAGATTTCTAGGACTGAGTCCGGGAACCTCCCTTGAGCTTGCCGAGAAGCTCGAATTCCGGCATATCGACGCACCGGACATCGCACAGGCCCTCCCGGCGGCGCTGGGAGCCCGCGACGACTACCGTTCGCTTTTCAGCCAGCAGCAATCGCTGGTCGAGCAAGAAAAGGCATCGCACGCGCGCTATTTCCCGACCCTGGGCGTTAACGGAAACTACGGCGCGGCCGGCCGCAATTTTGGTGCGATGCCGGCGACGGGCGGGATCGAAGCAATCCTCTCCGTGACCATCTTCGATCGGGACCGCACTGGAGAGAAGCAGGAACTCGAAAGCCGCGCCGACCGTTTGAAGGCACAAACGGCCGATCTCGCGCGGAGCATCGAGCAGGATCTCCGCAAGGCGATTCTGGATATTCACTCCACGGAGCAACAAGTGAGCGTCACGCAAGCCGCGCTTGATCTGGCTCAGCGGGAGTTGAGTCTGGCGGAAGACCGCTTCCGCAATGGGGTGACGGACAACATCGAGGTCGTCACCGCTCAGGATGCCTTGGCAAGCGCGCAAGACGACCGGATTGCGGCGACTGCGCAGAATGCAGATGCGCGGGCTTCCCTCGCGCGCGCCCTCGGCGCCACGGAGAAAAACTATCAAACATATTTCGGCCAAGTCGATCCAAGGAGCGACGCTGACGGTCGGAAAGAGGTGAAAGTGCCATGAAACGCGCGCTTCTATTAGTGATCCTGGCCGTTCTTGCGGCACTTGCGGGGATAAGGATCTACCACATGTGGCTCGAGGGCCGGTCCTCGGCAAACGAGATGAAGCTTTCCGGCAACATCGAAGCGCATGAGAGCCTTGTCAGTTTCAAAGTGATGGGCCGCATCATCGATCTACCCGTGGACGAAGGCATGGCGATGAAGGCCGGAGATCTCCTGGCGCGGCTCGACAGCGCCGACTACCGCCAGCAGGTTGCCACAGACGAAGCTACAAAGCGTGTCCGCGCCCGGCAGTTGGTGCTGGGGCTTGCGGGCAGCCGCTGGCAGGACGTTGAGGCGGCGAAGCAAACCGTGATCGATTCAAAGGCCGACCTCGATCAAAAGAAAAAGGACTATGCACGCTATGAAGCCCTATACGAAAAGGATGAGATTCCCGCGCAGACACGCGACCAAGCTGCGACGAACGTGACCCGCGCACAAGCGACTTACGACCGGGCGCAGGAAATTCTGAGTGAACTGGTCGAGGGCACCCGTAAGGAAGAGTTGGACGTAGACCGCTCCAATGTCCGCCAAGCACAGGAGAATCTCGATATGTCGCAGATTCGCTTGAGCTACACCGTGCTCCGGGCACCGTTCGACGGCATCGTTTTAGTTCGCCAGGCCGAACTGGGTGAGGTCGTATCCCCAGGAACGCCGATCGTGACGCTCGCCGACCTGGACAATATTTGGCTCCGCGTGTATTTGCCGGAGACCGATCTCGGAAAGGTCCATTGGGGCCAGGCGGTCAACGTGCGAACCGATACGTATCCGGGCAAGACCTATCGGGGGCACGTTTCCGTAATCGCCTCGGATGCGGAATTCACCCCCAAAAGCGTGCAAACGGAGAAAGAACGCGTGACGCTCGTCTACCGCATCAAGATCGACGTCGAGAATCCGAACCACGAACTCAAACCTGGCATGCCGGCCGATGCCTATGTCGACGTGAAATGAGTGACGCTGCCATGAGCTCCACTCCTGCAATCATTGTTTCCGGGCTTGGCAAGCGGTTCGGTGGCCTCACCGCGGTCGACCAGCTTTCGTTCGATGTTCATCCAGGGGAAATATTCGGCCTCGTTGGGCCAGACGGCGCCGGCAAGACAACCACAATGCGAATGCTTGCCGGGGTGCTCACTCCGGACTCGGGATCAGCGACGGTCGCCGGACATGATGTTCGGCTCGACCCCGAAGGCGCCAAGCGGGATCTGAGCTATATGCCCCAGCGCTTTGGCCTCTACGAAGACCTCACGGTCGACGAGAACATTCGGTTCTATGCCGACCTGTTCGCTATCGGCCGAAAGGAGCGCGAGGAACGGTCGGCCGAACTGCTGGCCGCCGCCGGCTTCGCCGAGTTTCGCCGCCGCTTGGCGGGAAACCTGTCGGGAGGAATGAAACAAAAACTGGGGCTTGTCTGTGCGCTGATTCACACGCCGCGCGTGATTCTGCTCGATGAGCCGACAAACGGAGTGGATCCAGTTTCGCGCCGGGATTTCTGGCAGATTCTTTATTCCCTTCTCGCCCAAGGCGTTGCCATTCTCACCTCGACTTCCTACCTCGATGAAGCCGAACGCTGCCATCGAGTTGGTCTGTTGTACCAGGGCCGAATGCTCTTCTGCGATCTCCCCGAAGCGCTCAAAAAGCGATTTCCCGGCGGCGTGGTCGTGGTCCATGCTTCCGATCCCGAGCAGGTCCGAGCCACGCTCACTGGCGCTGACGGGGTGCGAGACGTCCTGCTCGTGGGCGATCACGTGCATACCTTCGTGGACGATGCCAATCGTCGTCTCGACGAACTGCGCGCGCGCTTGGATGCGGGCAAGATTTCTTATGACTCGATCGAGCAGGTCACAGCGAGCATCGAAGATATTTTCGTGTCGGCAGTGGAAAGAGAGTCGGCGACGCAATCGCCGGCAAAGTCCTTATGAACCAGAACGAGCCATCGGTCGTAGTCCAGAACCTGACCAAACGATTTGGGGATTTCATCGCGGTGGACAATGTGAGCTTCGAGGCGCGCCACAGCGAGATCTTCGGCTTTCTCGGCCCGAATGGTTCCGGCAAATCCACAACGATCCGCATCCTCTGCGGGCTGCTGCGGCCGTCGTCCGGACGCGCCACCGTGGCGGGGATCGATGTCGCCCGAAACCCTGAGGCTGTGCGGCAGCACATCGGCTATATGTCGCAGAAGTTCTCGCTCTACAACGACCTGCGCGTTGCCGAGAATCTGGAGTTCTTCGCCGGCATGTATAGCGTGCCGAAAAAAGAAATTCCAGCGCGCATCGCGTGGGCGCTGAAGATGGCGGGGCTCGAGGGGCGCGGACAGAATCCCACGAGCGCGCTGGCCGTTGGCTGGAAACAGCGGTTGGCCCTCGGGTGCGCCGTATTGCATCGCCCGCCGATCATTTTCCTGGACGAGCCTACGTCGGGAGTCGACCCCGTTTCGCGCCGGCAATTCTGGGACTTGATCCACAACATCGTTGGAGAAGGCGTCACGGTCTTTGTCACGACGCACTACATGGACGAAGCCGAATACTGCAACCGTCTTGTACTGCTGGATCGCGGGCGCATTGTGGCCATGGGCACGCCCACGGAACTGAGGAGCCATTATATGAAGGGGCAGGTGCTGATGATCGAATGCGAACCGCTCGGCCCGGCACTGGAGTTGCTTCAGACGGCTCCCGGAGTGCTGGATGCCGCCGTTTTCGGCAACGGCATCCACGCGGTTGTCGCCGACGCGGCGGCTATGGTACCGAAGATTCGCGAATTGCTATTGGCCCGGCAAATTCGACCGGGACGAATCGAGCAGATCGATCCGAGCCTCGAGGACGTGTTTGTGTCGCTCACAGCCGCACGAGGCGTGAGCAAAGAGGTCGCTGCATGAGCTGGACACGTATTGTTGCGATGACGCGCAAAGAAATGCTTCAGATCCGGCGCGATCCGAGAAGTCTTCTTATCATCCTCGTAATACCGCTGGTACAGCTCTTCATCTTCGGCTATGCAGTGAACCTCGACGTCAAGCACGTTCCGCTGTGCATTTACGATCGCGACGGCACTCAAACCAGTCAAGACTTTCTCAAGCACTTTCAGGCGACCGACTATTTCAATATCGTTCGGGTATCGGATAGCTATGCGGACGTCGTTCATAACATCGATCACGGGGTGTGCAGCCTGGCGGTCGTGGTTCCTCCTCAGTTCACACAAGATCTGCACTCGAACGGGCAAGCGAGCGTGCAGGCAATACTTGACGCCAGCGACAGCAATTCGGCCACTATCGGCATGGGCTACGCGCAGGCGATCGTGCAGAGTTATTCCTCCGAAATAGAGGTTGCTTGGCAGGAAGAGAAAGGCCTTGGCGCGGGCGCTCCAAACGTTACGTTCGAGCCGCGCACTTGGTTCAACGAAGACCTAGAAAGCATGGCGGATTTGGTCCCTGGCGTGGTCGCGATGGTCATGGCGGTTGTGGGCGCGTTTCTTACTTCATTGACCATTGCTCGCGAATGGGAGCGCGGCACGATGGAGCAGCTGATCTCCACGCCTGTCGGCAAGCTGGAAATCCAGATCGGAAAGCTCTTTCCCTACTTCGTAATCGGGATTGCGGACACTGCCATCTGCGCGGGGACAGCCGTGTGGTGGTTCGGCGTACCCTTTCGCGGAAGCTGGGTGGTTCTCTTTGGCTGCTCGATGCTATTTCTGATCGTCGTCCTGTCGCTCGGCTATTTTATTTCCGTGACCGCGAAGTCGCAGCTCGGAGCCTGCCAGATGGCTTTGTTGGCTACGTTCCTCCCCACGTTTTTGTTGTCGGGCTTCATCTTTCCGATCGATCAGATGCCCGTCGTCGTTCAGTGGATCACGGCAGTGCTGCCGGCACGATATTACGTCTCCATTTTGCGCAACGTATTCCTCAAGGGTAGCGAAGTACGGTTGCTCGCGGGCGACATTTCCGCGCTGGCGGCGATCGCGGTGATTTTGGTCGTGCTCGCGACACGTTCGTTTCACAAGAGGCTGGCATGAGAATTCGCGAGGCCATTGAACGCATCCGTCAAATGCTGAAGAAGGAGTTCATCCAGACGCTGCGCGACCCGCACACTCGCTGGATTTTGTTCG
>Ga0187872_10001856_pt1 | contig 20238 bp, 22 predicted proteins | sample June2016WEW_16_4_FD_132973 | JGI IMG/M metagenome (GOLD analysis project Ga0187872, IMG submission 132973) | Peatland microbial communities from SPRUCE experiment site at the Marcell Experimental Forest, Minnesota, USA - June2016WEW_16_40 | ecosystem: Environmental > Terrestrial > Soil >...
CCGAGGCGAAGGTTATCGAGCACTGGCAGGTTAGCAAATACTTGTCGACCCTCTGGCACTTGGACTAAGCCTTGCCGTACTCGTCTTACCGCCGGTGATTGTTCGATTTGGATGCCACAAAATGAAATCGTGCCAGCGTTTTGACGAACGATGCCTGAAATCGTGTTCAACAGAGTGCTTTTTCCGGCGCCATTGGTGCCGATCAGGCTAACAATCTCGCCCTTCTTAACATTTAGACTCACCGACTCGAGGGCTCGCACAGCACCATAGGCAGTGCTCACTTGCTCTACGATGAGCATGCAACCTCTCATGCTCCCGTAAAGAGCGTATCTGGCGCTCCTAGATAGGCCTCGATGACCGAAGGATCACTTTGCACGTCGGCCGGCGCGCCTTCGGCGATCTTTTGACCAAAATTCATTACGACGACGTGGTCTGATATCGTCATAACCATCTCCATATCGTGCTCTACGAGAGCGATTGTGTAACCGTCATCGCGCAGCGAACAGATCAACCGAGATACCTCGAGAGTTTCCGTGGCATTCAATCCTGCAGCAGGCTCATCTAACAGGATCGCTTTGGCTCCCATGGCGATTGCCCGCGCAATTTCGACCTTGCGCCGCGATCCGTACGGCAGCTCATCAGCGCGACGAAAATAATCATCCGGGCTAAGGCCTGCCCTGCTCAGAGCAGCCATTGCTATATGCTCAAGTTCCGTCTCTTCATTTCGGACGTAGGGCAATCCCAAGAATGCTGACATGAACCCGACTCGTCCACGAAGATGCGCCCCGACCATGGCGCTCTCAAGAACCGACATATTTTGAAACATCTGAGGCGTTTGATAGGTACGTGCGACACCGCTCCGCGCTACTTCATTCGGCATTCGACCGACAAGCGAGCGGCCACCAAATGTAATCTCTCCATCATCAGGAACTTGTATGCCGGAAATGAGGTTCAACAGGGTGGTCTTGCCCGCACCGTTCGGTCCGATGATGGCGGTGATGGCGCGAGCCTGTGCTTCGAAGCCGACGCCATCGACCGCGACGACCCCACCAAATCGCTTTTTCAGGTCGCGGACGCACAGGGTCATTGTGACACCGCCCTACGCCAGCCACGTAGCGCACCAGTAAATATACCTTCAGCCAATCCATTGGGCATAAACAGGATGATGATGGTCATGACGGCTCCGTAGGCGAACGTCTTGATCTCATCGAATCCTTCAAGGAGATTCGGGAGTATGGTCAGTGCGGCGGCACCAAAGACCGCTCCCCAAATTGTCGATAGAGACCCAACGATCACCATCATCAGCAGTTCAATAGATAGACCGAATCCAAAGGCCGCTGCGTTGAAAGAGCGGATAAAATGCGCATAAAGCGCTCCAGCAACGCCGGTCATCCCAGCGGCGAATGCAAAGACCATCGTCTTGTAGTGCACAACATTGACACCTAGTCCGGCGGCGGCGACTTCGCCGCTGTGGAGGGCGCGCAATGCGCGACCCACTCGGCTGTTGATCAGGTTTAGGCTAAGTAAGACCGTTAGCAATAGCGCGGCTGCGCATACCCAATACATAGCCTTCGTCGTCGTAAGTAGAATTCCGAAGGGCGCGAAGCGCGGAAGTTCCACAATCCCGGGATCGAGGCCGCCGGTCAGGTATCTTGCTTGTGTGAACAAGATGTAGGCGACCATGCCAAAAGCCAGTGTAGCCATCGCGAGATAATTCGCTTCCAGGCGCAGCAATGGGCGCGCAATCAGCAGTCCAATCAACCATGACAGGAATGCGGACGCCGCGATTCCAATCGCCGGATCAAGTCCAAGTTTCTGAACAATATTCGCAGTTGTATATGCGCCAATGCCGAAGAAGGCTGCTTGTCCGAGCGATACTTGGCCTGCATATCCCAGCAATAGACACAATCCGATAGCGGCGATTGCATGGATAGCTGAGAAGATCAGAACCGTCAGATAAAATGTGCCATCGATCGTGAATCCCAAACTCATCAGTATGAGCCCCAGAATGAGCATACCTAAAAGGTCGTACAAGTATCGACGGTTGGCGAGGCTCCGTTTCATCGTCACACCCTCTTGACGTCTACGCGTCCGAGCAGTCCGCTCGGCCAGACCAGCAACAGGATGAGGAGCAGGGTAAAAGCGATCGCATCCTTGTAAGCGGACGCGATATAGCCGGCGGAAAGGTTCTCGACGCCGCCAAGGATCAGCCCGCCAACGATTGCGCCCAAGGGATTGTTGATTCCGCCGAGAACGGCGGCCGAGAAGCCCTTTAAGCCGAGGAATAGGCCATTCTGGTAGTACGCGGAAGCCATTGGCGCCACCTCGACGCCCGCCACGGCTCCAAGTCCTGCGGCCAGTGAAAAGGCCAGCATCGACATCTTTGCCGGGCTTATTGCGCACAACTCGGCGGCGCGTGGGTTTTCGCTTGCGGCGCTCATCGCCTTCCCCAACAGCGTTCGATTAAAGAGCACCCAAAGCCCAATCGACAGCAGCGCCAGGGTCGAAATGATCCACAGACCCTGCGCCGGTATGTACACTGCGCCGATCGTCCAAGTAGGCAGGAGCCCGAACGGCGGCGAGAAATGCACATCCTTATCGAGCAACGCGCTTGCGAGGCCACGATAGGCTATACCAACGCCTATCGTAACCATTGCTTGGCTCAGCACTGATCGCGACCGTCCAGCTGCGGTCAAGCGCTCAAGCACGATCCCTAGTAAGACTGCGATCAGAATCGCACAGGGCAGTGCGACCGCCATCGGAGTCCGATGATCGATCAGCACCGCCGCGATCAGTCCGCCGACCATCGCAAATTCGCCGTGGGCAAAGTTGATGATCCGCGTCGCGTTAAACACAATCGTGAAGCCGATTGCGATCATTCCGTAGATGGCGCCGGTAACCAAACCGGATATGAGGATCTGAATCAGCGTATTCATAACGATCCGAACCATCGCCGTAGCTGCCACGCGTTTGTCCCTCGTGGCAGCTGCCGCACGCTTGCCGCGCGCCTATTCGACCACTATCCAGGAGCCGTTCTTGACCCTCATCATCACCATTGGCTTCGAGCTCTCGTCGATGCCGTTGTGATCAGTAGCACTGAATCGGAAATAGCCATTGCCACCAGGAAGCTCGACCGTCGGAATTGCATCAGCTATCGCATCGCGAGTGATCGGACCCTTTATCTTTTTTACTGCGGCATCGATGATAAGCATCGCGTCGTAGGTATGCGCTGCGAAAGTCGGTGCAGCTTCACCAAATTTCTTCTGATAATCCGTTGCGATCTTGTTGACTATGTCGTGAATCGGATCATTCGTCGGCACGGCCTCCGGCGCCAGCAAGCGCATCGATGAAACGTATGTTCCCTCCGCTGCGTCTCCAGCCTGAGTTATCAACTGTTGCGTTGCACCACCGTAGCTATTGAAGATTGGCTTGTTGTAACCAACCGCTTTAGCGTTGCGCAGGATGATGGTCGGGCCTGGATTGACGCTCCAGATTAACATCGCGTCCGCACCGCTGTCACGGATTTTTAGGACCTGCGCAGTCATGTCGGTATCACGCGGGCCGAATTCCTCTTTAGCGTTGATCGTGATGCCATAAGAGGGCGCGAGCTCCGCGATCATGTTGGCGCCGGTTTGGCCGAATCCATCCGCCGAACTCAGCAAGCCTATCGTTGCTAGGCCGTGCTGCTTGAAATAACCGAGCATGTGCCTTGCAACCACGCGATCAGTCGGGGGCGTTTTGAAGACGTATCGAGTTGGAGGCACAACGACGGCTTCGGCGCCAGCTAAGGTGATCGTCGGCACCTTTAACTCGTTTGCAATCGGCTTTATTGCCAGGCTTTCGCCGGTAGTAGACGGCCCGACGATCACCGCAACACTTTCAGATTCTGCCAATCGCCGAAACTGTTGCCCAGCGTTCGTGCTGTTTCCTTCAGTGTCGTAAACGATGAGTTTGATCGAATGCCCGTCGATTCCGCCCTTTGCGTTCATCTGATCGACAATCAGGCGAAGGGCCTTTTGCTCTGGACTACCGAGAAACGCAGCCGGTCCGGACAGGGCCAGGAGCGCCCCAACGCGTATCTCTTCGGCACCGCGGCAGATGGCCGAAGTCAACATTACGACGACGGCTGCTGCCGCCAAGGACGTGAATTTTTTCAGGCTCATAGCGCTTCTCCCGGTTGTTCGATCGCACTCGGATGCCCGTTATCGGATGCGGTCCCGGTTATAAAAACAAATGTTTGTATTTTTGGCAAGGGGCGTTTATGATCTCCGGGCGGTTTCAACCCAGGGAGGGCAAATGATCCACCGGCTCCCCACGCTCGACGCCGATCAAACGGTGTTCCGGGATACCCTTGAGAAGGTTGTCCTCAAAGTTTCGCCGTTGGCCAAAGTCCAGAAGCTGGATAACGAAAAACGCTTTGATAAAGACCTTCATGCCGCACTGTCCGAATTCGGCGTCACAGGATTGGGGGTATCTGAGGCCGATGGCGGCACAGGACTCTCATCGGTCGAGCAGGTAATTACGCTGGAGGTGCTGGGGCGTCTGGCGACATCCATGGCCGTTTTTTTTGTAATTCAGTTTATGACGACCCGGCTGTTGAACCACCATGGTAGCCCGACGCAGAAGGCCAAGTGGCTTGCACCGCTTGCACAAGGCAAGCTCAAAGCCTCGTTTTGTCTCACAGAGGCCGGCGGCGGTACTGATATCCTTTCCTCCATGCGGACGAAGGCGCAGCGCACCGCCGATGGTTGGGTGCTTTCGGGCGCGAAGATATGGATCAGCGGAGCTACGACCTCTGATCTTTTGATCGTTCTTGCGAGAACTGCGCCGAACCACAGTCGCGGCGTCACGATGTTCCTGCTCCCGAAGGACACGTCGGGGGTGACGGCGACCGAACTTCACACAATGGCGATTAACGGGTATGACACTTGCGAGGTCGGCTTCGATAACGTGCGCTTGCCAGAGGATTCGGTCCTAGGCACTGTCGATCACGGCTTCATGCAAGTACTGTCTTCCCTGAATCATGAGCGGTTAAACTCGGCGGCTGTAGCCGTCGGGATTGGTTTGGGCGCCTTCCAGACGGCCGTCGAGTACGCACGAGAGCGACACGCGTTCGGAAAGCCAATTGGTCAGTTTCAGGCTCTGCAGCAGCGGTTGGTCGAAATCGGAGTCAACCTAGAGGCAGCCTCGATGCTGACTTATGCAGCCGCGCATCAGGATGCACAAGGTGAGCCGATCGACGTCGCTAGCAGTATGGCGAAATGGACGTCGTCCAAGGCTGCTTTGAGCGCCACTGACGTCGGCATGGAGATCATGGGAGGCGCGGGATTCGATATGGATCTTCCTATGCAGCGGTATTTCCGTGATGCACGTCTCTATGTTTTTGCGCCTCTCACCAACGATATGATTCTCAACATTCTGGGCGAACGCTGGCTCGGTCTTCCGCGGTCATTTTAGGGGCACATCGTGAAAGACAAGATATTGATTGCCAATCGTGGGGAGGTTGCTTGCCGCATTATTCGCAGCGCCAAAATGCTTGGCTACTCGACTGTGGCGGTTCATTCGCAAGCAGATCATAATGCGTTGCATACCCGACTTGCCGATGAGCGTATTGAAATCGGCCCTGCACGACCAGCGGAAAGCTATTTAAAGACGGACCGAATTATAGCCGCAGCACAGAGCGTTGGTGCCATTGGCGTGCATCCGGGTTATGGCTTTCTCGCTGAAAATGCAGAGTTCGCAGAACGGTGCAGGGCAGCTGGCCTGCGGTTCATCGGCCCAGATGCCAAGAGCATTCGGGATATGGGCGACAAGCACCGCGCGCGCACCATCGCAATGGCAGCCGGCGTCCCTGTTGCCCCTGGATCAGAAAAGCTTAGTGGCTCCGACACGAGTGCCGTGAGAGCAGCGGCCGAACAGATTGGGTACCCGTTGCTCGCAAAGGCCGTCGCGGGCGGCGGCGGAATCGGGCTTCGGCCCATCAACACAGCCGAGGAACTTATTCCCTCAGTTGAGGCGGCCGTACGCTTGGCCGAACGGGCATTTGGCGATCCGTCAATTTACCTGGAGCGCTTCGTTCGCGTTGCTCGCCATATCGAGGTTCAGGTCTTCGGCCTCAATACTGGCGATGTGGTCCATATGTTCGATCGCGAATGTTCAATTCAGCGCCGCTACCAGAAGATTATGGAGGAAGCGAGGGCGCCAAGTGTTGCAAATGGCGCACGCGCCGAGATGACGCGGACTGCGGTTGCGCTTGCGCGCGCCTGCGGATATCGCGGCGCAGGTACCATCGAGTTTCTTTATGACGATGAAAGTGGTGAGTTCTTTTTCATGGAGATGAACACGCGACTGCAGGTCGAGCACCCCGTGACTGAAATGACGGTCGGCCGTGATCTTGTCGCGCTCCAGATTCGACAAGCGTTTGGTGACGATCTTACTGCAGAATTGGCGCAAGATCGCGTTGTCAGTAAAGGTCATGCTATTGAGCTGCGCATCTGCGCCGAAGATCCCAGCCGTCAATTCATGCCGTCCCCGGGAGCTATAACGTCGCTGAACCTTCCAGCCGGCGAAGATGTGCGAGTCGACAGCGGATACGAGCGTGGAGATCGCCTCACACCTTATTACGATAATTTGATCATGAAATTGGTAGCCGCAGGACAAGATCGCCCAGCGACTCTGAACAGATTGCGATTAGCCCTGGACGATCTCAAGATTGAGGGCATTACGACGAACGTTCCATTTCTAAGAAGATTGCTTCAACATGAAGCGGTGAAATCCGGACGAACCCACACGAAGTTCGTCGAGCAAAATATTCAATCACTGATTGCGGCGTGATAGCGCGACACCAATGAGCGACTTACCGAGGAAGGTCGATATTCATGAAGAGGGGCCGCGTGAGGGATTCCAGATCACATCTCAAATCATCGCCACGGCCGATAAAGTTCGCTTCATCGAAGCACTAGCGGAAACTGGACTGCGGGACATCAATTGCGTCTCGTTTGTGAATCCGAAGAAAGTGCCGAATATGGCGGATGCAGCGGCTGTCGCTTCGGCTATCAGGAAACGACGGGATGTGCGCTATTCGGCGCTATGGCTATCTCTTGGCGGATTCGAACGCGCGTTGCAAACGCCCCTTGACCTTTCAGGATTGATTTTGTTGTCAGCCTCGGAGGCATTTTCGATCGCCAACACTGGAAAAACGACGGCTGAAACCGTTGTGGAGCAAAGCGCAATGTTGAAACGCTACCGTGAGGCGTCAATTCCAGTCGAATGGGCGAGCATTATGACTGCATTCGGCTGCAATTTTGCAGGAGATATCGAGCCCAAATCTGTCATCTCGATGGTTGCGACGGCATTGGAACTGGCGACGGAGCATGACATTCAACTTCACGGTGTCCGCTTGGCGGACACGGTGGGCTGGGCGACACCTGTGGCCATAGAACGCGTCGTGTCCTCGGTGCGTGACCGCTGGCCACACTTGAGGATTGGTCTCCACTTGCACGATACGCGTGGGACGGGCTTGGCAAATGCGTATGCCGGTCTTCGCATGGGCGTCGATCAGTTTGATGCTGCTTGCGCTGGGCTCGGGGGTTGCCCGTTTGCCGGACACAAGGGAGCAGCTGGGAATATCTGCACCGAAGATTTGGCTTTTATGTGTGAGGAGATGGGGATCGCGACGGGTATCGACCTCGATCGATTGATCGATTGCGGCAACTTGGCTGAGGAAATCTTTGGTCGACCATTGCCAGGAAAATTGATGCATGCCGGTACTCTGTCTCGCTTTCGCGGTGCTGGCCGTTACAACTAGCCGGTCGTCATTTTGCTTGACGGTCTGGATAGTTCGGTATACAAACAAACGTACGTTTGTTTTCAGCCATAAGTTTTTGCGCGCAATGGCGCGGAGATCGAGAGACACGGGTTGCGTCGGAGGCGAGGGGTGGCGCTGGATCAGAGAGGCATAGTCGTCACCAAGTCAACGGCAGTGGCTACGGTGACGATTTCGAACCCAGCCAAAAGAAATCCGATTGGGACGCCGCAGGCTGAAGCGATCGTCGCTATTCTCGAAAGCCTCGACCGCGACGATGACGTCCGCGTAGTCATAATGACAGGAGCGGGCGAGACGTTCTCTGCAGGGGGCGATCTGGACGAATTCCTCGGAACCATCGATTCGGGAGCGACGGCGCTGTGGGATACCGGTGAACCCTGGCAGCGACTTTTCAGCATTGTCCCTACGCTATCGAAACCTGTTATCGCGCGCGTCATCGGCCCGGCCCTAGCCGGCGGCTGCGGCCTGGTCGCCTCATGTGATTTTGTATTCGCCGCGGATAACGCGATATTCGGTACGCCAGAAATCAAGATCGGTCTATTCCCACTTCTTATTCTTCCTATGTTGATACGGAGGATCGGCGAACGACATTCGCTCGAGATGGTTCTCACTGGCCGATCACTCGACGCCGCTGAAGCAATGCGATTCGGCTTGGTCAATATCGTCGTGCCGCGCGATCAACTCGATACATCGGTTAATGCTCTTGCATCCCAATTAGCAACGATACCTTTGGCGACGATGGCTCGCGCGAAATATGCCTTCCGGGCAATTTCGACGGCCCAATTTTCCGAAGCTATGGAAATCGCTCGCGGCATCAGGGGCGCATTCATGGGATCGAATGAGTTGAAAGAAGGTATCAGCCGCTTTTTCAAGAAAGGATGAACGCATGAGTTACGAGGGTCTCATCGACGATCTGCATCAGCGTAATACGAAGGCGCGCACAGGCGGGTCTGAGCACGCTCGTGCGAAACATCTTGCCCAAAATAAACTGTTGGTGCGTGACCGCCTCGCCCGATTCTTCGATGATGGCCAATATACCGAAGATGGGCTATTGGCTGGATCCTTGCGGAATTTGCCTGGCGACGCAGTCGTCACCTGTATCGGCAAGGTGGATGGCCGCGACGTCGTAGTCATTGCGAACGACATGACCGTCAAGGCCGGAACGTGGGGTTATACGACGTTCCGCAAGATCGTCAGAATGCAGGAGCTTGCGGTCGCAAACAAACTGCCGATTGTCTATTTCGTGGATAGTGCGGGCGCTCGCATTGACGAGCAAAAGGAGTGCTATCTCGGCCGTGTCGCATGGGGGAACATATTTTACACACAAGTGCAAATATCGGGCATCGTTCCCCAGATCTGCCTGATGTTCGGCCCGTCGCCAGCTGGTTCAGCCTATGTACCCGCGCTTTGCGACGTAACCTTCATGGTTGACAAGAACGCTACCGCGTACATCGGTTCACCGCGCCTGACCGAAATGGCGATCGGCGAAAAGGTGACTGAGGAGCAGATGGGTGGTGCTCGCATGCACTGCGTGGTAAGCGGGCTTGGCGATCTTTTGGCTCAGACCGAACTTGAGGTTCTCGAGCAGGGCCGTCGATATCTTCGATTCTTTCCGAGCGCCTGGGATATTCCCGTCCCAATGGTTGAAGCGCGTCCGCCCGCAGATTCTCGTAAGATCGCGGACATCGTGCCTCATGACCAGAATCGGCCATATGATGTCCACGCACTGATCAACGCGATCGTAGACGGTGGGTCGTTTCTGGAAATCAAGGCATTGTTTGCCAAGGAAATAGTGACCGGGCTCGCGCACCTCGGCGGCCGCCCGGTCGGCATCGTGGCCAACAATTCCCAGTTCAAAGGTGGCGTACTATTCAATGACAGCGCTGATAAGGGCGCGCGATTTGTTTGGCTATGCAATGCATACGGGGTTCCGTTGTTGTTCCTTCAGGACATCAGCGGTTACATGATCGGAAGCGCAGTAGAGAAAACGGGCATAATCCGGCACGGGGCGCGCCTATTGACCGCCGTGTGCGAGGCGAAAGTTCCGCGCATCGCTGTGATGGTGCGTAAAGGGTACGGCGGCGGCTATCTTGCGATGTCCGGGGCGCCGACTCAGCCCGACGCGCAACTTGCACTGCCATCCGCAAAGCCGGCATTGATGGGACCGGAGGCCGCGATCAATGCGATTTACTACAATGAGATTCACAAGTTGGAAGGCGAAGAGCGCACCGCTTTCATCAATGCCAAGCAGGCCGAGTACGCCAAAGACATCGATGTGTACGAGCCCGCCGACAAATTCTCGTTCGAAGCCGTAATTGAGCCCGATCGGTTGCGTGACGAATTGATCTGTCGCTTCGGAATTTACAGCCGCCGCGAGATGCCGGTTTTCAGGCGCCGGAATGGCGTTTACCCAGGTTGAGCAAGGAGGACTCGACATGCCCCACGTTGGCTCACCGATGGCGGGAATCGTCGCCAAGATCGTTGTTTCAGTCGGCGATGCGCTTGAGTTCGGCCAGACCATCATGATCCTTGAATCCATGAAAATGGAGGTGGGGGTCGAGTCGGACGGTTCCGGCACCGTGAGAGCGATCCGTGTTCAAGAAGGAGTGCCCGTCGATCAGGGCGACCCTCTTATCGACTACGACTGAGGACAGTCGATGTTCATCCACGCCGTTCTGATGCGCCTTTCCGATGGAGCAGACGATGCCTTTCATCGGAAAGTCGACGATTTTGTGAATCGGATTCGCGCGGAACTCCCGTATATTCGGGAATACTACTATGGCAAGAACTTGGCTAATCGGGCGAATGGTCTGACATGGGCGGTTGTTGGACTGTTCGAATCTTCCTCGGACCATGACCGCTACCAGGTTTCACCAATACACCAGGAAATGAAGGCGTACATGACGCCCTATATCGACGCGATCGTCGCTTGCGATATGGAGTGCGAGCGATGACCGCGCAAAGGGAAGCCTTCACCTGGTATCCGTCTCAGGACGTGAAGCAGAAAGCTAACTGGACGGCATTCCTAAAATTTACCGGGCTATCGGATTACGCTGTGTTGGAAGACAGAGTTGCGAAGGACCCTGCGTGGTTTTGGGATTCCGTAATGCGATTCCTCGGCGTCCAATGGTCGACGCCGTATCACACGGTTCTAGATCTGTCGCGCGGCAAACCGTGGCCCTGCTGGTGTTTAGGTGGACAGACCAACCTCGCAAGCACTTGTCTGGATCACAATACGACGCCAGACAAGCTTGCAATAACTTGGCAGGGAGAGGACGGCGAAGTTCGACGCTGGACGTATAGAGAACTTCGCTCTGAAACATGTCGCCTCGCCAATGGCCTATCTTCCCTTGGGATTTCCGCCGGCGATCGCGTTGGCATCTATATGCCGCTAATCCCAGAAGCGGCGGCCGCATTTCTGGCTTTAGCCAAGATAGGTGCGATTTCACTTCCCCTCTTCTCAGGATTTGGTCCTGATGCGATTGCGGTCCGACTGAACGATGCCGAGGCCAAGGCTTTGATCATGGTCGATGGCATGTATCGTCGTGGCCAAAAAATTGATTTGAAGGCTGCTGTCGATCAAGCAGCACGCGCGATACCCTCATTGAAGAGCATTGTTTTGCTTCGCCGGTTCGGCGGTTCGGCGATGCAAGACGGCCGAGACATCTACTGGGAAAGCCTCGTTCGAGATCAGGCTTTTAGTCATGAGAGCTTGGCGTTAGGTGCCGAGACGCCGCTGATGATCGTTTACACTTCCGGCACCACTGGTCGGCCTAAGGGTACAGTACATAGTCACGTGGGCTTCCTGGTTAAGACCGGGCTCGATTTTATGCTCGGCTTCGATCTGAAGAGCACGGATACGCTTCTATGGCCAACCGACATGGGTTGGTTGGTCGGTCCAATTCAGATCACCGCAGCCACTCTCGCGGGCGCTACGCTCGTTCTGATTGAAGGTACTCCAGATTTTCCTCAGACAGATCGCCTGTTCCGATTGGTTGCAAGCGAGAAAGTCTCATTTCTGGGCCTCGGGCCGACAGTAGCTCGCTTGATGAAGCGCTACGGCACCGATCCGGTAAAAAAGCATGACCTCTCCACGGTGCGTGTCGTTGCATCCACCGGAGAACCATGGGACCGCGAATCCTGGTCATGGGTCTTCAACAATGTATGCGCGCGCCGGGCACCACTGATGAACTATTCCGGTGGAACCGAAGTCGGTGGTCTTCTTTCAACGAATATCCTCTTTCCGATTAAGCCCGGCGGCTTCTATGGTCCTGTGCTCGGAACGAGCGCCGATGTTGTTGACGCCGATGGCCGCGTTGTGCCTATAGATACGGTCGGCGAGTTGGTCATGCGAACCCCAACAATGGGGATGACAAAGGGTCTATGGCGCGATCCCGATCGCTATATTGCAAGTTATTGGTCGCGCTTCCCCGATATTTGGGTTCATGGAGACTGGGTGTCCAAAGACGCAGATGGCACGTGGTTCGTCCATGGTAGGTCGGATGATACGATAAAACTAGCGGGTAAACGAACCGGACCGGCCGAGATTGAATCCGCGCTGATGAGCTCGCTTCTTGTCGAAGAAGCCGCCGCCGTTGGCATACCGGACCCATTGAAGGGCGAGGCCGTCGCGATTGTCGTCGTATTGCTGCCCGTTGCGCTTGAAATGCCGGATGTTGTCTCGCGGCTTTCGCAATCCATTGTCGACGCGCTAGGGGCCCCTTTCAAGCCCAAGTATGTGATTGTGATGAGTAACCTGCCGAAGACACGCAATTCGAAGATTATGCGGCGGGTGATTAGAGCAGTATTGCTTAGACACGATCCCGGCGATCTTTCAACACTGATGAATCCGGAAGCCGTGGAAGAGCTGAAGAAAAACGCCGACAGCTTGAATATCAGCCGAGAAATGGCAAAATGACGGATCGCAATTTTATTGCCTTCATAACCGGTGCGACCTCAGGTATTGGGGCGGCGATCGCAAGGCGGCTGGCGTCCAATGGCTATCGGGTGATTGCCGTCGGACGGCGTGGCGACCGCCTCAATGCGCTAGCGGCCGAATTAGGCGACCGGTGTCTACCCCGGTATCTGGACGTTACTGACGGTCCGTCAGTTGCGCGTGCGGTTGCTGAACTCCCGGAAGGATTTCGGCAAATAACGACGCTGATTAACAACGCTGGTGTTTCTCTCGGCAATGCTCCTGCCCATAAAGCCGAGTTAACTGACTGGGAGAGGACGGTGGCGACGAATGTGAATGGTCTTTTGTACTGCACGCACGCCGTTTTACCCGGAATGGTTGAACGCGACTTCGGGGATATTATCAACGTCGGTTCGATCGGCGCGACTCATCCTTATCCTCGCAACGCCGTCTATGGCGGGACAAAGGCTTTCATCCGACAGTTTACCATGAGCCTCCGCGCTGATCTGCTCGGCGCCAACATACGCGCCGTCTGCATTGAGCCTGGCATCGTCGAGACCGAATTCGCCTATGTAAGGATGGGCGAGGCGGCCCGGGCGTTCTACGACCGGCCCAATTTGCTGAAGGCTGAAAACATCGCTGAGTTAATGCATGTGCTGCTCACGCTTCCTCGCAACGTCAACATCGACACGATGGAAGTGATGCCGCTTATACAGTCTTATGGCTACCCGACATTGGCAAAAATAAAATAACGTGCAATGCCTTCTTGACTAGCCCTAATGAGCGAATCCGTTTGGGTCATTATCGCCGCTTGAACGAGGCACCTAGCGCGCCAAAAACAAGCTCGGTGTGATACTCCGTCAGCTTTTCAATACTTAAGCGTCCTTTTGGATTATACCAATCGCAAACGCCGGTGAGCATGGCGATTATAGCGTAGGTTGCGATGGTTTCATCGCTCACCTTGAACAAGCCCTGAGCCTTCCCATCGCAAATAATTTGACGTAGCCGCTGTTCGTAATCAGCGCGCAGCGCTACTACCTTGGCGCGGTGCTTTGGCAGCAAGCTTCGCAATTCCATATTGCCAATAAAGACATGGTCCTTACGCCGCGTGTGGAAATCGATATGAAGAGCTATGAATGCACGCAGTCGATCGCGAGGATCCTTAAGTCCAGCAAGTCGCTCGTCTGTTTCCACCAGCAAGTCTTCCATGATGCTGGTGAGCAGGCGAAAAAGGAAATCCTGTTTGTTCTGAATATAATTATATAGCGATCCAGCTTGGATTCCGACCTCCGAAGCAAGCGCCCGTAGGGTCACGGCCTCGTAGCCATGTTTCGAAATGAGCTTAATGCCCGCTTCTCGCAGCGCGTTCTCCGTTACCTCTCCGTTAGATCCAATTGTTCGCATCCGTTTTTTCCCTAATTTACGCTCTAGTCGGTCTCCCGCGATCTGATGAACCGCGAACCCGTTTTCGCGTACCGCTCCTTATATAGTCAGAAACCCGCCGTCCACCGGTAACATCGCCCCGGTTATGTAGCTGGCCAGCGGAGAGGCTAGGAATACAGCAGCTCCCGCCAGTTCCTCGGGCTGGCCAACTCGTCGCATTGGGACGTGCCGAAGAAAGCCTTCCAATTTCGCCTGATCGGCGCGCGTACTCTCGGTCATTGGCGTCGCAATAATTCCTGGCGCAATCCCATTGACGCGGATGCCGTCTGGCGCAAGTTCTGCAGCGAGCGCCTTGGTAAACTGAAGTACCGCTCCCTTGGACGCAGTATATGCCGACGAATTTGGAGCTGCCACGAACGATTGGATCGAGCCAATGTTTATGATCGCTCCCTGTGTTTGCCGCAACTGCGGCAGGAATGCCGAAACTATGTTGAATGGCCCGTTCACGTTGACTGCGATCGTTCGATCCCAATTGCTATCGGTTGCCGAATCGCTAATACCGCCGCGAAGTAGAACGCCGGCATTATTGACAACTATTCCAACTGCACCAATCCCTTCCGCGATACGCATTGCAACTAATCTACAAGCGTCGCGGTCGGAGACGTCTAGTGCAAAATCCCACGCCTCTCCGCCATTCCGCCGGATTTCGACTGCGCTTTCCTCTGCGGTGGAGGAGTCTATGTCAACAACAACCAGTCGCGCGCCCGCTGCCGCCATGCCCAAAGCGATGGCCTTCCCATTACCTTGCCCGGCGCCGGTGACCAGAGCCAACCGCCCCTTCAAGATCCCGTTCCACATCAAAATTTCTCCCTGGATAAATACGGCCGGCCGTTTGTTTTGATAATAAACTGAACCCTTTCGGTCGGCTAGCGAAATTTTCGCTGAACGCGAAAAATCTTGGGGTTGCGCGCCAACCTGAAGCTGTTATACTAACGACCGTTTGTTTCGTGAAGTGGGAGGGACGACATGACCGAACGGATGACCGTCGGCAACCATGTATCGCACAATGCTCGCCGCTTCCCTGACAAGGTCGCCCTGATTGATCCGATCTCTCGGATTACCTATGCGCTATTGGAACGGCGCTCAAACCAAATCGCCAACGCACTGTCTGCACTCGGCATTCAGCATGGCGACAGGGTGGCGATTCTGAGTGAATCGTGTATCGACTGGGTCGGCGTCTATATCGGGATCGTGAAACTTGGTGCGATAGCGGTACCTCTCAATTACCGGCTCGGCGCGCAGGAGATTACCGCGACTGTCGACGATTCAGACAGCAAGTGTCTTTTTGTATCGTCTGCGTTTGCGTCTAAGTTTCGCAACGCTATATCGACGCTATCGCAAATTCATATGGAGGATTTGAATCAGCGTCTTGCAGGCGTGTCTGATTTGCGACCGTCGATGATTGTCGCCACAGATGACGTCAATGTCATCTTATATACAGGCGGGACAACGGGCCGAGCGAAAGGCGTGATGCTGACGCACGGAAACCTCTTTTGGAATTCGCTCGACGAGATCATAGACACGCATATGTGCGAGGATGACAATACTCTGCTCGCAACGCCACTGCATCACTCGGCGGCCTTGAACTGTTGGCTTTTGCCGCACCTCTATCTCGGTGCCACAGCGACACTTCTTACGAAATATTCCGCGGAGGCGATGCTCAAAATGATCGAGCGCGAACGCGTAACGAACGCGTTTACGCCGCCCTCGATGGCGCGCGATCTATTCACTCACCCCATCGCTCGTTCAACAGATCTTTCGAGTTTCAGACGATGGTACATCGGGGGCGGAATTCTTCCACGGCAAGATCGTGACGCCATTCATGCCCTCATTCCCGGAGTAAAGATCTACTACCAATATGGGCTCACAGAAGCCGGGCCGATCGTTACTGTACTCAAAGAAGAAGATTATGAAAAGGCACCGAACTCTATTGGAAGGGCCTTCATAAATCTGGAAGTACGCATCCAGAATCCAATGGGAGAGGTGTTGCCGTCGAATTCAGTTGGCGAAATTGCATTGCGTGGTCCAACAGTTATGAAGGGCTATCACAAACAAACTCAAGCGACTGCCGACGTTCTATCTGCCGATGGATGGCTGCGCACTGGTGATTTGGGGTCAATGGACGAACATGGCTTTATCATCTTTCACGATCGCTTGAAGGACATGATAAAGACCGGCGGCATTAACGTTTATTCTCAGGAAGTCGAACAGGTACTCGCAAAGCACCCTGCAATTCGGGAGGTCGGCGTAATTGGATTGCCGAGTCAGGAATGGGATGAAGAAGTAACTGCAGTCGTCGTGGTGCACGATGGCGCCGAGATTGTGGCTTCGGAAATCGTTGCCTTCGGTCGTGAACGGCTCAGCGGATTTCAAGTCCCGAAGCGCGTAATTTTCCTTGCTTATGAGGAAATGCCGATCAATTACAGCGGCAAAATTCTCAAAAAGGAATTGCGCAAGATGCTGGTCGAGCAGGTCGCCCGCGAGGAAGGCAAATGAGCGTTCGCTTCGAAACCATCGACCGCGTTGATGTCATCGGAATTCAGTATGCTGTCGACAAATTTTCTGGAGGCGCCATTGCGACGCCGGTCGAAATGTCAACACGACTGCACCGTTTGCATCGCATACCCGAAGACGAATATTCGATAGTCGGGGGCTCACGGATAGCCAGATTGTTGCGCTCTTGGAGAGACATCAATGACTGATGAGAATCGCTCGCCCGCTCGATTCGACCGTGTACTGGAGGGCGAGATCGCTCTCGTAACCGGCGGGGGGCGTGGAAACGGCAAGGCGATCGCGGATGGTCTAGCATGCGCGGGCGCCACTGTAATCGTTACGGATGTCGACGTAGAAAGTGCAGAGGCGACAGCCAATCAGATCGTTACCGCGGGAGGACATGCAAGGGCCTATGGCCTGGACGTGAGTGATTCGGCGGCATGCGCCACTCTCGCTGGACACATAACAGCGGATGTGGGTCATGTTTCTGTGCTCGTGAATAACGCCGGCATCCTGCTCTATGGTCGTGTAGACGCATCAGGCGCACGCGAGCGTTGGGACCGCACACATCGCGTCAATATCGATGGACCCTACAACGTGACTACAGCCTTTCTCGATTCGCTCAAACAACGAAACGGCTGCGTCGTCAATGTGGGGTCAATTCAATCTTTCGTTGGCGGAACTGGCGCTGCGGCATACATCGCGTCGAAAGGAGCCGTGGTTCAGCTAACGAAAGCGCTGGCGGTGGAGCTTGCACGATATGGCATTCGCGTAAATGCAATTGCGCCGGGCATCATAAACACTGCGATGACCGTTTCTGTGCAAGAAGACAAAGAGCGCCTCGATAAGATTCTTGCCCATGTTCCCTTGCGGCGCGTAGGCCGCCCTGATGAGCTCTCTGGGGCAGTGGTATTTCTTGCGTCGCGTTACGCAAGTTATGTAACAGGGGCTGTTATCCCGATCGATGGAGGCTATCTGGCCCTATGAAACTGAAAGACCATGATAATCAGCAGGGCCGCTCAATAGCGATCAACTGGGGTGGGGGCATGCCATGTTTGGCGACCGCGATTGCGGCCCTGAACAACGCGACTGAACGAAGGTGGATCGAGTTATGAAAAACTGCGAAGCAGCCGATCTTGCGCGCGCCTTTTACACTGCGCTTGCCGCGGGTGACGGGGATCAACTCGACGCGTTGCTACATCCGAAATTCAGCGGCCGTACCGCCGAGGGAATGCCATTCGACATCGGCGGTCAGCACGACGGTCCTGCCGCGATGCGCCGCAACGTTTGGGGTGCTATCGCCCGACATTTTGAAGCGCGCGCCGAGCCAGACCGTTTCCTCGATCTCACCGATGGTCGCCTATTGGTAACAGGCCGGTATCGCGGCCATGGCAAGCACAGCGGCACCACGTTGGACGCAGCCTTTGCACACCTGATTACGATCGATGACGGGCGTATTCGAGGCCTTGAGCAATACACCGACACGGCTCGCTGGCGAGAGGCCGCCCGTCCGCTACGAGCCATTCTGCTCGATTTCTCCGATGGCGTCGCCACATTGCGTCTAAATCGGCCTGACCATGGGAACGCGATCAATCCGGACATGGCAGCGGATTTGGCAGAGGCTGCGACCCAGATTTCTGAGAGACCGGATGTCCGCGCCGTTTTGATCATCGGTAGCGGAAAGAATTTTACGGTCGGTGGCGACCTAGCCGTCTTCGCCGAAACCGCGCGCGAGCAACTGCCACACCAACTTCGCCGCATGATCGACAGTTACCACCTTGCGATCGAGCGACTGACGGGAATCGACGCCCCGGTCGTCGCCGCCGTGCGCGGCGGTGCCGGCGGCGGCGGATTGGGTCTCCTCTACGCCGCGGATATTGTAATTGCAGCCGATGACGCTCGGTTTGCGCTCGGCTATGGCGCACTTGGCTTGACAGCGGATGGCGGTAATACGTGGTTTCTGCCGCGCATGGTGGGGATGCGGCTAGCACAGCAACTCTTCCTGCTCAATCGTCGCTTGACCGCTCAGGAAGCCCTCGAATTCGGATTGGTTTCGCGTCTCGCCCCCAACGATGCCGTAGAAGCGGAGGCTGTTGCACTCGCGGCTGCGCTCGCGTCGGGTCCTACGCGCGCTTTTGGCGCCGTGCGCCGCATGCTGCGGCGATCCTTCGAAAGCAGTCTTTCCGATCAACTGGAAGCCGAAAAGGAGTCAATCATCGCAGCCAGCCGCTCCGACGATGCGCACGAAGGCATTGCCGCCTTCATCGCCAAGCGTCGTCCGCAATTTCGCGGCGTATAGTTGCACCCAATGCCGGGCGCTATCGGAAGCGGTCTGCGAGTTGAAGCGGTTATAGAAATTTCACGCCCATCATGGGTTCTTTGCGCCATACCACACGGCACGAACGGCGCGATTGATCGAGATCGAAGATAAGCTCAAAGGCATTTTGTAGAACTGGCGCATAGACCTCAAGCTTTGCCCCCTTCTCCGAAAAATTGCGAACAACGCACGCCACGGGAGCACCATTGCGCCAGATGATTTGTGCTCCTTTGAACGTCTTTAGACGAAGCACTTCCCGACGGTCACGGACCGCCTTTCTGCGATCGTCATCTGATCTTCGACGATCACCCTTGCTGCGATCGTCAATTTCGCCGTGATCGATGGGAGGGAAACTTGTCGATGGGTTCATTGTCAAGTTTTAGCGATGCCGAAGCGCTGTTGCTACAAGCTCAAGTACGGGATATTCGAAGGTGCTGATTGGGGAGTTTAGGACGCTACCCATTGCCTTATTCAAGGTACCAATTTTACCCTGCTCCGCCGCGCAAGGCGGAGGGTCACCGATATCGGGCGGTGCACTAACGTGGCGAGTAACCGGCGCCCTAAGTCGCTGAAAACAATGGATTGGATGGTGGGCGCTGTAGGGATTGAATCTACGACCTCTCCCGTGTGAAGGGAACGCTCTCCCGCGAACAACGGAGCTCTGTCGCGTCTGTGCGCTCAGGCGAGTCATGGGGCTCTGGCCGCCCGGAGTGGTGCGCAGGGTGGCATGCATGGCACTTGAAAGTAATGCCCCTGGAAGCGTCCGAAGACCGGCGTTTATTGGCTCCGCAAACGCGTTCCCGACGCTCTCCAAAGGTTGGTTGGCAGGCGTGAGGGAGAAGAAGCCTGAGGACTCAAGATCCGCTAGAGGCCAAGCAGTGGCATCTCCAGGCCGCTCATTGCGACATTTGCGGGCGTCCAATCTCCATCCCTCGACAAAAGGACCACAATGGTGGTACACATGACGCATCGAGCCACTCGCTAAGGCATTGAATTCATTGAGTTATTGTGCCGCATGGGACAATCCTCTCTGGGCACCAGGCACACGCTAGCTCATTGGAATCACAAAGACCCCTATCACGTCAGGGTTCGGACCGCCCGAGTGGTACACACGCGTGGTACACATGACACTTCGACGTATTGTGCCCGGCGGAACGCTGATCGATTATGGTAACGCGTTTGCCTCTTCGCCATCCTCGAAGTTCGGACGGCCATTCTGCCAGAGACTCTCGATCGTCTTGATCG